>VOFH01003088.1_pt1 | contig 110601 bp, 135 predicted proteins | sample 5384091 | NCBI WGS metagenome assembly VOFH01 (sample SAMN12384727, study PRJNA508395) | human gut metagenome | isolation source: healthy gut G | host: Homo sapiens
CCAAATATATTCATACGGTACTGTCATAACCCATCCGCTACCGTATCAATTGTAGTGTTAGCGGAAGATCCGGCACCCGGCGTCGATACTCATGCCGCGTATACTCGGATGGGAAACGATAGAACAACTGCTTCACCGTTCAGATCGCCCAGCTCATCCGAACGAGCTATTGAAGCCCTCCTTTGGTCATATGCTGCCGTTTTAGGATAGACAGAATCCTCTGTTGGCGGATTTCCGCAAAAAGCCATTTCACTTTTCCTGCTTCAGCGTTGAATTGAACCAAGAACGTATGTTTGTCTCTCAGTGGTTGTGTCCAAAATTATCTCTCAGCTATTGCGCCGGTGCGAGCCTGTTTCGGCGGCATTTTTGTTGGTTTTGCATCATAAGGACATAATCACACAATACTCTATCCGAAAGTATCAACGGTCCATTGCTATCTTTTCGCTACACAACGCCACACAATTGGCACTCCCCATAAGTACCCATCTGAATGTAGTCACCAATTTCGATGGTTGGCTTGTTATCTGCCGCCCCAACCTGCAAAGGGCATAGCACCAAAATTATCGCAAGCAGTAGAGATAATGGTCTGTTTCCGTTATATTTATGTTTGATAATATTCCTATAAAGTCCTCTTTGTCATTCTTCCTGAGCGTCATTCACGTCAGTAGGCTTCACTTCTACTTTTTTAGTTATATGTCAATTTATGTTAATTGCTGCATCATCGATATTCACCTCATTTCTACTTGAGTTATTGCAAAAATAGGTCTTTCTGCGATAACCCCTTGTGCCAAATGCTGAAACACCTTCATAAAGATGTAATAGCTTATTTATTTTTAGAAAAAGTATCCGACAAAAACTCTACACTTCGACAAATATATATATTTCTTTCAAACCATATCATGGCGATGTACATTTGTGCCATCCACCCTTGCGGTGAACTATTTATCTGTAATGCACGGGACACATAAAAGAATTATCCTTAATATCCAATTTTGAGGATAATTATCAATGTAAAACTGAATCGCATCTATGATGAACTGATTCTTAGATTTGAAAATCTTTGGATCAAGGTTCTGAATCACATCATTGATTTTCACATGCTGAGGATTGCTCATGTTGAGGACAAAGTTTTACTTCATATTCAAGTCTTCTTCCATCATCTGCCTCCTTTTAATCGCTGGTGCTTTTAAGTTCAAGCTGTCTTGCATTTGCCTTACATCAAAGGTTATAGGAAATGTTCTTTGCATCGTGACTGCCAAAATTCTTCATCACAACTGCCCCGCCACCGACAAATACAATCATCCGGTGTTATATACCTTTATCAACAAAACTTACTTTAATGGCAGTATTTACCGGCATGATAATGTCGATTGTCTTACACAGCTCTTCCAGGTAAATATCTACCGGTACTCTGTTGTTTTTATCAACAGGAATCTTGTCCACTACTGCTGCATTTTGAGGAAATACTTCATCATCAATTTCAATATGATATGACCATTCTCATATTTGAAGCTTACACGCTTATTCTTTGTCAGGTACTTGATAAACCTCCAAATCGGAAGTCCTGTACCTTTGCCTCACAAGACTCTTTTTAAGTTAACACCTGTGACAAATACCTGAGATTGTTTTCATCATTGACCAGCCATGATCAATACCGATTACTTCTAACTTGTTATTCAGTGGAGTTCTTTGTAATCTCCTTAACACCTTGACAAATACCTGCATAGATTGTTTTCATCATTGACCATCCATGATCATCGATTACTTAACTTGTTATTCATGTGTTTTGCACATCCTTTCTTCTTAAATATTTGAACATCTTAACCACCTACTTTCCTATCAGGTGCCAGGAAAACAATAACCATTCCCTCGATAATATGGACATCCGACATTCCAAAAGTACCTTTCCTCTTAGATGGTTTACAACATAACGAATACAATACGCATACAATCTTTTAAGAACAACAAATTCTTATGCTTACTCTTTTTTCAACTGTTGCTAAATCCCATCACCACTTTATCCTCCTTCAAATTAGTTGCCATATAGACAGAATTTGAATTTGGAAGTGATATAGTCTAGTCATGGCTATGCTTAACGCTAAGCATGTAGGTACACGCCAGTCTTCTAGACTCCTATATCGCCCCGTGTACAAAGAGGTGTTCTCACCTCCGGGAGTTACAGACGAGCCACAAAATGTGTTTCACGACTCCCTTTAGCCTTTTGAATTATCAGAATCCACTTTGCAAATCTGTAACTGATTATTCAATTGTTATGTCCAATCTCTCTTGGACAATTGATATTCTACAATGCACTTTAATTTTACGGAAGTGACACCACTGGTGTATTTTTACGAATTTTCACCAGTTTTTGGTGTATTTGTCATTTCCTTTAATTTGTTCCATGTATGCTTAGGCAGTTCTCTTGCCGGCTCTCTGAATCGTTCAAGATATTTTTCAAATAATTCCGTATTGATTAATGCTGAATTACCGACTTTATAGACTGCTCCTGCCTCTCTCGCAATTACTATGATTCTAGATTTACTTATCCCATAAATAATCGCTCCTTCCTCTGCATTTACAAATTTTTCATAAAATCCTTTGTATCTGAATAGCACTTATATGAGTAACTCATTCATCAGTCTCCTTTCACATTTGGCAATGGATGTTTCATTTCTGTTGGCGGTTCTCTGAATTGCTCCATATAATCATCAAAAATTTCCAAATTTATTAATATAGTATTTCCCTTAGCTGTTCCAATCTTATATACAGCACCCGCTGCTCTAGCCATTTCAATAAATCTATGATGCCCTATGCTATATGTCATTGAAGCTTCCCCAATTCTTACAAACTTCTTTTCTACGATTTTGTTTGAACTAGGCACTCTTGCAAAATGTTTCATAAATTTCATCAACCTTTCCTTATGTACTAATATAATCTTTGCAAGCTGATATCTTGCTCCAGCAGCTAATGCTATATCCATTGCCTCATCTCGTGTTACATCTAATAAAGCCATTACTTCATCAATACGAATAAATCTTGGTTTTACAATTTCTTTTCTATAGGCACTAACTGAACCACTCAATGTATTTACCATAACATCACCTACTTATAAAACTCAGAATCTGTAATATGAAAAGTTTCAAGATACTTATCCAATATTTCTGTATTAACAAGTACAAGCTGACCAATCCTATAACAAGCCTTGGCATCCTTAGCCACTTCTTGAAATTTTGTCATTCCCATACTGTACATCTTTGCACCATCTGAATATCTTACAAACTTTTTTGCATCCTCATATCTATCTTTTTTCTTTGATTCATCCATTGCTGTGCTCCTTTCACTTTGACTTCATAACAAATGACGTATTTTTCTCCATAACGCAAAAAAGAGGACATCTTCTAAATTTCTTTAGAAAATGTCCTCTTAGTAGTTCATATTCGATTGAGTCTTATTCTTTTCAGATTGTGCATAACAAGTCTGTCGATACCGTAACCGATACCACCTGTTGGTGGCATACCTACTGCAAGTGCGTTAAGGAAGTCCTCATCTGTGTGCTGTGCTTCCTCGTCGCCGTTTTCTGCGTTCTTATCCTGCTGTGCAAAACGTTCTCTCTGGTCGATTGGGTCGTTAAGCTCTGAATAAGCGTTACACATTTCCCATGTGTTGATGAAAAGCTCAAAACGTTCAACCTTTTCAGGGTCAGATGGCTTTTTCTTTGTAAGAGGTGAGATTGCAAGCGGATGGTCCATAATAAATGTAGGCTGGATTAACTTTTCTTCGCAGTACTCTTCAAAGAATAAGTTAATGATATCGCCCTTTGTATGACGTTCCTCAAACTCAATTCCTCTTTCCTTAGCAAGAGCCTTAGCTTCTTCATCTGTCTTTATTGTATCAAAATCAACGCCTGCATATTCCTTGATAGCATCATTCATAGTAAGTCTTCTGAATGGCTTTCCGAGGTCTATCTTAGTACCGTTGTAAGTAATTTCAGTTGTTCCACATACAGTCTTTGCAAGGTGTCTGAACATGCTCTCTGTAAGCTCCATCATACCTTCATAATCTGTGTATGCCTGATACAGCTCCATAAGTGTGAACTCAGGATTATGTCTTGTGTCAACACCTTCATTTCTGTATACACGTCCGATTTCGTATACTCTCTCAAGACCACCAACGATAAGTCTCTTAAGGTAAAGCTCTAAAGATATACGAAGCTTAACGTCCTCATCAAGTGCGTTGTAGTGAGTTTCAAAAGGTCTTGCTGCTGCACCACCTGCATTAGAAACAAGTGTTGGAGTTTCAACCTCCATAAAGTCCCTGCCATCAAGGAATCTTCTGATTTCCTTTATGATCTGTGATCTCTTTACAAATGTATCCTTAACCTCAGGATTCATTATTAAATCAACATATCTCTGACGGTATCTCATATCAGTATCTGTAATTCCATGGAACTTCTCTGGAAGTACCTGTAAGCTCTTAGAAAGAAGTGTAATCTCCTCTGCGTGAACTGATATTTCACCTGTCTTAGTTCTGAATATAAATCCCTTGATACCAAATATATCACCTATGTCAGACTTCTTGAAATCTGCATATGCTTCTTCGCCAATTGCATCTCTTGAAATATATGCCTGCATTCTGCCCTTAAGATCAGCAATGTTACAGAAAGATGCCTTCCCCATTACTCTCTTGAACATCATACGTCCGGCAAAGCTTACCTTAATTGGAGAAGCGTCCATAATGGCTCTTCTCACATTGTAATCGGCATTAACTGCTTCTCTTGCCTGCTGCTCATCTAAACCTTCAGTATTAACTGCTGGTCTGTCACCAAGAAGTTCCTTCTCATGTGCTTCATAGATAGCTCTTATTTCGTCTGTGTGATGTGTTACATCATACTTTGTTATCTGGAATGGATCCTTACCTGCGTCCTGAAGGTTCTTTAACTTTTCCATACGAACCTTAATCTGCTCGTTAACGTCAGGCTGCTGTGCAGATTTATTATCTCCCATGAATGAGTATCTCCTTTTCTATATGTTACTGAAATATATCTTTATTAGTCTTCTGCCAAAGATTAGTCGTTCTTTACAGATACAACTGTATATTCAATCTCTCCAACAGGTGCTTCTACCTTAACAGTGTCACCCTTCTTCTTTCCAATAAGAGCTGCACCAAGTGGTGACTCATTAGAAATCTTGTTATTAAGGCTGTCTGCCTCTGATGAACCAACGATTGTGTACTCGATATCCTCATCGAATTCTACATCGTGAAGTACAACAACGCTCTCCATCTTAACTGCATCTTTATTCTTATCGTTATCCTGAATAACCTCACAGTTAGCAAGAATTGCTTCAAGTTCTGCAATTTCTGTTTCGATATCTCTCTGCTCGTCCTTAGCTGCATCGTACTCAGCGTTCTCTGATAAATCGCCCTGCTCTCTTGCTTCCTTTAACTTCTGGGCAACTTCCTTTCTTCTGACAACCTTAAGCTCCTCAAGTCTTGCTACTCTTTCGTCATACCCCTTTTTAGTAAGAAACTGTTTCTCTGCCATGTTCTTATCACCTTTCTATATATATGCTACACTAATATGCTTCTGCTCTACTAGAGAATAAAACCCCACAAGCGTCACAATATTATAAACTATCAGTTCCTGTCTGTCCATGCAGCCCTTCCAGTATCCTGTCCACAAGCCCATCAAACTGCTCCAGATTAGTAACCTGGTTAGCTTCATTTCTTAATGCTGCTGCATGCTTGATTCCTGCTGTATACCATGCAAAATGTTTTCTCATCTCGCGGATTCCTGTAAACTCGCCTTTTATCTCACACAGTCCTTTGGCATGTCTCTTAATCATCTGGCATATTTCTTCAACGGATGGTGGTTCAATTATTGTACCATTATTCATATATTCAGAAACCTGTCTGAATATCCATGGATTTCCTCTTGCTGCCCTTCCAATCATTATTCCGTCACAGCCTGTCTGCTTCATCATATTAACAGCATCTTCGCCGCTTTTAATATCGCCATTACCAATAACTGGAATCGATACTGCTTCTTTGACCTGTCTTATTATATCCCAGTCTGCATGTCCTGAATAATACTGCTGCCTTGTTCTTGCATGGACTGCAACGGCAGCCCCGCCTGACTCCTCAATAACATGTGCTATCTCAGGCGCATTTATACTATTCTCATCAAATCCTGCCCTTATCTTGATTGTAAGCGGCTTATCAAGTGCATCAGCCATCTTCTCGACTATTCTTCCGACAAGCACAGGGTCCTTCATAAGTGCCGAACCTTCGCCATTATTGACTACCTTTGGAACAGGACATCCCATATTGACATCAATTATATCGAACTCTCTTTCAGAAAGTCTCTTCGCTATATCTGCCATGATATCAGGGTCTGAACCGAAAAGCTGCAATGCAAGCGGACGCTCCCCGGCACCGTCTTCATCAGGTCTTCTGTATTCTTATTGTTATACAGCACTGCTTTGGCACTGACCATCTCTGTACACATAAGCCCACAGCCCTGCTCCTTGCATAAAAGTCGAAATGGCAGGTCTGTTACTCCTGCCATCGGTGCCAATGCAATATTGTTCTTTATCTCAACATTTCCAATTCTCATAATTACTCCATACCTAAGAAGAATACCTTGAAGAACATCTCAAGTGATTCAAGAAGTTCTCTCTTCTCATACTGATACTTCTTGACAAGCATACCGCATGCTATCTCGTCATACAGTAAATCACCCTCGTCTGCTGATGATTTGAACAAAAGATTGCCCTCCTCATCGAATTCCATATCAAGTATTCCGCCTACTTCCTCTGTGAAAAGAACGCACATAATCTTTAACTCGTTCTTTACATCATCCGGAAGCTTATCGAAATCAGGGTTAAAATAGTATTTCTTCTCATAAGAATTAGATACACATAAAACTACATTTTCATCAAACATATCCATATAATCCTCTCACAGAAACCTCTCCGGTTCTGATAATCTTCTCGCCCTCGTCTGTCTTAATGATAAGCTCGCCCTCATCATTGATTCCAAGTGCTTTTCCAACAATTTCCTTGTCAGCATATATTGCCTTGACGTCGCCGCCCTTATTGACAAGCATTGAATTATAGTCTTCTTTAAGCCCAGCCAGATTCTGTGTCTTAACAAATGTATCATAGTACTTTGCAAAGCTCTCTGAAAATGCGGCTACTATACGGCTTCTTTTCAGATGGTCGCCAGTCTCAAGATACAGCGAAGAAGCTGTTGCCTTGATTGAATCATCAAATTCTGTCGTATTAACATTAATTCCCATACCGATAACTACATAATGTATGTAATCCATCTCAGCACTCATTTCTGTTAATATTCCACATACTTTCTTCTTATTAAGAACTATATCATTAGGCCACTTTATACTGCACTCTGCGTCATGTCCGTCCTCTGTAAGAACCTTGTGGATTGCCTCCTGCACAGCCATGGCTGCCACTATTGTAAGCATTGACGCATTGACTGGTGCTATATCCGGTCTTAAAAGAAGCGACATCCATATCCCGCTTCCCGCAGGAGATACCCAATTCCTGCCGCGTCTGCCGCGGCCGCCTGTCTGGCTCTCTGTTATATAAAGTGTCCCATCTGCTGCATTATCTCTCTCTGCCGCTCTCTTAGCTTCGTTGTTGGTAGAATCTGTCTCGTCATAATACACTACTTCGCGGATAATCCCGGTTGTACTGCCTGTATCCACACATGTAAGCTGACTCATTATCTCGCTTGATGTAAGAATATCAGGATACTGTGTTATATGATATCCCTTATTCTGGACTGCCTCTATAACATAGCCTTCTTCTTTTAACTGGTTTATCACCTTCCAGACAGCCGTTCTTGAAACCCCCAGCATATTGCACAGTGCCTGCCCTGACACATATCCATCTGATTTTCTCAAAACATTTAAAATATTAGTCTTCATACCATTACCCGCCATGCTATTACTGCCATAAGCAGAAGTCCTAACGTAACAACTGTAAGAATAACACCTGACACCGTTCTGTCGCTCATGAAATTCTTAGCTGCTGTAAGTCCGTTAACTAATGCTCCAAGCATAAATTCCACAGCGAATAATATTCCGCTTCCACTGCGCAGGAACAGTATAATTATGAAAACTACTCCTATTGCAAATGTGAGTGCTATATTGGCATAGTCTATGAGCATCTTGCTCTTTCTGTACGCGCCACTCGTTGTATAATACATAACGCCTCCATAATAAATATCTGGTGAATTACTATTTCATGCTGTGTCGTCCTGATTTTGGACTTTCACATGTCTTTCCACTGCTCTAACGTCCAATTCCGCGTGTCAACTTCCCGATTCTGGACTTCCTAGTGCCTATTCACTGTTTTAAAGTCCAATCTGTCATTCTTTCTCGTCACTTTTGGACTTTCACATGTCTTTCCACTGCTCTAACGTCCAATTCCGCGTGTCGGCTTCCCGATTTTGGACTTCCGGCATGACACACGCCACTCTAACGTCCAATTTACTTATAAGCTCCAAGCGTAGCTGCCATAACAGCTTTGATTGTATGCATTCTGTTCTCAGCCTCATCGAATACAACTGACTGCTCTGACTCAAATACTTCATCTGTAACTTCCATCTCATCAAGTCCGAATTTATCATGAATCTCTTTACCAATCTTAGTCTTAAGGTCATGGAATGCAGGAAGACAGTGCATAAATATTGCATCCTTAGAAGCATTGTCCATAACTGCCTTGTTAACCTGATATGGAAGAAGTGCCTTGATTCTTTCAGCCCATACTTCATCAGGCTCGCCCATTGATACCCATACATCTGTGTATAATACATCTGCGTCCTTAGTTCCTGCCTTAACATCTTCTGTAAGTGTTACAGAACCACCGCTTATCTTTGCCCATTCCTCACACTGTGCAACAAGTTCCTTGTCTGGGAAATATTCCTTAGCTGTGCAGGCTGTATAATGAACTCCTAACTTAGCACAGACAATCATAAGTGAATTACCCATGTTGTATCTTGCATCACCCATGTATACAAACTTAACGCCCTTTAATCTGCCAAGTTTTTCCTTGATTGTAAGCATATCTGCGAGCATCTGTGTTGGATGGTATTCGTTAGTAAGTCCGTTCCATACAGGCACGCTTGAATATTTTGCAAGGTCTTCAACTATCTCCTGACCGAATCCTCTGTATTCGATTCCTTCAAACATTGTACAGAGAACTCTTGCTGTATCAGCAATGCTCTCCTTCTTTCCAATCTGTGAACCTGTTGGGTCAAGATATGTAACACCCATACCAAGGTCATGTGCTGCCACCTCAAATGAGCAACGTGTTCTTGTACTTGTCTTCTCGAATATAAGTGCAACATTCTTTCCGATAAGTGGCTGTTCTACAATGCCCTTTTTCTTCTTATCCTTAAGCTCTGCTGCTAAGTCTATCAAATATAAAATCTCCTCAGGTGTGTAATCCTTGAGTGTTAAAAAGTCGCGTCCCTTTAAATCCATGACATCCTCCTGTCTGTATGGCAAATTCGCCTACATTGAATAATTAATAACTTTGTTCATTCTATCGCAATTATAGTCCTTCGTCAAATGCGTTGTTTAATTTGTGTAGTTGCAAAACGGTCGGTTGTGGGAGATAGTGGATAGCTTCCGTTAAACTTCTCTGCATAATAATAGGCACTGGGCGTTCCATGCTTCGTCCCCGACCGTTAACGCTGGCAACGCACATCCTTGTGCGCGCCAGCTCACGCGTCCGTCCATGGACGCGTGTACACTCATTCTTTCTACATGCCCAGTACCTTTATTATGCGTTCAGTTTAAAGTCAGCTTTCCGCCATCTCCCACAACCTCCCTTTCTCCACACTTCTCCAAATTCAGGGCAGAGTAGCTTTCCTCTCCTACACCTCTCCGGACTGGTTCACCTTCCGTCCGCCAATAAAAAAGGTGGTGTGGCTTTTCTGACTGCAAACTATGCACATAATAAAAGCATTGAGCAAAGTCACTACCTAAGTGTACGCGCGTCCACGGACGCGCGAGCTGTCTCGCACACGGATGTGCGTTGACAGCGTAACGAGAACTTAAACAGCCTTCCACGCTCAATGCTTATTATTATGTAGCGTAGTTTGTACGGAAGAAAACCACACCACCTTTTTTATCCCTTAATGGAATATATGATCTCCAATTATTACAAAATCTGAATAGTTGTTAACATCTACAGTATATAATGCCCTGAATGATGTATAACCACCTATATTATTAACACCTGATAATGCTTCAAGTGCTGCCTGCATGCATTCTGTGTTTCTCGGACCATTTGCAAGTCTTGCTGCAAATCTGTCTGATGGATTACCAGCGCCATCTGATACACCAGAGAACTGTGATCTCTGATAAACAACACCCGAAACTGTACCCGGATAATGTCCGCTTCGCACTCTGTTAAGAATAACATTTGCAACAGCGAGCTTTTCCTGCATATGGCTGATATGCAGCCTCCCAGTCTATGATACATGCCATAAGCCATATATCATCATCTGATACGCTCATAGTTGGGTTATACGTTATATCTGTTCCTGATATTGTATTAGCAATTATCTTCTGTCGTCTTGCTTCCTCTGCTGCAGCTGCCGCTCTTCAGCTTCTGCCTCTGCCTCAAGTCTTGCTTCTTCTGCAAGTCTTTCAGCCTCTTCTTCTGCTTCAATAGCTTCAATCTCTGCTATTGTATATCCTGCAAGAAGATTATCTGTTCCAATCTGTTCTGCTATAGCCTCTGCTTCTTCTCCAAAACATAAGCACTGTGTCTGTACATAACCTTCGCAGTTTCCTGAACTAACTTTAGTCCATTCCTTTCCGACCATATCAACATCTACAAGTGTGTTAGTATATAATCTTCCCACAACCTGTGCTGTCTCTTCGTCAGAAGTGTCATAAACATCAAGATAAGGATCAGTAATTGCTACTGCCTTGTTCTTGTATGTTCCTGTTTCTTCATACCCAGTCACAAGAACCTCTTCTGTATTAGCTGAATAAGATGCAACCTTAATTCCCGTGTCAGTATTCTGTGTTTTCTCATAGGTAGTTGCCACTGCTGGAAGAACCGGTGTCATAAATAACACAATTGCAGCTCCCACATAGCAAGCAGCTTTGCTACTTCTAAGTTTCATATTATACTTCCCTTTCCGGCGGCTTATTTAGCTTCGCCTGTAAATTGTTACAGAAATGTTACAATTTATTACAGAAATATAATAGCAAAGTTACAGTAATTTGTCAAATATGTTAAAACCCGCTCTATGAGCGGGTTTGCGGGTTTGTTTATTAAATTCATTTTGCAAAATATAGTATATGACCATATATATAGTTGGTTATCTACACACTTCTCTGTCTGACAGCTTCGTATGTAAGAATTGTACATGCTATTGCCGCGTTAAGAGATTCAACCTCTCCCTGCATCGGAATTCTTATAAGTGTATCTGCCTGCTTAGTGATATCATCTGTAAGTCCATTTCCCTCATTGCCTATTAGAAATGCTGTTCCTTCCCTGTAATCTTCACCAAGATATGTATTCTTTCCGTCAAGATGTGCAGCATATACCTTAATTCCAGCATTCTGACACTGTGAAACTGCATCGCTAAAATCCTGCACATATACAAATGGCACTCTGAATATAGAACCCATTGTTGACCTTATTGTCTTAGGATTATATATATCCACAGTATTAGAACTCATAACAACTCCGGTAACACCTGCACCTTCACCCATCCTTAATATAGTTCCCAGATTACCCGGATCCTGAAGATTCTCAACAAGAATCAACAACGGATTGTCGGTAAGCATATCTGAAATACTGCTGTCCTTCATTCTTACAACCGCCATAATTCCCTGTGGTGTCTGTGTCTGTGACATTCTGTCAAATACATTATCGGCGACAATCTCAATACTGTCAGAAGAAATCCCCTGCTTCTTAACCAGCTCATGCACATACTCAGGATTGTTACTATGAAATCTTTCAGACATATATATCTTTACAAGTAAATCTGCCGGCACCTCAGATACCATGCGGACTCCCTCTACAACATATTCTTTATTCTTCTTTCTTTCCCTGGCCTTAGAAAGCAATGATATAACATGCTTTACCTGTGAACTGCTCGTACTGGTTATCATTATGAGGTTACCTTTCTGCCATGCATTACTTAGAAAGTAATGCACTTATATTAAATTCATAATCATTAATATCCTTAGTCATGGCAAGTGCTTCATCAATATCATAATCAACAAACTTACCATCCTTGTATGCTACAAGTCTGTTACTCTTTCCTTCAGCAAGAAGATCAACCGCATAAGCACCCATAATAGACGCATACATTCTGTCCTTACATGTTGGTGAACCACCACGCTGCATGTATCCTAAAATAGTAGCTCTTGTCTCAATGCCTGTTGCTGCCTCAATACGTCTTGCCATACCTGTTGAGTGGCCTATACCTTCAGCATTAATAATAAGATGATGTTTCTTGCCTTTCTTACGTCCTTCAATAATATGATTAATAATAGCCTGCTCGTCATTATCATATCTTTCCGGAAGAAGAATATCTTCTGCACCATTGGCAATACCACACCAAAGTGCTATATAACCTGCATTTCTACCCATTACTTCAATAATACTGCATCTTTCATGTGATGTAGATGTATCACGAATTTTATCAATTGCTTCCATGGCAGTATTAACAGCTGTATCAAATCCGATTGTGTAATCTGTACATGCAATATCAAGGTCAATTGTTCCCGGAAGCCCGATAGTATTAATTCCCTGTGCTGCAAGCTTCTGTGCACCTCTGAAAGAACCATCTCCACCGATTACAACTATACCGTCAATTCCATGCTTTCTGCATACTTCAGCACCTCTCTTCTGACCTTCTTCAGTCATGAATTCCATGCATCGTGCTGTATAGAGGACTGTTCCACCACGCTGGATAATATCAGCAACGCTTCGCTTGTCCATATCAATTATCTCATCATTAAGAAGTCCGTTATAGCCCTTCTGAATACCCTTGACCTTAAGTCCCTTTATTCAAAGCAGTTCTTACAACTGCACGGATAGCAGCATTCATGCCTGGAGCATCTCCACCACTTGTTAATACGCCGATTGTTTTAATTTCCTTTGCCATAACTTCCCCTTTCTTATCTCTTAATATTATTTTCTGCTTTATGTTACCACATTATAAAAAAAAATCTTCTTTTTTGATAATTTTTTACCAATGTTAATTAAAATTTATGTTGTAGCAACATTTTTCTCACCATATTTACTCTTAAGAATATAAAGCAGGTCTGATGTTACCTTCACGCACTGACTCTGTGGAAGCGCTATTCTCTGTATTTCTGCCACACAATATATTGTAACTGTGGCTTTACCGTCCGATTCTTTAAAATATCAGCAAGCTCATCCCTGTGTGTCTCATACTCAGCAAGACTGTCAAACCTGAGCCACAATCTTCTTGGAACACTGTCAAAGCTCACAACACTGTCTGCCGTAAGTCTCGCTGGTTTGTCGGCATCTGCCTGTATTCTTCCGTAACAAATACTTTGTTGGTCGTATCAAAAAGTCTTTTATATTTTTGATAATTTCTTGAAAACATAATTACCTCAACACTTCCAACAAAATCTTCTATTGTAAGGTATGCCATCTGCTGCCCTGAACCGGTAGTAATGACCTTAATATTACTTATAAGGCCACCTATCGTCTGCTTTGAACCGTTCATAAGCTTTTGCCTGTCCAGTTTCCTCATCAATAAGAAAATCTGTACTTCTCGCAGAAATATGCTTCTCCCACATACCAGTATATTCATCCAGCGGATGTCCTGTTACATATACACCGAGAACTTCTTTTTTCACGTTCAAGCAGATCCTCCTTTTCAAACTCCTGAATATCAGGCACTTTCATTTCAAGGCTCTGTTTATCCTCTTCACTTACGAAATCGAATAGTGACATTTGTCCTGAAATAGCATCTTTATTCTGCTTAACAGCACTATCAATCATTCTCTCATAGACATTCATCATGCCCCGTCTTGTATTACCAAATGTGTCAAATGCACCTGCAAGTATAAGATGTTCCACTGTTCTCTTATTAATTACCCCTGCCATCCTTGTAATAAAATCCTGCATGGAGTGAAAATCACCATTATTGGTTCTTTCTTCAATAATCGCAGTAATTGTAGGTCTTCCCATACTCTTTACCGCATTAAATCCAAACCTTATGTTCTTACCTTCAACACCGAACTCAGCAACTGATTTATTGACATCAACAGGAAGAATACTAATTCCCATCTCTCTAGCTGCAAGAATATATTCTGCGACCTTACTTGTTTTATCAGTTACACTTGATATCAGCCATGCCATATACTGTACAGGAAAATGTACTTTCAGATATGCTGTCTGATATGCCACAACCGCATAGCATGCCGCATGTGATTTGTTAAATGCGTATTTTGCAAAGTCCATCATCTCATCATATATCTTATTGGCTGTCTGTTCACTTATGCCATTCTTAATACAGCCCTGGTACTCCGTTAGATTCATTACCGTATACGAAATTCTGACGTTCCTGCTCCATTACATCAAGCTTTTTCTTAGCCATTGCTCTTCGCACATTATCACTACCGCCCCACGAATATCCGGCAAGGTCACGCACAATCTGCATAACCTGCTCCTGATAAACCATACAGCCATATGTCGGCTCTAAGATTGGCTCTAACTGCGGGCATTCATAAGTTATGTTTCCCGCGTTCTCTTTTCCTTTAATATACTGTGGTATGAAATCCATTCGTCCCGGTCTGTAAAGCGATATACCGGCAATTAAATCCTCTAAACAATCCGGTTTTAACTCTTTCATGAAGTTTTTCATTCCGCCACTCTCTAACTGGAATATACCTGCACATTTGCCCTGACTTATACATTCAAATACAGCCTTATCGTTATATGGTATATTATCCACCGAAAATGCAGGGTCAATCTGCTGTTCACATTTTTCAGTCTGTTGGATTACAGTTAAGTTTCTAAGACCTAAAAAGTCAAATTTTAACAGTCCCAAATGTTCCAGAGTAGGACCTTCAAACTGCGTAACCTTAACATTATCTGCTCCAACTGCAACCGGAACATACTCTCCAACATCCTTCTGACTGATAAGAACACCTGATGCATGAACTGAAGCATGCCTTGGCAGTCCTTCAAGTCTCTTTGCTTTATCTATAAGATCTCTCACTGTCTCATCAGCTTCATACAATGCCTTAAATTCAGCATTTGGCTTAATGTCCCTGTCTGCGTCACCATTCATTGCACTGTCAATCGTAACTCCAACCTTCTGTGGTATCATCTTCGCAATGTTATCAACCATCGCATATGGAAGATCCATAACCCTTCCGACATCTTTAATAACGGCTCTTGCTGCCATAGTTCCAAATGTGATTATCTGGCACACACATTCTTTACCATATTTTTCTATAACATAATCAATAACCTTCTGTCTGCCTTCTGGTGCAAAGTCCACGTCAATATCGGGCATGGACACACGCTCAGGATTCAGAAATCGTTCGAATACAAGATTGTATTTAACAGGGTCAAGCGTTGTTATTCCAAGACAATATGACACAAGACTTCCTGCCGCCGAGCCTCGTCCGGGTCCAACCGGAATATCATGTGTCTTGGCATAATTAATGTAATCCCACACAATCAGGAAATAATCGACATATCCCATCGAATAGATAACCGACAGCTCGTAAGAAAGTCTCTGGAATATATCATTCGAATCCTCTGCCCTTTTTATAACAACATCTTTTCTGTCTGCAACTATTGATGCTTTTGCCTGCTCTATAATATCTTCAATGCATACATCTGCGGTCTTGTCCGGATATCTCTTCTTTAATCCCTCATAACATAAAGCATTAAGATACACCCACGAATTCTTTCCATATGCTTCAGGCACATCAAATGCTGGCAGCTTTGTAACTCCGAATTCTATCTCAACATTACATCTTTCTGCTATCTTATGAGTGTTCTCAACTGCTTCCGGTGCGTATTTGAACAATTCCGCCATCTCTTCCTCTGACTTTAAATAGAACTGTCCACCCTCATATCGCATCCTGTTTTCATCAGAAAGCTTCTTGCCTGTCTGTATACACAATAATATATCATGTGCATCTACATCATCTGCATAGGTATAATGAACATCATTCGTACATACCAGTTCAATTCCGGTCTCATTATGCATACGCATAAGCTGTGGATTGACATAGTGCTGTTCTGCTATTCCGTGATCCTGTAATTCAAGAAAGAAATTTCCCTTTCCAAATATATCCTGAAGTTCAAGTGCAGCATCTCTTGCAGTCTCATACATGCCTCTTGACAGATATCTCTGCACCTCACCTGCAAGGCACGCACTCGTAGCAATAATTCCCTCGTGATATTCCCTTAGCACTTCCTTGTCTACTCTCGGCTTATAGTAAAAGCCTTCTGTAAACCCCTTTGAGACTATCTTCATAAGATTCTGATATCCGGTGTTATTCTCTGCCAATAATACATGGTGATTATATTTATCCTCACTCTGTCCTGCGCCTTTATCAAACCTTGACCCCGGAGCTACATACACCTCACAGCCAAGAACAGGCTTGATTCCTGCCTTCTTAGCCGCCTCGTAAAATTCAATAACACCATACATCACACCATGGTCTGTTATTGCAAGGCTGTCCATGCCAAGTTCCTTTGCCCGTTTAGTAATCTCTTTTATCTTACTGGAGCCATCCAGCAATGAATATTCAGTATGCACATGCAAATGTGTAAAACTCATAACATATCCTCCCTATGTAAAAAAAAATATAACATATTTTCGTTTATTAATCAGCAATTTTATGATATTCTATATTTAATTATTAATGTAAGGGAGTTGTATTATGTTAATATCTGATATTCCCGTAGGCGGGCCAATTTCAATTGAAATATCCATAGATAATGTCAGCTACGAGATGCCTTCCTCTGTTGTTGCATCCAAGAATGGCTACATTCTCATAGCGCCTTTTACATCAAAAGGTGCTGTAATAGATTTTCCTTCTTATAAGGATATTTTATTTAATCTTTATACCATAGACCCAGCAACAAAGAACCGTGTAGTCTGGAAGAATATTAACATAGAAACTATCACTTATAAATCAACCGGTTTCGCATCTGCTTACTACAAAATCTCGACCAATGTTTTTTGCCAGCATTGCCTCTGAATGCGACAGAAGATTTAATCAGCGCATTTCAACCATGGCTTTGGGACATATCTCATCAGATACCACAGAAGCTGATATTCCGGTAACGTTAATTGATGTCAGTGATAAAGGACTTTCATTTTCGACCAGCAACGAACTATTATATAACTATAATAATACGTATATAACATTTTCAGATCAGGCAAACGGAAAGCAGTTTAACTTTCATTTTAAATGTTTTATCATACGCAGCCAGTTGTATGGAGAACGCTACATTTATGGATGTATTATCCCAACTCCGTCCCGTGAATATCTTACATATGTTTTTCTTAAAAAAATTGAATTCAGAATCAGTTCTGCTAAAGAACAGTCTGAACAGACCGCTCTTAAAGATGCTGCTGACGTTGCTTCACAATCTATTGAAAGCACTTCGTCAGGATATCATTCACACATATCTGAAAAGAATAAGCGTTGATATAAGGGGCATATCACAATGTGATATGCCCCTTTATTATTAATCATCTTCTTTTTTCTTTAGCTGTATCATCAGATTCATTATCGTCTGAATGACTGCCAATATTCTTCCATATATCGCTTTCCGGCTCACCACTAACTGTCGATGAATAGCTTCCATCTTCATTAAATGTTACGCTTTCTGCCACTTTCTCTGATGTTGAGAATAATGAAGTATCAACCGGTTCAGGTATTCCCTTTGCCTCTCTGAATATCTTCATGAATTCCTTGCCTGTGATAGTCTCATGGTCATACAGATATCTTGCAAGCTGATCCATTACTTCTCTGTTCTCTCTTATAATCTGCTTAGCCTCTTCATAACATGACGCAATAAGCTTCTTTACCTCGTCATCAACCTCTGCCTCAGTTGCCTGTGCACAGTTCATAGATGCTCTTCCGCTAAGATATTCATCTTCAACTGTTGATAATGCAACAAGTCCGAATCTGTCTGACATACCATATCTTGTAATCATTGTCTTGGCAAGGTTAGTTGCTTTCTTGATATCATCATAAGCACCATTAGTAACTGAACCAAATACAACTTCTTCTGCAGCACGTCCACCAACAAGTGATATAAGGTCTGTCATAAGTTCATCCTTAGTCTCAAGATGCTTCTCTTCCTCTGGGAAGTTAAGCACATAACCAAGTGAACCATTAGTATGAGGTATAATAGTAATCTTCTGGACCGGATCAGAATTATTCTTGATAGCTCTTATAAGGGCATGTCCAATCTCATGGTAAGCAACAACCTGCTTTTCCTTCTTGCTAAGAACTCTTTCCTTCTTCTCCTTACCTGCTACAACTGTATCAAAAGCACCAAGAAGGTCCTTCTGGGTAACAACATTTCTTCCATTCTTAACTGCCGCAATAGCAGCTTCATTAATGATATTGGCAAGGTCTGAACCAACAAGACCGCTTGTTGCCATTGCAATCTCATCAAAATCAACTGTATCGTCCATAAGCACATCCTTAGAATGTACCTTAAGAGTCTCAATTCTTCCCTTCTTATCAGGTCTGTCAACGGTAATTCTTCTGTCGAGACGACCTGGTCTAAGTAAAGCCTTATCAAGTACTTCCGGTCTGTTAGTTGCTGCCAGAATGAATATTCCCTTAGATGAATCAAAACCATCCATCTCTGCAAGTAACTGGTTCAATGTCTGCTCACGCTCGTCATTGCCACCGCCATACTTGGAATCTCTGCTCTTACCAATAGAGTCAATTTCATCTATAAATATTATACAAGGAGCCTGCTTAGTTGCTTCCTTGAACAAATCTCTTACTCGTGATGCGCCAACACCTACGAACATCTCAACGAAATCAGAACCTGCGAGTGAGAAGAAAGGTACATCTGCCTCACCGGCTACAGCCTTGGCAAGAAGCGTCTTACCTGTTCCTGGAGGCCCTACTAAAAGTGCTCCCTTAGGAAGCTTTGCACCAATCTTGGCATATTTCTCAGGGTAATGTAAGAAATCAACAATCTCTGTAAGTGATTCCTTAGCTTCATCCTGACCTGCAACATCCTTGAATGTAACACCTGTCTTTTTCTGGACATATACTTTGGCGTTGCTCTTTCCAACGCCCATTCCGCCCATCATTCCACCATTCTTAGCAATTCTTCTATATACAAATGCAAAGATTATATATATGAATAAAAATGGCAGTACATATGCAAGCAGAAATTCTACAATTGAAGAACTCGAATCCGGAATATATCCTTCAAACTCAATGCCCTTTCTCTTAAGAAGTGGTACAAGAGTATCATCATTAACATACCCTGTATAATATGTGTATGAAACTCCTGCTATGCCAGACTGTTTCTCCTCTTCAACAGGTGTAATAAGAATTCTGTCCTGCTCTAATGCTACTTTCTTTACCTTATCTTCATCAATCATCTGCATGAACTGGTCGTAGCTTATCTCCTTGTATGTCGCATTCCTAAACATATTGCTAAGAAGCGTAAGTCCGATAAATGTTACAACTGCCGCTATAATAATGAATATTATAAGGTTAACATTCTTTGGCTTCTTGTTATTATTGTTGTTATTATTGTTGTTATTACGGTTATTGTTGCGGTTATCGTTATTATTATAACCATTGTCATAACCGTTATTGTTATAATTATCCATACTCTTCTCCTGATATGATACTGTACTTATCTTAAGCATTTCCAAATAAGTCTGTTTTCATTATAAAGAAGGAAAAAATATAAATCAACCAAAATCTAAGTGTTTAATAAGATGTTTATATTTACTTTATATTCTTAGTTTTTTTCTTTAAACTATGGAAATTTATAATACAGGGCTGTATAATATTGCATATTTTTTTGATTACACATTCAGATTGGAGGAAAAGATGGCTGTTAAATATGTATTTGTAACAGGTGGTGTTGTTTCCGGTTTAGGAAAAGGTATCACTGCCGCATCTTTAGGCAGACTGCTTAAAGCCCGTGGTTTTTCTGTAACCATGCAGAAGTTTGACCCTTATATTAATATTGATCCAGGTACTATGAACCCTATCCAGCACGGAGAAGTTTTCGTAACTGACGATGGTGCTGAGACAGACCTTGACCTTGGTCACTATGAAAGATTTATTGATGAAAGCCTTAATAAGAATTCTAATGTAACTACAGGTAAAAAGTATACTGGTCTGTATTACAGAAGGAACGACGTGTAGATTTCGGTGGAGGCACAGTCCAGGTAATCCCTCATATTACTAATGAAATAAAGAGCCGTTTTTCAGAGATTATTCAACTGATGAAACTAAGATTGCAATTATAGAAGTAGGTGGTACTGTCGGAGATATCGAAAGTCAGCCTTTCCTTGAAGCAATCAGACAATTCCAGCATGAAGTCGGACATGAGAACGCAATTCTTATTCATGTAACACTTATTCCTTATCTTAAAGCATCTGGTGAGATGAAGACTAAGCCAACTCAGGCAAGTGTTAAGGAACTTCAGGGAATGGGAATCCGTCCTGATATTCTTGTATGCCGTACAGAGCATCCTCTCGAGGCAGGTATAAAGGACAAGATAGCACTTTTCTGTAATGTACCTAAGTCTCATGTACTTCAGAACTTAGATGTTGAAATTCTTTATGATGCACCACTTGCAATGGAAGATGAACACCTTGCACAGGTTGCATGTGAATGTCTCCAGCTTGACTGTCCAGAACCAGACCTTGATGAATGGAGAGCAATGTGCAAGGCCTGGAAGAATCCTACTAAGAAGGTAACTGTTGCATTAGTTGGTAAATATATCCAGCTTCATGATGCTTACATCAGTGTAGTCGAAGCATTAAAGCACGGCGGTGTATACAATTCAGCTGATGTAACTATCAAATGGGTTGATTCAGAAACTGTAACTCCTGAAACTGCTGATGAGCTTCTCTCTGACGTATCTGGCATATTAGTTCCAGGTGGATTCGGTGACAGAGGTACAGAAGGAAAGATTGAAGCTATCCGTTATGCCAGAGAACATAATATTCCATTCTTAGGATTGTGTCTGGGAATGCAGCTTTCAATTGTTGAATTTGCAAGAAATGTTATAGGCTATGACGACGCACACAGTGTTGAACTTAATCCTAACACAACTCACCCTGTTATACATCTTATGCCAGACCAGGAAGGCATTGATGATATCGGCGGTACATTAAGACTTGGTTCTTATCCTTGTGTACTTGATAAAACAAGCAAGGCTTATGAACTCTATGGCGAAGAGCTTATACATGAACGTCACAGACACAGATATGAAGTTAATAATGATTACAGAAAAGTTCTTACTGAGAATGGTATGATGCTTTCAGGAATATCTCCTGACGGAAGAATTGTTGAGATGATAGAATTAAAGAATCACCCATGGTTTATTGCCACACAGGCTCATCCAGAGTTAAAGTCAAGACCTAATCGTCCACATCCATTATTCAGAGGCTTCATAACAGCAGCACTTGAATATCAGAATAAAAACCATTAATTATATTATATATGCATAACAAAAACATCACCTGACGAATCCGACTTTCGTATCAGGTGATGTTTTTTATTGCTTTTGCTTATAAAATTATTATTTATTAAGACCATTAAGAATCTTCTTAATTCTCTTAACTTCATCGTCTTCTAACTTCTGTGATTCACAAATAGAAGCAACCATATCAACAGCCTTTCCGTTGAACCAGAAATCAGCTTCTTCCTTTAAAAGCTGTCTTCTATATTCTTCTTCTGAACGAAGTGGATGAATGAAAGCTGCCTTTCCTTTACGGTATGTATCAACAAATCTCTTGTCCTTCAACTTACCTACGAAAGTAACAACTGTTGTTCTTGCGTAATCCTTACCATAATCGTCTCTTAACTGATCAATAAGTTCCTGTACAGGAATATCCTGTGGTGCTTCCCATATAAGCTTCATAATTAATGCTTCACATGGACTTAATTCATTAAAATGATTTCTGCTCATAAACCCTCCTTAGGCTCTTCCATAGATATACATATTCTATATTATACTGCCATTATTAATATTTTTCAACTGTATAATGAATAGTCGGATATGGATTTCACAATTGTAGTACCGATAAACTGAATCCATCAAATTCCTTTTCTACAATAGTGAAATTCTGGGGAAGTCCGCACATATATGCTTTCATTTTCCCTTTCTCTAATCTATAAACTATTTTGTCCAAAATGTCAAGCACACCTTGACCTGTAGCCTTGCCATAAGCCTCTTTTAATGTCCATATTCTGAAGAATCTTTGATCACTATCGCACTCTTTAATCCATTCTGCTTCAGATATGTCAAAGAAGCGTTTTGCCAGATTCTGTCTACCTTTGCGGGCTTTTTCAATATCAATTCCTACCGGTCTGTCGCCTATCACGCACGCTACATAATTAGACGAATGTGAAATATTGAAAAAAATTTCACGATTTGACAAAAAATAAGGTTTTCCTTGCGAATTATATGCTATTTCATAATTAAAGTACGGATTATTTGCTTCAATCACAGAAATAATATCCACCGTCTCATATAGAATTTCATCTGTATTATAATCCTTTTCTCCCGTTTTTATAGACCATTCTCCTACTGCATAATTAAGAAGTAGTCCTGCTGTCACAGTTTGCAGCTTATTTTCACGCATTTTCATCTTATCAGCCTTAACTCTCCTGTATTCCGGAATAAGCGAATAAGCCTTTTCATATAACTTTTCATCTACTAATGCATCTGTAGTTGTCACAAATATCATCATAATCAATCACCATCTATACACTTATTGTCTGTGCATCTGCCATATAACGCTTTGAGAACACGAATACTATATCACCTGATTTAATAAGTGTCTCACCATTTCTTAAAACTTGTACGGCTTGCAACATCGCCCGCATATCCAATCTGGATAATGTCAAATATACGTTTTTTCTTATTATTCACCGTATCCCATCCTCCTACTTAAGCATATACCACGGAAGCAGCAATGCTCTTATATATTTTGCAAATGGCACATATGCCGTTATGTTAATGAATACCGGACATAATATAAGACACGCTATAAGAAGCACCGGTATTATTGAAATCATTGCATTGGCTCTCCTTACAGGTATTGCCACAAGCCATGCAAATAAAGTAACCGCTATTACATACACAACCATATGAAGTATATCTGCTGCCCCTTAAGTTGTCCTGCCACCGCAAGTGTTAACATTGCTGATACTGCAAAAAGTACACATGATATGAATGCATACAACGGCTTTCCTGCCACACGGTACATACGAGGCAGTGTTATAAATGTTCCGGAATTCTTATCAAGATAATATTCCACGATTCCAAAAAAGTCCGCCTATATATACAAGAATTATAAGTAATGCCCTTAACGGAAACTCTCCTGTCTTATCTTCAAGCTGTGTCCCATTATCCTGTACACCATCCAGCACCTTAAAATCAATTCTGAATGTGTCATCTCCGGATATGTATTCCTCGTACCCTTTTCTTATCTCTTCCTCTGCCTTTTCTGAATGCTTTTTAAATATGTCTACAGAATTAACATAATTAACTGCAACCTCAGGCGAATATGCCTTAAACATAGCAGAAAAGAATATCTCATCTGTCATTGAGCTGACAAAATCTGACCTGCATATAATAAGCTCTATAATGTCTCTGTAGCTGCCACTGTCAAGCTTATCCTTAAGCCCGGTACCAACTACATAGCCACACTCTGTGTATTTATTCATTATATCCTGCTCAAGCTTTTCCTGCGATTCTGCTTCGTAGAATTGAACTGAATAATCGCCATTTACAAGATAATCTCTTGTCATTATGGCAATCTTATCGTCATCTTCAAGCACTATTCCAACCCTTACAGGCTCTTTCTCCTTAAAAGACGCTGTATTCGTAATTATTAACGCTGCAACAGGCATTGCAATAAGCACCACGACAATCACAGGATTCTTTAACTGCCTTTTAACAAGCAGATACAGCCAGTATAACAATCTCTTCATTATCTGTCTCTCCTTATCTTAACCGCCAATGCTCCTGCTGCCTGAAATATAATTATCCACATAACATTTGTCATAATGGTACTGATATCCACAGTTCCCTTGATTATCTGACATGCAAGTGTGAATAAGCCGTTAGTCGGAAGATACATGCCAATAACCCTCACACCCGGCGCAAGAAGTGCTGATGAAACAATACATCCGGATGCATACATGCACGCCATTCCAAGGATACACACCGTAATAACTGAATACACCGTGTCGTCAACTACTGAGAATATACAGTTTATAAATGAAACTGCCGCATACACAAGCACCACAATCCCCAGTATGGAAGCAATGAATTCTCCAACTGTCGAAACTGCCAGAACTCCTGATATTGCAGGCACCCCCAGCCTCATTACATTAATTATAATAAAAAGCACTTCAAATATCATTATATACACAATGCCAACTCCGGTAGTTCTTGCAATTCCGGTATCAAATGCTGATATTCCCGCACCTTTAAGGCTCTTTGCAAGCGACCTGCTCTCCCCCTTCATATTGCCGGCACATGTTATTGTGCTAAGTAAAAGCAGCATCACAATTGCTGTGCATACATAAAACTGTACTGTGCTCAAGCCTTCTTTAACCGATATATCTCTTGTCTTAAAGTATATGCTTCTGTTAAGTGCATACGAAAGATATATGTCATTAAGCTTATTCTCATGTGTACCCCGCAAGCCCCTGTAATTCTTAAGCACACCATTGAACAAATCGTCAAATGTATATATCCCCGCCTCTGCAGTTGCAAGGTCAGAGCCTCCTGCCCTCACCATCTCACGGAATATCATCGAAGTATTATTAACACCCTCTGACTGACACACAACCTCAACAGGTGTATTCTCGCCCGACATAATATCACTTATCATATTCTCTGGCACAATAATAGCCATAACATAATAATTATTTCTTAATCCATCTATAGCCTGCTGTCTGTCAGTATATTCAAATGTACAGACATTCTTAATTGTGTCTATCTCGCTGACATAATTGAATGCCATCTTAATATATCGAAACTCCTTATTATTATCTGCCGAATCAGAGTTTTCTGTGTCATCATAATCAGGATACACAACAGCAACCTTCATCCTCATGTCGCTGTCCTGTGCCGTTGCAATGCCTATGCATGTACTTATTGCAATAACAAGCACTGCCGTCACTATCGTACCCAGAATTATCTTCGGTATAGATAAAAATGCGGATTTAATCTGCAATTTTAATAATTCCAGTTTCCTTCTCATCTAATCCCCCAATTAAATCTATCTGTGAATAATCTCTAAAAGCTCATTGCCGGTAACCGGATGGTCAAGTTCATTAAGCTTACCATTCTTTAAAAGATACATTCTGTCAGCAAGCTTTAATTCACCTTCTTCGTGGCTTGTTATGATGACTGTACCTCCGCTTTTCGTGTAAGCAGACAGATAATTCATAATATCCTGTTTACACACAATATCTAATGAAGCTCCCGGCTCATCTAATATAAGTACGGGTGGATTCTTAGCCAGTGCACAGCATATGCTTAAGCGCTTCTTCATGCCTCCTGACAGCTTATCAACACGTTTGTCAAGATATTCTGACACTCCTAACACTGCAGGAACACCGCCCTGTAAGTCTGCGTCCATGTTTCTTCCTGTATCACAGTACCAGAATTTAAGATTATCTCTTGCCGACAGCTTCTCCATAAGTGGATTCTCCTGTGGCACAAAACCAATATATTTCTGAAACACCAACGCATCTGCAAATGCGTCAATGCCATCTATCTTAAGACTTCCTCCATCTGCCTTAAGACTTCCTGCCAGTATCTCCAGAAGAGTAGATTTGCCACAGCCGTTGGCACCGACTATGGCAATATACTCTCCGCTGGCAGCATTAAACGAAGCGCCGTTAAGCACTATCGTTTTCCTGCCATATGATTTTCTAATATTTTCCACCTCTATAAACATACATATATCTCCACATTAATTCTGGGCTGCTGTATCAAACTGGCTGTAATACAGCTTGTGATAGAATCCGTTCTTAGCCAGTAATTCTTCATGATTACCCTGCTCTATAATATGTCCGTCTTTCATAACAAGAATAACATCCGCAGACTGGATAGTTGAAAGTCTGTGGGCTACAATAAAGCTTGTTCTTCCCTCCATCAGCTTTGCAAATGCATTCTGTATCTTTATCTCTGTTCTTGTATCAATAGAAGATGTAGCCTCATCAAGAATAAGCATTGGCGGCTTTGCAAGCATAATTCTTGTTATACATAAAAGCTGCTTCTGTCCCTGTGAAAGGCTTCCACCATCCTCGCCTATAACTGTGTCGAATCCGTTAGACATTCTCTTGATGAATCCATATGAATGTGCTGCCTTGGCTGCTGCAATAATCTCTTCCTCTGTAGCATCAGGCTTACCCATTACGATATTCTCTCTTATAGTTCCTGACTTGAACCATGTCTCCTGAAGAACCATACCAAAACCCTGTCTTAAAGACTTTCTGGTCATCTGTCTTATATCAGTTCCTGATACATCAATGCTTCCACTGTTAACATCATAGAATCTCATAAGAAGATTAATAACTGTTGTTTTACCACAGCCTGTAGGTCCTACAATCGCAATTCTCTGTCCCTTCTTGACATGAAGATTGAAGCCCTCAATAAGCTTCTTATCTGGCACATAAGAGAAGCACACATCATTAAGGTCAACTGTTCCATCAACCTCATCAACAACCTTTGCATCTTTTGTATCAGGAATCTCAGGTTCTTCTTCAATAAGTTCAAATATTCTGGCTGCGCAGGCAAGAGCGTTCTGAAGCTCAGTGACAACGCCTGATATCTCGTTAAATGGCTTAGTATACTGGTTAGCATAACTTAAGAAGCTTGATAACTGACCGACTGTTATACCGCCATTGATAGCCGAAAATGCACCAACAATCGCAACACTCGCATATACAAGACTGTTTACGAATCTTGTTGAAGGATTAGTTATAGATGAGAAGAAGATTGCCTTTAAGGAATACTTCTGAAGTCTTTCATTAATCTCATCAAATTTTCTTACCGCCTCATCTTCATAGCCGTATGCCTTTACAACCTTCTGTCCGCCAATCATCTCATCAATAAATGCCGTCTGCTCACCTCTTGTTTCTGATTGGAGCTTGAACATGCTGAAGGTCTTTTTGGCAATAAAGCTTGCAACTAAAAACGAAAGTGGCGTGATAACAACAACTACAAGTGTAATCTTTACATTTATTGTAAGCATAAATATAAGTGTTCCAAGTATAGTCATGACACCTGTAAAGAACTGTGTGAATCCCATAAGCAGACCATCTGCAAACTGGTCAACGTCAGCTATTACACGGCTCACAATCTCACCATATGAATGTCCGTCAATGTATTTGAGTGGAAGCACCTGAATTTTTTCTATAGCCTCATTTCTTATATCTCTTGTTACTTCATATGTGATTCTGTTGTTACATATGTTCATAAGCCACTGTGAAAGTGCTGTAATTCCAACAAATATACCAATTCTTATAAGTATATTCACAATCTTTGCAAAATCCACATTATTCACACCGATAATGCAGTCAATTCCACGGCCTACAAGAATTGGTACATAAAGTGTAGTTGCAACAGTTACTGCTGCCATAATAAGCGATACTATTATAAAAAGCTGTGCTTCTTAATTCTTTTAAGGAGTTTTACAAATGTTGATTTATTCTTCTTCATTATGCTACACCCCCTTCTGAATCTGCTTTCTTAAACTGTGATTCATATATCTCTTTATAAACCTCACAATTTGCAAGAAGCTCGTCATGTGTTCCCATTCCTGCAACCTGTCCGTCATCTAATACGATAATGAGATCAGCATACATAAGTGATGCCGCTCTCTGTGAAACTATGAACACAGTAGGAGAATTGTTCATTCCCCTTATAGCTTTTCGAAGTGCCGCATCTGTAGCAAAGTCAAGAGCTGATGCACTGTCATCAGAATAAGGACATCTGGCTTTTTTACGATTGCTCTTGCAATAGTAAGTCTTTGTCTTTGTCCACCTGAAAGGTTCTTACCACCCTGCTCTATAACATAATCCAGACGTCCCTGCTTAGAATCTACGAATTCCTTAGACTGTGAAATCTCAAGTGCTTCATCTATCTGCTCATCAGTAGCGCCTTCTTTCCCATCCACATATTCTCTCTTATAGTACCTTTAAAAAGTACTGCTTTCTGCATGACGATACCGACCTTATTTCTTAAAGCCTCAATATCATAATCTTTAACATTTACACCATCAACAAGTACTTCACCCTGTGTAGCGTCATACAGTCTCGGGATAAGATTAACAAGACTGGATTTACCTGAACCTGTGCCACCTATAACACCGATTGTCTGACCTTTCATAGCCTTGAAATTAATTCCTTCAACTGAAGGTGCACCTGAACCACTGTATGTAAAGTGAAACATTCTTAAATTCAACACCTGGCTGTTCTTCCTTAGCTACAGCTTCCTTAACGCTGCCATCTGCCATTCCAGATGTTACATCGAATACAGACTCAATTCTTCCTGCACATGCAAGTGCCTTAGTTATTGTAATGATAAGATTGGCAAGCTTGATAAGTTCAACTAATATCTGTGACATATAATTGTAAAGTGCAACGACCTGTCCCTGTGTAAGCGCACCGGCGTTAACTCTTACTCCACCAACCCATATAAGTGCAATTATTGAAACATTAACAACTGTGTAAGTAAGAGGATTCATAAGACCTGAAATCTTACCAACATATTTCTGTAATCTGTTAAGGCTTTCGTTATCATTTTTGAAACGCTTAACCTCATCCTGTTCCTTATTAAATGCTCTTATTACTCTTACACCTGTAAGATTTTCCCTTGTTATTCCAAGAATTGTATCAAGACCTGCCTGTACATTTTTGTACATAGGTCTTGTTGCAAGCATGATACCGAATACGATAAGTGCAAGTACCGGGATTGCCGCAACGAATACAAGTGCCGCCTTGACATCTATTGTAAATGCCATAATCATAGCACCAAATACAATAAATGGAGAACGAAGGAACAGTCGCAGTACCATGTTGATACCATTCTGTACCTGATTAATATCACTTGTCATTCTTGTTACAAGTGTCGATGTACCAAGTGTATCCATCTCTTTGAATGAGAATGTCTGGATATGTGCAAATAAACTGTGTCTCATTCCTGTTGCTGCACCAACTGCCGCCTTGGCACTGAAATACTGTGCTGTTATAGCACATACAAGTCCTATGATTGCAAGAAGTATAAGCATAAGACACATCTGCATAATGTATCCCTTGTCTGCATTAACAATACCCTTATCGATAACTGATGATACTACCAGCGGCACAAACAGCTCAAATATCGCCTCAAGCATCTTAAAAAGCGGTGCCAGAACACATTCCTTTTTGTAATCCTTAAGGAATCTCATAATCATTTTCATAAGAAAACTTCCTCCATTAATTCAGTGACACTAAAGCGTCCATAAGAAACTTATATGAATAACATCTCTTCATGCCAAAGTACTCTCTATAAACTTCATAATTGTAATATGAATGTTCAAACTGTCTTGAATACAAATGTGCTATATCAACGCGCATTGTAAAATCTGGCATACAGCCGGACGCCTGATTAGCTGCTGCCATAATGTCCACTGCAAGTATGCCTATAACCGCATTCTTTGCTTTAAGCAGGATATCGTAATCATTCACTGCATCAAGCATGTATCTATACACATAGTACATTGCAAGCTGCTCATATTCATGTGCAAATGCTTCACTTCCCTGCATGGTAAGTTTTCATTACCGCTGCAAGCCCAGAATCATCCGTCAGCCCGTCTAGGAACTGTCTTACTCTCGCCACATGAATATTCCAGTCAGGATTGATTACCTCCATTCCTTTAAAGTCATCAAAGAAATGTCTCAATCCCTTTATCAGCCTTTTGCCATGCAGCTTCTCATCCCGGCTTTTTAGTCTGTCAAGCAGCTCCTCTCTGTAATCAGCTCCACAGAACCGCTTTGCAACACCAGCTATAAGCTCGTCCCTTTCAGCATCAAGATGCTTCTGGATACGCTTTGCATAATCAAGATAGAGCATCAGTCTCTCAAATATACTTATATCCCTGTCTGATATTATTCCAAAAGCCTATTCTTGCCTGCCGAAGATGCATATATGTATATGCATCTATATCATTAGGCTCCAGCGTAAGACTGTTATCCTCAACCGTATCAAATGTAAGTTCATCTTTATATGAAAACATCAGCTCACCAGCCGTCTTACACGAGGGGCTATGCCAATTTCTCTTATATTGCCATAATCGTTAATAAATCTTGGAAACTCTGCACATGTTTCACACAGCTTATCCTCTCCAAGTTCTATATATAAATCGCACAGATTATCATCATTAAGAAAAGGACATCGTCCTCCTTCTTGCAGTGTAAATGTACATTCTCCGTCCTGGGATGGTACCATTACACTCTTCAGGCGCTTTCCAAAAGCACCTTTAACTGTTTTATAATATTTGTAAGAATCCTTATCAACATCGACATCCCACCCGGCACAGCATGTATCTGTACAGGCTCCCGCAATGCATCTGAAATCCTTATAATAATGTGGTGTCATTACCTTCATTTTATTATCTCCCGCATATAAACCGGCATGTTAAGTGCATCTGTTAACTACGCAAAAATTGTCTGCCACACCTTATTAGTGCAGCAGACACATTTACATGTACATATTATTATAATTACTGTTCTTTTTCTTGTCTACAATATACTTATACACTGTGACACACGCAAGAATAATCATAAGCCCCTCTGCTGCCATGTATGTATAGAACAGATATGGCTGTCTTAACGCTGACACAAGAAGCGGTGAGCTGACTGCAAAATCATACATCCCCGTATCACCTATATATTTAGACATAACAACCGTACTCATGATTGTTATATTAGGAAAAGACATATTACTAAGCACAAGTGCCACAATCAGCACCGTATTGCGTATCAGAAAAATGTCCTGCTCACCTTAGCTTTACTAAGACAGCTCATAACAATGCCTCCAATTATACATACAAGAAATAAAAAGAAACATCATATACATCTCAGAAGCTGCAAATGCAGACACTTCTGTTGTCGCAGTCTCATATCCTGTAAGCAGTGCAAAGAACCCAAATATAGAGCGGCCACCCATAATACATGCCGCCACAACAAATAATAATAGTAAAAATTCCTTCTGTTTAGCTTCCTGTTATCCATAATTCCTCCATTTGCATTATTATCGCAATTATGGAGGAAGATTTCAAGTAATTTATATAAACTTACTGCGCCACTTAATTGCCTCATCCCTATACGCAATTGCCGTCTCCATAAGTTCATTATACTGTGCCTTTACACTTTCTATTGTTGCCTCAAGCTGGCTTATTGTCTGTATTGCCTGTCTGTTTTCCTGCATATATGTATTAAGCTGGTTTTCGTACTCTGATATTTTCTGTTCATTCTGCATCAGCATGTCTGTATCCTGACATTTAATGAATTTCCCATCTGATGTTATTTCGTAGAAACTGTCTACATACAAAAATGCTTTTCCCTGCATTCCAAACACTTCATACATATCAACATTTTCACAATCAACAGGAATATTAAGACTGTCACCTTCTTCCAGTGGGTAGACAGCTCGCAGCGACAGTCTGTCCGTAAGCGGGTTTGTCACCATATAAAACAGCATTAACCTGTCTTTATTTACTACAAGCTGTGGACAGTGCATATCTGGGTTCTCGCTGCTTTTCACACGAAAAAGTGCTTCGTTGTTCATCACATTTTTAACAAGAATATCTCCGTTCTGGTTCTGATATGCATAATATATTGTGTCTCCCAACACTACATCTGAAAGTCCGTCCAAAAGTCTGACACAAGCATTATCGGGCGTTCTATACCGTCTATGTACGCCGTTCTCAAAAATATATATCGTGATATGCTATAGATTATAAGCCGTCTGTCACTGCCTGCTGTGTATACATTTGCCATAAAAGGACACTCCCGTTTTTATATTATTATATGGTCACGCGAATGTAGATAGAACATATAATGTAGTAAAGAAACGAAGAAGGAAAAGATAATGGCTAAATGTAAATGCAGCAAATGTGGTTCCACCCGCATTGTAAGCAATATTGTGCAGAACATGCCTAATGGCTGCTTTGATGTATGCACGAACCCGATATGCGGTTCCCCCGATGAACTCAGTATTCTTGCCCCTCTTATCTATGATGAGATAGGTATTAATCTGTGTACCACATTCGCTGTCGGCACAGATATTTCAACGACTTATCCAACAGCTACCAACGCATCAGTCAGTGTTATAGATATAGCCTACACTTATGGTGATGAAAATGTTGAAATCACCCAGATAGCCGGAAGGCCTAACTGCTACTCTGTGAAACTTGCCAACCTTACTGTAACATTTGCAGTAACGCTTTATGATGAGTCATGCAGGGCATTAGCAACTCTTACCCCAACGGCAGTCTACCTTCCTAACTCAACTACTGCTGCAACTTATGATGAAGATACCAATCCGACATCTGTCACCCTTGAAATATTCGCTCCTTACGGAGTTTCCTACAATTCGAATAACGCAACTCCACCTGTTTATACGCCTGCACTTAACAGTATAGGTTTCTTGTCATCTGCCAATGTTGTAACCCAGGGACTCAACCTTTATGCAATACCTAAGCTTTTAGGTCTTGATACTACAGATGACGAGGTTACTGTAGGTCTCACTCTCATCTTACAGAGCCTTTACTTCTGTGGATACCGCGTAACAAGTGCCGGCAGAATCTCAACGCCTAAGGGAAGCATTGTTTCCGGTGAAGAATCTGACTGCATCAAGTTTGTTTGCGGAAACCTCTTAGACAGAGCCATCAAGCCTCTCGATTTAAGTCCACCTTCATGCGAAGGTAACTTAAAAAAAGACTGCAAGAAGCCTTGCATGAATGACTGCACCGACACTCTTAATACTAACAGCACAGCCTGCCAGAACTCTTGTAATAATGGCAATAACAGCCAGACTTCCTCTGGTGCATGCACCGGACCTTGCAATGGCATATGCAGCAAGACTAACTAATAACCTCAATCTGTGGGAACAGACGCCTGCCTGGCGGCTGTTCCCATGTACATATTTTCTTCCATCGCAAATATTTTAATTGCTAATTTCCCTACTATGTGTGTATAATTAATGAAATATATTATATTGAACTGTTGTATACACAGTCGCAAAGTGAATATATTTAGCTGTGGATGCTCTTCGGAGTAGCCGGCACTTGGTAAACCGCAAGCGGCTTTTGAAGAAAGCCTAATTGCGGTGAACTTAGTGTCCGTTACTAGCGACAAGAAGCGACAGCGTGCTCCACAGCTAAATATATTCGCTTTGCAGCGTCCGTATACACCACAGTTCGCATGGAAAGGAGTTACTAATGAATTTTAAAAAGTACAGGTCGAGATTCCTTTTGGTTTTTGCGACCCTCACTCTCTTGTTCTCTTCTGTTCTTCTTACTTCATGTCAGGGCAAGAAGATTAAGAACACAGTATTTTCTGTAGATGATCTTGCAGGCAAGACTATTGGTGTTCAGTTAGGAACAACTGGTGATACTCTCGTAAGTGATTACGAAACTGACGGTTCTGGCACAACAGTATCAAGATACAACAAAGGTTCTGATGCTATACAGGCTTTAAAGCAAGGTAAAGCTGATGCTGTTGGTATTGATGAACAGCCTGCTTTAGCATTTGTTAAAGCTAATCCAGACCTTACAATTCTTGAAGAAGAATTTGCAAATGAGGATTATGCCATCTGTGTTGCTAAGGGCAATTCCCTTACTGCAAAGCTCAATGAGGCTATTGAAGTACTTATGGCAGATGGAACTATCCAGAAGCTTATTGACGATTATGTTGGCGATAATGCTACATTTTCAGGTTACAAATCACCAGACGGTATAAGCCGTACTAATGGAACTCTTGTTATGGCTACAAATGCTTACTTCAAGCCATACGAGTACTATGAAGGGGGTTCTATTATTGGTATTGACGCTGATATTGCACAGGCTATTGCTGATTACCTCGGAATGAATTTAAAATTGAGGATATGGAATTTGATTCAATTATCACTGCCGTATCTTCTGGTAAAGCTGATTTCGGTATGGCTGGTATGACAGTTACTGATGAGCGTAAGAAAAATATCGATTTCACAACTACTTATACAACTTCTAAGCAGGTTATTATTGTCCGTGACGACAATGCTTCTGCATCAGGCATGAGTTTTGCTGAGAAGTTCAAGACAGACTTCATCAAAGAAGCAAGATACACTTATCTTCTAAAGGGCCTGTTAAACACAGTAATTATTGCATTCTTTGCAGCACTTATGGGTGTTGTTATTGGTTTCCTTATTGCAGTTGTCCGTTCTAACCATGATAAGACAGGACACATGAAGATTCTTAACTTCATTTGCAACATTTATCTTACTGTAATCAGAGGAACACCAACTATGGTACAGCTGCTTATTATCTACTATGTAATATTCAGTTCAGTACATATTAACAAGATTGTTGTTGCACTCCTTGCCTTTGGTATTAACTCTGGTGCTTATGTTGCCGAAATCTTCCGTTCAGGTATTATGTCAATTGACAACGGACAGTTTGAAGCAGCACGAAGCCTTGGTCTTTCTTATAAAACAACTATGATAAGTGTTATTCTTCCACAGGCATTCAAGAATGTTCTCCCAGCACTTGCTAATGAGTTCATTGTTCTGTTAAAAGAGACATCAATAAGTGGTTATATCGGTCTTAACGACCTTACCCGTGGCGGTGATATTATCCGAAGCATAACTTATGATCCAATGCTTCCACTTTTCGGTGTTGCCATCATCTACCTTGTAATGGTTATGGGACTTTCACAGCTTGTTAAGAAACTTGAGAGGAGGTTAAGAAACAATGAGCGATAATACTAACGAAATCATACTTGAAGTTAAGGATTTGAAGAAATCTTTTGGCGACCATGTTGTATTAGAATCAATCAATACAACAGTCCGCAAAGGAGAGGTTATTGCAATTATCGGACCGTCTGGCTGCGGTAAATCAACATTTTGCGTTCACTTAACCTCCTTGAAACTCCTACAGAAGGTCATGTATTATTCCATGAGCAGGATCTTACAGATAAGAGTGTAAATGTGGATGAATTAAGAGAGAAGATTGGAATGGTGTTCCAGCATTTTAACCTTTTCCCTAATATGACTATAAGAAGAAACATAACTCTTGCTCCTACTAAGCTGGGACTTATGAGTAAGGAAGAAGCTGATAAGAAAGCTGATGAGCTTCTTGCAAGAGTGGGACTTTCTGACAAAGCCGATGCTTATCCTAACCAGTTAAGTGGTGGTCAGAAGCAGCGAGTTGCTATTGCAAGAGCACTCGCAATGAATCCTGAGATAATGCTTTTCGACGAGCCGACATCCGCACTTGATCCTGAAATGGTTGGTGAGGTTCTCGCAATCATGAAGGAACTTGCTGCATCAGGAATGACAATGATTGTCGTAACTCATGAGATGGGATTTGCAAAAGAAGTTGCCAACAGATGCATGTTCTTCTATGATGGAGTCATCAATGAAGAGGGGCTCCAGAAGAATTCTTTTGGCAATCCTCAGAGTGAGCGATTGAAGGATTTCTTGTCGAAGGTGCTTTAATTAGTACAAAGGTGGGCATTGAGATAGGGAGATGTTATACAAGCCCTCATGGATGCCTGCACCTAGTGTAAGTAAATGCCGTCATATACAATGTCTTTTAGCTGTGTAAAATCAAACGCGCTTCGCTTGAACGAGATTTTTACACAGCACTTTTTGTATATAACGGCATTAACTTACACACGGTTCGGCATAAATCGGTCTTGCATAACATCTCCCAATCTCAAAGCCACCACCCCGCTACTAGGCAGCCAAGCCTTCCACGGCTGGTGCAAACGTATCTTATCAACAGAGGACATCACGCACTTCACCAGCCCCCACTCAGAATGCAATGCCGCAGGCGAGCATTCGTCCGGAGGCTGACTACTTGGTGAAGAAGAAGTCAGCCGTACAGTATGCTGTGGGATAGGTGTGTGGTGTCCTTAGGTGTATGCCCGAATATTCTTATGTCGTGTGAAAGTTAATGCCGCATTCTGCTAAAGATTGTGGCTTGTAATCTCGTTCAAGCGAAGCGCGTTTGATTACAAGTCCCATTATAAACTTAGCAGAATGCGGCATTAACTTTCACACGACATAAGAATCCTGAGGGCAGATGCCTAAGGACATCTCACACCCTCCCACAGCATACTGTACGGCGTCCGGACTATCAAGCCTCCTTCGAGTAGTCAACCTTCAGAAGACACAGTCCCTTCGCCGGCGCAGTTGCACCTGCAAGGCTTCTGTTTCTCTCCTCTAAAAGTTCATACATACTCTCTGGTGTTCTCTTTCCCTGTCCAACTTCAAGAAGTGTACCACTTAAGATTCTTACCATGTACTGCAGGAATCCGCTTCCATGATATGTAAGATTAAGGAATGAACCCTTTAAAGAAACATCTATCGAATAAATCTCACGGACTGTCGATTTCTTCATCTTGGGATTACCACAAAATGATGCAAAATCATGTTCTCCAGTAAGTATGTCTGCTGCCCTCTTCATGGCATCAACATCCAGCTTACCCTCAATTATATTGACATATTTTCTGTTAAATACAGGCTTCTTATCCCCAACATAACATGTATAGCAATAAGTTTTCCCCTGTGCATTGTAACGGCTGTGGAATCTGTCAGATGCAACACGAACCTCCTCCTGCACACAGATATCTTCTGGAAGATATCTGTTCATATAATCGCATATCTCATCTTCCTTCATCTTTGTTTCCATATGTGCATTAGCTACCATTCCCTTTGCATGCACTCCGGCATCTGTTCTTCCTGCACCTATAACCTCAACCTCAGTTCCTGTCATGGCAGAAAGCACTGATTCTAACTTTCCCTGAATTGTCATATCTGTAGTTGGCTGATGTTCCCAGCCATAATACCTTGTACCATCATAAGTGATTATCATCTTATAATTCTTCATCCATATCTCCCATTCATTCTTCTGTCCATAAACTCTTTTATATCATCTTGCCAGATTCTGCTTCATACCATCGAGAAAATCATATATTTCATCCATAAACACCTTGCCATAGCGCTCATATTTATTCTCACCGACACCGCTTACTGACAGCATTTCTTCCTCATTAAACGGAACTTTAAGACACATATCTATAAGCGTCCTGTCTGAAAATATTACATATGGCGGAACACCTACTGAAACAGCTATCTGTTTTCTTAACTCACGCAGTCTGTTAAACAACATAACACCTCTGTCATTAAGTGCATCCTCCGGCTTCTTTGACTTGGGCGTTGCATATGCTGACTTTGCAGCAGCGGCAGAACGCTTCATTCTGTCTGCCACCATTGCAGCATTCCTTGATACAGGTGCACTGAAACGGTTTCCCGGATACATATAAGCCTCATCTGCTTCCCGTTCTGCCTCATCAATAACGCAGTTAGAACAGTTATGGCAGTTGTATCTTCCACCCTCTGGATTGTCTGGTCTTTCTCCAAAATATTTAAGTATATACTCTCTTAAACAGCCTGTTGTCTTGCAGTAATCGACCATTGCATTAAGCCTTCTTTTATCAAGAATCATAAGACGTGCCTGTTCTTCTGCATCCATATCAGGATTAGGCTCTCTATGTTCTATGAAAAACTTATTTATCATAATATCCTGCGGAGAATACAGCAATACGCATTCTGAATCCTCTCCATCTCTTCCGGCACGTCCAGCCTCCTGATAATAATTCTCTATACACTGTGGCATATTATAATGAATTACAAATCTTACATTTGACTTGTCAATTCCCATTCCAAATGCATTAGTTGCAACAACAACTGGCTTGATATCATATATAAATGAATCCTGATTTTCTTTTCTTTCTTCCGCTGAGAGTCCCGCATGATACTTAGTCACAGAAAGTCCGTTGGCATTAAGCATGTCATAAACTTTTTCAACATTTTTTCTTGTAGCACAGTATATAATCCCACTATCCTGTCTGTGGCTTACAAGGTAATCAAGTATGTATGAATCCTTGTCCTTAATATGCTTGACCTTGAATGTCAGATTGCTTCTGTCAAAACCTGTCGTGAGTATTACAGGTCTTTCGAGTGAAAGAATCTGCAATATATCATCTCTTACTTTGCTTGTCGCTGTAGCTGTAAATGCACTTATTATTGGACGCCTTGCCAGTTTCTTAACAAACGACAATATATTCAGATAACTTGGTCTGAAATCCTGTCCCCACTGTGATATACAGTGAGCTTCATCTACGGTAATCATAGATATCTCTACATGTGTGGCAAAATCAAGAAACCCCCATGTTTCCAGCCTTTCAGGTGCAACATATATAATTTTATACCGTCCCTGCTTTGCAAATGCGAGTGCCTTAGCTATCTGATTATCTGTCAGTGAACTATTAATATAAGCAGCATGTACCCCTGCCTGATTAAGCGCTCCAACCTGATCCTTCATTAGCGACATAAGTGGAGATACAACAAGAGTAATGCCGGACATTAACAATGCCGGCACCTGATAACATAATGATTTTCCCGCACCTGTAGGCATAATTCCTAACACATCCTGCCCTGCAAGAATAGCATCAACTAACTTTTCCTGACCCGTACGAAATGAATCATACCCAAAATAATGCTTTAAAATTCCGTATTTATCCATATATCACTCTCTTTTCAAGCTTCTCTTACTCTCATACATTTTCTTATCAGCTCTGCTTCTTGTATCTTCAAAGTTCTTATCTGTCTTTATATCATATTCAGCATAACCACATGCAATCTGCACATTAAGGTCTTTGATTCCAATCTCTTCTTCAGCATACTTTTCAAGTTCCCTTAGCTGCTTCACATGTCTTCCAATATCAAAACTTTTTTTGCTTCTGATTAATTACAGTACAGAATTCATCCCCACCTATACGATAACATTTACCATGTCTGCCAAATATCTCTTTAATAATTCTGGCTGATGCCTGAATATAGGCATCTCCTGCTGCATGCCCCAGATTATCATTACACCACTTGAGATTATTAAGGTCAAATGTTGCTATAGAATATCCTTCATAATCAGAGGTTTCATATTCCCACTCCTCAAATGCAGAGCGATTATAAACCCCTGTCATAGTATCAGTTACAGCCATCTCTTTGTAGAAATCTGCCTTCTGTCCTTCCTTAATCTTCTCAAATGCTTCTGATATGCTCTCATAACCAAGCACAATAATAAATACAAGAATACCCAGTTTTCCTATAAGATCTGTCTGCTGCATTCCCTTATAATATGCAATAAGATCAACAATCATAGAAATTCCAAGTGCAGCTGCACCTATAATATTAGCTTTTACTTTCCTGTCAAAGCCTTTAACCCATACTCTTTTAATAAGAATTGCACAGAAATATACAAGTGACATAACAAGCATCATATGTATAATGTACACGCTGTTCTTAAACTCACATACACCTGTCATATGACATACAAGCAGTATTACAGCTGTTGCAGCATATATGGCACACAAGATATTATTCGCAGCACTTTTCCCTATCTGGAAAAAATTCTTCTCTGCCTGCATAAAAGGAATAGGTATCATCATAAGCAGTACATATCCTATCAGTGAACCTATCTTCCTGTCCTGCACAAGAATCGTTGCAATATCAGTCTCATTAAGAGCCCATGCACCTATAATCATTGCAAATATACCAAAATAAAACAGTGCTTGTGTCTGTGCAATCTTCTTTCTACAGAAAATCCATAATATAATCATAGCAAATCCAACTATTATTATAAACGAACTAAGTACTGCTGATGGTAAAGATTTCGCAATAAGCTCTTTTACAAGTTTTGTCTCGTCGCCATATTCAAATGTTGTTCCTCTTATCTTATGACCAGCATATACATTAGTAAGCCTTACAGTTATATCTGTTGTATATGGCGGAAGGTTCACAATCGTATAATTAGTTCCAGTGGTTGTTCCATATATAGAACTATGCGCTTTTATATAATATATAAGTCTTCCACCTGCATATACTTCTACTTCCTGATGCCTGCTTACAAACGCCAGTGCATTATTATTTCCTGCACCTGCTCTAATCTTCACATAATATTCAATTGTGTCATCTCCAATATATCTTGTATCCTCTGGTTTAACTACGACACTCGTTCTTTTATCTGCCGGTGTCACTTCATCTACAGTGCTGAATATAAATCCTGAAGCCATAAAAAGCAGAAATCCTAATAAAAATATACAGTAAAAAATCCTGTTAATTAATTTAATTCTTTTCATAAAAAAGCCTTTCAGCCGTACTATAGTGTTATCCGTAATGAATCTAACCCTATAATACAGTAGAATGGCTTTATTTTCAAATTATTTTTTGTTGTTCTGTATTTTGTACACTATTCGCAAAGTTTTAAAACTGCATAGCACTACAGGTTACTATTATATACTTTTAGCAAGTTCAGTTGGATTCTCTGAAAACTTCAAAGCAACATCCCTTGAAATAACTCTTGTCTTAACAAGATTAGCAAGCGAATAATTCATTGTGTGCATACCTGTCTGCATATTTGACTGAAGAACGGTCTGAATCTGATTAGTCTTCTTCTCTTTAATAAGATTAGATACTGCTGTATTATTAAGCATAATCTCTGTTGCAGCAATTCGTCCTTCCTGCTCTGCACGAGGTACAAGTGTCTGTGTTATAACTCCAGTTAATACAGATGCAATCTGTATTATAAGTGCAGACTGCGCCTCAATAGGGCATGCACTGATTATACGCTCAACTGTCTGTGTAGCGCTTCTTGTATGAAGTGTTGATAATACAAGATGTCCTGTTTCAGCAGCTGTAATTGCTGCATTGATAGTCTCATAATCTCTCATCTCTCCTACAAGAATAACATCCGGGTCTTCACGAAGTGCTGAACGAAGTGCTGTCGCAAAATCAGGTACATCTCTTCCTACCTGTCTCTGATGTATCATAGATTTCTTAAACCCATATACATACTCTATAGGATCTTCTACTGTTATAATATGTCTTGACATATTGTTGTTAATATAATCAATCATAGCTGCAAGTGTTGTAGACTTACCACTTCCTGTAGGACCTGTTACAAGAATAAGACCAGACCTTTTCTCAACAAGCTTAGAAAAAAGTTTTCCTGAATGTCCCAATTCTTCAAACGACGGTATAACAGAATCCAGAAGACGGATACTTGCTGCAAGATTTCTTCTCTGATGATATATATTAATTCTTAATCGTCCACCAGACTCATCAGTAGATGCCACATCAATATCTTTTCCTGCCTGAACATTCTGTATATCTTCATCACCAAGAATTGAGAATATCATATCTTCTGTTTCTTCTATCGAAGGTGTTATATCAAGAAGCTCAAGTTCACCATATTTTCTTACTGCAACCGCTTCTCCTGCAGTAATATGCAGATCTGAACACCTGTTATCTCTTGCGTATTTAATTAATTCTTTTTAATTCCATGTTCCCCTCCCATACATTTTGTTCATTAGTATGAACTACAATAAAATACTACCATAATAAAATGCATATTCAATCACACTTTTATCCCATTTTTCTTACATATATCATTAAGGCAGCATCTTTCACAGTGTGGCGTAGTACGCGCCGTACATACCTCTCTTCCGTGGTCTACAAACCGGTGGCATAATCCACTTCCTTCTTCTGGCGGGACTATCTTCCACAATGCCATCTCAACCTTCTTAGGCTCTTTCTCGTCTTTTACAAGACCTATTCTGTTACAAAGCCTTATACAGTGTGTATCTGTAACAATTGCCGGCTTTCCGAACACATCACCCATAATAAGATTGGCACTCTTCCTTCCAACTCCAGGAAGCTTTAATAATTCTTCCATGCTGTCAGGAACTTTATCATTATACTGTTCATGAAGCATGCGCATACATGCACATATATCCCTTTGCCTTGTTCTTTTTCCAAGACCGCAAGGTCTTATAATCTTTTCAATCTCTTCTGGAGATGCTGCAGCAAGTGATGCTATATCAGGATATTTTTCATACAGCCCCTTAACCACAACATTTACTCTTGCATCAGTGCATTGTGCCGCAAGTCTTACGCTTACAAGCAGTTTCCAGGCATCATCGTAATCAAGACTGCACTCCGAATCCGGATATTCTGCCTTTAATCTTCTTATAACCTCTAAAGCAAGTTCTTTCTTAGTCATAGATTACGCATCTTTCTTCTTATAATTAGCAATTCCGAATATTGCAAGAAGCAATACACACGCAAATATCATCCAGCCAACAAGATAACCTGTTCCCTTTGGTTTAAATGTATCATAATAACCCTTAAGGTATACAACTACTATAATAGCCGGAAGTATATAACTCATATAGAATCTTAACCATTCAGGAAGCTTAGGACCTTTTCCTTCATTAGCTTCTTTTCTGAAGCCTTCCCAGCCCCAGCCGTTCTTCTTAGTACAGAATAATACAAATATCATGCTTCCAAGAGGAAGTAGATTATATGAAACAAGGAAATCCTCCAGATCCATAATTGAACTTCCTGGACCAATAGGCTGGAAAGCTGCAAGCTTGTTAAAGCCTAATACAGCAGGAAGTGAAAGCAGTATCATGAATATAACATTACCTGCAACAACCTTTTTTTCCTTGAAAATCCCTTTAAGGTCTATATAAAAAGCAATAATGTTCTCAAACACAGCAATTACAGTTGATAATGCTGCAAATGACATGAATACAAAGAATGCTGTTCCCCATATTCTTCCTCCCGCCATATGATTAAATATGTTAGGTAGTGTTATAAATAAAAGTGATGGACCGGCACCGGGAGCAACACCATATGCAAAGCATGCAGGAATAATTATGAATCCTGCCATAAGAGCAACAAATGTATCAAGCAGAATGATATTAACAGCCTCTCCACCTATTGTTCTGTCTTTCTTTAAGTAGCTTCCGAATATCTCCATTGCACCAATACCTACACTAAGTGTAAAGAATGCATGTGTCATGGCATCAAATATAACCGGTCCTAAACCTCTTGATTTAATAGCATCAAGATTAGGCACCATATAGAATTTAACACCTTCTGATGCATTAGGAAGTACAAGTGAATGAACTGCCAGTACCACAATAAGGATAAGAAGAAGTGCCATCATAACCTTAGTAATCTTCTCAACGCCCTTCTGTAATCCTAATACACATACACCAAACGAAAGTAAAACTGCAACAATCATCCAGATTGTCATTGTACCAGGCTGTGAAAGCATAGTTCCAAATGCTCCTGAAACCTCATCTGGCTCTAAACCTGCTAACGAACCACTTGCCTCACGCCATGCATAATAAAGCATCCATCCTGCAACCATAGTATAGAAAGCCATTAATATGTAGCTTCCTAATATCGATACCCATTTGAAATGATGCCATTTACTTCCCTTAGTCTCCAGTTCTTCAAATGCCCTTGCAGCACCTTTACCGCTTCCTCGTCCTACTGTGAACTCCGCACACATAATAGGAAATCCAAGAATTGCAAGAAATACAAGATAGATAAGCACGAATGCCGCACCACCATTTTCCCCGCATATGTATGGAAATTTCCACACATTACCAAGTCCCACCGCACAGCCAGCAGACACTAAGATAAAGCCGAGTCGCGAGCCGAATTTTTCTCTCTCTTTCAAAATAAAACCTCCATAGTTAATATATTTACATTAATTAAGATTGTATCATATATTACTATATTTTCACAGCCAATTATTTCATACTCTCACTGACTTCTGATGTAATAGTCTGACCGCCCTGTTCATTCCATTCTTTTACAAATGTATCAAAGTAAGATATATCTTCTTCTCCACTTATAATCTTTAAATATGCCTCTTTTTCTTTAGCCTTAAGTCTCCACCAGTGGCTCTTCATTGTGTCTGTGGTCTTAAAATAAAGCGAATCAACTACCTTTATATTATCCTGTGCAATCAGACTGCATGCCTTAATTCTTGACATATACGCTGCCCATTGCGTACTTGTTTTGTTAGCATTCTTGATATACTCACTACACGCATCATAAAATGAGCGTTCAAGAAGTTCCAGACTGTCAGGATTCTTTCTTCCTGAAATTGCAGCATCTATATTCCTGTAACATATTGAAAGTGCATTATTGTAATCAACATTTATTGATAAAGGTCTTGCCGTAGGTTCAACATTAAGCTGATAGTAATTCTTGAATTCTTCTGAGTCTGTACAGTCAAATCTTACCTTATCAAACATGACACTTATCATCTTGGCTGCAATCTCAGGATGTTCATAGCCCTTTCTTACAACAACATATTTGTAACACGGGTTCTGGCTGTGATAACTCGTTGTCCCATCCGAATCCGTTGCTATTAAATATGGCTGCCAGTCTGCATCCGGATTCCTGCTTACTGCATTAGCAAGCGGATTATTCGGTGCCCACCATGGTCCAAAAAACGAGCCACACAGACCATTCTCTATTAGCTCACATATATTGGTTGATGTTCTCAGAAGAAAATCATTATCTATAACCCCTGATTATACAGACTGTTTATATACGAAAGTGCTTCTTTTGCCTCATCTGTAACCGAACCATATACAATCTCACCATCATCGTTCATTATCCACTGCTTTGGATACGCTCCAAAGCAGGCAAATATTATATCCAGCAGAAATTCACTGCTGTAACCACATTCACCTGTCACATCTGTATCCACTGCAAGCCCCACTGTATTAGGTTTTCCGGACGCATCCACGCCATTATTTCCAGGGTCTTCTGATATAAAATGCTTCACTATATTAACAACATCATCAATAGTGTGTGGCTCTGACAATCCAAGCTTATCCATCCAGTCTTTTCTTAACCACACAAGATTAGGTCCATCTGTTATATTAGTCTCCGGCAGTGCCATTATCTTTCCATCATATGTAACCATATCCTTAAGTGAATCGCCATAGCTTTCATACATTTTCCTGATTCTGTCACTTATACAGTTATTGTAGCTTTCTGTAAGGTCCTCTATAAGTCCTGCTTCCACTAACTGTTCAACCTCATCCTGACTTGATACAACCATAATATCCGGAAGGCTTCCCATTGAAATTACCATTGAAACATTAGTGTCATACTGACTGTCGTTTGCTTCAAATACATCAACATTCTGCACATTTATCACAGACTTAATATAGCGTGTGTACGCATTGTCCGTATAAGTGTCATTCTCCGGCATATTGGAATTATTAACACTTGTCATCTTTCCAAGTGTATATTCTATAGTCTCCGGGTAAGCCCCGAATGGAGTTGTTCTCGCTTCTTCCATTCTCGCATTGTATTCTTCATTATCATTAGACGCAAAACCAGCCGGGCTTTTACACCCGGCTAATATAAGCATTATTCCTGTGACACCAAATGCCACACATTTTTTTAATGTTTGCTTTAATCTATTCATATATCTAACCCTTCACTGCACCTGTCATGCTTTCATTATAACATCTTTGCATTATCATAAACAAGGCTGCAATTGGAATTGATATAAGAACTGCTCCTGCTGCAAATCTTGTGTACCATACATCAACATATTCTTTTTCAAGCATCTGCCATAAGCCGATTGCTACGGTATAATACTTCGCATTTGCCCTGCAGATTACTCTTGCAAATATGAAATCTACCCAAGGTGCTATGAATGATGTAAGTATTGTATACACTATAATTGGTTTACTGAGAGGTATTGTTATCTTAGTAAATACCTGCCACTTCGTTGCTCCATCTATCATAGCAGCCTCATCTATTGTCTTAGGGATAGTATCAAAGAATCCCTTTGCAATGTAAAACTGTATTCCTGATGATGCTGAATATACAAGCACAAGCGCAACTCTTATCATTGCTCCTTCTGAAAGTCCTACTGCTTTAAGTATATAATATACGGCAACCATCGCCATAAATGCAGGGAAAAGTCCAAGTATCATTGCGATATTCATCATTGCTTTTCTCATCTTAAACTTAAGCCTTGACATACAGTAGGCTACTGACAGTACAAAAAATGTTGATATAATACATGAGAATACTGCTACTATCAGAGTATTGGTAAACATTCGTGGAAAATTAAGTATTCCTGTATCTGTAAAAAGCTTTACATAATTATCAAGTGAATACTGCTTTGGGAAGAAGGAGCTTGTATAAGCACCCTTCTGAGCCCTGAAGCTTGTGAGGAGTATCCAGAAAAGAGGACTTACCCACACTATCGCTAATATTGTAAGCACTGTATGTGCCAGTATATTTTTAATAGTCTTTTTCTTTTCACTGGAATCCCTCCTCATCTTTATACGCTTTCGTTCTTCTGTATACAAGCAGTGAACCAATTGCTAAGAATATGAATGTCATAATACCGATAACAGCACCAAGATTATAATACTGATAATCTATTGTCATCTTGTACAGCCATGTTACCAGAAGGTCTGTCTTTCCTGCTGTTGCACCTGCCATAACCGGATCTCCCTTAGTCAGCAGGTAAACAATGTTAAAGTTGTTAATATTAGCAGTAAATGTAGTAATAAGATATGGTGCCGTTACAAATAACATATATGGCATTGTTATCTTAATAAACTTGACAAATCCATTAGCTCCATCTACATCTGCTGCCTCATACAACTCCATAGGTATATTCTGTAATATACCTGTAACCTGCAGAATAGTATATGGAATACCTATCCACAGATTTACCACGATTACTGTAATTCTTGCCCAAGTCGCATTTGTAAAGAATGGCAGTGATTTTGTTATCCATCCTGCATTCTTTAAAACAACATTTACAATTCCATCCTGTGCCAGCATGCTTCTGACAATAAGAAGTGAAACAAACTGTGGAATTGCAATTGAAAGTATAAATATAAATCTCCAGAAAGCTTTGAATTTCGTACCTTTTCTGTTGATAAGCAGTGCAACAAGTATTCCGAATATGTAATTAAGAAATGTTGCAAATATTGCCCACACTATAGTCCAGCCAAATACTGACCAGAAAGACTGTCCTATCATGCTTCCTGAATCGAATATCTGCTTGAAATTCTCAAGTCCTACCCAGTCGAAAAGCACCAGATGGCTGTCAACCTTACTATAATTAGTGAATGCCATGCTTATCATGAAAATAAGCGGAAGTATTGTGAATATAAGCACACCTGATACTGGAAGTGTAAGCAGCAACTTATGAAGATTCTCATTAAACAGCGACTTCACGTCTTCTGCAAATGTGTTTATATGCTTTCCTTTTTCCTTTAACAGCTCCAGCTTATATGAGCTTTTTACAGCACTAGCTGCAACTATTATATAAGCTATAATAATGAATATTGTTGCTATTCCATACAGAAGTATAAGAAGTGAATTATCACCTGCAACATACTCATATATTCCAAGCTTCTCATTCCAGACCTCCTGCTGCGGTCTGCTTCCAAGACCTGGAAGCATCGCAAGGCAGTTAATTCCCCTCATAATCATAAAGCATACAAAGGCCTTTATAATCTGCTTTCCTACAAGATTACCAAGTCCTGGAATCAGAATGCTTAACTTCGTAAATATATTTCCTTTTCTAAATGATTCAGTGAACTTAACTGCCATTATGCGCCACTCCTTTCAGCATTTAATCCCTATCAATTATTTTGCAATTGATGTATTAATCTGCTTATAGAAATCCTGTGTCTTAGCTGCTGCATTATCTGCTGTTATTTCACCATTTACGATTGCCTTAGCAAAGTTCTGTGCAGGTGCCCAGTAATCATTCATGCCTGTTACTGTTGGCTGGATTACTGATGTCTTGTTAAATGTATCATTCTGTGCTGTTACAAGTGCATCATTCTTTACTTCATCAGTTGCAAGAAGCTCTGTATTACAAGGAATAACACCTCTTAATTCATAGTGCTTCTTCTGTGCATCCTTGCTTCCAAGATACTTTGCAAGTGCAACTGCTACCTGCTGATACTTGCAGTTAGGATTAACTGCGATTGCCTTAGAACCTGCAAATGCTAACATCTGCTTGTCTTTTCCACCAATCTTTACTGTAGGAAGTGAAACTGCTCCAAAATTGTCTCCAAGAATCTCTTTAACACTCTTATAATCCCATGATCCTGAGAAGTAAGCTCCAACTGAACCATCTCTTAAGCCAGCGATACCAACACCCTGAAGGTCATTGACAAAGTTAGGATTATTTACAAGTGAAACCATTGCCTGTGTTGCCTGTGTTCCCTTATCTCCTGAGATATCAACACCTGCTGAATTATCTTTTCCGTCTTTTCCAAAATATTTACATCCATTAGCAAGGAAGAATGATGACATATACCAGCCCTCTGTAATATTGAAAGCCACCTTATTCTTCTCAAGCATCTTATCAAGGCTCTTTACATCACTGTCTGTGAATTTGCTCTTGTCATAGTACATAAACCATGTATTAGTTGTAAATGGTACTCCGTATACAGCCCCATCTACTGATACTGAATCCACAATTGCATCTGAGTTAGTTTTCTTAACATAATCTGCTGTCTCTCCACCAAGCTTTGCAATAGCGTTAGCATCAACAAGTGTCTGAAGCTGGTCGTTAGCAAAGAAGTATACATCTCCTGAATTCTCTGGATCCTGTGGAACTATCTTTCCTGCGTCCTGCTCTGAACATACACCGTATTCAAATGTTAAATCCCAGTCTGGATGCTCTGAATTAAACTGGTCACACATTGTCTGAAGCCATTTGCCGTTCTCATCTGCCTGATCTTCTGCACAGCCCCATACCTTGATTGTAGCTGTGATTTTTTTCCTCGCCTGCTGCTGTGTCATCTTTTTTAGCATTGCCACAACCTACAAAAGTGACCCACACATTGTTGCTGCCATCACTGCAGCCGCTAATTTTTTAAACTTCATAAAAAAACCCTCCTTAATAATTATCCGAGACAGCTTTGATTACTGTCCTCTTTTGATAATCTAATTATATTAAGGAGGGGTTAATATTAAAATATAAGATATTTTAGAAACATATCAGTTTTTTGTGTTGTATGGTTTTGCCGGGAATTTTATTGTTATTGTTGTTCCCTCATCAGGTATGCTCTGCACTTCCAGATGATAGCTTTCGCCGTAATAAAGTCTTATTCTGTCATTAACATTTCTTGCGCCATACCCTTTTGACTGGACTGTTAAAGTTTTGTGCAGTTTCTTTGTCCATTCCTACACCGTTATCAGACACTGTTACACATACAAGCTTTTTACCTTCTTCATCCGTCTGCATCCTGGCCTCTACTGTTATTACACCTTTCCTGTCTGTCAGCAGATCTATACCGTGGTCTATTGCATTTTCTACCAATGGCTGGAGTATAAGGTTTAAAGATTCGCATGGCATAACTTCCTCTGATACATTTATCACCACATCAAATGAGTTGTCATGCATTATCTGCTGAATCTTAAGATACGACTGCATGTTGCTTAATTCCTGCTCAAAGCTTAGTATATTCTTTTTCCCTTATTAAGCGATGTACGGTAGTAGTTAGACAATGCAAGTGTTATCTCACTTATATCCTCCTGCTCATATTCTATTGCTTTCCAATTGATAAGCGATAATGAATTGTAGAGGAAATGCGGATTAATCTGTGCCCTTAATGCCCGCATCTCTGATTCTTTCTGGCTTATACGTCCTTCATATACCTGCGTGATAAGATTCTTAATCTGTGTTGTCATGCTGTTAAAGCTATGAATAAGGTCACCTATTTCATCTTTGTCCTGTGTATTAATTACCGCATCAAAGTCTCCATTTTCAACCTTTGCCATACTGTTTTTTAATTTATTAATTCTTCTTGTAATGAAGCCTGTTGTAAATATACTCGCTGCAGCGGCACCTGCAACTGCTACCACAAATGCAACTACAATCATTGTAATCATTGAATTAGCTGACCTGAGCACAAGTTTTCTTGGTTCATAGACATATACTGTCCATCCGGTAACAGAGCTTTCCTTCTTTACAACAGAATAACCCTCTGTATTTCCACATGTATCATTATCCCATTCTGCCCCGTCGATTAGTGAAAGCAGCTTCTTACTGTTTAATCTGTATCTGGTGTTATTGTTTTCAAATGTGTCACTGCTGCATATAACTTTTCCATCAGCGTCAAGCACCACCATTCCGCAGTTCTGCTCAAGACCACCTGTAAATGAACTCATCATGCTGTCATAATCAACATCTATGTACATGATTCCAAGAATCCCTAGCTGGTCAAGCGTTGACATTTTTCGTGCTGAAACAAGTGTCCTGCTGTCTTCATCAACAAACCACTGTATCTTAGTGCTTTCAGCAGCAGAATTATAAAAAGGTCTGTCTTTTATCTCTTCTATTGGAGCTATAGTTGTATCATGTTTAATAGCTTTATCCACATATATTGTTACCCTGTTAATATCATTGTGAAAATACTTTAATGATGAAAGCATAGGGTCAAATGTAGTGACAATCTGGTTATACATCTCATATGTGCTTTTGTAATCGTATGAAAGCACTCCCGACAGCGTATCATTAAATGTTATATAATTAGACAGGTTGTCATACACCTCTATCTGCCCATCCACCGTTGTAACAGACTGCTCAATTGCCCCTTTGATGCTCTTTAAATCTCTGTCCATAAGAATGTTTCTCATCTGACAGTATGCAAAAACAAAAAGTACAATCAGGGGAATAAGTCCGGTCACTACATATATGATGACAAGCTTGTTCTGCAATCTTATATCATTGATTTTCTGCTTAATCTTTTTCAACTCAATTCTCCCTGATCCCTGAATTTCTGAGGACTTATACCAAAGTACTCCCTGAAGCTCTGTACAAAATATGAAACATTTGGATAACCCACCTGCTCACTTATATTCACAATCTTCATGTTCGTACCGGTAAGCAGTTCCTTAGCCTTCTCCATTCTGTACTGTTTAATATATTTGCTCAGATTCTGTCCTGTTTCCTTCTTAAAAAGTGAACTTAAATAGCTTGGTGCAAGATAAACCATATCCGCAAGCTGCTGTGCGCCAATCTCCTCACCATAATGGTTATGTATATAATTCTTTACGGTCTCAATCTCCCGGTGTGACGTGGCCGGCTCTTTTCCGAAACTCTTTTCCAACAAATCAATATAGTTATTCACTATATCCATAATGCATGAGAAATCCTCCGACTTATACAGTCTGTCAATCTCCCTGCCAAATTCCGCCTCATCAGCACCCGGAATATTGTCATAGAAATCTTTTAACAGATTGGAAAATACGAACTTGATGTATATATGTGAGAAGTTCGACTGCCCCCTGTATTTCTTACACAATGCATCAAAATGTATCCGTAAAAATGTGATATCCTTCATCTTGATATCCTGCTTCATCTGCTTCATAAGTGCATCATCATCAATCTGTACAAGCACAGGTGTATCTTCACTGATATTATCAGAAAAAATATATCTTCCTGTCTCATAAAACTTATTATTCATCAGTGTATCAACTGCATCCATTACCTGTGGAAGCTCATGATAATCGTTGAATAAACCGGACACAGCAATATACATAAACTGTCCCGTCTTTCTGTATATATAGTCATGAATATTTGTAAACATTTCTTCAATGTTCTTATCAATATTACCATCTGCTGTGAATGCTTTATCAGAAAATATGATAACTGACTGTAACGGGTTAAGATTAAGGTACTGATAATCCAGTTCCCCGGTTATCTCTTTAAATATGTCTTCACCTGTATCATATTTCCCAAAGAAATCAGTATTGAATTCTATAAGTGCAAGTCTGTTATACCCTGCCAGAAAATCCCCATTATCAAGTATTCCTGATGCATCACCGGAGTTGAGCAGCGTATACATGTAGTACTGTTTTATAAAGTTAGCCTGCCTGTTATAGTCCTCATCCTTCTTGTGTTCCTCGTCAAGCTCTGTTATAACTCCTGTAATTGTTGAACTGAATTCTGACGGATCAACCGGCTTTAATATATAATCTTTAACACCTAATTTAACTGCCAGCTTGGCATACTCAAACTCGTTATAGCCTGAGAATATAATTGTCTTTAAACTGATGTCGTTGTGCATCACATTCTTAATAAGCTCTATTCCGTCCATAAATGGCATCTTAACATCTGTAAGCAGTATATCTATATGTCCAATTCCTGTATTCTTGTCAGATGTCAGATATTCCAGTGCCTGCTTTCCGTTGCACGCCTCAAATACTCCAAGCTCAATTCCCATTCTCTTAAGAAGCATTCTTATTCCGCTTCTTTCAATCTTTTCATCATCCACTATAAGTATATTATACATAAATCTACCCCGAAACCTTCCTCATTCACGAACTTTTGCTCTTATAATGATTATAGCTTCCGGGGCAATTATTATCAACTTATTTAGTTATATTAAAGATGCCATATATCTTCATTGTACTGTCGGATTGTTCTGTCTGATGAGAAAAATCCGGCATTTGCAATATTAACAAGCATTTTTTCTGCCCACGCATATCTGTCATCATAATCTGTGAGAGCCTTTTCTTTGGTTTCTATATAGCTTCGTAAGTCAAGCAATGCCATAAACCAGTCTTTTCCTACAATCTCATTATACAGTCTGTTAAGACTATGTGAATCACCTGCCTGAAGCATAGCATCCGATATTATAAAATCCACACATTGTTTTATAAGAGCATCTGTCTCATAAAGCTTCTTTGCGTTATAGTCACATTTTTTCATAATGTGCAATAACTTCATCACTTGTTGCGCCAAATGTATATATATTATCTTTACCTACAAGCTCTGCAATCTCAACATTAGCACCATCCATTGTTCCTAATGTCACAGCACCGTTAAGCATGAATTTCATGTTGCCTGTTCCTGATGCTTCTTTAGATGCAAGTGATATCTGCTCTGATATATCACATGCAGGAATCAGCTTCTCTGCCAGTGTTACATTGTAGTTCTGGACAAGCACAACCTTAAGGTAAGGACTTACATCTTTATCGGCCTCAATAACCTTACTCAATGTAAGTATCAGATGAATTATATCCTTCGCAATTGTGTATGCAGGTGCAGCCTTTGCGCCAAATATCACTGTAACAGGAGTCTTTGGAATGTTGCCTGCCTTGATGTCAAAATATTTATATATTATATACAGTGCGTTCATCTGCTGTCTTTTATACTCATGCAGTCGCTTTATCTGTATATCGTATATTGACTGTGGATTAATCTCTATTCCCTGTGTCTGCTTAAGGTATTCTGCAAGATTTCCCTTGTTGTCTGTCTTAATCTCAAGAAGATTATCGTAAACATTTTTATCACCGGCAAACTTTAAAAGGTCTTTTAACTTTTCTGCGTCATGTCTGTATTCACTTCCGATAAGTGTCTCAATGTATTTCGCAAGTCCATTATTACAGTGGATAAGCCACCTTCTGAATGTGATTCCGTTAGTTTTGTTATTGAACTTCTCTGGATATATCCTGTAGAAATTATTAAGCTCTGTATTCTCTAATATCTCAGTATGAAGCTTTGCTACTCCGTTGACGCTCATTCCATAATGAATATCGATGTGTGCCATGTGAACGAGATTATTATCGTCAATTATATACACTGATTTATCTGTCTACTTCCCACGCACTCTTCTGTCAAGTTCTTTTATAATCGGCATAAGCTGTGGCACAACCCTGTTAAGATAGTCCACAGGCCATTTTTTCAAGGGCTTCGGCAAGGATCGTGTGATTAGTATACGCACAGCTTTTTGATACAATATCAATTGCTTCATCCATTGTTATCGGACTTCCATCTATATCTCCATTTTCTGTAAGAAGTCTTATAAGCTCCGGGATTACCATTGTCGGATGCGTATCGTTAATCTGGATTACTGCAAGGTCTGGCAGATTCTTAAATGTTTTTCCGATGTTAATACATTTGTCCCTGCACTCATCTAATATAAGCCTTGCTCCATTGCTTACCATGAAATACTGCTGATAGATTCTAAGAAGCCTTCCCTGTTCGTCACTGTCATCAGGATAAAGAAACAGTGTAAGGTTCTTGGCAATATCTGACTTATCAAAGTCTATGCTGTCACCTTTTACGATGCTCTCATCAACTGTCTCCACATCAAACAAATGAAGCTTATTCGTTCTCTTTTCTCCGTACACATTGATATCATACATTCTTGAAACCACACTGATTTCTCCGAAATTGATAGTGTATGCCACATCTGTCGGAACAAGCCAGCTGTCCTTACCAATCCATGGATTAGGCACTTCCTTCTGCTTCCCATTCTCAAACACCTGCTTAAAAAGTCCAAGATGATAATTAAGTCCGATTCCGTCACCATTAAGGCCAAGGTTAGCAATTGAATCAAGGAAGCATGCTGCAAGTCTTCCAAGTCCGCCATTACCAAGTGACGGCTCTACTTCCAGTTCTTCAATATCTGAAAGATTCTTTCCTGCCTGTGTAAGTTCTTCCTTAACTTCATCATAAATTCCTAAGTTAATAAGATTATTGGATAAAAGCTTTCCTATAAGGAACTCTGCAGAAATGTAGTATACCTTTCTGCCATTGTCTTTCACTATTCTATCACGTCCCTTTTGTGCAACCAGCTTCATAAGTGCATGAAAGCACTCCTCGTTGCTGCATAAGTGCAAGTCTTTTCCATATTCTTCCAAACATATAGTGTTAAGCATATCGTTGCCCTCCATTCTTGTATTTATATTTTATTATAGGGTTGCTGGAAAAATTCTCTTGCTTTATAATGGGATAAACTTGTACTATTCTATCATATTTAAGGAGAACCTTATGAATATAACAGATTACGGACCACTGAAAGAAACCAAGTCTCATTATGATTCAGATTTTTTATATAACACTTACCTATGCTCTATACCGCTTGATTTTGCGGAAGTTCCGCTTCACTGGCATAATGAGATGGAGCTTATATACATCAAGAAGGGACGCATGATTGTAAGCGTTGACCTTGAGTATTCTGTCGTAAATGCTGGAGATATTGTTGTTGTCATGCCTGGACATATCCATTCTATCATCCAGAACGAAAGTGATTCATGCGAATACGAAAATATTCTTTTTAATCTTGATATGCTTGTTAGCAGGCAGTGTGATTATGATACCGTAAGCTTTTTTTAACGGAATTGCCGGCTTTAATGGGTATTGCCCTCCTGTTATCAGTAAAACTGCGCCACACTATTCTGATTTAATTCATTATATTGATGAAGCTGATAATATATGCAAGTATTTCCCTGACGGGTACAGGCTGAAAATCCGTGCATGTCTTTTTAATTTCTTTTTTGAGCTTAATGCACATTTTTACACGCATACGGATATGCCTGTACACTTGTCTGATGATAAGATGGATAAGCTGAAACTGGTACTTAATTATATTGAAAAGAACTTCGCGCGTGCAATATCCATTGAAGAGATTGCGCAGTGGTGTCATTTCAGCCAGTGGCATTTTATGAAGTTTTTTAAGAACTGCACCGGCACATCTTTTATCACTTACTTAAACGACTACCGGCTTATTATTGCTGCAAGAATATTAAAAACCACAACCCAGCCGGTTATTATAGTGGCTTCGGATTGTGGTTTTGATAATATATCTTACTTTAATAGAAAATTCAAAGAAAAATATGGTGTTTCTCCGAGGGAATTCAGGAAATAAGGTGTTATTAATATAATCTGTTTTTTACATATTCTTCAAATCTTGGCAGTGCCATTGCTATTTTTCCATACTGTCTTGTATCTATAACGCCCTTTCGCTTTAAACGGTCACGGTACACAGAGAATAATTCTGGCTTCATGTCAAGCTTTTCACGAATATCTTTTACTGACTGATAACCGCTCTCAGATATAACGCTAAGTATTTCCTTATCTTTAGATGATAACTCTGCCCATATCTTACTGTATACATATTCATCTAAATACTGATCATACTCTGGCATAATATCTTCAAGTGTATGATCTTTTCTATTATCCCAGTAAAGATATCCAAGCACCTGAAACGCAAATGGATATCCTCTTGTAAGAAGTGTCATCTTGTCAGCCATTTCATCATTAATATCAAATATTCTCATGTAATGGCTTTTAATAGCTGTATAATTAAGCGGCTCTAATATAATCTTAGGTGCTCTGTATAAAAATGTAAGTGACTTTTCATTCTGTAAATCATATATATTCTCATACAATCCTGTCATCAAAAGATATATAGGATATTCTTCTCTTAAAAATATCTGAAATGAACTTGCAAATATTTTAATATTCTCTGAATTAATAACCTCATCAATTGTTATAAGAAGCCTTTTCCCCAGACGTTTTATGTGAGAAAGCATTATCTCAATAACATTTTCAATATCAGTAACAGGAACAGCATTCTCTACTGTTACCCCCAGTCCAAATACTGAAAAGTCAAGCTTTGCTTTAACAAATACTGCATGCATTTCTGGAATTGCATATATCTTTGCTGCCAGACTCTGTAAAAGATCACGGTTAGATTAAGCTCAACTACTATCCATTCATCTGACCGTTTTCGTATCTCTGACGCAATGTTAGTCATCATTACAGTTTTTCCTGAACCTCTTACTCCTGTAATCATATATATCTGATTAGGCGATTCTTCCGCTGTAAAATCTCAATTATTCTCGCTGTCTGTGCAATTCTCGAAATATACTGCACTGGTTTTTTCCCAAATGATAATGTAAACGGATTATTCATGCGCAGCCTCCTATATAAGTTTATATAACCTTTTATAACTTTTTGTTTGTTTTATAACTTTATATAAGTTTTTATAACTTTTTATTTATTATATAACCTTTTATAACTTTTTATCAATTGCAAAATAAAAAATCCTGCTCTCTGGCAGCCCAAACCACCTGAAAGCAGGATTAACATTTTAATTATTAACACATTACATTAAGCCTTGTGCTCTGTTGTAAGCATTACATATCTTATTAGAATTCTTGATAAGAATATGCATTGCAACAAATGGTCCAATTCCACAGATAAAAGCACCAAATATCTGCCATAAAAGAACAGTTGTACCATTCTCCTGGATTGAAAGTCCATAACGAGGTCCGTTAGCTGCAAGTCTGTTACCAAGATTATAGTACCAGAACCATGCATATATACCACATGTTATGAGTGATAAAAGAACAAATGCAACAAGCCCTGATGTATTCTCTCCATCTCCATCACATGCAATATTAACATCATGTGCCATCTTGTAAATGAAATAATAGCTGTATATTCCACATGTGATAATTGAAAGAATTATGTATGAAGCAAGACCTCTGTCATCCTTTAATCTTGTACCTGAGTATGGTGGGATTGTGCCATTATTATAACCATTGCTGTAATTCTGATTAGCATTGTAACCCTGATTATAATTCTGGTTATTGCTGTTCCCATTGAAACTCTGCTTTACTTCATCAAAAGCACTTCCTAACTCTTTCTCAACCTTATTGAATACCTGACCTGCCTGACCAGCAATATCCTGCTCTGGTGAACAATTTGCTCCACAATATGGGCAGAACTTTGTTGAATCCGGAATCTGTTTTCCACATTTTGTACAAAACATATTAATTCTCTCCCCTTCATAAATTTAGTTTCTGAATGATACGGAATAGGATATTGTTCTGAGGTTCAAAAACCACAATATCTCCGGTTCCAATAAACATTCTATACAAGTAAACTATAACAAATGCCCCTGCTATTGTAAACATAAAAATTTTATAAAATTTAATATTTATTTTAGATTTCAGAAGCATAACTATCACAACAACCGGTGGCAGGAAAAAAAGTGGATGATACATGAACGCATCATGAATATTAAAATGCAGTAAAGATATCCATGCCCTTGACATTCCACAGCCTGCACATGATATTCCTGTTATGTATTTTATAGGGCATGTAACCCCTGAAGCTTTCTAGTATCACATACAGCACAACAACTGCCGCAACTGATGTTATCACTTCTATTCTTCTATGCGATTTTCTTTTATATGTATTGCCTCCGCTCATTATTCCCCCTGATAATGCTTTTTATTACATTATAATCTCTCCTGCAAGCAATGCAAGACAAGGAAGCGTAATTATACTAATCAATGTAGACAAAGTAACTGCACCAACTGCGAGCTTCTGGTCGTGACCGAACTTAATCGCAAAAAGTGTTGTAATAGCCGCACATGGGCATGCCTCAAGTATAATTGTAATAACAGCAACCATTCCACGGGCATGTATCAGATACATAACCATAGTACAGATTACCGGTATAATAAACATCCTGAGAATAACCGTAAAATACACTCTTTTATCCTTTAAGATACTCAATAACGGGAACTGTGAAATAGTAATTCCTGTTATTATCATAGACAACGGGGTATTCATGCCTCCTACAACATTAAATGTATCCTTTAAAACATCCGCAACCGGAATTCTTGCAAGGAATATGACAAGACCGACCGCAACCGATATAATTGGTGGGCATGTAACAATCTTCTTTAAAAGTTCCTTGAAACTCATACTCTCTGAAACATACACAATTCCGACAGTCCATAAAAGAATATTGAATACAGTAACATATACGCTCGCATACAGTACACCTTCTGAACCATACGTTGCCTGAATAAGTGGAAATCCCATATAAGCCGCATTAGAAAATGTAGTTGCAAATCTCATAATGCCGCGCACTTCCTTTTTCATCAAAAATGTTATGCCAATCGATAAAGCCATTCCTATGCATATAGTAAGTATGCTGTAAAAAAGCATTCTGCCCATATTCTTAAGAATCTCGGCATTGTATCCTGACATGTAAGAATTAATAATCATAAATGGAACAACAAAATATATAAGAAGGTTAGAAAGCATCCCCTTTCCTTCTTCGTTAACCATCTTAATCTTTCCTATAACAACTCCACACAGTATAAGTATGAATAACTCAAATACCTGCTTCGCGGTAATAAGTGCTAAATCCATAGCTCTCTTATCCTCCTTTTCATACACGCAAAAAACATGTTATATATTTCATCTTCTGAAATATATAACATGTTAATAGCAAAGTCAAGTAAAAATCTAATACTTTATCTCTGGCATAAGCTCTGCACTTATTACATTAAGCATACGTTCCATTGTCTCTAACTCTTCTTTAGAAAATCTGTCCTCAATCCTGCCCATTACAGTCTTAAGATATGTATTGCTGATATTATAATAATCTATATACTTCTGTGTTACCTCGAGATGATACTCTCTCTTGTCTTCCTCAGACTGTACTTTCTTTAAGTATCCCTTCTTAACAAGGTTATTAATCTTATACGCCGCGTTAGGAGATGATATATTTGCCATATCAGCAAACTGTGCCACAGTAGGTTTATCAAGTGCATATATTATCTCCATGCAGAAAGTTTCTACAGTTGTAAGAGATGTCTCCCTCTCCTGTAGCTTTTCAAACATTTTCTGATAAAAATGCATCTTAAACTTCGTATATACCTTACTAAAAGAATCCTGCAGCACCTTACTTTACCTCCAAAGCTTTTTTAATTGTTTATTATTATAACAATAGCTCTATTCTATTGCAAATGTAAGTTCAGCTGACACTGCAAGTTTTCCGTCAACATAAGCTTCTGCCTTTCCTACTCCCACAGGACCTTTTCTTGCTATAATCTCGCATGACAAGGAAAGCACATCCCCAGGTGTGACCTGAGCCTTAAACTTAGCATTTTTAATTCCTGCAAAAAGTGCTATATGCCCCCTTATTCTTTTCTTCCGACAACAAAGCGACTGCTCCAGTCTGCGCCAGTGCCTCAATAATAAGTACTCCCGGCATTACCTTCTTCTGTGGAAAATGTCCTACAAAATGCATTTCATTGGCAGATACGCATTTAATACCACAAGCCTTCTTTCCAGGCTCACACTCCGTTATCCTGTCTACTAATAGAAATGGATATCTGTGTGGCAGAATCTGCTGTATTTCATCTGAATTAAGCTGCATGATTACACCACCTTTCTAAGCACGATGGACGCATTATGTCCACCAAAGCCAAGTGAATTAGACATAGCATAATCAACTCTTGACTCTCTTGCCTTATTTGGAACGATATCAAGATCACAGTCATCATCCGGCACCTGATAATTAATGGTTGGTGGAATTATATTATTCTTTACAGCAAGTGCCGATATAATTGCCTCAACAGCACCACTTGCACCTAACATATGTCCTGTCATCGACTTTGTTGAGCTTACCGCAAGCTTGTACGCATGTTCTCCAAATGCCATCTTTATCGCATTAGTCTCTCCCTTATCATTAAGCTTTGTACTTGTCCCATGCGCATTAATATAATCAATATTCTCTGGTTTTATTCCTGCATCCTTAACAGCCTCAGTCATTGCCTGTGCCGCCATGCTTCCGTCTTCGAGAGGGGCTGTAACGTGGTTTGCATCACATGTTGAACCATATCCTGCAATTTCACAGTATATCTTAGCGCCTCTTTTCAGTGCATGTTCATACTCTTCAAGAATAAGCACACCTGCTCCTTCTCCCATAACAAATCCGCTTCTTTCTTTATCAAACGGAATAGAAGCCCTGTTGACATCTTCTGCTTTGCTTAATGCATGCATTGATGTAAAACCACCAATTCCAAAATCAGTTATACAGCTTTCTGCACCTCCGCACACAATCACATCCTGATATCCATCCCTGATCTGTCTTAATGCATCTCCAACAGCATTGGTTCCACTGGCACATGCAGTAACAACACATGTACACATTCCATGTAGTCCGAATCTGATTGCAACATGTCCTGCCGCCATATTAGTTATCGACATTGGCACAAAATGTGGCGAAACTCTGTCATATCCTTTACTTTCGCCTCTTAAGCATTCTCTCTGTATAGTTGTAAGTCCGCCAATTCCACTTGATAATATAACACCACATCTTAATGTGTCTTCTTTGTCAAAATCTATAGCTGAATCCTTCACTGCTTCATCTGCAGCAGCAAGTGCATATATCGTGAAATCGTCCATTTTCCTTAATTCTGCTTTATCAACAATACTCTCTGCATCAAAGCCTTTTACTTCACCAGCAAGCTTGACTGCACTGTTTTCTGTATTAAAATGTGTTATCTTACCAATACCACATTTACCAGCCTTTACAGCTTCCCACATATCATTAACATTGTTTCCGACAGGAGTAACTGCTCCCATACCTGTTATTACAACTCTTCTCATATTGCCATTCCTCCGTCTACACAAAGTACCTGTCCGGTTATGTATCGTGCTCCGTCACCCGCAAGAAATGCTACTGTTTCTGCAATATCTTCCGGCTTTCCCATCTCTTTAAAAGGTATATTCTCCACCACTTTTTTTCTTTAACAGCATCTGACATTGCTCCGGTCATATCAGTTTCAATCATTCCCGGTGCAACCGCATTTACAGTTATATGTCTTGACGCAAGCTCTCTTGCAAGCGACTTCGTCATACCAATAACACCTGCTTTACTTGCAGAATAATTAACCTGCCCTGCATTGCCCATAACACCAACTACAGAACTCATATTAATAATTCTTCCTGCTCTCTGTCTTAACATAAGCCTTGAAACTCCACGCATCATGTAAAATGTACCCTTTAGATTCACATCTATAACTGCATCGAAATCCTCATCCTTCATACGTCCAATAAGATTGTCCTTAGTAATTCCTGCATTATTGACAAGAATATCAATTCTTCCGCCAAGTAAATCCACAGCTTCCCTAATTAAACGCTCACATTCCTCTGAATTACTCACATCTGCCTTAATTGCATGGATTTCAATTCCATACTCTCTGCATAAATTAACTGTTTCACTGGCAGCCTCATCACCTGAACGGTAACTGAATACAATATCTGTTCCTTCACTTGCAAGCTTAACGCATATAGCCCTTCCTATTCCCCTGCTTGCACCTGTAATAAGTGCTTTTCTTCTCTCAGTCATTCCCTATCCTTTCCAAATCAATGTCAGATTTGCTCAACCAAAGCTTATATGTCCGATTTATTCAATCTATAATCTGTCATAATCTCATTAATAAGTTCCTGTACGCTCATTATCCGGTCAACTCTGTCTGCATTACTTCCTGCAAAAAACAGTCCATTATCCCAGTCACCCTTAACTGCTGCTATAAGTGCCCTGCTTATGCAATATGGTATACTGTCATCCTTCTTACATGCTGTAAGACAACCATTACATTTTCTTGCCGTGAAGGTTTCTCCTGCATCAAGCCTTTCAAGCAGTGGGCTGTTAATTGCACGTGCCGGCATTCCAACAGGACTTTTAATAATACGGATGTCTTCTCTCTTTGCATTAACAACAGCCTGTTTAAATGTATCTGAAGCATCACATTCATTGGTAGCAATGAATCTTGTCGCAATCTGTACACCTGCAGCACCTTTATTTACATAATGTGCCATATCTTTGCCATCAAACACACCTCCAGCGACAAAAACCGGGATATCCGCACCGTACTCTTCTATTACAGCAAGTACATCTGACAATATTTCATCGTTAGTCTGTGTTTTTCCCTGTGTAATATCATCTGCACCAAAGCCTAAATGTCCTCCTGCCATGCTTCCTTCAATAATGAACATATCCGGATACACATCATAATGCTTCTTATAAGTTTTCATAATTATCCTGGCAGCCCTGCCACTTGAAATAATGGGTGCTGCCAGTGTATCTGTTCCCTTAGTAAACTGTGGCAGATTAAGCGGAAGTCCTGCACCTGAGATAATAATATCTGCTCCTGCTGAAACTGCGGTCTTACAGCTTTCCTCATAATGAGAAACTGCAGTCATAATATTTACAGCTACAAGTCCCTTCTTTGTACTTTCTGCTGCAATCTGCTTAGCTCTCTTAATATGGTAATCAAGTGCCCTTAGATTCGCCTTAAAGGGGCTGCTCTTAAAATCCTGTTCATCATAACCTGCATTAACAGAACTGATAACTCCACATGCCCCATTTGCTGCGACTGCACCTGCAAGGGATGAAAGAGAAACTCCGACACCCATACCGCCCTGAATTACCGGAACATCAAGCACTTTGTCCTTAATCTGCATACAATTCCTTTCGAACAGCCTCATATTCTTCATATATTTGTTCAAATATTTTCTCAATTGGCTGTATCTTATCAATCTGGCCTGCAACCTGACCTGCCATCAGTGAGCCATTCATTGTGTCACCGTCAAACACTGCCTTACGAAGAGAACCTAATGTATATTTCTCAAGTTCCAGCTTATCAGCACCTGCCTTCTCCTGCTTTACATACTCGCGTGACATCTCATTTTTAAGAACACGCACAGGAGTACCAGCAATTCTTCCTGTAACTATCGTGTCATTATCCTTTGCTTTAAGTATTGCCTGCTTATAATTATCATGTATAGGACACTCTGTACTTGCCAGAAGACAAGTTCCCATCTGTACACCTGCAGCACCAAGTGCAAATGCTGCTGCAAGCTGTCTGCCATCTGCAATTCCTCCGGCTGCAATAACCGGAATGTTCACACTGTCAACTACCTTTGGGACAAGTGTCATAGTTGTCATCTCACCGACATGACCACCACTTTCTGTTCCCTCTGCAACTACTGCATCAGCTCCGAAACGCTCCATTCTTATTGCAAGCGCTGCACTCGAAACAACTGGTATTATCATCATTTCGTTAGATTTCCATTTTTCCATATATTTAGCCGGACTTCCGGCTCCTGTTGTTACAATCTTTACATTTTCTTCCACAAGCAGTTCTGCCATTGCATCAGCTTCCGGATTCATAAGCATAAGATTCACACCAAATGGTTTATCCGTAAGTGTTCTGCATTTTCTTATGTTTTCACGAAGCATATCAGTGTTCATTCCACCAGCTCCAATAAGCCCCAGTCCGCCTGCATTACTAACTGCAGCTGCAAATTCTCCTGTTGCAATATTGGCCATTCCGCCCTGTATAAACGGATATTTTATTCCTAACATCTTATCTAATCTCATTATGCTGCTCCTTATTATGTCTCTATCAAAGCACTGCTCCAGCTAAGCCCCGCCCCAAAGCCCGCAAGAATCAGCTTTCTGCCTTTGTCAAAGCATCCGCTTTGTGCTAACTCATCTAGTGCTATTGGGATACTTGCCGCTGATGTATTACCGTATTCCGCTATATTTATATAGAACTTATCTTCATGTCCCGGATATTTTTTCTTTACATGATTGATAATTCTTTCATTAGCCTGATGGCACACAATATAATCTATGTCATCAGGTGTCATGTCCGATTTTTTCAATATTTCATCAATTCCCTGTTTAAGAACATCAACTGCAAAACGGAACACCGCATTTCCATTCATCTTTACATATGCATCCTGTGCACCTATACCTCTGCATACAAGTACATCAGTATCGCCTCTTGTGTAATTAATCTGTCTATACATATTGTCAGCCGCTTTTATAAGAACTGCACCTGCACCATCTCCAAAAAGCACGCAAGTTGAGCGGTCTGTATAATCTAATATCTTAGACATCTGCTCGCTGCCAATAAGCAGTATGTATTTATAATCAGTGCTGTTAAACAGTGCCTGTCCAACATTTAATGCATGCAGAAAACCTGTACATGCACTGCTTAAATCAAATGCAAGTACATTCTCTGCCAATCCAAGCTCCTTCTGTACAATTGCTGCAGTAGATGGAAATGCATTATCAGCCGTTGAAGTTGCAACTATAACTGCACCTATTTCTGCAATATCCACACCTGATGCTTCTACCGCTTCATATGCTGCTCTAACTGCAAGTGATGTAGTATTTTCCTGTGTACATCTGTATCTTTTCTTAATACCTGTTCTTGTTGTTATCCATTCATCATTTGTATCAACAATCCGGCTTAAGTCATCATTCGTAATTATCTCTTCTGGGAGTGCTTTCCCTGTGGACACTATCTGAATGCCTTTCACTTTATCTCTCCCCTGTCTATATTCCTGAATTTGTCATATCTTGAATTAACAAGCTCTTTTGATTTCATCCTGCCTAGAATTCCGAGTTCTTTTTCTAACATTCTTGCTATATCTGAAAAACACCTGTCTCCTTCTGCAATTACACCGTCAACGAGTCCGGCAGTAAAAAGCTCCTGTGCAGTAAGCTTCATTATCTCACTTGCCTGTGGTGCTTTCTTAGCATCCTTATATATTATTGATGCAAAACCTTCCGGAGACAGAATCGAATATACTGCATTTTCAAGCATATACACCCTGTCGGCTGCTGCCAGTGCCAATGCACCGCCACTTCCGCCTTCACCTGTGATTACAGATATAACAGGTACTGTAAGCTTAAGCATTGTTGCTATACTTCCCGCAATCGCATTACTCTGTCCGTTGCTTTCTGCTTCCATGCCTGGATATGCACCTGGCGTGTCAACAAATGTTATGACAGGTCTCCTGAATTTTTCAGCCTGTTTCATAACACGGACTGCTTTTCTATACCCTTCAGGTGACGCCATTCCGAAGTTATATCTTATATTCTCTTCTATATTCTTTCCTTTACGGTTCCCAATAACAGTTACCGTTTTTCCATTAAATGAAGCAATTCCTGCAACAAGGCTTTTATCATCTTTATAGTATCTGTCACCATGCATTTCTATAAAATCATCGAAAAGCACTTCTATGTATTTCATAATATCCGGACGGTCACTTTTTCTGGCTGCAAGGACTTTCTCATATGGTGTTAAAACATTTTCACTGCTCATGCTTCTCCTCCGGTATTCACATGCATTTTCAATATCTTTGATAAAGTCTGCTTCATATCTTTTCTGTCAACTATCATATCTATCATGCCATGTTCTAACAGAAACTCTGAGTGCTGGAAGCCCTCCGGCAGTTTCTGTCCGATAGTCTGTTCAATAACTCTTGGCCCGGCAAAGCATATAAGTGCTCCTGGTTCAGCAATTATAATGTCACCAAGACTTGCAAAGCTTGCGCTCACACCACCTGTTGTCGGATTAGTGAGATATGATATAAATAATCCACCAGCATCCTTGAACTTTTCAATTGCCGCTGTTGTCTTTGCCATCTGCATAAGCGAGAAAAAGGCCTTCCTGCATTCTCGCTCCACCGCTTGCAGCAAATATTATAAGTGGCAGTTTTCTTTTCATTGCATATTCTGTGAGTCTTGTAATCTTTTCACCTACCGCAATTCCGATGCTTCCCATAAGAAATCTTTTATCAATAACTGCAACAGCTGTTTTGACTCCGCCAATTCGGCATGTTCCAGTAACTACTGCATCCTGCTGGCCTGTCTTTAATCTGTTTGCTTCAACCTTTTTTTCTCATATCCCGGAAAGCTGTTTGGATTGCCTGTCTTAACCTGTGCATACAATTCCCTGAAACTTTTGTCATCACTTATAAGTGCAATTCTTCTTGATGGTGTAAGGCTTCCGTCTGACTGTTCCTCACTATCCCTTAATCTGTTGATAGTACCCCACCTTTTCTTACGCTTTAAGAAAATGTCATTGATATTCATTTAACTGTAATTCCTTCCTTAAGCCACTTTTCAATTTCGGTATGATTCTTCTCCCAGAAACCTGTATTGTAATTTCCTCTTATAAAATCCTTATGATATGTAAGAAGATGCATGAACTCTCTGTTAGTCTTAACTCCTTCAATTATCAGTTCCTCAAGAGCTCTTCTTAATCGTCTTACCGCCTCAAGTCTGCTGCTTCCAGTCACTATAATCTTGGCAATCATTGAATCATAAAACGGACTCACTTCATAACCTTCAAAAGATGGCTCTCAACTCTTACTCCATAACCATCTGGAAAATGTAAGAATTTAATAACTCCCGGTGTAGCCGCATTTATTCTGCACTCAATTGCATGTCCATTGACACATGTATCTTCCTGAGTGATATTAAGCTTCATTCCGGCAGCTATTCTTATCTGTTCTCTTATAAGGTCAATTCCTGTAACCTGCTCAGTTACCGGATGTTCAACCTGTATTCTCGTATTCATCTCTATAAAATAGTAGTCACCCTGTTCATTCATAACGAATTCAACAGTTCCTGCACTATAATATCCTGCTGCTCTGGCAGCTCTTACTGCAGTCTCTCCCATGACTGTCCGCTTATCTTTACATAATTTTGCACTCGGAGCTTCCTCTAAAAGCTTCTGATTATTACGCTGGATTGAACAGTCACGTTCTCCAAGATATATTGTATTGCCATATTTATCTGCAAGAATCTGTATCTCAATATGCCGTGGATTGATTATCAGCTTCTCTATGTACATATCATCATTGCCAAATGCAGCTTTAGCTTCACTCTTAGCGGTTTCAAATGCATTTTCTATATCTTCTCTGCTGAATGCCTTGCGCATTCCTTTTCCACCGCCTCCAGCTGACGCTTTAATAAGTACCGGATAACCAATTCTTTCTGCAATGTGTGCTGCTTCCTCTGCTGTTGCAACCAGACCATCAGAGCCTGGTACAACCGGAACCCCGCATTCAATCATAAGCTGCCTTGCCGACTGTTTATCTCCCATGCTGCTTATTATGTCTGCTGATGGTCCTATAAATATAAGATTGTTCTCCTCACATTTTCTTGCAAATGCAGCATTCTCAGACAGAAAACCATAACCAGGGTGGACTGCCTCACACCCTGTCAGTATTGCTGTTTCTATTATCGCATCCTGATTAAGATAACTTTCAGCCGCCTTTGCCGGTCCAATGCAAACTGCCTTGTCTGCTGCCATAACAGCAAGTGAATCCTTATCGGCTGTTGAATATACAATTACGGTTTCTACATCCATCTCACGGCAGCATCTGATTATCCTTAACGCTATTTCACCACGGTTTGCTATCAGTATTCTCTTAAACACTTCTGCTACCTCCGTTAATTAAGGATTACAAGCGGCTGTCCATACTCAACCATAGTGCCATTCTCTGCTGCCACTTCCTTAACCGTACCGTCACAATCTGCTGTAACTTCGTTCATCAGCTTCATTGCTTCAATTATTCCAATAACATCACCGGCATGAACGCTCTGCCCTGGTTTTACAAAAAGGTTCCTCATCAGGACCTGCTGCTGTATAGAAAGTTCCAACCAATGGTGCTTTAATTTCTTTAATATGCTCATCTGACTGTGGCTGTACGCCCTGAATAGTTGTAACGGTCTGTTCCTGTTCTGTATTAATGCGAACAATATCTTTCTTTACAGGCACATCACATATGGCTTCGTGCATTGTTTTCTTCAGTCCAAGGCATACGCCATTCATCTCCAGATTCAGTTCGCTGCATCCACTTGCATCAAACTTATCTATAATCCCATAAATATCATTAATATCCATAACAAACTGTCTTCCTTAAAATCTTTATGTTAAGCTGCATTCTTGTCAACATACTCAACAATTGCTTTAACTGATGTAAGATTAGGAAGTTCTTCTTCTGGAACAGTAATTCCATAAGCATCTTCAACTGCCATCATAAGTTCCATAGAATCAAGTGAATCAATTCCAAGATCATCCTTTAAATTCGCTTCTAATGTAATCTTATCCTCTGAGCAGTTAATAGTATCCATAATAATTTCTTTTACCTTTTCAAATGTCATTGTTTTGTTCTCCTTAAATAATTTTATCTAAATATATTTAACTAATATATTTGAGCTAATTATAAGAACACAAATCAGGTTTGTCAATACTATTTTGATATTCAAAGTATTTATTTTGTTTCACAGCTGAGTATTATTCCGCCTCGCTCAGCATAATAACTGCATAATCCTCCTGCTTTATATACGCAAACATCCGTAGTACCATATGCCTGCTTTATCATATCTGCTATCTTATCTGCAAGAGATTCATTCTCAACATGACATATTCTCAGCTTTCCGCCTTCATATCCTGCATCGTCAAGTAATGCCTGCAGTTTTACAAGAAGCTTTTTATCACCTCTGCATTTACCGATTGCTTCCAATGTTCCATGACTGCTTGCTGTTCCTATTACACTTATGCCAAGAACCTCCGCAGCCGATGCTACAACCTTGCTTACACGACCATTCTGTGCAAGATTATGCAATGATTTTAATGAACAGAACAGTCTTGTTTTCTGCATATATGCATCTATTGCTCCATCTATCTCTTCAAATTTCTTTCCTTCTTCAATCATTTGCTGCAATTGTTCCAATATAATACGCATCTGTGGACCAGTGCTTTTAGAATCTATTACCCTGACCTTAGCCTGTGGATGTTCCTCCAGATATACTGCCCTCGCTGCCATTGCAGAATTATATGTTCCTGACATTCCTGCAGTTATTGTTACAACAAATATCTCATCATCATCACCAAAAGCTTCAAGCCATGCATCTATTCCAGGGCACGCAGTATATGAACGTCCCTTATGTTTTTCAAGAATATCAAGCATTCTGTGAATATCAAGCTGCCCATCATCACAAAACTCCTCGTTATCTGTAGATATTGTAAGCGGAACTGCCTTAAAAACCATTCCCCTAAGTTCTTTTTATATCGCATGCTGAATCTGCTACTAATCTCATTATTAATCCTCCTGTTTGCCGGATATACTCCGTTTCGATGTAGTTTTAAATACTATGTCATATTGTATTTTATAACTTATAGTGTTACAATATACAAAAATAGCGTTTTTGTATATTTCAGGAGTACATTATGAATATAGTTAACAAAGATTCTAAAAATACATTTACACGAATGTGCATAGGTGAAGCAATAATCAAGCTTCTTAAAGACACTGATTTTGATAAGATTCGAATTACGAGTGTGGCGAAATGTGCCGGTGTATCACGCATAACTTTTTACAAATATTATGAATCAATCCATGATGCACTATGCGACTATCTTAATATTATTATAATTGAATATCTGGAAGAATGTGCCAAGAACCCTGAAAACGGGAGCTTTCTGGATTATTCCCACATTCTTTTTGCACTTGAATTCTTTAACCGGTATAAGGATTATTTTCTTACTCTTTCAAGATGTGGACTTCATTCTATTCTTATTAACAGTATTAATAATTTTATGTCTGAACATTTTACGAATCCTAAGAATTACTCTGAGTACAGACTATACTGTTACTCTGGCGGATTGCTTAATACATTTTTAAAATGGGAAGAAAACGGATGTGACTGTGATGCTGGCGAGATAGCCAGAACTCTTGAAGAACTTTATAGTTAATAAGCCACTCCTTCCGGAATGGCTTAAATATTTTATAATCATTTATTAATCTGTGAATGCACTTTTCGACGTACTACCAGGAAACATATAACCTGCATAATTATCGTTGCCGTCCATGATGCCGGATATGATATGAACAGGTCATAAAGAGTTCTGTGACTTGGGAATATGACGAATATCCAGAATATTCTCATTCCTACAGTACCAATAACCGATAATATCATAGGTACTAGCGAATACCCCATTCCACGAAGCGCGCCCGGAAACAGATCCATTATTCCACATAAGAAATATGGTACTGTAGTAATTGATAATATCTCAACACCACATTTGATAACATCTTCACTGTTAGTGTATATCAGAAGCACTTTATCACCAAATATATATGCACCGCAGCCAAATACAAGTGATGCTCCTACCGAAAGTATTGCACAATCTATAAGCACCTTGTCCATTCTCTTGAACTTTCTTACACCATAATTCTGACTTGTAAAACTCATGCAGGCCTGTGTTACTGAATTAATTGATGCATATAGAAAGCCAAGAATATTGTTGGCTGCTGTATATCCTGCCATTGCTGTTGAACCGAATGAATTAACCGACGACTGCAGCAGGGCATTTGAGAAATTAATAACTGTACTCTGTATTCCTGCCGGAATTCCAACCTGAAATATCTGTTTAAGATAGTATCCCTTTATCTTTAGCTTTGAGAATCTCAACTGGTAACTTGCATCTGTCTTATTCAGACATCTTAATACAAGCACACACGATATAAACTGTGAAAATATTGTTGCGATTGCCACTCCTGCAACCCTAAGTTAAACACAATAACAAGTACCATATTAAGGCATGCATTTATAATTCCAGCTGCTATAAGAAACATCAGCGGTCTCTTGGTATCACCAACTGCTCTAAGAACAGCCGCACCATAGTTATAAAGCATAAAGAATGGCATACCAAGAAAATATATTCTCATATACAGTGTTGAGAGGTTAATTACATCATCCGGTGTTCCCATAAGCTCAAGTGCCGGCTTAGCCATCAGCACGCCTATCAGCGCCATCACAACTCCGCTTATTGCTGCAAATGTTATCGCAGTATGCACTGTCTCTGACATCTCTTTATGTTTGCCTGACGCATAGAATCTGGCAGCCAGTACATTTGCTCCCAAAGAAACTCCTATGAAAAGATTAACAAACATATTAATAAGCGCTGTCGTTGAACCTACTGCTGCTAACGACTGGCTTCCTGCAAATCTTCCAACAACAATTATGTCTACAGCATTAAACATTAGCTGTAATATTCCTGAAAGCATCAATGGCACTGAGAACGATATTAACTTATCCATTATTGTGCCATTGCACATATCTATTTCGTATTTATTCTTACTCATTGTAAATTTCCTTTATAAAGAATTGGACAGACTATTCCCAATATCCAAGTTCAACACCTTTTTTATAGATTCCTACGCCCTTAGAATAATATCCATACGCATTAAAATGTGTCCAGTCTGAACGGAGTTTCACAGATATATATCCAAACGCTCCATATAACTCATCTATCTTTTTCCCTTTTTCAAACCACAATCATCCAGCCCGTTCTGAATCATATAGACTCTTGTATTAAAGAAATGTTCTCCAAATGCTTCTCTTAGCGCTGCTTCCCATGCAGTGTCATCAGCTCCTACATAGTCATCTCCATCCTCCAGATATGACTGGCTGTTGTCTGCAAGAGATGTTCCTGGATCATCCGTGTCCCCAACTATGATATAATTCTCACAGCCTGTATAATCAATCACTGCCTGATACTGGGAAATAAGCTCATCATAGTCATCCCATCCACCGTTACTTCCCATCTCAAGCACAAGAATATCATCCTTATGATCATATGCCGCTTTAGTTATAACAGCAGTACCTTGTGGAATAAACATATAATCAGGCTGTTCAAGACCTGTATCATCACATATTCTGATGCTGACCATATAATCCTCTCTGTTATAGTCATCATCGTCCATATCTTCCCAGTAATCTTCAATATCTCGTTTCTTATCAATCTGACATAATACGCCATCTATATATACAGTATCAGGATAATCATTATATTCAATGCCATATCCGCTGAAATCATACATATAAACAGGATTCCCCTTATCATCCATAAGGCATACATCTTCATATGTATTCTTGTTAAGATTAAGATTACGGTCAGTATGCATCTTAAGGCCACCAGCTCTTCTCGCTATCTCCGCTGATGTCTCCCCTGATACACCAAAATTAAATGTATTAAGACCAGTAAGCTTTCCTAAAGTATATGGTGCAGTGTAATAACTTATATCAACTCTTCCTGCTTTAGTAAGTATATAAGCATCATCTGAGCCAAAGCCTTCCATCATGCTGTCGCCCCAGCAGGCAATTGATACAGTATCATTTGAATAATCCTTATCATCTTCATAAGGTTCTGTATAATCTTCTGTACCGATATTCTGTGAGACCTTCACAATTACATGTGTTTTATCTCCCCGTGGTTTTATGATCTTAGCCATATTAATAAGATTATCTTTAGTTTCCGGTCTGCCATTCAATACCACAGCCCCTGCGGCAATACCTCCTGCAAGCAAAACCACTACAATCCCCCATATCGCTGCTTTCTTTAATTTCATAAACTCACCTTTTCTGCCCCTTATATATCTGGCACTTCTGTTATAACACTTATTTACCCGACCTGCAAATATAATGAATCAATCAAAGCAAAGATTCAGTAAGGGTTCGATTCTCATCACCCTAAAATAATTCACTTAGACAAAAAAATAGAGCGGGTGATGGGGTGCCGGTGCCTGTGGCACCTGCTTGGCACCGACCGGAGCGAAGCGGAGACCGAACCCGTGGGTTCGATTCCCATCACCCTGAAATAATTCACTTGGACAAAAAAATAGAGCGGGTGATGTGAATCGAACCCACATATCTAGCTTGGAAGGCTAGTGTTCTACCATTGAACTACACCCGCATAATCACTGATATCTCAGTGCTTTGTTAAGATATCATAATTATATTATAAAGTCAAGTATTTTATGCCAATATGTTCTTTCTGACATGTTTTATCAACATATATACTTGACTTTATCTGTTCTTAGGAATAAATTATGTTAGTTGCATTTTAGTTTGTAAAATATTATGGAGTAATTTCAATGACTAACAATTCAGACCACATTTTTTCTAATATAGATATAAGGAAGCTTCTAATTCCTATCATGCTGGAAAATCTCTTGGCTTCACTTATGGGAACTGTTGATACTATGATGGTAAGTAATGTAGGTGCATCTGCTGTTTCAGCAGTATCGCTTGTTGATTCCATCAATATTCTTGTAATACAGGCCTTATCAGCACTTGCTGCCGGAGGTGCAATCCTGTGTTCCCAGTACATAGGAAGCAGCAACCCTAAAGGTGCCAACCGCGCTGCGAGGCAGGTATTTCTTGTCATGACAGTGCTGTCGGTTTTCATATCAGCAATATGTCTCATTCTTCGTGTACCAATGCTTAAGTTCATCTTTGGTTCGGTAGAAGCTGAGGTTATGGCTGATTCACAGGCGTACTTCCTGTTTACCCTGTTGTCATTTCCATTCATTGGCCTGTATGACGCTGGTGCGTCCATTATGAGAGCCCAGAAGGACAGCAAAAGCCCTATGATAATATCAATAATATCCAACTTCCTTAATATAGGTGGTAATGCGATTCTTATATTCGGACTTGGCATGGGTGTTGCAGGGGCTGCACTATCAACACTTGCATCAAGAGTTTTCTGTGCAGTTGTTGTAATTATTAAATTAAGAAACCCTTCTCAGACTATCTGCGTAAACAGATATTACACAATCCGTCCCGACTGGGATTTAATTAAGAGAGTCTTATATATTGGTATTCCTTCAGGTATTGAAAACAGCATGTTCCAGTTTGGAAAGCTGGCAATCCAGTCAACAGTTTCAACGCTTGGAACTGCTGCCATCGCTGCAAATGCTGTGACCAATATTCTTGAAAACCTTAACGGGTTGCCGCACAGGGTGTAGGTATCGGACTTATGACTATAGTTGGCCAGTGCATTGGAGCCGGAAGAAAAGATGAAGCCATATATTATATAAAGAAGCTCAGTAAAATGGCTGAAGCTGCCATTATTATAAGCTGTCTTGTTGTATTTGCATTGTGCAGGCCGATTACCATACTCGGTGGAATGGAAGCAGAAAGTGCAAGAATGTGTTTTGAGATGACTCTTTTCATAACAATAACCAAGCCAATATCATGGGTATTGTCATTCATTCCGGCGTACGGAATGCGTGCTGCCGGAGACGTAAAGTTTTCAATGATAACATCGTGTGCAAGCATGTGGTTATGCCGTGTAAGCTTCACTATATTCTTATGCCGTGTATATGGCTTTGGTCCTATTGCTGTATGGATTGGAATGTTTGCCGACTGGACTGTGCGCGGTATCGTGTTCACTATACGTTTCCACTCCCGCAGATGGCTTAATCATCATATAATTGACTGATCTTAACGAATTGGATTAACGATAAAAACGCATGCCAGATTGAAAAAATCGGACATGCGTTTTATTATTTTGTTATAAATTATAATATTGTATTGTAAACCATATTATTACAATCAGCCATTATCCTAGAATCCCTTGCAGTTACCCTTAAGAGTTGCTCCTGTAATATTAACTTTTCCATTAATATTAGTACAATCCTCAATAATAGCCTTGCCAAATGTTACTTTATAACCAAGTGCAGATGGTTTTCCTGTAAGTGGCCAGTGATAATTATTACCCTTATTAGAATCTGAAATACAATTCTTCATTGTTACAACACCACTCTGGTTGTTTCTATCGAAACCATTAGCATAGTTTCCCTTAGCTGTACAACCTATAAGCTTATGATTAAGAGGATCAAGGTGAGCTGCCTTTCCTGGTGTTTTATTATCTACTCCACCCATCTTAAATCCATTACCATCACCATATATTCCATCACAGTATCCATTGTAGTTAGCCTGACAGTTTACAAGTGTTACTGCTCCATGAGCTGCATAACAATCCCAGCCATCATCACTATTGTATTCAGCTACACAGTTTTCAAAATAATTGCCTTCACCTGAATGAAGTTTTACTGCAAAACCATCAGCATTCTCACCCTTAGCATCTGCATTATGATGAGACTTGCAATTATAAAACTTGTTATTAGCTCCTCCGTTGCTTACCTGAAAACCTGCATCTTCATTATAACAGCATGTTACATACTTTAATGTATTATTAGAACCTGAAATAAAGATTCCATTGTCAGAAGCATTCTTAACTGTAATGTTAGAAAGTGTGCTTCCATTACCTGATACTGTAATTCCTCTTCCTGAACTTCCGCTTGTCTGTGAGAAATCTATTGTCGCATTATTCTTTCCTGCAAGATTAACACCTGCTGGAAGTGAAACAGCTCCGGACTTAACTGTTCCATCAATAACTACTGTCTGTCCTGACTTAGCCTTCTTAAGTGCATCTGCTAAAGACATTCCACCAGCCTTAACCACATAATTACCTGATACAGATGAACCTGTTGATGAACCTGAAGATGAGCTGCTTCCTGATGAAGAGCTGCCTGAACCTGATGAACTTCCTGATGAAGAACCAGATGATGAGCTGCCATTAGAATCAACCTGTACTTTGTAAATGTTGATTCCGCTGTTCTCTGAATACAGATATATGTATCCCTTAGAACCTGAATATGAATATGTTCCTAAAGAAGCTGTCTTATTAGCTGCAATAGTTCCAAGCTTCTTTCCATTAGAATCAGCTACGATTAAATTACGGGTAGAGCTTCCACTGCTTCTTAACACTACCTTTATTGTATCAGAACCTGACACTGGTACCTTAACTGAACGGTATGATGTAGTGCCTGTACCAGAAAGAGCCAGACAATATGTATATGCTGTGCCATCTACTGTTACAGATTCCGCCTTAACCTTCATATTCTTACTGCTTGTTGCCATAAGACCAAGTCCGTCTACTGTAGTACTTGATTTAATAGTTCCTAACTTCTTAAAATTAGAATTCTTGAAATTCCATGAATTCTGTGTTGCCGCATTAGCTGACAACACTGGTGCTGCTGTAAAACATACTAATAATACTGCAACAACAGCTGCAAAAACCCTTCTTGCCTTCTTAATCATTATTAACCTCCCATACATTATAGATTAAATAGCAAAAGAGGCGTTATTTCGCTGGCAGTGTCCGATATCATGCAAAATAAATCGCCTCTGATGCTAAAAATACCATAATAAGGATAAAATGAAATGGCTTAAAATTACAAAGATTTACGCAAGTGTTTGTGCATTTTGTATAGTTAGTTCTGAAATATACCGTTTTCTTAATACATTTTTACTTAAGAACTGATTTATTGCTATTACACAATCACTCTCTATTATCTTTCAGGCTTTCAACCATATCAACCCTGTCAGCCTTTCTTCTCACAGTAAGAAGTGATACTGCATAGCATGCAATCACTATTACTATAGTCAGTATTATGCTCTGTGCTGTTATTACCGGTGTGTAAAGCACCCCCTCCATTCCAGAATATATCCTGAATACCACAACCATCATAAAATACCCTGTAAGCATTCCGACTGCTATGCCAAACGGTATTATTATATGGTTTACATCAATAATCATTCTGTTAATTTCACGGTTCTTAAGTCCGAGTACTTTAAGCATTGATATGTTGTGGCGGTTCTCTGAAATAAGCATATTTACAGATACATACAATGCCGCAATACATATAATCGCACCGATTACCGCAAGTGAATATATAATTGCACCCATCTCTGTAAGAATAGTCTTCATCTGCTCCCTGATGTCATCTGATGTCACCGTCTTAGATATCTCATCGCCTAAGTCAAGCTTCTTCTCTGACAGCAGTCCGTTGTATGTTCCGTCATCCCATACGAGCAGTTTTCTTGCATTGTTCTGGCTGCACACAAGCAACTTCTGGCTGTCATTCATTATAATTCCGCTTATTGTGACTTTCTTTTCTTCCATTGTAATAGGATTAACAAATGTAAATTCGTCCCCGGCTTCGAGCTTATAGGCGTATGCCATTACATTTGTAACATAATATCCATTGGAAAGGTCTGCCCTGCTGCCATCCTCAGTATCAATATTCAGATACTTCACATCTGTATCCGCGCCTATCAGTGAAAATGAAGAGCCGTCATGCTCGTATTTTCCTATAACAAGCTCATCTGCTCCTGCCACTTCATCTGTCTTTAGGCGGTTAAGCACATATTCATACTTAAAACTTCCCATGCTGTCAGCACCTCTGTCAATTACATTATTGATAGAGTCTATAAACATAAACGCAACTGTTATCATCAGTGCCCCTAAAAAATGCACCTAAAAATACAACAAAGCTTCTTCCCGGATTGGCAAGTATGCTTCTTAATGCGAACTTATTTCTTACCTTGCCCTTCTTACCGGCTAATACATGTCTTGTTCTGCTGTCACCATCTGCATTGCCATTAAGCATTTCTACAGTGTCTTTCTTTAAGAGCTTAGACACTTTATGTGCTGCCTCAAGCATATAGATAGCCGTAGGAATTATTATTCCTATAACCGCTATCGAAATTGGAAGTGTGAAATGGACCGGCATTGGCTCATAATCTGCAAGGCTCATTTCGCCATATGGCTGCTGTATTATCTTGGTAATAATTGTAACAATAATGCCGCCGGCAAGTCCCGGAATCATTGCAAGCACACTATAATGCCACATAAGCTGTCTTTTTGTGTAGCCAAGTGCTGACAGTGTACCAATCATTTTCTGTTCCTGCTTTATCTTTCTGCCTATTATAATAGCTATAAGTGCAACTGTAATAAGCGGCAGTGTGAACAGAAATACAAATGCCATAATAAAAACATCATTGCCTGATCATCAACCATTGTAATTCTCTGGTTGTTGTCTTTAGCAAGATAGCTGTCTATCTTGTACTGCTCGTTCATATCTTTTCTGAACTGTGTAACATCACTGTCGTCACTGTATACGACCTTGTACTGGCATGAATTGGCCTCAAGCGCATCGTATGCACTATCTGTCATGTATGCAAGGAAAAATGATGTGATATTCTTGTATGAATCATCAGCATTTTCAAGCATATACAGGTAATCAGGCCTTAAGAAATAACCTGTAACCTTGTATTCTTTCCCCTTAATTGTGAGCCTGTCGCCAATATTCACATGCTCACTTTCAGCATATCCCTTTGATATAACTATCTCATCATCGTTAGATATGTCATTTCCATCAATCACCTCATAAAGGTCGATTTTCTTATTGCGTTTGAAAACCCTTACTTTATATCCGTCCTCATTAATATTTACATAATGCTCTTTCTCAAATGTAACATTATATTTCTTCTCAATATTTGCAATTTCGTTATCAGGTATCTCCACATATGTTGTAAATGTGGCGTCTTCTAACTTATTATCTATAAAGAATTGATCTCCATATGATTTAATTCCTGTTCCTGCTATGTAAAAAAAGATAGAACAGCAGCAGGGCAACTACGGTAAGAACTGCCGCAGCTATATAAAACGACAGATTCTCTTTAACATTTCTTAAATATCTCTTGTTAAGAGTCATAACCAGCCTCCTCATAATCACATTTTTTATAATTCAGATACTTGTTCTTTTACAATTCAAGTTCCTCTGCGCTGTGCTTACTGTTGTTATCTATGCAGGAAGCAACCTGACCATCTTTAATTCTTATGACCGTGTCAGCCATATCAGCTATCGCTTCATTATGTGTTATGATTATAATAGTAGTCTTAAACTGTTCATTGACTTTCTCTATGAATTTCAGGACATTTCTTGATGATTTGGAATCAAGCGCACCCGTAAGCTCATCGCACAGAAGAATCTTAGGATTCTTGATTAATGCTCTTGCTATCGCAACTCTCTGCTGCTGTCCACCTGAAAGCTCCTTAGGAAAACGATTCTTATATTTGTCAATATCAAGTGCTTTCATTACCTCTTCTATATCCATTGGCTGCTTTGCAATATCAGCGACAACCTGAATATTCTCCTGCACAGTAAGGTCTGGAATCAGATTGTAAAACTGGAATACAAATCCAACATCTTCCCTTCTGTAGTCTGTCATTTTCTTCTTGTCACTTCTGCTTATGTTCCTGCCTGAAATTGTGATTTCGCCTGAATCAAGTGAATCAAGACCTCCAATCATATTAAGAAGCGTACTCTTTCCTGAACCTGAAGGTCCGAGAATTACATATATCCTGCCTTCTCCCAAAGACAGGCTCACGCCGTCAAGTGCGTTGACAAGTGTCTCACCCTCGCCATAATGTTTTCTTGCATCTTTAATATCTATAAACATATATTTCCTCCTATCATTTTCATAGTAGCAACTAGCTTCTGTTAGCTTATACTAACCATATTGTGATAATAGCACTTGTAATAGTAATTAACAAGGGGATTTCACATAAAATACGACGCGCCAGTTTCCTGACACGCCGCATTTTGGGGATAGTTTTATTATGAATACAGATATAAGCATTTATTAATATGCAGCTTCATATATTTCAAGTATCTGCTCCTCACTAAGCTGCACATAGTTGTTCCTGAGGAGTCTCTGCTGAGTCTTTATTACATCACCTGCAAATATTGCAAGGTCCGATTTCTTCCCTCCGAATTCTTCAAGTGGCGCACTCTTTAACACCTTGTCCATAAGTGCATAAAGTTCTTCGAGTGCATTTTCAGGTGCTACAGAAAGACTTTCTGCGATTACAGCCTCAAGGTCATTGATTCTGCCTGTTGGCTTAATCTTTTTATACATCTTCATGACATCTTTAAACATCAGCTGGTTAGACTGTCCATGAGGTATGTGATATACAGAACCTAATGGATATGCACAGGCATGAACCGCTGCACATCCTGCATAGCCGAATCCAAGTCCTGCCCAGTTAGAAGCCTTTAAGAAATCTGCCGCATAAGCCTTCCATGCGTCTTCACCTCCGGCTTCCACGGACTTTTTCCAGCATGTAAGAATAGTCTTAAGTGCCTCTGTTGAGAAAATTCTTGAAATGCTGCAGCCGTTAGGACTTAAGAAGGATTCAACACTATGAACCATCGCATCTATTGATGAAGTTGCAAATATCTTATATGGAAGTGAGTCTAACATATTAGTTATCATAACTGCACTGTCTGCAACCATTGCCGGGTCTGCAAGTCCCATCTTAACACCCTTGCTAACACGGTTAATTACTGAAATATTAGTAACCTCGCTGCCTGTTCCACATGTTGTAGGAACAATGATAAGCGGATGAACTTTGCTAAGACTTCCTACTTTATCATAGAGGTCATCTACAGTATCGTCCTTTCCCGCAACCGCAACAACCTTTGCAATATCAATAACTGTACCACCGCCAACTGCAATTATACGGTCATAAGTCTTATCACGAAGTTTATTAAGAATTGCATCAACCATGCCATCTGTCGGTTCGCCTTTGTCGTATTTCTCACGGAAAAGTGTCTGTACTCCTGTGTTAAGCGGAGCAATATATTTATCAAATGTATGCTCACCGCATAACACAAGGTCATCAGCACCGATTCCAGCTTCTTTAGCAAACTGTTCAAATGTATCAAATTCCTGTATTTCTGTCTTTATAGAAAAGCCCTTCATCAGCTTAAGCCTCCTTCTTTAACTGCTTTGCATCGTACTGCTCGAACTTGCGGTCAATCATGTCAATAATCATATCCGCTGTCTCGTCCCAGCCTAAGATGCTGCTGTTGATAAGCATATCTCTTGTATGCCTGTCGCCACGCTTCTTTCCTGTAATATACTCATGTCTTGCATGCTGTGCCTTATCAACAGACTCCCATTCTTCCTTAGCCTTACGCATATTCTTGATACCTTTTTCCTTCATGACCGCTGCAATCTCATCTTCCTGCGGTGCATATATGAACACATTAAGAACATCATCCCTGTTTCTTAAAATGTAGTCGCTGCTTCGTCCAACAATGACGCATGATGACCTGTTGGCAAAATCATTGATTGCCTGGAACTGTGCATCAATAACCCTGTTAGAAAGGTTTGCATATCTCACACCATATGATGTGTCAAATGCGTATCTTACGCCAATCTTTGTATCAGCCTCCTCAACAAGTCCCTTATCTACACCAATCTGTGCAACTACCTTATCAACAAGATCTCTGTTGTAATACTCGATTCCTAACCTGTCGGCAATCATCTTGGCAATCTGTGGACCGCCACTTCCATACTCACATCCGACAGTAATAACAAAATGTCTGTCCGGATACTTTGCATTTGGAAGTACTGCCTCTTCCTGTTCTTCTGCCTTTCCACCGTCCTCGACAATGAATATATCACGTCCGAACTCTGCACCGTATTTCTTCTTAGAATAGAAGTAGAAGAACGCACCAAGTGCAAGCCAGATACCAACTACAATCCATTCCTGCCATACAAGTGCGGCTGAAAATGAAGCTGGAACAATGTAGAGTAATGTCATGAAGCCTGCCATAAGTACTGCCATAACTCCAACAAATCTGCCTGCCTTAACCTTGTAAGGTCTTGCCATCTCAGGCTTCTTCTTACGAAGGATACAGAATGAAATTGAAACAAACATATAAGCAATAACACAACCAAATGAAGCTGCATCAACTAACCATACAAGCACGCCTCTTCCAAAGAAAGGTGCTACAACGCAGGCAATACCACAAAGGATAATGGCTGCTTCAGGAGTCTTATGCTTTCCTAATTTACCAAACATTTTAGGAATCATAAGAGACTCACCCATTGAGTAAAGTGCACGACTGCCACCCATCAGGAATGAGTTCCATGATGTGATGATTCCACAAAGACCACCTATAATAAGCACTTTGCCCATAAGCGGTGACCTGAACGCTATCTCAATTGCCTTGGCAGATACAAGTCCGTTCTGTGAAGACATTTCCTGTGCGATTGCACTCTGTGGCATTATGTAGCAGACTGCAAATATGATAAGGAGATACCATGCAACAGCTAAGAATATAGACAGAAGCATTATCTTACCAATTTTCTTGTATGGCACATTAATCTCCTCTGCTGCCTGTGGAATTACATCAAATCCTATAAAGAGGAATGGTGTCATGCAGGCTACCTTGAACACGCTGCCAAGAGTAGTACCTGTGCCTGATTCCCACATTTGTCCTGTAATATTAGCACCATCACCGTTAACTGCTGAACCGACTACAAGAAGAATTCCTGCGATAGCGATAATTGCTGTGAGGACAGTCTGTAATATAGCGGCTGTCTTCGCACCTCTTATATTGATAAATGTGATTAACACTGCAACGCCGACACCCAACAGAATTGTTGTCAGATAAATGTCTTTTCCAGCTATTGAATACAGGTAAACCTGATTAAATTCAGGGAAAAGGTATGTGATAACTGTTGGAAGTGCGGTTGCCTCAAATGCTGAGGTAGCCACATATCCCAATATAATCATCCATGTACACACAAAAAGAACCTGTAGGTCCCATTGCCCTGTAACTGAATACATGTTCACCACCACACTGCGGCATTGCTGATGTAAGCTCTGCGTAGGTAAGTCCTACGAAGAATACCATAACGCCACCGATAAGCATTGCTATGATTGAACCGGCAAACCCAGCCGTTGTAATCCAGTCACCAGAGTTAATTACCCAGCCCCAGCCTATCATCGCACCAAATGCGATAACAAGTATGTCCCAGGCACCCATTACCTTATCAAATTTCGATTTCTGCTCCATAATATATCCTCCCACAATTAAGTTGTGGTTAAAACCACATTTGCACTACGCTTCCAAAGCTTCCTTTAAAGCTTCCTCGAAGATTTCAAGACCTCTCTCCATCTGCTCATCTGTCATTGTAAGAGGTGCCAGGAATCTTACTGTATTGCTTGCTGTACCACAGCTTTCAAGAAGAAGTCCCTTCTGGATAGCATTCTGGATAAGGTCTGCAACAAGCTTAGTTGCTGGCTCTTTAGTCTCTCTGTCCTTAACGAACTCTATACCAACCATTGCGCCAAGTCCTCTTACATCACCGATGACATCATATTTGTCCTGAAGCTCCTTGTAACGCTTCATAACTGTCTCTCCAATATGTCTTGCCTTAGCTGCATAATCATCACGCTTCATAACATCCATTACTGCAAGTGCTGCGGCTGCTGCAACAGGGTTACCACAGAATGTACCACCGATAGTTCCTGCTGGAGCTGCGTCCATAACCTCTGCTCTTGCTGTGATTGCTGAGATTGGAAGTCCTGCACCAAGTGACTTGGCTGTTGTTATAATATCAGGTGCTGCACCTGCCTCAGCCCAGTACTCAGATGCGTAATACTTTCCTGTTCTGCAGTTACCACACTGAACCTCATCAGCTATCATTAAGATTCCGTTGTCATCACATATCTTTCTTACTGCCTTCACCCACTCGATTGGTGCAGGGATAAATCCGCCTTCGCCCTGGAATGGTTCAACGATCATGCAGGCGATTTCACTTGCTGGTGCACCCTCATCAAATATTCTGTTAAGTTCATCTATGTAATACTGAATTGCCTCTGCTTCTGTGTATCCCTTAGGTGCTCTGTAAAGATATGGATAAGGTGCTCTGTAGATACCTGCCGGGAAAGGTCCCATGCCTACTGCATATACCTTCTTGGCTGTAAGTGCCATTGTAAGATTAGTTCTTCCATGGAAAGCACCTGTAAAACAGATAACTCCGTTTCTCTTTGTAAATGCTTTGGCAATCTTAATTGCATTTTCATCACACTCAGCACCTGAGTTAGCAAAATATGTTTTCTTGACATCACCCTTGCATGGCATTATTTCGTTAAGCTTTTCAGCAAGGCTTACATATCCGTCATGAACATATACATTGAAAATCGTGTGGAAATATTTTTCTGTCTGTGCCTTAACTGCTTCAATTACTTCCGGATTAGAATAACCGATATTAAGAACGCCAACGCCGCCAACCCAGTCAAGGAACTTATTGCCATCAAGATCTTCAAACATTGCTCCGCCGCCCTGCTTGATACATATTGGATAAGCCTTTCCGCAGAGTGCCTTTGGAATTGCTGCATCTCTTCTGTCGAGAAGTGCCTTTGACTTAGGTCCTGGAACCTGCTCTGTAATAATTTCTGGAAGTGCCTTTGATAATTCTGTAGTTGTCATAATAAAATCCTCCTTATTGATGAAACTCTCAAAGAGAAAGGCGCCGAGAATTATCCATTCTCGACGCCTTTGTCTTTTAAAAACTTTAATTTATTTTCTTTATGGTCTGAATTATACTATTTTCTCTTTCTTTATCAATGTTTCTGATTAACTATATTAATTGTGCACCGTGCACAAATAGATACTTTCACACTGAATCTGCATTTATTTTCTGCCGCGATAGCTTCTTATCATAAATGCAAGCTTTAACTCAAGGCATGTATCCAGATTCTCAAAATCAACCCCAAGCAGTTCTCTTATCTTGTTAAGCCTGTAATTGAGCGTGTTCCTGTGAATAATCAGACTCTGCGCTGTCTCTTTTACATTGCAGTTGTGGTTAAGAAAGCTCTCCAGTGTCTCGCACAGACTGCCGTTATTAATCTCGTCAGCGTCTATCAGCTTGCCGATATTCTTCACAACATAATCATCCAGAAACCTGCTGTCCGTAACCTTCGATATAAATGTATATATTCCCTGCTCTTTATAAAAAAGATTCGTTCCTCCGTATCCGAAACCAAAGCAACTTTAACTGCTTCTGCAGCTTCTCTTCGGCTGCTCTTCACATCTTCAAGATATTCAACGCTGCTTCCAATTCCAGCCTTAAGACAAATGTGGTGTTTCCTGTCAGCATTATCAATAATACGATTTAATACTGTCTTCAGGTCTTCATCACTTATCCTGTCTGTTGAAACAAGTGCAAGAACGCTTCCAGTCTGCGGCATTACAAGCACATTCCCCGAATAAAATGAGAACTCCATATTGATAATGCTTCTTATCTCCTGTCCTGTTGATAATAAATCTTTGCTGCCACGACGGTTCTTTCCAAATACGAATTCAACAACACAGAAGCTTCCAGTCAGGTCAATTCCAAGAAACTGTGCCTGCTCAAGCACACTGTCACGGTTAAGATGCTCTGCATCAAGAATTGACGCAAACACCTGCTCCTCAAGATTTCTGTTGTTCTCTTCAAGTACCAGTCTTTTACACAATATCTGCGACAAATCTACAAGCGGGAATTTCTCCGGCAGTTCAAAAAGCGGAAGTCTTTCTTTATTACAATACTCAATAAGCTCAGGCAGAATCTGTCCCTCATTGATTCCAAGCGCCGCAATCCCATAATCGACCATGCTTGTAATCAGCACCATCAGCTTATTCTTATCCTCCGTCACATCAGGATTCGTCAGCACCACAAACTCGCCGCCATGAATATAATTCTCAACATGATACTCATTCTTAACACACTGCAGGCAGTCCGCAAAATATATCCACCTTATCGTGTTCTTCATGCCCGCAGCTCCCGCCTTCATATTCAGAACATTATTTAGTTGTGGAATTCTTGTCATATCTTCGCAATTCATGTTGTCACCTACCTAAGTTAGATTACTAACCATCTTAAATAATTCTCTTACATCTTTCCCATTATGTAAAATAACAATATTTTCTAATCCATTTTTTCAATATATTTTTCTGCATCATGTGTAAAACCTGATGTAGACACAATAATTCCTCTATTTATTTTATCATTAACAATCGTACTATGAAATTCTTTAACACAGGATACTCCAATTTTCCCCCTCCTATTTTTACACTGTACATAGCTTATCGTTTTGCCCCAGATATCATTCTGTTTAATTATTATATCTTTTCCACCATCCCTAGTCATTTTGGTATGCTCAACATTATATTTTTTTTTCTTCTATATGCCTCTAACATCAATATTTCAAAATCAAACCCAGATATGTCATATATATCATCATAATTTTCAGAAAAATAATTATACACCTTATTAAATGCCAATTTTTTATACAATTTAAAATCGGATTATTGTTAAATGTTCCATCACTATTAATATGCTTCTTTGAAATATCTCCTATTAATTCAATAATTCCATATATATCGTTAGTTAGCAATATAAATAGTCCAAACATGTAATTTGTCATATGAGACAAACGCTCTTCTCTTTTATAATTATATGTTTCCACACATATTCCATCATCATTTCCATATAAAATATAATCTATCTTCATATCAAACAGTTCACCTTTTATGTTAATAATTCATCTCAAAATGCTGGTAATCTTTTGCATGTTCCCAGTCGCCGCCCCACTCAAATCCATGCTGCATAAACACCTTGTAGCACAAATCGTCATGGTCAATCTTATGTGGGAATTCAATGCTTCTGTCCGTATACTTTTCAGCATTGGCAGGCTCTACATTTCTTCTGCCATCAACATTTTTCACATAAGGATTATAAAGCGTGTTGATGTCAACCGCCAGCCCTAACGCATGCTTTGACAGCTTCGTCGAATAGGAAATGTACCTGAAATTAAACGCTGAAGAATTATTATCGCTCATTGACTTTTCATCATCAGCATCATATTCATCAATAAGTCTGATTTTTTTCAATCTCATAACCAGCCTCGTAAAGCTGCTTAAATATATCAAGCACATCATCAGCAATCAGCCTGTTCACAACCAGCTCACCAGTGTGCGTTTTCCCATCAAATCCGACATGTATAACCTTAAGATACCGCAAATCTCTCTTGGAACGGTGCAGTTGTCCTTAAATGATTTCCCCTGCATTTTGGCAAATATGTCGTCTGGAATTGGTGATATTGTGAATTGTTGGGTGTTCATGTGTGTGCTCCTCTTTCATATGGATATATTAATTTATGGTCTATATTATAGCAAATGTCAAGGTCATAAACTTTAAACATATTATTTTTATTATTTAAAATCCATTCGTATTTTACACATGATTTTTATTAAAATATTATTAATTTTACATATATACAACAAGTGGCATTAAGTTTATATTATATAAAAAAAAGGAGATTAGAAAAATGAACAAAAATACTCAAATCATTGATTTTCAAAAAATGCACAAACTAAAAACACCTCCATCAAGATATTCTGAATTGAGTGTGTCTATTTCAGAAAAAGGTATGCTTACTATAAGTTCATCTCTTTTTAACAAGATGGAAAAATTTGATAACAAAGTTATAGCGGATTTTTATTTAACATCTGATATGAAAACTCTTGCTATAAAATCCTCTGCTAATGCAAACTTTAAATTCCCTAAAAGCAGACGTCTTCAATGTAATGAATTATTGTACCTACTTGATAGAAATGGTTTTTCTACTCCAGTTAAATATATTGTTGACTGGAATGATGCTAATAATTGTTTCACTGGTTCTCTTGCAACATTATAAAGCACGACACTGGAGGCACTTGAATATGCACATACAATTAAGCACTTGGGAAATTTCAAATATTTCGAATTTAATTAATAGTATTTATGAAACTTATGGATGTAATCTTGAAAAATCATCCTGTTTAACTATCGGCTGGATTTCATATTTAGAATATAGAAATTTATATCCGTATAGTTTATATTCAGACGACTTCATACAATATATTTCTGAAAAAATATCCGCTTCTTATTTCAAATCTAAGGAAAGATAGAAGTAACAGAATACGAATCACAAGCAAATGCTCTCTTTATTCAACATTCAATGAAGATGGTGAAGAACTTATAAATTTTTACCTGGCAATAACGGCTGCTTTGAAAATTCAGTTTCATTATGGGATTACGCGGAGCGTTTGGGGAATTTAAAATACAAAATATTAAAATTAATGTACCATAAAGAATCTGATTCAGAAATAATCGAAACATTGCATTTATGTCATGATGATTATTTCGTTATAAAGGAACAACTAAAAGAGGATTTTCTCAACTACATAAACATTTAAATTGGGAGATAACTTATGAAAAAACTTCAACAAATAATAATTCATTCTCAGAAAAACATCCTGTTGCTAATTTTGTATTAGGCTGTTTTATATTATTTTCTTTGCTTATTGCTATTAGTTCATTATTATTTTTGTTTCTTTCTTTGATAGGAAAAGGATTAAATCAAGGGGCAATATTTTTAAAACATTTTGTCAGTACTACAGATAAAGTTATTATAGTAGCAATGATTACTGGTTCTGTTTCCATAATTGGTGTTGTAATTTCATCTATTATTGCTAAAATCATTGAATATAGATACAATGTCAAAAAAATATATGTATGATAAACGCGAACTTCCATATGAACAATTTATCAATATGATATACACAATAATGGAAGATACCAAAAAATCTAATTCTCTAAAAATGTCCGAATCTGAAATGTTAAAACAGGTATCAGAATTTTCCAAGGGACTTACTCTATGGGGATCTAATCGTGTAGTTAAAAAATGGCTAAAATACAGAAAAGCATCTCAAACCCAGCCATCAACAGAAAATCTCATTTTATTAGAAGATATCATATACGAAATACGTAGAGATGTTGGTCAACGAAAAGACTTAAAAAAGGTGATATGCTATCTTTCTTTATTAATGACATTGAAACTATTATTAACATCAAATAATAAGAAGCAGTAACTTATTTTAGTTACTGCTTTTCTTATTTTAATATTCAAATTCTACTATCCTGCAATTCTCACATATGCAGGCTTCAACTTTCGTTCTGTGGCTCGCCTTAAGCGGTGTGATTTCAACAAATCCTTTGGCTGTCTTAGCATTTGTAAATACTCCCGGCACTTCATCGGCAAAGCTGAATGCACCGTCTTTGCTGCTGAAAAGGTATCCTTTCCGCATTTCCTTATTACATTTTGGACATATCATACTTAACACCTCATTCCTTAATATCTTTACTAAGAACTGACATTGCCATGCTAAGTTTCTCTTCAAACTGCTCCGCTTTAACAAGCGCTATGCCCTCATTGTCATCGCCAAGCACAACCAGCCTGCTGCCATTCCCAAGTCCAAAAGTTTCTCTTGCTTCCTTAGGAATAACTATCTGCCCGCGGTCATTCACTGTAACAACTCCCCACATGTGTTTGCCTTTCGGTGCTGGTGCCATCTTCTGCCCTTCAAGCTGCACGTTATCCTTTATTAAGGAATCCATCGTCACGCCATAAAATTCCGCAAGCCTGCCGCATTTTTCAATATCGGGAATTGTTTCACCTCGCTCCCATTTGGCATATGCCTGCCTCGATATTCCAATAATCTCTGCGATATCCTCCTGCGTCTTACCCGCAAGCGACCTCAGCATAATAAGATTCTCCTGTAGCATAATGTCAGTCCTTTCTGTTGTTATGTATATATTATAATTCTTGTAAAATGCTGATTCCACCAATTATAGTTGTCAGAAAAGTGAGAATTGTGGTGGCGTTGGTTGCGTGGAGGGGATTGCATTTATCAATCATATTGATCCTGTCAAAAGCGCATAATTTAAAGCCACTATTTTGTTTAATAACATATCCTATCTTCATGAAAATTAAACATATAATTGTATCGTATTTTATATTCCACTATGTAACTATTAATTCCCTGCTTGCTGGAAGAACATCTTATATCCGCAGTTCATTTACATCCCACTATGTAACTATTAATTCTCTTCAATTCCTATAAATCCATCTCTTTCTTTACTTGTATTTACATCCCACTATGTAACTATTAATTCGTAATTCAGATATATAAGTGCTAACAAGTTTTGATATTTACATCCCACTATGTAACTATTAATTCAGTGTCAACAGAATTATTATTAATATCTTCAATTACATTTACATCCCACTATGTAACTATTAATTCCCAACTTGATTCATTTCTTTCATGTATTCATATAGTATTTACATCCCACTATGTAACTATTAATTCCCGTTATTTTATATACAGCTTTAAACCTCTAATCTAAAGCTGTTATTTGTCGTTCTAATAAAATCTCGCATATATTACTAATGTCATTTTCAATAAATTCAAATTAAACGCATAAATTAAGCCTTTGTCGACCTTGCTTATATTTTACACTATAATAGATCGACAAGCAATTTCAAATATATCTTTATCATTTTTCACTTATAACTTTTCTTGCTTTTCCCACAATTCACAAAATACATAAGTCGATGTCAAATCAATGCCATTGCTAATTGTAAAAACAGTGATATTTTTACCCTTGAGAATAATTTCATAAGTACCTCTAAAATGTTTTTATATTGTTTAAGGCATTCAAAACTTTGCTATCAGATTCCATATTAAATAAATCTTTTTCATCCCAAAAACATTTTCAATTCCTCAAATTGTCTAATTTGTAAGTCATATTCTTTTAATTTTATCTTTTAAATATATCATTGTTCTGTCTATTTACTACTATATTTTCTCACCAGTTCCCTATCGCTGGCATATATTCACCATCAATTTTCGACTGTATTACCCATGATGCAACCAGCGTATTCATGATAAAAAGGTCAAAAAAAGATTACAAACAGGATTAGAAACAGCAATATGCAGGCAGAATGGTTGAGCAGTTTGACAGGTTGGCGAAGTATTCACTGGATCCGGATAATAAGAAAATGTATGAGGTAAGGAAGGAACAGTGGGAGAATGTTTCAAAAGAATATGAGAGGGGATATATAGATAATAATTCTCAGAGAATAGGAACGAATAAAATAGACCTAGACTATATTAATTCCAAAGATTATGCGGATAAATATGAAGATTAGCAAAGATATGGAATTAAATAATGTAATATATAGTAAATCAATGGATATATTGAGAAGTAATAACAGTAGTGATACTGAGGGATTATGTGTGATAAGCGTTTCTAATAGACAGGTGTTGCTTAATGTAAGGGGAAAGCCTAATGCAATAGGTGTTGAACTAAATAAGAAGCAAATGTCTATAATAAATAAGCACAAAAATGATATAATAGGAATACATAATCATCCAACAAATTTATTACCCAATGGAAGTGATTTTGTTGCTGCTGGGGCAAGAGGATATCAATATGGAATAGTAGTAACACATGATGGAAGAATATATAAATATTCCGTAGGAGATAAACCATTTTTACCTTATTTGTTAGATAACAGGATTGACAAATATTGTTCAAAAGAATACAATTTAAATATTAAAGAAACTTACGAAAAAGCACTTAATGAGTTTAGAAAGGAGTATGGTATATCATGGCAGGAAATAGAATAAGATGTTATTTGGATGTTGTGATACATCATCCGGATTGGACAATAGAAGATTTTGAAAAAAAGAAGAAGAAAGGCTTAAAGAAGAAAGTGATAAACTTACGGATTGGCCAGAAATAAAATAATCAGTTTTGTAGCCACCAGTCGCAAGATTGGTGGTATTTTTATACCCAATTTTAAGAAAGTGAGGATTTAGAAATGAAGGATTATATTGGAGTAAAAGTGGTGGCAGCAGAGCCAATGAGCAGAGGCGAATACAATGCATACAGAGGATGGAAGATACCAAGTGATGAGAACCCAGCAGATGAAGGTTATCATATAAGATATTCTGATGAATATGAGAGTTGGTGTCCTAAGAAACAGTTTTATGAAGCGTATAGAAGATGTGATAATATGACATTTGGAATTGCTATTGAAGCACTGAAAAAGGTAAGAAAGTAGCAAGAGCTGGATGGAACGGTAAGGGAATGTTTTTATATTATGTTCCAGTTGGTGAATATGCTCCTTGTACAGAAATTGCAGCAAGTCTTGTTAATGAGAATGGATTAGTAGAGTATGGAGCATATATCGCCATGAAAACTGCACAGGGGAATGTAGTCCCTTGGTTAGCAAGTCAGACTGACATGCTTGCAGAAGATTGGATTATAATAGAATAGTCCGAAGTTGCACCAGTGCAACAGAATAACGATGAAAAACATTTCTCTTGAAATTACACCTATTCGCAGATTTACATTCCACTATGTATCTATTAATTCTTTCAAGCTCGATAATAAACAGTGTGTCAGTGTTATTTACATCCCACTATGTATCTATTAATTCTATCACTCAGATTTGAACAGTTAAAGGCTTCTCTATTTACATCCCACTATGTATCTATTAATTCTTACTAAACCCATTCGGAAATTCTTTACAGCCTATCAGATTTACATCCCACTATGTATCTATTAATTCATTCTTTCATTTGCCATAATTATTCTCCTTTTCTACATTTACATCCCACTATGTATCTATTAATTCACACCTGTAACTAAAAGAGATGGAGTTGATTTCCTATTTACATCCCACTATGTATCTATTAATTCTGTTCACTAATGTGTCAAGCCTCGTCCCATCTTTATTTACATCCCACTATGTATCTATTAATTCGCCTTATGAGAAGTTTGAATATTTTGAGCAGTTAAATTTACATTCCACTATGTATCTATTAATTCATTGCCCAGTGGGGATTTTTTGCAACAGTTATCATGATTTACATCCCACTATGTATCTATTAATTCAGAGTTTCGAGCCAATCCCAGTAAATACCAAGTAAATTTACATCCCACTATGTATCTATTAATTCAAAGTGTCTGAATCGTTAAAGGTTACTCTAACATGATTTACATCCCACTATGTATCTATTAATTCCATGTGTGATAAGAACTTCCGTCAATGTGCTGTGCAGATTTACATCCCACTATGTATCTATTAATTCATTCTACTTCGGAGCGTTTCCTGCGCTCTTCTGTATATTTACATCCCACTATGTATCTATTAATTCTGAAGACCAGGACGAAAAGTCATTATCTTCAAAGATATTTACATCCCACTATGTATCTATTAATTCATATTGCATATGTCAATAAAGTTCTTTTCAGAAAATTTACATCCCACTATGTATCTATTAATTCATACTAATAGCACAGCTTTTATACAGGACTGTGTTGTATTTACATCCCACTATGTATCTATTAATTCCAATTGTCTGCTGTGCCATTTTACCAGTCGTTTGCATATTTACATCCCACTATGTATCTATTAATTCGAGTATTCCTGACAGTGCAGAATTTGCAGGTTTAACATTTACATCCCACTATGTATCTATTAATTCAATCTAACAAAGCCTACTAGCTTTCAAGAAAATAAATTTACATCCCACTATGTATCTATTAATTCAATCCAAGTCTCCCATAAATTGTGTGATACTTAGATATTTACATCCCACTATGTATCTATTAATTCTCATTCGCTTACGCATGACAGAAATTCTTTTGACACAATTTACATCCCACTATGTATCTATTAATTCCTACATGGAATGCATACATATCCGACAGAAGTAAATTTACATCCCACTATGTATCTATTAATTCGAAATAGCAGACGAATTAAATCCGTTAATAATGTTATTTACATCCCACTATGTATCTATTAATTCTTATGCATAGGCATTGTAGCTTTAACGCCATGAGTATTTACATCCCACTATGTATCTATTAATTCGCAACCGTCAGTGGCATAGTTTCTGTTATTTCTCCATATTTACATCCCACTATGTATCTATTAATTCTTTCTTGGTGTATATCCGTCAACGTCTGTATTACATTTACATCCCACTATGTATCTATTAATTCTCATTAAAACAATTAATATAATTAAATCGTCTGTATTTACATCCCACTATGTATCTATTAATTCTCTTATAAGGGTCGGCTGTGCTTGTATTGTTAAAATATTTACATCCCACTATGTATCTATTAATTCTGCTTTCAGCTCTTCAAAAATCTTGGCATATGTTTTATTTACATCCCACTATGTATCTATTAATTCCAGATGAAGTCTCTTTCTCGCAAGGCGGTACTATTGCATTTACATCCCACTATGTATCTATTAATTCGTTGGGCGACCATATACGTCAAGTGTTCCTATGTTCATTTACATCCCACTATGTATCTATTAATTCATTAACAATACGTTGTCTTCCTTAGGTGTAAAGCAATTTACATCCCACTATGTATCTATTAATTCTCGTCGGGGGGCTGAACACTTCTATTAAGTTTGATAAATTTACATCCCACTATGTATCTATTAATTCCAATCTAACATTTGCTCAGATGATTTAATTGTACAATTTACATCCCACTATGTATCTATTAATTCAGACCCCCACTCTCGTTTCCGTATGAACTAGGTAAATTTACATCCCACTATGTATCTATTAATTCCTACATGGAATTGTTATGTGTCCGACCGCTCGAAATTTACATCCCACTATGTATCTATTAATTCCCAGCACTGGAACGCACTTATATGCTGTTCTAACTATTTACATCCCACTATGTATCTATTAATTCGGTTTTATTTAAGACACTCGGTTGTAAACGTTATATATTTACATCCCACTATGTATCTATTAATTCCAAAGCTGTAAGCATAAGTAGCACATTGTCTTCCTTATTTACATCCCACTATGTATCTATTAATTCAGTACACCAGTAATGCAATTGCAAGCCGTCATTTAAATTTACATCCCACTATGTATCTATTAATTCGAATAGCCCACCCAGCACCAGTTATTGAGTTAAGCAAATTTACATCCCACTATGTATCTATTAATTCAGTACTAAACAATTTCTTTACTTCAAGATTATCATTATTTACATCCCACTATGTATCTATTAATTCTTGCTACCCCAGTATCACGAGATTTATTTTTATCTATATTTACATCCCACTATGTATCTATTAATTCTTCCATATCTGCTACAACATTTACATCCCACTATGTATCTATTAATTCAATATTCTGCTTAATACCATCAATATATTCTTCTGTATTTACATCCCACTATGTATCTATTAATTCTAATGTTTCTATGTTAGTTATTAAATAGCGGCTATCATTTACATCCCACTATGTATCTATTAATTCAATCTATTAACATAATCATATTTACTTGTTACTATATTTACATCCCACTATGTATCTATTAATTCTACCTAACAAGTAAGCGTGACGGATTTAGTTACATAATTTACATCCCACTATGTATCTATTAATTCACCTAACAAAGCCATCCTCATTTCAAGAGAACAATTTACATCCCACTATGTATCTATTAATTCTATTTGATGAATTCATTAATACATTCTATAAACGATTTACATCCCACTATGTATCTATTAATTCCCGTAATTATTAAAGCCTCTCTGTTTCTCAACTCTGAAGCGTTATTCTGTCTACCCTTTAAATCCGCCAACAGATTACTAATACTTTATGCCCTGAATATGCCAGAAGCATAGCAATATCGCCATTGTCGACTCTGTGCATATTTTACACTATTTCTGGTCGACAATCAAATTATGAAACTCGTCAAATCATCTTCCTTACCCCAAAATTCTTTATCCAGCCATTTTTCACTCCTGCTTTTGAATAAAATGACTGAATCCAGATTAGTATTAACATGTGGTTTCAACTCACGTCGTAATTTTTCTAATTGAACTGTTGATATTTCTCCTTCAAAGACAGAATTCTGAATATGCGTCAGATACTTTTTGCAGATTTTGAAAATATGTGACCATCTCTTTTGCCCATTTTCATCTTTACTAACATCATATACAAGTACAATATACATATACTACCACCATATTCTAAACCCTTCGTATTCTTTTTCTCCTATCAAATGTTTTATAAGCTTATATGCTTCTAACCTCATCAGATACTGATAAGACACCTGCCTTCCCAATTCTTTATGCATTATCGTTTTCTTCATACGATTCTCAAATTCTGAAACAATAAGTTTAGAAGCTTCTTTCTTAAGATGAAGATAGTTAAGTTCTTTTGTAAAGCTGTCTTCTGTTATCTGTCTTCTGTTTAACAACGAAAATATCAATCTGTCTCCAATCAATGGTTTAAATACTTCCGATATATCCAGACATAATGAATATCTTCTTACTCCCGGTTCATGCAGATAACTTATCGTTGATTCAGTTGTGTATGATATATCTCGCTTAATAAACGCGTATACACCAGGGAATTAACAAATGAAATCAATGAATTAATCATATTGTCTGGCGGATGCATAACACGCTTATCAAACTGTATATCCTGATTAACAATCACATTCCACGCTGCATAATATCTCTTTCTTATATTTCCTTCAATTCCCATCAATTCTTCTATTGTCCTTGCTTTACAAAGAGTTCCACGAAGTGAATCTATATCCCTCATATATTCCGAGACATCTTTTCCTCGGCTATTATAATATCTTAAATTTCTATATATATTATCTGCTGCCGCCTGTATAAATTTTATGGCAATATCCAATCTCTTATCATAATCCACATAATGTTCAACCTGCTTAACCAGCAACTGACCTGCTGGATTTCCATCCTTTGGATAAAAACTTCCTGAATAATAATTATAATAATTAAAGAAATGTATAGGTATTCCATACTGCGATATATAATTAAGAAATGTCGTATTAAATGATAATTCAGACATTATAAATATCCAAAATTCTTTCAATTGGAATATCTCTTTTTTCTCCGTCATAAGCAGTGAACTGTAATGTATTATCCTTGCGTTTTAAATCCCCATTATTATACACATAAAAACTCTGTTTCAATTATCATCACCTTCTTCTGTCTATATAAAACACAAATCATAATATGCACATTTTTTGCATATCTTTTTCTCTTCCAGCTTCGGCGGATACTCCTGATTCTTCACACTAATGATTTCTTTTATAATATCGTCTAGTTTTTACAGTCCTCATCCGACAATTCTACATCAACATTTTTCTTCAGCAGCGGATAGTCTATCACGCCATGAAGTCCATCCACATTTCTTTTTTTTTCAGGTAATATAGATAATACTTAACCTGCCATATTCCAGCCTCTTCTATACTCTTGCTCTTCTTTATCTCATGAAGTTCATTTTTTCATGAATAAAATCAATATTAATAATGCCATCTATTTCAATATGCTTATCATCCCGCTTGTAACTGTTCTCATCCAGCAATTTTCCAAGCTGCACATTTTCATTCTCATCTTCCATATTAATCTGATGACAAAAAATACCATAACTTTCTTGAGCACACGAAATAATAATAAATCATCACTCCTGTTATTCTTTCTTCCATAAAATGCTCCTATCGTATGAATATTCAGACAAATATATCTCTTTCATATTCGCCTAAAACTAACCCTGCTCCTGTTAAATCCACAACATTGAAATCGTACATAATACATGATCTATGAATATCACTACCATATATTACATCACGATCTATCCCATCCGGATATTTCTTATAAGCATATAACTGTATAGAAATCACATATGAATCCAGCTTTGTCCTTGCGTCATTCTTCTCTCTTCTATCAGCATTAGAGCTATGCATTATATCAATACACTCGCTTATAACTTCACGATTATCTTCATATACGTCATCAGGAATAATTTTAATACTGTTAATATCCCTGAATTTTTCATCAGCTTCACTTTTACTGTATTCTGCTGGTGTCAGTTCTTTAAACATTGCAAGAAACTTCTCTATATCCCTGTAATAATCCGTATCCTTTATCTCATCTGTACAGTATACTTTATTGATATATTCAGATTTGTCTGATTCTGTCATAACTCTGCCAATATATTTTTCTAAACACTCAACAGAACGAGTGTATATCTCACGATTATATATAGCCCGGCTGACTCCTACTCCATTTGCATTAATGTATATATGTATATTGGCCTTATCCAGAATATACCGACCTTTCCTGTTGCATCTTCCCATTCTCTGCAACAAACTATCAGCCGTACTCATCTCTGTATACAACACATCAAAATCAATATCCAGACTTGCCTCAACTAACTGTGTTGTTACCCATATTCCCGTTTCATTTTCACTATCTGAGAACTTTATAATCTCATTTTCCAGCATTCTCTTATGTTCTTTGGTAAATCGTGCATGCAGAAGATGAACATTATCTGTTTTTTCGGTCAGGCTTTTATATATCTGCTGTGCCTTTTTTACCGTATTGCATATTACAAGAACCTTTTTATCATAGCTATCTTCTACAACCCTATCTATTTCTATATCGCCATCTTTTATATCTATCCAATGTCTTTTAAGATTCGATAATGCAGAAAAATCCCTGTATTCATACTGATTATCAGCCATCAATCCATATTTATGCATAAGACTTCCCAATACCGGTGGAAATGTTGCTGTTATTATGGCAAATTTCCCACCCATATCAGTCACTATCTTTAATCCATATATTATTGCTGCTATTACTGATGGACTATATGCCTGTATCTCATCAATAATTATCTTAGAATATTTCAATGTAGCTGCAAATATTTCTGTTCCCAACGCCTTATACACAAACTTAAACAACTGATCTACTGTACATATAGTAAGCGGCTGAGATAATAATTTTGCTTTCTGATATTTTTCATATCCATCAGAATCTGTTTCGTTTACCTGGTCTTCAAAATAATAATGCATACTGTCTGAATGAAGTATTGCCACGTCCTTATATTCATACCTGTCTCTTATTCTTTCATATATTGCATTCGATGATACTACATATGGCAATGTATAAAATCCCTTTTCACCATTAAGCCATAATAATGATGCCTCTGTTTTTCCCATTCCAGTTGGTGCAACCACAACAAGATTCTTATCACATTTATCTCTCATATACTCCTGAACTTGTCTTAATCCATGCTGTTGAAAAATGTTTTCTATAGATGTTTTAAGATATTTTGTTGTGAAATCAGAACAATCCTCTGCTTCTGTATAACCAGCACTCACTGTATAATCAAATTTATTCAGCAGACCTTTGATTAGCACAAATTCCTGCCATTCATGCAAATATTCATTCTTATCATAACAGCTCATGATGTATTTGCTTCCCGATATGCTGCCTGTGTTTCTGAACAGAAGATATTTATTTATACCAGATACCTTAGCTTTGATACTTTCATCATTTAAAAAATCCCTTATATATGGGTTATAGTATTCCTTCCAGAAATCTAATATTATATCATCACCGTTTTTATCTTCTCTGACATGATGATGATATACTGCTGTATAGAAAGCTTTATAATCATCATTATCTGCTTCTGGTATATGATTCTTAAATTCTTCAGGCGATGTAGTCATTGCACTTAAAAATCCGTGTGGTATCTCCTGAGTCTTTATTGCATCCAGTTCTTTATTTATCTTAGATTGAAAACAATGTTTGCCTTTCCCAGGTCATGCACTCTGCATGCTTCTATTATTATTGCTTTTTCTTTTTCTGTAAAATAATGTCCGAATTTTTCGAAAAAATCCTGTGCACATTTAACTGTATCATCCAGATGCTGTTTTAATGTCACCTGTTCTTCTTTAGAACCCCCATTCGGAACTGACTTTGCAAAATATTCCATCTACCCCTCCATACATTTAAATCCACAATGTAACTATTAATAAAATCTCATCACGCAAATATTACAACATCTTCATCATCCGTATCATCTACATACGCTCTTTCCAGGCATTTATGAGGCGGGCAGTAATATGCCTTAACTCTTCCACCTTCTTTTTTTCAGACTTCCATCTCCTTAACCCCTGTTTAGTTATCTCATATTCTTTATTCAATGTATAAACAGTTGCTTCAACAGGTTCTTCCCCATGTAAGACACAGGAATATACATATCGTGATTAGTCAGTACTTCTTCATCTTCTTTTAATGAAACAATTCTGACATCTCTTATATCTATAATATCCTCATATCTTCCAAGAGACAGATACGTTGGCGGATTCTTAAGTGCCTGATATATTATTTCAAAATCAGCCTCATCCTCTGGCACAATATGTATTATGAGCCTGCATTCACATAACAGTTCAACATTGGCTATTCCCTTAAATATTCCATAATTATCGCCATCTTTTACGCATATCTGATGCCTGCCTTCTTCATATCTGGCACCTGCTGAAAATGAATAGCGTGTATACAGATCAGATATAGTCCCTTTGTTATCGCCCTGAATACTCAGCTTCATTTTGTGATACTCTTTAAATCCACATGCGGCATGTATCATTCCACTTACTGTTGAATATGGTGGAAGAGGATAGGTCTCTTTAATTATAAAACTGCTCGGTTTTCTATAATTAACAAGATTCTGAAAACAATCCAGTCTTATTGCTCTATGCATAGTACTCATCCACTTTCTTCTTAAACTCCAAATGCTTCTGCTATTGTTACAGCCCCAAGTTTTTCCTTAATCTGACTGTCATTATTAAAGATTCCTGATGTTACTCCTACTATTGTAGATTTTTCAAGATCTTCATTGCTTTCTTTCATTTCTGCCAATGCATTAACATTTATCATATTATTATCAATCTTAACTATATTTTCAAAAAATGGATTCTTTCTTTCATAATTACCACCTATGATAAATAATGGAGATAAATTCTCTCTCCTGCCTCGTATATCTCTATAAAGATACTGAACGGTTTCAAGAAGTGTTTTAACCCTTTTAGCTTTTTTCCTCATTTGATACATTAATCTCTCCATCAATTCCAACCCTGTCAAGATCCACTGAAATTGTATAGGCATAATAAGAACGGTGAATTTCACTCTGTGCAATACCATTGTCAAGATTCTGGCGCTTAGCTAATCCCATATTAGTAAGAAACTCCAGCTCCCCTGACATGGTTCAAGTGATATGGCGTTGCTAAGTCTAGCCACTGCACTTCTTGTTGATGCACCTCCCCTTGCATTATCGTCCTTTGCCATTGTCTTCATATAACCAAATAAATCTATTTCTGGGTAATCCTCAATAGTAGCTGATGGAGCAAACTGTACAACTCCGCTCTTATCCTCGACAGGTGTGTTATCCCACTCAGCCTGCTGTACAATATTGTATCTTATTGCCTGCCTTGATATATATGAATACTGGCTTGCATTACCTCTTGTCATTTTCTTAATATTAGAAATATTACCTAATCCTTCTCCATAATTCGCACTCTCTGCAACAAATACTATTGTCATTGTCAATCCGTTCTTACTCATCTAAATAACCTCCTCATTCTTCTTATTCTGTCTGCATCCTTTTTAATCCCAAGACAAATGCATATCCATATTCTTCAAATAACTCCTGATTTTTCTGGATATATACAAACTCTCTTGGAATAACTAATTTATCAACCTGTCCCACTTCAGCTGGCACCTTACAGGTACAATATAATCTCATTACAATATCCAGAAATTTTCCTGTATTTCTCGTAGATAATGCATTAAGAAGCTGATATATTGTTCCTTTGATACATTCATCATCCTTTGCCCCTTTTGAAGACAATATGGCAGTTCTTAAAGCAAAACCACTATCCATTACTGTTATACTTCCCATTTCTATAACCTTACCTCCATTTCCTTGCAAATCCTTATCTTTCTTAACAAGTGCACTATACAACATTACAACATATATCCAATAAGCAGTTACTATCTGTCCCGCATTATCAGAATCAAGATTATTCTTAAGCACTTTCTTTAGAAGCAATTCCTGACTTCTATGTTTCAGAATATTCATAACTACATTTTCGTATATATTAAGATAATCCGCTCCAATTCTTGTGTAAGGATATTTTCCTAAATACTCTAAAGCTTTTTCTTACCTTTTCATCATTAAATGTCTGAAGTGCTTCATTACTTATTACAGAAAAGATATATTTATCCTTCTCATCTGTTCCCTTTAAAATAACCTGAATATTGCTAAGCTGTTCAACTTTACAATCCATCAACTGCTTCAACATTCTGGCAAACCATTGTGTATATCGTTCAGCTTCTTTTTTCTCTGCCTCTGTCACAATCTTTCCACTCCTGCTATTAGAAGCCAGTAACTGATTAATTGATGAATTAGTATTCATAAATGCAAAACGCTGTCCTAAAAGTGTGAATCCAAGCGGACTGGCAGCATATACAAATGCGCATGCAGGACACAAAAAGGCATCTACTTTACAATTCCAGAATGCAGACTTTTTTCTTGCAAGATCATCTGCCATATCCTTCATAAAAGCAATAGAAACACGTTCCTTGTTTCCCATTGGTCTTCCACAGTCTATACACATATCCTTATCTTTATCATGATTTGTCCTGATATATTCTTTAAATGGTTTTGTAAAATCCTGTTCAAACAATATACGCATGTCCTTCTTTGCATTAGCTCTTAGCAGACAACATTTACCATCCCAGAAACGGTTACTATAGTTATATATGACGCTCTTCATTACAAATGTTTCTTTACACTTTGGCTGCATTATAAAGTTCTTGATACCTTCAAGCCTCTGTTTTAGTTCTTGTGATGTTGATTTCGCATTTAATTTATTTTGCTGAAGATTCACATATATCTCAGACCCATCAACTTCGTTTCTTATATTTTCAAATCCAGCCTTATAACTATTGGACAAAAGTTCATCATTTATAAACTTGATATCTTCCTTATCTTCTTTAACCAGCTTGTCCGGCTTCCATTGGTCATTATCAATTTTGCATATAATCTTGTTAATTCTGTCTAATATTCCTTTATATACTGTAAAATCTCCATAATAGTTAACACAGGCATCAAAATACATTCCAGTCCAGTCACACTGCTGCACGAAATCCTCGTCAAGCCATAATCCCTGCTCATACAGTTCAAGCCCATCTACCGGTCTGTTCTGCATTTTTATGCCATAATCCTTTCCGCTCTCTGCATCTGACATATCCAGCATATAGTTAAGACCTACTATCCCCTGCATTTTTCAGGAAATCTCCCATAGTTACCAGATATTTACCCACATTCTGTCCCTCCTTTCCTAAAATTATAGTAATATTTCGAACTTACCGTGACCTTCTGATCTTCTGGCACCCAGCCCTGCCTGATAAAGAATATTAAGCAGCTCGCAATTACCGCTAAGTTTATATATTCCAAGGTTAGCATCAACCTTTCTTCCAAAGCAGTTAACTACTACTTTTCTTGCTTTGACAGGTTCTATTGATAATCCTTCTGTATCAACCCCGATGTCCATTTTCTGAATAAAAATCTCTACATTTTCACATAATGCCTTTGAAAATCCTTCATCTGCATATGTATAATAAATGTCTTTGTTAGTCACACTGTCGTGCCGTCTTACAATCAATGGACTCTGCATCTTTACAATAATTTCATCATCAACAATATCTCTACGATTGTTTGACCTTATTGAAATCAATTTCATAGAATTGCCACTGACAGGATACTGCTTGTATCTCATAAGCTGAAAAGCATTAAACCATTCTATAATCTGTCCCATATCAGCATCTGTAAAAAACACTTTAAATCTGTTGTCCCTAAGAAATATAGTGTCACCTTTAAATACCGCACCTGGCAGATATGTACTGAATGTAAATGATTTAATAATTGAATGCTCCTTATTATATAATCGCTCAAACATATCTTCCGAATAATTCCTGCTTGCTGCTTTTAAGAAACTAACCATCAATCTCTCATATTCCAGCGGTAACTGTGGCTTTTCAAGTTGAAATTCTAAAGATAGCTGTATCATTGTATCACCTCCTTTTGCTTAATTATGTAGTTCATATCTGGATATTACTACTTTAGAATTAAGATGTCAATATAAATTATCAATTTGGATTAAAATACTTTGTTTGATTTTTAATGTCACTTATTATAATATACATATATAATTTCTACATTTTGGGATGTAAATAATTGATAATTAATATAATCAACTTTTAATAGCTACATTTTGGAATTCTCCCATCCCCAAACCTTTCCATTGTTATTTTTCCAAGCCTATATTATAATTTTTATTAACTACACCAATGAAGGAGATTTATTAAATGAAGAAAAATAGTATTTTTCGAAGCCTGCCGTTTAAATTGCTGGTGGGCGTTATTGCTGGCGTCCTGGTGGGACTGCTGTTAAGTTCAACTGATGGCAATTCATTTTCACGCGCCATTTTGAATATTGTTGTAACTCTGAAATATATTCTCAATCAGATAATTAATTTCTGCATACCGCTGATAATCATTGCATTTATTGCGCCTTCGATTACTCAGATGGGTAAAAATGCATCAAAGCTTCTTCTGATTGCAGTTACAATCGCATATACATCATCAGTTGGTGCTGCACTTTTCTCTACAGCATCCGGATATCTTTTGATACCACATTTGTCAATATCCTCTACTGCTGATGGATTAAAAGAGCTTCCGGCTGCGGTTTTCGAATTATCAATCCCGCAGATAATGCCTGTTATGAGTGCACTTGTGTTCTCAATTATGATTGGACTTGCTGCCGCTTGGACAAAAGCAGAATTGATTTCAAATATTCTTGAAGAATTCCAGAAAATCGTGCTTGCGATAGTTTCAAGAATCATGATACCGATTCTTCCATTTTTCATCGGACTCACTTTCTGCGGACTCTCATACGAAGGTTCAATAACAAAGCAGGTTCCTGTGTTCCTGAAAATCATAATTATTGTATTAATCGGACATTACATTTGGATGGCTCTGCTTTACACAATCGCAGGATTGTATTCTAAGAAGAACCCGATTGAAGTAATCAGACATTACGGTCCTGCATACCTGACATCAATTGGAACAATGTCATCTGCTGCCACACTCGCAGTTGCACTCCAGTGTGCCGGCAAATCAAAGGTTTTGAGAAAGGACATGGTCTCATTTGGAATTCCTTTGTTTGCAAATATACATTTGTGCGGCTCAGTGCTGACAGAGGTATTTTTCTGCATGACTGTATCAAAGATTTTGTATGGCACTATTCCATCAGCCGGAACTATGATTCTGTTCTGCGTGCTTCTCGGAATCTTTGCAATCGGCGCACCTGGCGTACCTGGCGGAACAGTTATGGCTTCGCTCGGACTTATTACCGGCGTGCTTGGATTTAACGACACTGGAACTGCTCTGATGCTTACCATCTTTGCTCTTCAGGACAGCTTCGGAACAGCCTGCAATGTAACCGGCGACGGTGCGCTCACACTTATCCTGACTGGATATGCAGAGCGCCATGGCATCAAGGAAGGCGCTGACGATTAATATGTTTCTTTGACAAATGTAAAGTGCTATAATCATCACATGAATACACGCCTGCGGGCAGAAATGAGGTAACATATGCCATTTATTAATTCTAAGATAAGCACTTCTCTTACAGAAGCACAGGAAACTGAAATCAAAACCCGTTTAGGCCAGGCTATCCAGACAATTCCCGGCAAGTCAGAAAGCTGGCTCATGGTCGGCTTCGAACCTGACTACAAGCTCTACTTCAGAGGAAGCAATGCCGAGCCTATAGCTATGGTCGAGGTCAGCGTTTACGGCAGTGAGAACCCATCTGCCTTTTCTAAACTGACTGGCCAGATATGTGACATTTTTAAAGATGTTCTTGGAATTGCACCAGATCATGTATATGTAAAATATCAGGCTGTTTCTAACTGGGGTTGGAACGGGGATAATTTCTAATATGCATTAATAAGCGGGACACTCTTTTATGAATGTCCCGCTTATATATTTATTCTTCTAAAACTCTTTCTTTTTCATAATCCTTACACTAATTGCATAAGAGAGCAATATGAGACTTACTGTCACCACCACTGCAATTCCTGCAAGTATCCAGCCGTTCATCTGGTTCGAAAATGAAAAAAGCACTTAATACATTTGTCTTTACCAGCTTCGCAAATGCAATGACAGACGCTCCTATTACACCGCATGCCCCCTGAAATGACCACTCTGCTCTTTTCTACTCCGGATACTAGCTGCAGCGGAATCAATAATGCAATCAACAATGCCGTAACTGGTAGAAACACCAATACCATAGGAATCTGGGAAGCCATGTCTACCGGCATCTGCTGTTTCATTTCCAGGATCATGTAAAGTCCCGCTGCCACAAGCCATGAAACCGTTCCTCCTGTAAGACAGAAAATATATTTTTCCCTCACATACGTTTCTGCATCAATCGGCAAAGTCATCAAAAATCCATATCCTTTATCAAGCTCGTCATAGGTAACTGTATTTATCAGAAGAATACTGATTGCAAACGGCAACCACCCCAGGATAACCGCTTCATTCTGTAATCCTATCACCACTCAATGATAAGAAAGAAAATTAATGCCTGTTTATTACACCACATTAACCGGATATCTTTTTCTATTAAACCTGCCATTATCTGTACCCTCCCGTCATCATAAGAATTAATTCATCAATTCCACCATGCTCCACCACAATCTGCGGATAATTTTCCTGATAAAATCTTCTGTCATTAGTAAAGCAGGCGTAACCATAGGTTTCTTTCTGCGCTTTTATGACTGCTGTCTTGTCTAATGTCCTGTATTGCTCCTCATTCACCTTCAAAATGCCATACTGCTCTAAAATAACATCTGTATCCTCATGCAAAATGATTTTTCCGTCATGAATGAGATAAATGTCGTCACAAAGTGACTCCAAATCTGTGGAAATGTGCGATGTAATCAATATTGTGCGCTTCTCATCCTGCGCTATATATTCACGCAGCAAATCAAGTATTTCATTTCGTGCTTCCACATCAAGTCCTGCTGTCGGCTCATCTAAAATCAACAAATCGGCTTTATGACTGATTGCCGTCAACACCCTCAGTTTTGCTTTCATACCAGTGGAAAATTCTTTTAATTTCTTCTTCCGAGGAAGCTTTAACACATCACATTTTTGGTCAAAAATCCTTCTGGAAATCAGGATACATTTTAGCAAGGATATGCCAGACATCTTCCACCGTAAACTGTGAACTAAAGCCCGACTCCGTCAAAGATACTCCGATTTTCTGCTTTACCGCAACCGGAAGCTCCCCGCCTTCGTTTCCAAGCACACAAATGCTTCCCATGTCCGGCTTTACAAGTCCAAGTATCAGTTTAATTGCTGTACTTTTTCCTGCCCCGTTTTTTTCCTACAAACCCTGTAATTCTCCCCTCCGGTATTTCCAAAGATAGTTCCAGTTCAAAGTCCTTATATTTCTTTCGGACATTCTGCATTGTTATCATAATTCGCCTTTCTATTTCTCATCAAGTATAAGCTTTACAACCTCTAAGATTTCTTCTTTATTCATGCCAATTGCCACTGCCCGGTCAATGGCTTTGTCAAAGTCCTCTTCCACAGCAAATCTTCTCGCCTCCGACGCAAGCTGTTTATCCGAAGCGGTCACATATGTTCCCTTTCCGTGATCTGGATTCTTAATCAACATATTCAACGGAAAATGACAAACAACATCCAAGCTTGAATACTTGTTAGCGGAGATAATGTCCTCTATCAATGAATACATCAGATTTTCCGAATCATATTCTGATACTTTTTTGTGCTTCTGCAAATATACCCTTCTTTCCTCAGTATACTGCTTGTAAAGGTAATCAAAAATCGAATAAATCTTGCTTTCAGTAACCTCAAAATTATTATACTGAATATAATCAATCAAATCTGTTATATTGCGCTCTTTTGATTGCTCATTTCCAGTTACAACCAGCATCAATTTCTTTTTAGCTCTTGATACAGCAACATTAATTAAATATGGATCATCAGCAAAATCAGATATTTCATCATCCACGGTAGATATAATAATATTCTCTTTCTCCTTTCCCTGAAACTTATGCACTGTGGAAGCATCAATATCTGTTATCTCCTTGCTTAATGCTTCTACCTGATTTTTGTATGGTGCAATAATTCCCGTTTCTTCCGGATTTGAAACATATTTGGGTATAATCTCATTTTTAATAACATCTATCTGGCGCTGGCTATAATGATTACGCTCATGATTTCCCGCTACCGTTTTTACTACCGATAAAACATCCTCTTCACCCTTATCCGTTGTCATAATAATCAATTCACCACGATAGAATTTCTGGTTACAGAAATTTATTATTTTAGGGTGACACCTATAATGTTCCCGCAACAATGTTTGTGTTACGTTTGGCATAACATCCAAAATGGATTGCAGAAAGCTATTTGTATACTGATATCCCTCACTAATATGAAAGCTGTCAAATATAACTTTTGCTTTGGCCTTTGTATCATCTTTAACAACATTTGGAAGCTGCTTGGTATCCCCCACAATAACAACATTCCTTGCACAGGACAATGCCAATGCACCAGTTGCAATATCTACCTGTGATGCCTCATCCATGATAAGGTAATCATACACCACATCTGAATTCAGACTGTTTCTTGACGAAAATGTTGTACTTAATATAACCGGATACTCAACCAGTACACCGTATGGCTCCTTCCACAGATTATCTTCACTAACAGTTTTCCTCTTGCTGTTACCTTCATACTTTCTTGCCAGTTTGTCTTTTAGGACAACCATTGACTGATTGCATAAATCCTCAAGCAAATTTTTATTAACACCATTTAAATACTTTTCAATATCTGCAATTTCTGCAGACAACTCCGCTTGCTTTGCACGATAATACATTGCCTGAAAGGTTGTAATTATCTTTGAAATATCCTGCTTATAAATGCCCCAATCGGTTACTCCATATTTAAATAAGGCTTTTATCTTAAACCAAAATCCTATTGCCGTTTTTTCTTCTGAAATCAACTGGCAATCCTGCCACAATACCATCCATTGCTTTGAAGATAGCTTTTTCTTGAACTTAATACTATCTGTATGAACATCTGATTCTTTAACATATTGATTGAAATATTCCTGTTCAGTAACCAACTGTGAAAGTTCCTGCCTTAAACACGCCAGTTTTTCCTGCTTATCAAAAACGCTTTTTAACTGACTGGATTGGTCAGCTATTCCCTTTTGCAAAACACTTGGATCTTCTTGCGTTTTCCATGACGAAAAATCTGGATAAGCGGCATCCTGATGCTCAACAAATAATTTCTTATTTTTAGAACTTCCTAATGTCGCAGCAATAAAACCTAAATTGTATTTTGGAGAAGATAATTTTTCATATACATTTTCTGTTGCCGAATTATTATTGGATACTATCTGTACCGTTTTCCCTTGCATTAATATATTGGCAATAATATTCAATATTGTTTGTGTCTTCCCCGTTCCTGGAGGTCCCTGTATAACACTAATCTGATTCTCCATGGCCAATATACATTCCCCTTCGTACTATTCTTCTTTACATTCAGCTTTATCAACCTGCTCAATATAATAATCAAGCAATTCATATATCCAATCTTTTAAATTAGAAAACGATATCCTGTCTTCTCAGCCTTGTCTGTATTTATACTATATTCCGGTTCTCCATTATAAGGTGCAGCCTCCCTTGTTCACTTAAAGCCGCACATTTTCCTGTCTTTTCTTCGATATAATTAATCACTTCTCGAAGCGAGATAGTTTCTGAAGCACTTCCGTTAATTGCACCTTTAACATCTTTATCTACTAAATATGCAATAAACTCTCCCGCTTCATCTGAACGGATATAGCTCATTTGATAATCTATATTATCTATATACATCGGCTCTGATTTAATGACATGTTCTACATAGAATAAAAAGTCTTTTCGTATAATCATCTTTACCTATTGCAAATGGATATCTGACAGCAATCCAGTTTTTTCCCGGATATTTCTGCCATAATGCGTACTCAGCCTGTCTTTTTATCTGCTCATATGGAAATTCTTTTCTGTCACACCACACAAAATCCTTAGAATATCCATCAAAATCTGATTCCACTGTATCCATATGCTTAGGATTGTAAACCGATGTGCTCGACATATAAATGTATTTATCACAATCAACATAATCCATAACATCTTTTATAATTAATCTTATTCTGAACTGTTGCATAAAACTCTCTTGTCATCTGTGAATTCTTATCACAATCAACTGCTGTTGCATATATATCTGTGATTTTCTGGTAAAATCTCCTCTCACTTGCTCTGATTTCCTGAATCTCAGCAAT
>VOFH01003938.1_pt1 | contig 110420 bp, 119 predicted proteins | sample 5384091 | NCBI WGS metagenome assembly VOFH01 (sample SAMN12384727, study PRJNA508395) | human gut metagenome | isolation source: healthy gut G | host: Homo sapiens
TATAGACTGTATCTCCCACTATCAATTACGCCATTCCGGAAACGACCTCAATCTTGTATATGTATCTACGGAAGGGACATTCACGGAAGGACAAATGAGGCTATTACGCCTGATTCTTGACAAGAACCAGGTAAAGGAGCTCCGGAGCATCTTTGACAACGACAAACAAGGGCACAAGTACACTCTATGGCTGCATCGTTACTTTCATGGCGATACGACTGATGTCGAGAGCCTGAGTAACGATGAACTCCGCAACAAGGTACGGAAACTGAAGAACGTCGAACTTTCGGAAAACAAGGATTGGAACGATGATCTGAAAATCTCGTGTGGCATCTGTTCCTCCACGGAGGACGGCCAGTAACCTCATAGATTTGCTCCATCACATAATACGACAACCTATAAAATCAGATCAATATGAATATCAAGCATTTATTTTTTTGTATGCTGCTCATTGCCTTTTCCTCATGCAGCAAACCCGGCTAACGGCTTCTTTCCTATTGTCCCCCGACATGGAAAAATGTATCGGCAAACTAAAGCCGACAAGCAAATAATCCGAGCGTAACGATGTGTAGCGACAACGTTTTGGGGTTCTTTTTGGGCGTCTTCCAAAAAGAACTCCCACACATTTAGATGTGTGGGCTATTCATTACACTACCATCCTTTCCCTTATCAACGGTATATTATCCCGTACCAAATTCAGAATCCGGTCATGATAGGCTGATTGGTTAGACTTTCCACGACACTGGCACACCTCCATCCTGCTAAGTGAAAACTCCACCGTTTCCATGCGCCTTCCATCCACCGTTGCCGACATTATCAACGAATCTTCTCTCTTATAATAGGCGTTGCTGAATACACAATGATGCAGCAACTTTCCCTCTTTGTAAAAGTCCGAAAGGCTTTCCAATACCCGAACCATAATATTTCCATCCGCAAACGAAAGATTAAAGAAACGTGATTTGGCAGCAATATAGTCTTTTTCATCCTTTTCAGAATATTTTTTCTTACATTTCCCCATCACCCAATCATGCGCTTCTTCTACATTCAACGGACACAAATAATGAGGATTTCTCGCATCCAATTTATTTTCTATCAGCATATCCACATAGTCCAGCCACAAGTCCGCATCATGTATCACATAGTCATGTCTTAAACAGATTTTTACATACGTCCAATACTTATCTATACCGTATTTTCTCTCTAAAAATCTCAAGAACAAATTCATTTGCCCTGCCTTATATAATATCTCCATCCGATTATCAGTTAATAATGTCATAAAGAAGGAACTCGGACAAATATCATAAAAGGCACCCTTAAATCCATTCCTCGTAAGTTCGGGTATCACTTTCATTCTCGGATAGATAACTGCCGGGCAAATATCATAAATACGGTCATGATGCACATTCCGCTTACGCAATTCCAAAGAACTTCCATATATCCATGCATCGTAATAAAATATAGACATGCCCCGCAGCAAAGACAGCGTTTCTGTCTTGCCCTCTTTATTCATCCAACACTGTACCGCCTCAATTATAAAGTAATTAGCCGGAGACCCTTTTTTCAGCCGGCAGTCCACCATAAAAAAACGGATAACTTGATATTGCTTGTATGTAGTAATCACACAAAAATATTCTTTATATACAGCCGTCCTTTTCCTGCTATTCTCCAATTTCAGATTCATACCGCAATGAGGACATTTACAGTTTTTCTTATCTTCCTATCCCGCCATGTATGCCCACAATCCAAACAAAAGCAATTCCCCTTTGCATCACGCTTGAAATAATGCACAAAGCAATGTTTATAGGCATAACGCTTTTGAGCCTCTGAAACGGGAGCTAACTTCCTGCTCCCATTCACGATTTCCATTTGTAATTTTGTCTTGGGTTTCATATCAAAAAAAAGAGTTAACTGGGTTTGTACTTCGGTGTTGTTCTCACGTTTAGCTTGTTGACGCTTCTTCAACTTTGCCAATTCTTCCTCCTGCAATTTTTTGATAGCAGCCTCACGAGCCGCTTTCTTTTCTTCCTCTGACAATTCAACATGATGATTTACGACTACATTACATTTCAATGGGCTACCCACCTCAATATTATCTTCCTGATAATAGTGCAACGCCATACCAAAAATTTCATCATCACTAAAACCACAGCAACCGCTTTTCTTCACTTGGTTTAAAATATAGGTAATGCAATTATCTATATTCTTTGTAGGTTTTTGATAGACTGGAGCAAACAGACTATCCACCGCTGCCATATTATCAAGGTATGCCTTGATGGTACTTTTAAATTGTTCTGACACTTTCATAGTATATCATTTTTAGATTTCATTTCACAATAAGCCAATTTCACGAGAAACAAGGAGAATAGGCAAATAAGAGCCAACAACGTAACCGACACAACCTTTATCGGACTTGGCGTTATTACCGCTCCGACAAACATAGCCACTGCACAAAGAGCGATGATGACCGAAAAAACAAATTGAATGATTTGCATATACTTCTGCTACTTAGTTTGTTAAACTTCTAATTTTATGCTTCAGCTAGATTTAAAGACCTTTTTTTAAAACCCCTTTCCGGGATGGCCTTTTCTTTCTGCCGACTTTTTTTTTGAGCTTTCATGCCCCATCTGAGTTTATGAGCCTTTTTTTTACGGCACACAACAATAAGGAAGGAGGGATTTAGAAAAGTTTTGGACGACAAAAAATGTTGGGGACAGCGAAGCCGTCCGGCGTTATTTTTTTCGGGACAAAGGGGCGAAGACCGGAACTCTTTCGTATCCATCCACCGAAATAAATTTGCCGTTCAAAAACAAAGGATCTCAGATGGAGCTATGAAAAAAGCACATTAGGGGAGGCAGAAAACAAGGAAAAGGGCAGTACGGAAAGTAAAACAAACCATACGGTTTTGCTTGCAAAACCGTATTCCTATCTCCCTGCCACAAGTGACAGGGGGGGAACGGGTTAGCAACGGACTGCCGGGACAAACGGTAAAAGGAAGGAACTGCAATACGGAAGAAGGAGGTTGTTTCGGCAATGCCGAAGCTCCGGATGATGACCATTGCAATCCCGCCCACGTTTGGAACTTCTCTTTTCTGGTTTGCCCATAATCAGCCGCATAGCGGATGACTACGGGCAAACCGGGAATGAGAACAGTCATTCCGATGAAGGGGAGGGTGGGGAAGAATACTGCGTGAACGCAAAAACACTCTCGGATATGTAGCAAAAAGGCACTAGGCCGCTTCAATCGTTTGCTTGCTTTTTTTTCTTTTTAGAGACAGCCTTCTGTTTAGGCTGATCCGGTTTTTCTTCTTCTTTTTCCGGAGCCGGATAAAACTTGGTGGCTACCATCACAATGCGGTTACGCTTCTCCCCACTTTTAGAATCCGTCCATTCTTCCGGCTTAAAGTAGCCTTCAACGGTTATCAGCTCACCTTTTTTCAATACATCGAAGGAATCCAGTGCTTCATTCTTTCTCCAGGCTTCAATCCCCATGAAAGCGGAAACATAAGAGGTTTCTTCACCTGTCTTGTCTGCACGGCTGACCGCGATAGAAAAGCGTGCTACGCTTGCTGTTTCAAAACTACGGATTTCTGCATCCTTACCGATAAAACCTGTTACTGCGAATGAATTTTCAATCTTTTTCATATCTCTGATTTTTTAGAAGTTAATTAATCAATTTTACAGTGCAATAACTTATTGTTGGCTTTGGGGACACCATGAAAAAATATAAATACTCTTTTTATGCTGGCCGGAAAAAGGAAGATTTGTAACTTTTTTATTGGTGAAGATGGCAGCAAATAATTCGGGTTAAATACGCTTTTTATGCAAGGCAAAAAAAGGAAGATTTCAGACGAATAACAACGTGGTGTTTGTGAATCGTCCCCTTATCCCCGTAAAAGGGGTTAGCAACAATCTATATTTGCAACGGAAAATGATTTGACTTCCCTAAAAAATGATATGAAAAAGACAAAACTTGAAAATCAGCAACAGGTTTGGAAAGGATGCAAAAAACAACCGGTCAGACAGCAAGCATGGCACATTCCGAAAATATGGTCAGCCGCCTATCGACACACCGGAAGAAACCTCTGCAATTCCTTTTAAAAAAATGAAGCCGAAGAATGAAGCATACAATATTCCACGTATCGAAAAAAGTGACTGCACGATAAAATGAAAGGCTGCAACGGAAGAACAGACTTGCGGATTCTGCGGGGAGAACATAACCATACAGGCATACAGCCACTACAACTGTTTCCGGAAAAAGAAGATTATACAACCGGAAAAACAGAAAGGCATCCACTCGGAGAAAAGCAAGCAAACGATTGAAGCGGACTGCCGATTTAGCGGCGAAATATCCGACTACCTATATACAGCCCTAAAAGGCTGGGGCATATGGGTAAGCAACAGACTGCCGGGCAAATAAAAAGGAGAGTGGCATAGACGCCGGAAAGAGGTTGTCTCGATGTGGCCGAAGCTCCGAAAGCAGACCGGATATGCCTCTCTCCTTTGCCTTCCCCATTCCTGGATTTCACACAATCACGGAGCCTGCGAGTGACTATGAGAAATCCTGAAACGGGGACAGTCACTCCGCTGAAAGGGTGGGTGGGAAACATGTGACTTTCTCCAAAATAACAAATAGGGGTATAAAGATCTCAAAAGAAAAGAAAGCCGTTCCAGAAAAGACTGGAGCAACTATCACCATCTACTGTTCTTTAAGTTAATTGCAGCAAATCCAAATCATCAGTGACCAATCCATCCAATACATGTTGGATTTTATCAAATATAGCCTTATCTATGCCATACGTGGCGCATAACGATTGAAATTTGCTTACAGCATCGAACACCTGTAATATCTTCTTTTCGGGCTCCTCTACAAAATCCTCGGCAAAGTTGACGAAATCACTTGTAGTCAAGGCAGACCTTTTGCCCATCACGCCCATCGAATGAATGTGTGCTGAAGAATTTTCCCATGTATTTGCCGTGAACATTACATCATATGCAGGTGATAAACGCCATACCCCTGCCTTATCCATGATAAACGATATGTTCTTATTATGATCATCGGATATACCTGCGACATAATTAAATACCATTCTGATAAATATCTGATCTTTGTCTTCCTGGGGAAGTTTCAGAGTCTCTGCTATCCAACACAGCTTCATATAATCATCTGCACCCGGCATAATGGCCGCAAGGGTCTGACTAAAGAGCTTTTCTCCATTCTTACGATCAAATCTTTCCGTTACGAAATGATTTCTTCCATCAATTTCTTTCAGGAAGCATGGCATCATGTTGATTCCCGCCGCCTTTGCCATTTCGCTATATACCATTTCTATCTCTGTGGTAGGAGAGTCATCTGCTTCTTTAAATTTGATGATATACTGCTTAAAATTTTCAGGCAAATCCACCTGGCCGGAACGAAACTCTTCCGTTTCGAGATTATAGGCAATCACTGCCTTCGGGCGCATGCCACCGGCAGAAGTTCCAAGATATATCACTTTTTTTGCATCGTGATGCTATCCTCCGGTGATATGACAGCAGCATCTCGATCATTATATATTTTAGAAGCCAAAGTTGCCAATGATGACATATTTACTGACTCATGGATGGCATCATCATTAAATTCCGGTTCAAATTCCAATGCTCCCATAGCCCTCTTGCCAATATAAGAGAGCTTCAATAGAGGCAATGATTCCGTAACCTTTATATTATTATCCGTGAGCCATTGGTCAAATAGGGAAGCCCCCCCATTTGTCAGGAAGCGCATCTGCAAGAAATTCCGGAAGCCCTTGATATAATTTATCTTTATTCCCATAGAAAGACGCAAACAAAGGGGTTCTCTTAGGGTGTGTGGAAGGGCATATATCATAATCTTGTTTCCTATATTCATCCGTAAATTGGAATACAGAACAATGCTTTTCAAAGTCCCAATTCAATTTGCCAATGCAAGTCCCCCACAGATATACATTCACTATAATCGGCTCTTTCTTCATACCATCTTACGTTTACCGTTAATTCTTTGTATTCTTTTACCTGTTTTTTCATTGATTAGGAAAGGGGAGTCTGGAAGTTCCGGAACCAAACCGACAACGCCTTCAAGAGTTCCACTTATACGCAAAATCTTAAGCAATGTACTTAGGGCAATATCACTTACTTTACAAGATTCTATTCTCTTAATAGTAACGATAGATACTCCTGCCTTATCCGCAAATTCTTGCTGGGAAAAACAGCAGCTAAGTCTTATAGACTTAACTCTCTTGCAGATTTCCTTTACAATACATTCATCTGAAAATTCGTATATTGTATATGTATCATATAATCTTTTCATAGAAAAACATATTTAGGTATCATTTTTGATACAAAAATACCGATAAATCTGAAAATCACCAAATTAAGAAACACTTTTTTTATAATCTTCTGCCGCATTAGCAAACGATTGAAGCGACCTTGTGCCGCTTCAATCGTTTGATGCTTTTTTTTTCTTTTTAGTCCGGGGGTTCTTATTTTTCCGGAGTCGGGTAGAACTTAGTAGCTACCATCACAATGCGGTTACGTTTCTCCCCACTTTTAGAATCCGTCCATTCTTCCGGCTTAAAGTAGCCTTCAACGGTAATCAGTACATCTTTTTGCAGTATCCAAAAAGCATAGCGGTCTTCCATCTTACTCTAGGCTTCAACTTTCATAACAGAGGAAACAAATGTTTTTTCTTCATTTATCTTGCCTATGCGACTGACCACAATAGAGAAGTGTGCAACCTTTACTATTTCGAATAAATGGATTTCTGCATCCCTACAAATCCTGCCTGTTACTGCGAATGAATTTTCAATCTTTTTCATATCTCTGATTTTTTAGAAGTTAATTAATCAATTTTACAGTGCAATAACTGATTGTTGGCTTTGGGGGACACCATGAAAAAAGATATAAATACTCTTTTTATGCTGGCCGGAAAAAGGAAGATTTGTAACTTTTTTATTGGTGAAGATGGCAACGAATAATTCGGGTTAAATACGCTTTTTGTGCAAGGCAAAAAAAGGAAGATTTCAGACGAATAACAACGTGGTGTTTGTGAATCGTCCCCTTATCCCCGTAAAAGGGGTTAGCAACAATCTATATTTGCAACGGAAAATGATTTGACTTCCCTAAAAAATGATATGAAAAAGACAAAACTTGAAAATCAGTAACAGGTTTGGAAAGGATGCAAAAAACAACCGGTTAGACAGCAAGCATGGCACATCCGAAAAAAGATGGTCAGCCGCCTATCGACACACCGGAAGAAACATCTGCAATTCCTTTTAAAAAAATGAAGCCGAAGAATGAAGCATATCATATTCCACGTATCGAAAAAAGTGACTGCACGATAAAATGAAAAGCTGCAACGGAAGAACTGACTTGCGGATTCTGCGGGAGAACATAACCACACAGGCATACAGCCACTACACCTGTTTCCAATAAAAGAAGATTACACCACCGGAAAAGCAGAAAGGCTCCACTCGGAGAAAAGCAAGCAAACGATTGAAGCGGACTGCCGATTTGGCAGCGAAATATCCAACTACCTATCTACAGCCCTAAAAGGCTAGGACATATGGGTAAGCAACAGACTGCCGGGCAGTCACTCCGCTGAAAGGGTGGGTGGGAAAAAACTAAGTGGACGCAAAAAACAACCTTACCATTGGGGGATAAACTTCCCCCTATTTTCACTTCACATATTCTTTACCCCACTTCAATTGATTCAACAAACTTCAACAACAAAGCGACTGTTACCGTATGAAATGAAAGCTGATTGAACAACTTATGCGCTTTCAGCATCTCAATAGCGGCTTCAGCCGTAACAACTCTCTGTTCATAAAGCCGAATTGTCGCATATAACTGGTCATTTGCGACAGGCCCCATTATTAGGTCATAGTCACCGTTTTCTCTTCCTCTGCGGTTGTTGACAACAAACTCCAGCCATTCTTTTGTTGCACCCATAAACCGAAGAACCGGATATTCCCTATCAAGAATATCATCGGGAACTTCATAAACAGAGACGATTGCTTTTTCGCTCTGTTCCCTGTTCTTCTTCAACAAAGCCCATTTTTTTGCTTGTTCAAAGTTGGTTGTCGTATAAAATCCCTTCCCAAAGTCCGTAGCCTTCCGTCCTTTCTGTATATTAGGGCGTTTCACGGTAACTGTAGATCCATGAAATAGTCTCATTTTCTTTTATTGATATAAGTCGTTATAGTATCTAATATATATTCGGGGTCTTGGGTATGAAGCATTTCAAAAGTCTCATCCAAAAAATCAAAAACCCCATAGTCCGAAAACAACAACAAGGTTTCTTCCGCACTTTGTTTCTTTTCCTCCCTATAATTCTCAATGCAGAACATCTTGAAAAGCAGGATCTTCGTGTCACCGTTATACCGTCGTTTTTCTTCTGTTTTTTCCTTCTCCAATGTTTCATAAAGCGACAATGTACTTGAATACCATAACTTGGTACTCTTATCCAGCAAAGATTTATACAACTTGGAAGAATATATATAATACAGTGCATCGCCTAAAGGCAATGCCTTTTTCTTCATGACCAGTTCTACCAGCTCTCTCATCACGAATGGGAGCATGGTTGAGTCAAGTTCTCCTTGATTTTTATGAGTAATTTCCATATTCTTGTTGTTATTACTTTAGCATATTTTCGAAAACACCTTCTTCACAGTTCTTTATACACACCTGACACTCGGCCACCACTTCTCTTAATATTCGGGCACATTCTTCATTCGAATGCCCTTGCAGTAATTCATAGGCATATCGCATCAGTTCATTAGCTTCCATTGTTTCCATCCTTATCAATAATATTCAAGTTCATCATTATTTTCTGCAACGACTCCATATTTGGAGTTCCTAACCAACACACACCTATGCAAAAGGTCATATTGTTCTCTGTATCTGAAAAACGCATATTGTTTTACCTTTTACAAACATTGTTGTCCCATTAAAATCTAAAAGAGTTCTTTGAAATATTTGAAATTTAGTTAGTTACAGCGATTTTCCGAGCGAACGGACTTGAATTTGTAGCTTTGCATCAGATTAATCCGATGGCATATGTTCCAAGACAAATACGTTTTCGCTCAATTGGCTTCATTTCTGAATCGAAGTAAGTTTAACCGCATAGTCACCAAGTATGATGGTGATAAATATGTGAAGCACTTCACCTGCTGGAATCAACTACTTGCTTTGATGTTTGGTCAACTTTCTAATCGTGAAAGTCTGCGAGATTTGATAGTTGCTCTTGAAGCTCATCATTCCAAATGTTATCATTTAGGAATGGGTAAAAATGTATCAAAGTCATCGCTGGCACGAGCAAATCAAGATAGAGACTATCACATCTTTGAAGAATATGCTTACTACCTGGTTAGCGAAGCACGACAAAAGTGTGCTAATCATATTTTCAAACTTGGCGGTAACGTTTATGCTTTCGATTCGACAACTATTGACCTGTGCCTTTCTGTCTTTTGGTGGGCAAAATTCCGCAAAAAGAAAGGTGGTATCAAAGTGCATACATTATATGATGTGGAAACACAGATCCCTGCATTCTTTCATATCACGGAAGCATCCGTACACGATTCTAAAGTTATGATTGAAATTCCTTATGAACCAAGCTCTTATTACATCTTTGACCGCGGTTATAACAACTTCAAAATGCTGTATAAAATTCATCAAATTGAAGCCTCCTTTGTTGTCAGAGCAAAAAAGAATCTCGGGTACAAATCCATCCAATGGAAACGTAGGCTGCCTAAGAATGTGCTTTCAGACGCAAGTGTACTTCTGACAGGATTCTATCCTAAACAATATTACCCAGAGCCACTTAGACTGGTTAAATATTGGGATGAAGAACAAGAACGAGAATTTACATTCATAACCAATGCGATGCATATATCTGCACTTCAAATTGCTGAACTTTATAAAAATCGCTGGCAGGTAGAGCTATTTTTCAAATGGCTCAAGCAGCACCTTAAAATCAAAAGATTTTGGGGAACTACAGAGAATGCTGTTCGAATACAGATATATGCTGCTATATGCGCTTACTGTTTGGTGGCAATCATTCAACACGATATGCAACTGGACAGAAGTACATATGAAGTGTTACAAATACTGAGCATCTCATTGACTGATAAGACTCATCTGAGAGACCTCTTTGATAAAACTAAATTTCAAAATGACAAAGAACGATTCGGACCAAATGGGCCAAGTTTATTTAATTTTTAATTCGTCCCAATTTTAATGGGACACTAATGTTTTACAAAGGTAAAACAATTAAGTAAAATTCATCTATCATTGCTTTTCATATTTATTGTGTCTTTCTCTTTTGCATCGGAAGTATTAGCACTTACAGCAACCAGACAGTATGACATCGCCACGTTTGATCATACCGCTGGAAAACAACGATATACAATCTGAATCAAAACAGATTGTATATCACCAATTTCTTTTTTTGTGCCTTGTTAAACGTATAAGAAGTTCCTCCGGCAGATTTTCCATCCCAATAGGCAATCAGCCTACAGGCGTGTGAAATCATGTAATCATTACGGTGGGCATAGCATTGGGCATAATAATATTCGGATAGAACTACCACCTTGTCGGCTTGGCGCAAAATATCAGCATACCTCTGTTTGTCCTCTTTGTTGAAATACACATCTTGCCCGACATAAGGAACAACCGCCACCAAAACCATATCGGGATATTGTTTCCTTTGTTCAAGTACGGTATGAGCAGCCATCATGTCAAATCCAACCGCACAACCAATATAGAAAAAACGGATTCCATTCTCATAGCAGAAACGTACCTCTTCATTCAACGATACGGACAAAGCATATTTATTTGTTCGTATCGTTCTATGACCGGTAAAAGCAACGGACATCATTTTCATCCATTTATCACGTGCCTTTCTACATATATCCAACGAACCTGCCGAAGTTTCATACACCATTCCATTCACCTCATAACGATAAGTGAACCAAGTAGTATCTCCAAAGATATCCTTCTGCTTCTCTATATAACTCTCTTTTTCTTTCATCTTATAACATACGGACAACTGTTTTACCTAAAAAGAAACCTCCCAAAACCTCACCTCCTATTTTTTCCAACTGACATGCGAAACGAGCATACGAAAACCCTTTTGTTAAAATATCGTCAAATACCAAGATTTTCTTACCCCGAAAAAAGTCCTTGTCAAATTCTATCACTTGTACTTTTTGAAGCGACTTGCTGTCAAATTTCTCGTGAATAGCCAAACGATCTCCACTGACACGTATATGTTCATACGCATTGATAGCACCTGAAAACTTACACACAGCCGAAGCAAACCCCTTATAACGAAGTTCATTCTTATCAGCGGAAGAAGCCGGAACACAAGCAAAAACAATATTCTTAACATCATCACCAAAAACTTGATGTAACTTATTCGCTATCATCCAAGCTATATTCAAATAAGCTTTTCCATCCTTAAAACTCCATATCATCTTACGAATTTGCCATTCTCTTTCCGTTGCCTGCCGATATTGCATAGGAAGATACTCAAAGAAAGAAAACATCATCTTATGCCATTGTCTGTCTAAACTAGGATATTTACTCTGATGTGCCATAGTCTTTTATCTATTAAAATTAAACTTATGCTTCAGCTAGATTTAAAGACCTTTTTTTTAAACCCCTTTCCGGGATGGCCTTTTCTTTCTGCCGACTTTTTTTTTGAGCTTTCATGCCCCATCTGAGTTTATGAGCCTTTTTTTTACGGCACGCATCAATAAGGAAGGAGGGATTAAGAAAAGTTTTGGACGACAAAAAATGTTGGGGACAGCGAAGCCGTCCGGCGTTATTTTTTTCGGGACAAAGGGCGAAGACCGGAACTCTTTCGTATCCATCCACCGAAATAAATTTGCCGTTCAAAAACAAAGGATCTCAGATGGAGCTATGAAAAAAGCACATTAGGGGAGGCAGAAAACAAGGAAAAGGGCAGTACGGAAAGTAAAACAAGCCATACGGTTTTGCAAGCAAAACCATACTCCTATCTCCCTGCCACAAGTGACAGGGGGGAACGGGTTAGCAACGGACTGCCGGGACAAACGGTAAAAGGAAGGGACTGCAATACGGAAGAAGGAGGTTGTTTCGGCAATGCCGAAGCTCCGGATGATGACCATTGCAATCCCGCCCACGTTTGGAACTTCTCTTTTCCGGTTTACCCATAATCAGCCGCATAGCGGATGATTACGGGTAAACCGGGAATGAGAACAGTCATTCCGATGAAGGGGAGGGTGGGAAAGAATACTGCGTGAACGCAAATTAATGGGATTACCAGTAACTCCAAGCGTTTTTTGCTACTTTTTTGGGGTGCTTGCCAAAAAGTAGCGGACAGCAAAATACCCTCCCTTCCCTAATCCAAAAGAAGGGAGAATGTGCTTCATTGAAGGTATATAGGTTCCGTTCCCTGATTATAACAATACATAGTGTTATTTCTGAAACCATCAAAGCATATATGAAAATCATCGAAATCCTGTTCCGTGGCCAAACGAACCTTATCACTCAACAAAACCATGCATTGTTTATTGACAGATGTAGCCAAAGAGGTAGTACGTCCCGGCTTTATCTCCAATGCCACCACATAAGAAGTCCTTCGTGGATAGATATACCCAATAATTTCCTCATTGAGTACAACCAAACGAATAACATCTTCATTCAAAACGGGAATATTATTAATTTTGCCCATCATTGTTATAATATAAATCAGTTTATAATCATTAAAATACAATATCATTACAAATGATACCTATAATTTTTATAGGTAAACTTTTCCACCGAGACCACCTCATAAAGATAGTCTTCATGGCAAGAAGCCATTATACAGTTCTCACATTCAAGAATAGGATTTATAACTACACGGAATTTAATAGTGCCGTCCACCAGAACAAACTCCACCCGATTAAAGAACCCTTGTAGAGAATGCCCTTCCTTATCCATCAGACGCACTACTTCACCTGTAAAAACAGCCAATTCCTTAGCCTGCCATTTCGCTTTACGCAAACAACTGTTCGCCGCTTTGACGTTCTCATTCACCTCTTTTGTTCTTATTGCTTTCATACCAAAATCCTTTTTACATATTTATCTTGTCAAAAATCAAAAGTCAGCTGCGTAGCCCTTGCGTTGCTCTGAATCGACCTCTTCAATTCAGAATTATCCTCCATTGCATTTTCAAGTTTCCTAATAAAAGAAGTGTCACCTGCTTCCGTTATCTTTAAAATAGGCAACCATACTCCGGCTATCAGCTGTAAATCTATATGATAACTTCTCCAATGCTGCATTGTCAATGTATTCATCCATGCGACTTCACCGGGTACGCTATTCATCATCAGATTGACAACGGTCATCTTTACACAAATCAAATCTATATCCGAGCCATAACAAAAAAGCCTTCCTCCATCATTCTCTTCCGCACATTTTTTTACAGCGGAAAGTAGCATCCTGCCGGAACCACAGCACGAATCACAGACCGACTGTTTAGGTTTCAGCCTATTTCCCCCCATACATGCCATCAAATCAGCAACGTGTATCGGGGTAAAGAACTGTCCGTTATTCCCATGACTGACACACTCCATGAACATATCTCCCAAGACATCGCAAAATCCTTCCGAATATTCAGACACCCTATAAAACATTTGAACAAAAAGTTCCATTTCATATGGCTTATATCTTTTTTCCACTCTACGATAATCCTCCGCCAACATCCCGACAGACAAATAGTAAAGACAAACATCCAAAAAATCCCGAAAGGCTTCTTCATATCCCCGACTGAAAGCAAGCTTTTCATAAAGTTTCATTATCTCCTTTGGTATCATACTTTTCTGACTTCATTATTCACAACATTCTATATTCCTTGTGCCATAGATTTTATCAAAAGCCGCTTTTATCTCCGAGCGATATTTACAGTCCTTCTCAAAACAAAGTTGTTTTGTCCAAAAATCGAAATCAAAACCATCGGTATTATCAATCGTTACAGAAACATAATCAGTCATACCACTCTGACATACAACCGTATGCCGATTTACACAAAAGTGGTCATTTAAAGCAGTTTCTTTTCGGGTAATGCGTTCTACCATCTTATCTATCCACTTCATACTTATAATATTTTATGTAATTGCCCCATTCCAAGAGGCAGTTACGGTTATACTCATTAAAAATCGTTCTCGTTCAAAAACAGCACATCGCCTTTCATCACCATCCAATTAATCTCACTCAGATGATAGCCACAATGCCCACTCAAAAAAATCTCAATCTCTTCAGTGGTCTGCAATCTCCTGTCTGGGCTTATCACCGCAACATTACCGGAATTACAATCCAATACAGCCAGTTTCTCATAAGCCCACTCACCAAACTGGCAGAACTCGATAAAATTGGTATAGGTTATCCGTATGCTATTGTTTGCATCAAATTCAAGGGGTGACTTTGTAATGAATGAACCTGCATGATTCACCACCACAGAGGGGCTAATCTCTGCCAATGAAGATAAGCTGTCATCCCATCTAATCTCATAAAGGAAAAATCCTTTTGGCAATGAATTGCGGTCTATACGATAACTGGAAAAAAGACCGTCTATCGTTTCATTAATAACTAACTGTTCATAATCTCCTTCTAAATAGTGTACTCGTGACATAACTCGTTGTTTTTTGGGATTGTTAAACTTCTAATTTTATGCTTCAGCTAGATTTAAAGACCTTTTTTTAAAACCCCTTTCCGGGATGGCCTTTTCTTTCTGCCGACTTTTTTTTTGAGCTTTCATGCCCCATCTGAGTTTATGAGCCTTTTTTTTACGGCACACAACAATAAGGAAGGAGGGATTAAGAAAAGTTTTGGACGACAAAAAATGTTGGGGACAGCGAAGCCGTCCGGCGTTATTTTTTTCGGGACAAAGGGCGAAGACCGGAACTCTTTCGTATCCATCCACCGAAATAAATTTGCCGTTCAAAAACAAAGGGTCTCAGATGGGGCTATGAAAAACGCACATTAAGGGAGGCAGAAAACTAGGAAAAGGGCAGTACGGAAAGTAAAACAAGCCATACGGTTTTGCCTGCAAAACCGTATTCCTATCTCCCTGCCACAAGTGGCAGGGGGGAACGGGTTAGCAACGGACTGCCGGGACAAACGGTAAAAGGACGGGGCTGCAATACGGAAGAAGGAGGTTGTTTCGGCAATGCCGAAGCTCCGGATGATGACCATTGCAATCCCGCCCACGTTTGGAACTTCTCTTTTCTGGTTTGCCCATAATCAGCCGCATAGCGGATGACTACGGGTAAACCGGAAATGAGAACAGTCATTCCGATGAAGGGGAGGGTGGGAAAGAATACTGCGTGAACGCAAAAACACAGTATGTCATCTTAAAACAATATCTTTAAAAAGTTTTTCAGAAGAAATGCTTACCAATATCCTAATAATTATTACTTTTGATAACATAATACAACGATATGGAAAAGAAAAAGATTACAATAGAGGTAGAACCAGCTACAGCCGTAGCTACCGTCGGTTTATTGCGTGGGATATTTCCCAGTATCATCGAACAACTGGAAAGGCAAGCCGCAACAAACGGCAGCCCCTTAAAATTCAATAAAGTAGAAAATATGCAAGAAGTATTGGATGAGATTTATGAAAAGTGCATTGCCGAAACGAACCTCCGGGAGTTTGCCCAGGCGCACTTAAATAGTGACGGATTACCTAACTGATACAGAAATACGGAATCTGCCAGCCATCCTTATTCCAAATAACAAATGGTACAGAATTACACACCTGTCATGTGGGATGACAAAGCATTTGCCTTTGTCCCCTACGAAGCATTCAGTGATTTGCCACATTATCCCAAAGAAAAATGTGAGCAAATTTGCAAAGAGCTGAACAGCCTTATAAGACTATGTACTTATAGGCCGAAAAAGGAAGATATTTATTTTCATCCGGTAAGTTATGTACGTCGTTCCGGAGGTTTCATAGTTACGGATAATCAGGCATCCTTTGAGAAATGCCCCTATCCTGCTTGCGCAGACCGTCATAGCTGCCAAAAAATATGTGATTTGATGAACCGTATCATTGAAGAGTCTTAATTATATAAAATACCATGGAACATCCAAACTCCAAATGCAGAATAGCACAAGCTGAATATTTAAGTCGGCTACCTGAAGAAGAACGGGAAAATAAGGCCAGAGATATTAGAATCGGAAACGCCAGCTATATTTACCACCAACAAGCGGTTCCAATCCAAGAAAACAGATTGATAATGTATTATAAAGAGTGGTTGGAAGGTCTTCCTCCCAACATTTCACGCCATATGAGAATGCTTGGATTTGAAGCATGTAAGACAATGATTCCGTTTACGAGATATGTGAACGAAAGAAACGATATTGGTATGCGTGACTGGATGCAAGAGCATCTTTCACCGAGTGACTTCAACTATTGGCAGGAACTTTCGAAAAAAGCAGGTTCGCCAACATTTTAATCCCATCCCGTTCAATACGCTGCCTGAAGAATAAAAGGTGCGTATTAAACGAGAATATTTTTTAGCGTTTAGTCATCTCTTCCCGCACCAGTTCCGTTTCTGTCGGGGAGAGTTTCGGCAATTTGACAGTTGCCGGACTTTCTAACTGGTAAGCCTTCACCTCATTGATAAGCAGCTGCCAGTCAAAAAGAAATTCTTCGGAACAACCATGTTTACGATAAATTTCTTTTGCTGCTTCCAAAATCTCAGGAGCGCAAAAATCGTCTCCCTGAAAGACAACTGCCGGACGATCATTATTGATACAGTCTCTCAATAATCGTAACTGATCTTTCATTGTGTTTACCTATTATGCGTTCTGTTGTTTTACCATTTTCAAAAATTCGTCAGACGGTTTAAATGCCGGTATGTTATGAGCCGGAATAATCATAGTAGTATTCTTAGAGATATTCCGAGCTGTCTTTTGCGCTCTCTTCTTCACTATGAAACTACCGAATCCACGAAGATAGACATTTTCCTCCTTACCCAACGAAGTCTTTACCTCGTTCATGAATCCTTCCAAAACAGCAAGCACCGCTTTGCCGTCGATGCCGGTTCTGGCAGATATTTCCTTTACGATTTCCGATTTAGTCATTTCTTTATAATTTGAAAATTAGCGTGCAAAGATAATTAATCCAATGGATTATTTAAAGTCTGGCATCCGCAGCAAGCCCTGCCTTCGCCCAATGAAGTGTTAAATTGTTGCGTATGGGTCAAGTTCCTTAATCCGCTTACACAAATAATCGAAGCGTTTCTTGGTAAGCGGTGTGAGTGTATCGAGGTTCTTGCCATCGAAATTCTCTCCGAAAATAAGGTCGTCCACTCCTATGCCGTGATTGTAATTCTCGCGCACGCAATCACGCAGAATCCAAAGGTTGTGCAGATTCACCCAGTCGGCTGTAATGTTTCTGATTTTACTGAATAGCAGCGTAGCTGTGTATAGGTAGTGTCCGCAATGGTTGTAGTCATGCAGCACCAGTTTGCCCTGGTAATAGATGTCGAAGTCCTTGTTTTCTTCATCTTCCTTTGTATCGCAGTAGAAGAACGGAATATCTTTCAGACCGTCCCAATTAATATAAGTAGTTGGCTTCATAATATCTTTTTTGAATACGCTACATAACCTGTTATTTGCACACTTTCCATTATTCACAGAACATTTGATGAAACACTTCCTTCAGTCTTTTTATCTCACTGAAATTCAAATCTCCAATCTTTCTTTTCAGCCGGCTTTTGTCCACCGTGCGAATCTGATCCGTGGCTATCTCCCCATCACGCCCGGCTACAGAACACAGAACCCGGTAAGGATAGTTCCTTATGGTGGAGGTTATCGGAGCAATGACTACTATTGTAAGGTACATATTCAAATCTGAAGGAGTTACAACAACACATGGCCGTGTCTTTGCCATTTCACCCCCACGGGTAGGGTCTAACTCTACCCAATACACTCCATACTGTTCTACCATGTCCAATCCTCAAACTTTTCATCCTCAAACACATCAGGGATAAGCAACTCATCATCCCCATTCTCATGGGCACGTTTGGCAGCTTCCGCCCATCCCTGCCGTGGTTGTGCCTTTATCACAATATTGTTCCCGTCCAAAGAAATGCTCACAGCCGATTTCAAGGACAAACGCAACTGTTTCAATATCTCGGAAGGAAGTATTATCCCCTTGCTGTTTCCAATCTGAATAATGTTTGTTACCATAATGTTATAACTTTAAAATTGATTATCACAACACAAATATAGACAAAGTTATAACAATACCAAAAGAAAAGCCAACTTTTTTCCATTTTCACCGATAACCCGGCCAACGGCTGCACTCGTCGGGAGGCTAGTGCCCCTTGCCGTGCGGCGCTCCCCGACCTATGATTCTTATCATGTCTTGTGTCCTTTTCTCCGCTTCTAACAAACAAATCTGCATAAAATATAGATTTGCGTTTCCATTTGAATTTTAGTTATTTGATACCCTAACTATGAATAGCAAACAGATAACTGATTTTTAAAACAGCAGAATGTTTCTGTTTTATTAAAATAAAAAGGGAACAAATTTTTAAGGTAATACTTACGGAAAAAACAGACTTTATAACGTTTCTTTTTCGTACATTTGCAACAATATAATAAAAGCGAAACATATAATGGAGAAGCAAGGAGAAATCATACTATACCAACCGGATGAAGCTGTAAGGTTGGAAGTACGTTTAGAAGATGAAACCGTTTGGCTCACACAAGCGCAGATAGCAGAACTTTTTCAACGTGACAGAACCGTTATTACCAAACATATAAATAATGTTTTTAAGGAAAAGGAATTGGAAGAGAAAAGCAATGTGCATTTTTTGCACATTGCTAATTCCGATAAGCCTGTCAAGTTCTTTAGTCTAGACGTAATAATTTCAGTTGGATACAGAGTTAAAAGCGTAAGAGGTACGCAATTCAGGCAATGGGCAAATAAAATTTTAAAAGAATATTTATTGAAAGGTTATTCTATAAACCAACGGCTCAATGACATGGAATATAGAATGAACAATAGATTCTTCCAAATAGAGAAAACCATTGCTGAACATGATGCAAAGATAGACTTCTTTGTACGCACCTCATTGCCTCCGGTGGAAGGTATATTCTTTGACGGTCAGATATTCGATGCGTATAAGTTTGCTACAGATTTAATAAAGTCTGCCAAATGCTCACTTGTGCTTATCGACAACTATGTAGATGAATCCGTGTTACTCATGTTGAGCAAACGAAACAGTGGAGTATCAGCTACTATTTATACACAAAATAAACGCACAGCTCCAACTTGATTTAAACAAACACAATGACCAATATCCTCCCATTGAAGCTAGAACCTACAAAAGTAGTCATGACCGCTTCTTAATCATTGATAATACGGAAGTATATCATATTGGGGCATCGCTAAAGGATTTGGGCAAGAAAATGTTTGCTTTCTCCAAACTGGAACTTCCTGCCCATACGATAATTGATGTATTATGAAATAAGCTAATCACCCATGCGAGAAGCGGAAGAGAATATAAAATTCAAGATGGAAATTGACGTATTGGTTCCCATTCCACGTACTGTCACCCGTGATTTCACCAGTTTGAAGCACCTGCGTCAATGGCAGAAACGGAATGACATCGATGGTTCTCTTTACTGTTTTGCACACCGGGAATACCTGCTCAACGAAAAGGGAGAATGGGAACAATTTACCGTTATCGGCAAACAGGTAGTGACTATCGGAGAACTGGAAAGGCTTCTTTTGGCAATGAAGCAAAAGGGGTTCAACCAATACAGCCGTGAGGAATATGAAGAATTAATGTCTTCATATTTGAAAAAGTGAAGAATTAAAACCTTCATTACACATTTAAATACGAAAACAGGATGAAAATAGGATATGCCCGTGTTTCCACCAAGGAACAACATCTGGATATGCAACTGGAAGCGTTGAAGGCTGCCGGATGCGAGAAAATCTTCTCTGAGAAAATGACCGGACGTCAACAAAACCGCCCGGAACTGGATGCCTGCCTGAGCTTTCTCCGGGAAGGCGACACACTTGTCGTATATAAGCTGGACCGGCTTGGCCGTTCGCTGAAGAATATCCTTACGCTATTGGAAGATTTCAAGAATAGGGGCATCCAATTCACCTCACTGCAAGACAACATCAGTACGGAAGGCGCAATCGGCCAACTGATGAACAACATTCTCGGTGCTTTCGCTCAGTTTGAAAGAGACCTTATCTATGAGAGAACCCAAGAAGGCAGAAGAATCGCCAAGGAAAAAGGTGTCAAATTCGGCAGAAAGACACTTATCAACAAAAACAACATCGCCAAGCAGAAAAGCTGCATCCAACTCTATGAATCCGGAACGCCGGTAAGGGAGATACAGAAAATATTAAACATAGGCAGTAGCGGAACAGTATATCGCCTATTAAGAAGGAATGGAATTGCGCTGAAATCCGAGAACAAAAATAACAAATAACGAATAAACCTCTGCCCATCCTTCAAAGATGATTCTCAAAGATCGTCTGCAATTCCACCTCTCAGCAAGATTATAGGAAAGTCCCCTTCACGGGGACTGATTTTTTTTAATTTTAATACAATAACTCCATGCACTCCTGTACCGCTTTTTCCAATGCTTCTTCCAAACAACAAAAAGCGTCCGCATTACTTTCGGAGTCATACAACACATAATCTCCAGCCCTCACAACCACATGCCAGACCGCCACGTTTTGTTCTGTTTGAAACGTATATTCACGAGTCTGTATCATCCATTGGATACATGCTGCCAGTGTCGGGCACTCGCACATATACATCGGGGTATTCCTTCCCTCAATATCGGTGCGTAGCCTATCCTGTTTGTCATACCAATACTCACAAGGCACGTAATAGTATAATTCCTTCATCATAAGAGCTGTGTCGCTATTAACCAATCTCTCTTTGTTGATTTGTGTAATCAAATTTTCCATATTAGCATTATTTAAGTTGAACATCTGATTTATTCTTCAGCTAGATTCAAGACCTTTTCATTTTTTGTATCGGGAAGGTCTTTGGTCAGCCGACCTTTTTTTTGATGTCATTCCCCATCTGAGTTCTGAGCCTTTTTTCGGCATATCAAGGTCTGGATTGCAAGCAATAAGCCAAGTTTCACTTATGGAAAATGTCGGGAAGACACTTCTTCATCGTTATTTTCCATACAGTAAAGGCGCATGGCCGTAACTTGCCATTTGCGGAATCCCGAAACCTTTGCCGAGCAAAAAGCCGGACTCGGATCGGAGGAAAGAAGCCGGGGGAGGCAGCCCACAGAAAGGGCAATCCGATACAATCAAGAAATTAACCTGCTATACCCTTGTGCGAGTGAAATAATCCATCATAGACACTACATACCTAAGTAGTGGTATCAATACACCGATCACATATATCATAGCGTAGCCCAAAAGGACAAAAGGTAATGTTTTACGATAAAGACATGCAACAGCGAGCAATATAAACGAAAAAGAAAAGCCATAAACCCCATATTGAAAACCGGGTATCAACTCATAAACAGGTACGGGTTCCGGATGAAGCATGGCTCCGGCCACAATAGAATAAAGGCTGGTCAATAATATAAGCAGCGTATATAAGCAACTCTTAAGAATCCTGGGATCATTCCTTTTACAATAGAGAATCGTTCGGATATCACTTCTAAGAAACTCAATGCCCAGTAAGAGAGCCACCATAACGCCTGTATCAAAAGTAGAAAATACATTCATTCCGATCACCTTTGGCGCGAAGATATGTATTTATTCTGAAAAGCCACGTCTTTGCGTATTTTACGATGTCGCATCCGATAGTCCGGGAAGCATTTTTTTGGTTCTTTTTTGGGGTGACTGCCAAAAAAGAACCCCGAAGCCGAAATCCCGGGCAGACGGGATTTCTCCCGTCCACCTTACCTATTTTGCAATCTTCCCTCGTCCGCATAGCTATAATAGTTATTGCCTGCCACAATCACATGGTCAACCAAACGGATGTCTAATGTTTCAGCGGCTTTTTTAACTGCTTCCGTCAAGCGGTCATCCGCACTGCTGGGCTTGCGTGCTCCTGATGGGTGGTTATGTACCATGATAAAAGATACGGCGTTATAATACAATGCCTGCTTCATGATAACCCGTATATCCACAGGGGCGGTATTTATCCCGCCGCATGAGATACGGACTTTACGGATGAGTTTGGACGAACTGTTCAGCAACAGCACCCACATCTCTTCAGTAGCTATATCGCACAAAACAGGATGCATCATTTTATAAACATTATTGCTGGATAAAAGCGCAGGACTTTCAACTTGCCCTTCTTTCAGCCGTTTATATAGCTCAATCGCCGCATAAGCGACTTTTTTACGGCTGGGTGTTAGTGTTTCCAGTACATCAGACAAGCACAATCCTTCTATTTCCATCTGTTCATACTTATATTCTTCACGTTTCAGTTTCTCACTGTTCGTCAAGGTATAAATCAACTCGCTGTTTTCCATCACCCGATAAACGTCATTCACTTCAAATACGGTTCTCTTCGTTTTCATACTGCCAAAAATTAAAAGATTAATACTCGCAAACATCGCTTGTCGCCCCAACCATAAATTTTTCCTCAACTGATTGGGAACAGTGCATTGAAGAGAAAGCGGGAAAGACGGATCAGAACGGGATTGAACTGGTAAATACTACCTCCCGGAATGGGAGGATGGGAGATTTGGCTTTTCAATATCGGGCGTTCCGGCCACGCCTACCTTCGCAATGTTCCTATCAGTTCAGGAAAAAATCATCATACCTCTCTTCCGGCATAGCCGGAGCGTAGAGCGTTAGGGATAGCAGGGAAAAGCCTGGAGGGTAACGAGGACTTGCAACGAATAGCCCGGTCAGAAGGGAACGCCCTGAAAAACTAATTCGGATACAGAAGATGAACAGAACCGCCTTCCAATCATATAAAAAAGCGTGAAAATCAACACATACTTCCGAAAAATCTTTTTCCGAAAGTACGTATAGGGCATGTGAAGGGAAAATTTATTTTCCCAGTCATTTCTATGTTATCGCTTTGGGGATATTTAAAGGGGTTAGGAGTTTAGGTCTTTATTATGTATTTTGGTGGATGGTTTTACACAGCCGATACCTTTTATTTAAAAATTTCTCTCTTTTATTTCACTGATATACCGACATATAAAAAAAACAGGGATTACCTATTCCCTTCATTAACGGGTGGACGGTTTTACACAGCTGACAAGTGAAACCGGACGCTTTTACACAACTAAAGCAAAAGGAGTGGACGGTTCTACACAACTAGAAGCAACAAACGGGACACTTCTACACAACTAAAACAGGCAAAGCGGATGACTCCACACATCTAATCACCCCAATAGGGACACTTCTACACAACTAATTCTATAAAAAACCGTGAAACGTGGACGGTTCTACACAGCTGGATCGTCCATGTTCACCGCCCCGTCCGTCTCCGGAGATATGAACTCTTCAGGAGCAGGAGCAACTTCCGTTCCATTGGCACTCTCCAACTCTTCCTGTGCCCATCCTTCCGGAAACCTGCCGAATACAGCCACGAAATCACTGATATATATCTGTTTCTTCTTTTCTACGCTTTCCGGGGAGTTTGCCCATAAAAGGAACTCTTTATACAGTCCGGCATCTTCCTCCACCTCTTTGATCTTCTTCCTCCTGACAGCCATATCCGTGTCCGGGTAGGCAATCTCGACATACAGCCCAAGCAGGTTCTTATAGAATTTCTTCACCACGACAGCATATTGTCCTTCATCAAAATAGTGCAGCGTATGCCTAGGAAACGAGAACAACACGGTATATGCCCATCTCTCATGATCGCCTTTCACAAAAGAGAAATTGAAATTGGTATATTTCAGGTAAGTATTCATCTTTTTCAGTATCGAGGCGACCTTCTTTTTCCGGTCTTTGGGTTCGGCAATCTCTATGCCGAGCTTTTTAGCCAGCTGATCGACTGTCAGCACATAAAAAGGAGCCTCATTCTTGGTGGTCTTATACTTGATCAGGTAAACCATCTTGGAAAGTTCCAGATAGAAATAGCGGTAACGGCTGGGCAGGCTACGGTAATCCTGAAGTTCCAAGAGGTTATAGAGCGAGAACATGAAATTCTTTATCTCCGGGCTTACCACTGCCGAGTACAGCCTTTTCGTTGACTTCTTCGTCTTGAAATCGGTCATTATGTCGAAACGTTTCAAGATCTGCACGAAATTATAGGATGTACGGCCATCCTCGCCAATGGTCGGATAGCAGAGGTTCTCCAATCCCAGTTTATAGAGAGCCGCCTCAAAAACCGTCTCGATAGGATGGCTGATTCTCTGTCCTGCCGTGTCGGTACATACATATTCCGGCTGCATATTCTTTCCGAACATGGCCGCGAGCTGCCGGCTATCCAGCTTGCGCTGCAAGTTGGTACGGTCATACCCCATCTTACGGCAGAAGTCTTCTACGGAGAACCAGGAAGTCCCGAACAAGTCTTTGAGGTGATAGCTGCCCAGGTATATGATCAGATCGAGCATGACATTTCCACCTGCCTCATACAACCGTTCAATCAGCACGGAATTATAGCTTTCCCCAAGCACCCTAGGGACACGAATCAGTTCTTTTGCCATGATAATACTTACAAAATCAATCCTTTCTCTGTTTTCATTGCCACAAAGATAGGCATACCGGCCAACATACGCGTCATAATTATCAATCAGTTTTAACGGTATGACCGGTATGGGAAAAGGAGAAGTACTTTCCTGAAGAATGCTTTATCCGCCCTTCATCAGAAAGAAAGCATCTTACACCTGTACCCCATAGACATCCTATATTACTTTTTCAGTTCTTCCGATAAAAAGGAACGGTCTATCAATACTTGCACCAATGGTTTCTCTTTGACAAACTCATCAAGCTCACGCTTTATCAATTTATTGCCCAACCCTATGCGTCGTCCAAATTCCTCGAAATCCTTCCGCCCTACCTGATGAGCAATTTGACTCCACATTGTCATCTGTAATCGACTCAACCCTCGGTCTAAGGTGTAGATCGTTAGGTTATCAGTACAGCGAAATCATCCGTTCTCTCATGAGCATCTACTTCTGTGGCGGCTCATGTATTGAGGATGTCACAACTCATTTGATGCCCCATCTCTCGCTTCATCCGACACTTCGTACCTGCAGCTCTGACACTATCCTCAGAGCGATAAAGGAACTGACGCAGGAGAACATTTCATACACGTCAGATACGGGTAAGAACTACGATTTCAATACGGCTGACACCCTCAATACCTTACTGCTCAATTGTATGTGTGCAGCTGGTCAGCTGAAAGAGGGTGAGAAGTATGATGCAAAGCCTACATACAAGAAGTTCTCTGGTTATCGCCCTGGCGTGGCGGTTATTGGTGACTTGATTGTTGGCATTGAGAATAGCGATGGTAACACAAAAGTTCCATTTCATGGCACGTTTTCTCGCCATGGCAGAGCTTAAGTAAACTTAGCTCTGCTCATCTGGCTTAACGAAAACCTTCGTTTTCATCAGAAGGACACGCTGAAGAGGTTCTTTGAGAGATTTGAACAGAACAGGCTCACTATCAATCGTTTCAGAGCTGATTGCGGATCATGTTCCGAGGAAATCGTGGAGGAAATAGAGAAACACTGCAAGTCCTTCTATATCCGCACTAACCGCTGCAGTTCGCTCTACAATGACATATTTGCTCTCAGAGGCTGGAAGAGGGGGGAAATCAACGGCATTGAGTTTGAATTGAACTCTATCCTTGTTGAGAAGTGGAAGGGTAAAGCATACCGACTTGTGATTCAAAGACAGAAACGGATGGACGGTGTGCAGGATCTTTGGGAAGGAGAATACACATACCGTTGTATCCTGACCAACGACTATGAGTCTTCCGTAAGAGAGATTGTCGAGTTCTATAACCTCCGCGGAGGAAAGGAGCGCATCTTCGATGACATGAACAATGGTTTCGGATGGTCCAGATTGCCCAAATCCTTCATGGCAGAGAACACAGTGTTCCTTCTTCTTACAGCACTTATCCGTAACTTCTACAAGGCCATTATCCAAAGACTTGACGTAAAGAGGTTCGGACTCAATGCAACAAGTCGCATAAAAGCGTTTGTCTTCAGGTTTATCTCTGTACCAGCCAAGTGGATCAGGACATCAAGGCGGTATGTGCTGAATATCTATACCTGTAACAATGCTTACGCAGATATTTTTCAGACTGATTTTGGATAACGCCTACAACTTATGGGTATGATACTGCGTATTGTCTCAAGTCGCATTGTGGGGTAAGGGGGTATTGTAGGCAGAAGTGGGTATTTCAGCCTCAATTTATCTAATAATTCAGTAATGAGAGGACGTGTACACGTAAGAAGGACGTTGAAGGGCTTAGTTGCGGATTTGAGGCAGGTAAGAAAATACAAAGAATTAACAGCAACCGAGAAACTGAAATACCGTATCGCAGTGAAAATGACGGCAGCCGACTACTTCCGTCTGCTGACACGGGCGTATGAGGCGGGCATATCGCCAAGCGAGTACATGAGGGAATGTTTCCGTAACGGTCATGTGAAAGAACGGCTGTCGGAGGAACATGCCGGATACATCCGCCAACTCTGCGGCATGGCTAACAATCTCAACCAGCTTGCGCGTAAGGCAAACGCCGGAGGCTTCCACGATGAACGGTGGGACTGCAAGGTGGCAGTGGCAAGGATTCATGAACTTATAACCAAGATAGGGATATGATGGCGAAAATCGTAAAGGGAAGCGACTTCAAGGGTGTGGTGGATTACATCATCGACAAGAAGAAGGATACGCAGATAGTAGCAAGCGAAGGCTTGTTTATGGAAAATCTGGAAACTATCGCCATGAGTTTCAATGCCCAGTCACGGATGAACGATAAGGTGACAAAACCTGTCGGACATATCGCGTTGAGTTTTTCCAAAGAGGATGAGTTACGGCTGACGAACCGTATCATGGCAGGCATCGCGCTTGAATATATGGAACGGATGGGAATCAAGAATACGCAGTTCTTCATCGCCCAGCATTTCGACAAGGAGCATCCGCACGTGCATATTGCTTTCAACCGCATAGACAACAACGGCAATACCATATCGGACAGGCACGAGCGTCTGCGCAGTACCCGCATCTGCAAGGAATTGACCTTGAAATACGGCTTGCATATGGCTGGCGGAAAGGACAATGTCAAACGCAACCGCCTGAAAGAGCCAGACAGGACGAAATATGCGCTTTACGACATCATCAAAATGGAAGTCGGCAGATGCGGCAACTGGAACGTGCTTATCGCCAACCTGAAACGGCAGGGAGTGGAAGTACATTTCAAGCATAAGGGGCAGACCAGCGAGGTGCAGGGTGTTGTATTCTCCATGAATGGCTACCATTTCAACGGCTCCAAAGTGGACAGGCGTTTCAGTTATTCCAAGATTGACGCGGCTTTGCAGCACAACAGATGCAGGGAACGTATGGGAATAACAGCCGGAATATATGAAACGGCTACACCAAGCGCACCGTCCGGCACGGCACAAAGCGAGTTGTTCAACGGCTCTTGGGGATTGCTAAAAAGCAGTGGCTCATCTTATAACACTGCTGATGCGGAAGCCAATCAGGAAATGGTGGATATACTTCGCAGAAGGAAGAAAGTTAAGCGCAAGAGAGGTGTTGGGTTCTAATATTCTGTACTAATCCAATTCTCACGACACTTGCGCTCTATATTCATTCGGAGTGTAACCTACCTCTTTCTTGAACAGTCGGGTAAAATGTTGCGGGTACTGAAAACCGAGATTATAGGCGATTTCATTAACGGTGTCGTCTGTAGATGCAAGTTCCGTCTTGGCTATTTCAATAGACTTGTCATGAATGAAATGCAGGGCGGTTGAACCTGTTTCTTTTTTCAATAAATCACTGAAATAGTTGGGCGAGAGGCAGAGCTTGTCTGCACAATACTGTACAGTGGGCAAGCCTATCCGTTTAGCAGCCCCATCATGGAAGTATTCGTCAAGCAACCGCTCAAATCTTGCGAGGATGTCTCGGTTTTGGTTGTCGCGTGTGATGAACTGACGGTCATAGAAACGTGTGCAGTAATCAAGGAACGTCTTGATGCTGTCTGTGATGAGGTTCTTGCTGTGACGGTGTATCGGATGGTTCAATTCATATTGAATCTTGTGGAAGCAATCCATGATGATTTGCCGTTCTTCCACACTAAGGTGCAATGCCTCGTTTGTCTCGTAGGAAAAGAACGAATATTCACGCATTATCCGCCCGAGAGGTGTATTCCGCAGCAGGTCGGGATGGAACATAAGCAGGTAGCCATCTGGTTGGAACTGCATGCCGTCATCTTCCGCACCGAACACCTGTCCGGGCGCGATAAATATCAGTGTGCATAATTATTCCTAAGTCTGTGAAACCGGAACGCATGAAGCAGAATCTCGACATATTAGACTTCACCCTGTCGGCCGACGACATGGCACGGATAAAGACGCTGGATACCGACAAGCCTTTCTTACTCGGCTCGCACGAAGATCCAGAAATCGTAAAATGGTTCATGCAGTACAAAAACGCCTGAACATCAACAACCATATTTCGATAGCCGCTATCGACTATATTAAGAAGTTATTCGTATATGCCTTTATTGTAATCCGTCATGTACTGAGTAAATGTTTTGCCTGTTTGCTGTTTGAAGAAGCGCATGAGATGGCTCGGATCAGAGAAATTGAAATCATCCGCCATTTCACTGACAGTGCGGTTGGAGAATAGCAATTCGTTCTTCAGTTCCTCAAGCAGACGTTGTTTTATCAAATGGGTAGCTGATACTCCGAATTGGGCTTTTACTGAGTTATTGAGTGTGATGCGACTGACATGAAGCATGTCTGCATATTCCTGCACCCGCTGGTGGGTGCGGATATTCTGTTCCAACAAGTCCTTGAACCGAAAAGCGAAATTGTTTTTAGCAATTTCAGCGGGCAAGCAATAGGCGGCAGCGTATGTACGATTGATAATCAGCAAAAGATAATATAGTAAGGAAACAATGATATTGTACGTATCGGACACTGGATTCATCAGCTCATACTTAATCTTTCCGAGCAGCCGCATATATTCCTTCATTTCGTCATGTGTGGCATTGATGTAAGGCGGCGTATCTGTCTGGTAACAATACAAAAGGCGAAAAACGAAGAACTTGTCGGCGATAAAAGTACGCATGAAATCTTCGCGGAATATAAGGAACGTGTAATCCAACGCCGTCTCATCTACATGCCACTCTTGTTGCTGATGGGGTGAAAGCAGGAGAACCATGCCGTCGCGCAGTTCAATCTTGCGGAAGTTCAGTAGCAAATATCCGTTTGCCTTACGGAAAAAGTAGAAGCTGAAGAAGTCTGTCTTAAACCGCTTGTTTTCTGTCAGCACAAGTCCGATGTCCTTGTTTATGGCAGTATTGATGTAAAAATCCACGCCGCAGCGTGTCTTGTTGAACGGTACGCTGACCAGTCGATCAGGGTTGATTATCTCGTCCATATCCTTGTCGTTTTTGCAAAGATAATAATTTCATTTATCAAAATGGCATAATTACCGTTTTTTCAGGCATAGATGTTTCGCCGGATTCTTCCGAACTTTGCACCCGTAATCAATAACAAGACATATAGTCATGAAAAAGACATCTACAGTACAATTGGTGCGCAATGCCACCTTGAAAATCAGGTATGCGGGACACACCATGCTAATTGACCCCGTTTTAGCCGACAAAGGCACTTTGATATCGGCCCTCGGTGTGAATAAAACACCGAGGGTACACCTCACCATTCCTATTCAGGATATTATCGGAGGCGTGGACATGGTGCTCCTGACCCACAATCACATCGACCATTACGAGCCGAGTGTCCCCACACATTTGCCCAAAGAAATTCCTTTCTACGTTCAGCCCCAGGACGCGGACGCCATCAGAAACGACGGATTTACAAATGTGATACCCATCGAAGAAATAAAAACAATAGACGGCATATCCATTTACCGCACGACCGGACATCATGGTTTCGGGCAGATCGGGCAGATGATGGGACCTGTATCAGGTTATGTGCTAAAAGCCGAGGGCTTCCCGACCGTTTATATAATGGGTGACTGCCGATGGGAAGCATGTATCCGAGACACCGTGGAACGGTTCAATCCTGACTATATCGTGGTAAACTCCGGAGGTGCAATCTTTCCCGAATTTTCCAAAACGGACGGTCCTATCATCCCCGACGAGAACGAAGTGATGCAGATACTTGACGAATTGCCTTCGCATATCAAGCTGATAGCCGTACACATGGATGCCATCGACCATTGCCAGACCACCCGTGCAATTCTGCGCAATGAGGCAACGCATCACGAAGCCGACATGAGCCGGCTGATTATCCCGGAGGACGGAGAAACAGTTGTGTTATGAGTGTCTGCATTAAATCCCTGATAAAAAACATGAACATAGTGGTAGGGTGCACTATAGGATGCCCTTACTGCTATGCCCGTAACAACTGCCGCCGTTTCCACATTACCGACGACTTTTCCGTGCCTGAATACATGGAACGAAAACTGCGCATCATCGATACGTCCCGTCCTCATGTGTGGCTCATGACAGGAATGAGCGATTTCTCCGATTGGAAGCCTGAATGGAACGCAGAAATTTTCGAGCGGATCAGCAGCAATCCCCAGCACGCCTATATCTTTCTGACGAAGCGCCCTGACAAAATCAGTTTCTCCTCTGACGACGAGAACGTATGGATGGGCGTGACCGTTACGCGCAGTTCCGAGAAAAGGAGGATTGATGATTTGAAAAAGAATATCAAAGCACGACACTACCATGTCACGTTTGAACCTCTCTTCGATGATATCGGCGAGATTGATTTCGAGGGAATTGACTGGATTGTCATAGGCACAGAGACCGGAAACCGAAAAGGAAAGTCATATTCGCGCCCCGAATGGGTGCTTAGCATTGCAGAACAGGCAAAGGCTCATGGCATACCGGTGTTCATGAAAGAGGATTTGCTGCCGATTATGGGCGACGAAAGAATGATTCAGGAATTGCCGGAACAATTTACCAGACGAATACAATGAATATGGATACAATAAAGGAAATAGATGTAAAGAGTGTAATGACCAAATCCTCTCTGCCGGTGGGAGGATATTCGGTCAACCCTTATGTAGGGTGTCCCCACGCCTGCAGGTATTGCTACGCATCGTTCATGAAACGGTTCACCGGGCACACCGAGCCGTGGGGTACGTTTTTAGATGTAAAAAACTGGAAGCCGATAACGAATCCTCATAAATACGACGGTGAACGTGTTGTAATAGGGTCTGTGACGGACGGTTACAATCCGTATGAAGAAGAATTCCACCGTACCCGAAGGCTGCTCGAAGAGCTGCGAGGAAGCGATGCCGAGATTATGATATGCACAAAGTCCGATCTTGTCCTTCGCGATCTCGACCTGTTGAAGAGTTTTCCCAAAGTGACTGTGTCATGGTCTGTCAATACGCTCGACGAGCAGTTCTGCGCAGATATGGACAACGCCGTAAGCATTGAACGCCGTCTGAAAGCGATGCGTCAGACATACGAGGCAGGTATCCGCACCGTATGCTTCGTCTCGCCCATATTCCCCAGAATAACAGACGTAAAGGCAATAATAGAGGAGGTAAAAGATTATGCTGATTTAATCTGGCTTGAAAACCTGAATTTACGCGGGCAGTTCAAAGGCGGGATAATGACGTATATCCGTGAGAAGTATCCTGACCTCATACCGCTTTACGAGGAAATTTACAATAAAAAAAGGCTTGAATACTGGCAGGCATTGGAGCAGGACATTTCAAATTACGCCAAGGAGCAGGGCTTCCCGTATCGTATAAACGATCTGCCATACGGACGCTCGGAAAAAGGCAAACCTGTCATCGTAAACTACTTCTACCACGAAAAAATACGATTGACAAAATGAGGCTATGCCGGACTGATGCAGAAAAGTTGTAGCGCGGATAAAAGCACCATGTATGTGGATAATATCCGGCAATCTTCCGAGCGTATGCGGGAGATGCTCAACACGCTGCTGGATTTCTTCCGTCTGGACAACGGCAAGGAGCAACCCAACCTTTCCCCTTGCAGGATTTCCGCAATCACGCATATTCTTGAAACGGAGTTCATGCCCATTGCCATGAACAAGGGGCTGACTTTGATAGTGGAGAGCCACACCGATGCGGTGGTTTTGACCGACAAGGAACGTATCCTGCAAATCGGCAACAACTTGTTGTCAAACGCCATCAAGTTCACGGATAACGGTAGTGTATCATTGGCAGCGGATTATGATAACGGTTTGCTGAAACTTATCGTTGAAGATACCGGTACGGGCATGACCGAAGATGAGCAACAACGAGTATTCGGTGCATTTGAACGTCTTTCAAATGCCGCCGCAAAAGACGGCTTCGGATTAGGCTTCCTGCAACCAGCCGTTATCCAACAGCCGGGTTAAATGCGTCCTCCCTATCTCGGCCGTCCCTTGCAGGACGACACAGCGGTCTTTCTCCTGGAGCTTTCTTAATTCCTCCAGTGAAGCCGCCATTTTCTCCGCCATTGTTGCCATAACCGTTTTTATTTAGATTCTGATTATTTTCGTGCAAATACTCGTTTTTAGACACGTGTAAATACTCGTTTTTAATTATGTGCATTTACTCGTATTTGTTGCAAAAATACAATATTTGTTCCGATAATCAGCTACTAATGAAGTCTTTTTTTACTTGTTGTATCGTCGAAACGGCCTTTCCCGTGAGCTTCGCCACGTTCCGGATCGAGTAGCCTTTCTTTAACAAGGCGATCGCCTCCCGGTATTCCTCTTTCCTCTGTTCGGCCGTTTTCCGGCTTCCCGGCTTCCGTCCCAGCCTGCCCCCTTTCTGGATGTACAACTCCCGTCCGCTATTAAGGCGGTCGATGATCCCCTGGCGTTCGATCGCGGCCAGTTCCCCCAACAGGGTAGTGATCAGAGAGGACAAGGGGTTTACCGTCTTGTCCGGCCGTAACGTTTCCAGGTTCAGGTTTTGAATATACACGCATATTTTATGCGTGTGCAGCGTATCGAGTGACTTTAGGATCTCCAGGGTTGAACGCCCCAGGCGTGAGATCTCGGTCAGCAACAACATATCCACCCGGTTCTGCGGATCTGTGCAGTATTCCAGGCAACGGCTTAAAACCGGGCGTTCGATATTGGCCTTTCGTCCGCTTATCTTTTCCTCAAAGACCGCCGTCACCTCGTACCCCCGTCCGGCTGCGAACCTCTCCAGATCGACAACCTGCCGTTCGGTCGATTGCCTGGCCGACTGCGAGCTTACACGTGAATAAATAACCACATTCATCCCTTTTGCTTTTGTTCTTCCTTATCTATTGTTTTAATCACCTTATCCACCTCTTTCAAGGAGGCATTATTTCCGGATCTATCCAAAAAAGAAATTCGCTAATTAACCTATAATTACTATCTTTGCATTGTAATGCTTGGTAAAGCCTCTGTTATCAAAACACGTAACCAAGTCAAGGATATACCCGTTCATCAAGAACGGGTTTTTCTTTTGCGACAGCCCATTCATAAGACAAAGGATATTATAACAGGTCAGTAATCACAGCCGCCGGAATATCCAGCTTTGAGAAAGCGAACATCTTTTTCCCCAGATCCTTTAACGAGGCTCCGATATGGTACACGTCCGTTTCATCAACGATCAGGAAACGGTCGTGACTGTCCCGGTACGTCCTGATGTCGATAGGTGGGTACTGGCTGTTATGCCTGTCAAGATCAAGTTGGAGTTGCTGCGTGATACGCTGGGTGTAAATGGTGGCCGAGACACCGACGCTGCGTTTACTCAACATGAGCAAGACCGTTTCGTCCACATAGTTGTCGATAAGCACGATCGAACGCCTGGCCGACTTTACCAGATCGGTAGCGAACTTGTACGCATCGAAAATCTGGCCGTTATAAAAAATGCCTTCGACCGGGGGCAAGGCAGTACGCACAAAAAAATCTATCTTCTCGGTATGTTGAGCGACAGTCCTTTCAAGTTCTGACAAACGTTTATTAATGGAATACCCTTTTAAAAGATAGTCCTTTAAAACCTTATTCGCCCATTGCCTAAATAAAATACCTCTTTTACTATTGACACGAAACCCAATGGATATGATCGCATCCAAATTGTAATAAGTCAGATTGCGCATCACTTGCCGTTTGCCTTCCTGTCGAACTGTTCGGAAATCCCGAACAGTTGAACTTTCCTCTAATTCTTTCTGATCATATATGTTTTTTATATGCTCGCTTATATTTGCTTTGCTGGATTGAAAAAGATCCACAATTTGCGCCTGTGTCAGCCAAACGGTTTCATCTTCCAGCCTCACTTCCAACCTGACCGCTTCATCCGGCTGGTATAATATGATTTCTCCCTGTTCCATTACTTATTTACCTTTTCTTAATTCATCAAGCCTCTGCATCGCACCGCTGAACTTCTCACTAAACATCATATCATCGGGCAAAACAAACCAGGTGGGAATACCTCTCGACTGTGGATTACCTATACATTCATCTTGCCCGTTCTGTTTGCGGTAATCGTCCCATTCACTATAAGCGATGTTCCAACGAATACCTAATTTATAGGTATTTTCCCATTTAATAATAGCCAGTGAATAGGCCGGATCATCTTTGCCGTCATAAATCACTTCTACAACTTCAACCACCCCTTTAGGGGAATTTATAAACTTCGGATTTTTATACGAATAAGTGCTCATGTCTTTTATTTTTTATTCATAGCACACAAAGATACTCAAAAACAAATATATACATATATACATACGTATGATTAACGTATAAAAACATTTATGGTTATTCTAATCTTTGATTAATTCCGGTACAGAAACAAAACGTACCGAAAGACGGAAACAGGATTTATTTCGGTACGCTTCCCCGATCGGTACAAAAAACACGCAAAAAACGAAAATACTACTTTTAGTCTTTTAGTATATTAGTATTTTGACTATATTTGCGGACATGACAACCATTTAAAAAACTGAATTTATGAGCAAAGCAAAAGTAATCTCCGTATTGAATCACAAGGGGGGAGTAGGAAAGACCACAACCACGATCAACCTGGGCGGTGCGTTACGTCAAAAAGGGTACAAGGTTCTTTTGATCGACCTTGACGGGCAGGCCAACCTGACCGAATCGCTGGGCTTCTCTGCGGAGCTTCCCCAAACGATCTACGGTGCGATGAAAGGCGAATACGACCTGCCGATCTACGAGCATAAGGACGGCCTTAGCGTCGTTCCCTCCTGCCTGGATCTCTCGGCCGTTGAAACGGAGTTAATCAACGAGGCCGGACGGGAGCTTATCTTAGCCCACCTTATCAAGGGCCAAAAGGAGAAATTCGATTATATCCTGATCGACTGTCCCCCCTCGCTGTCGCTGCTCACGCTTAACGCACTGACGGCCTCGGATCGGTTGATTATCCCGGTTCAGGCTCAATTCCTGGCAATGCGTGGAATGGCCAAACTTATGCAGGTCGTCCACAAGGTGCAGCAACGTTTGAACTCGGATCTTTCGATAGCCGGGGTTCTGATAACCCAGTACGACGGAAGAAAGAACCTGAACAAGAGCGTTTCGGAACTGGTACAGGAAACATTCCAGGGCAAAGTGTTCAGCACCCATATACGCAACGCCATTACGCTGGCCGAAGCCCCGACACAAGGGCAGGATATTTTTCACTATGCCCCCAAATCTGCCGGGGCAGAGGACTACGAAAAGGTATGTAACGAACTGCTAACAGAAATAAAGTAACCATATGGCAAAGAAGAACGATTTAAAAAACAGTATGTCGGCCGGGCTGACCGGGGGATTAGACAGCCTGATCCAATCCACGGCCGGGCAAAAAGAGGCTCAAAAGCCGAAGAAAGCGAAAACCGTGCATTGTAATTTTGTCATGGACGAAACCTATCACCAGAACTTAAAGCTGATCGCGATCCGCAAAGGCGATTCGCTAAAATCGGTATTGCAAGAGGCTATATCTGACTACTTGGATAAAAACAGTTCCCTGCTATAACAGCGTATCGGGAATATACAGGGCAAACACTCCACAAAAGAAATTCTCCAGGAAAAAGGTACGCAAAAAGCACCCCTACACATCAAAAAGTATATTGAAAATGCGATTCCCTATAAAGAACCCGTTGGCGGGATTAATCTTGCGTATGTTTAACCTGCCAACGGGTACGATATTGATAAACTTTTTGTTTAAGGTTTAACGTTTACGTTGCTATTTGCATCAACCCAGCCTGTTGTCTCTGCATCAAACTGGATCGGATTCAACACAGCCTCTCCCTGATCAGTATAACCACCACCGAAAATCAACGTGTAGATATGACGCTTGCCCGCTACCCATGTATCTCCGAACGGAACATAAATTGTTCCGTAACTATCTGCTGAACCCAACAGATAACCTCCGGACTGCTGGATTTTGCAGGTGATCGACAGGTAACATTGATGCGCACCGTCGGCTTTTATCTTGGTATTGGTGGCTTCTTCGGAAACTTTCCATGCTGTCAGCTTCTGTGGTATATTCAGCATAGGAGTTTTTTCGGAAATATCGGTAGCTGTGGTATTACTATTGACCTCGATGAATTTGCCTTGCACTACGGTAATAAAACCTCCTCCTGTAGAGCTTTCAGGCCAATCACCCACAGCCCAACTTCCCGTTCCATCGGCTGTCGCAGGCAATGTGTAGACGCCGCCCATTTTTACATTAAAAATCTTGATGTCCTTTATATTCACCTGCATGTTATCGTATTCGGTCTTTGCTTTGAATACGACCTGTGACAGAATATGCTTGAAGTTAAATTTCACTACTCCGTTGTTCTTGTCTTTTGTCTGGCCTTTGGCTATGGCATACATCACGTCGTAGTTTTCATGAGCATTGATACCAGATCCATACTCATCGGAGCAGGAATAAGTTATCTTTTGAGTATCCTTGGTGGCTTCCCACATATAACTCCACTGCATGGCTTCATCAACCGTTCCGGGATTGAATGCGTAAAAGTCCAAAGCCTCGGTAGGCCAATAACGAAGGTCGCTCGCATTTTTATAATCCCACTTACCATTATTGTACACGATATTCACTCCGTCATGTCCAAAATCCGTGTCTACCTTTCCCATGAAGGCAGTACCATCCGCCGTAAAAGCGAACACGTCGAAATCGGTGTTCTTCAAGTTGGTGTTGGTAGTAGGGGTAGCCCTCGTTTCCGCCGCATTACTTAACACGTTAAAACCAATCGCATTCCGTGAGGAGGTTTCCACATTCGCAATCTCCTCGTCTGAGCAACCCATGAGTAGAGCTCCAAAGATTGCCCAAAGCATTACTGTACTTTTTTTCATAAATAAAAATAAATCAAATTGATACATATAATTAATAAACTCATATTACAACACTATATCCATATTCACATCATCCCAATCATCAACGTCCACATCAAATCCCGCACCGTCACTTCCCGGCTCGGATGGAACCTCATAATCAAAATTCAACACCAGATGCACATCACCGACATGCCCCACTACCGGGACATCATGCACTTGGCCGCTCACGTCCTGTTCCAATACAGACATGCTGCCTGAACGGTTCTTGAGATACAACCGGAAAACATTGGGCTCTCCTTCAAGTGCGGAATGTCCAAACGTATAGAATCCGCCTATAATCTGATTCCGTGAAACCATTCCATCAAAGAGCAGGCTCTCCGAAAGACCGGCGGGCAAACTGTCGGCGGACATGTTAAGCGAGCCGGACATGCCGGAAAGAGCGGCCCGCAAATCCGCCACCCTATCCAGTCCCCGAAGACCGTTCACCTCATACGTGTAGTGACATACCATGTTTACGGGAGTCAGCCGTACTATCTCCGCGCTTCCTCCCGGAATGTCCTTGAGGATAACTTCGTCTATATGGTCGCCACACAGCCAAGGTGGGGTGACAGCCATTGTCCGGTTATCCGGCGACTGCACATCACGCGTATCGGCAGTAAAAAGCGTGTAACTGCCGTTTTCTTTCCAAACCATCCCGTCGGTATCGTAGTTGAAGCAAATTACCCGGTAATCATTCTCGGGAAGCTCCACTTCCCCATCCTCTCCTCCGGGGAAATCAAATATCCACGTGTTGCTTTCATCGTCGGTCGGATAAAATACGACCCTCATGCCTTCAGGCTTGTCATGATTGGAAATCTTGGTCCAGTCGAATATTACCCGCACCGTGGCAAAGTGCGGATGATCGTAACATAAATCCTTATGCTCACAAGCCGTCAGTCCTATCCATAAAAATATGAACACCAGACTAAAGCGTATCCGTATCACTGCCTGCCTCCTTTCTTCCGGCTATAATTCCCCCGCCCGATCAACCACACCAAAGAGATACCCGCCTTGGTCGGGCCGAACCAGCGGCGGTTTTTAGTGGTCTGCCATACATAGTGACCGTCCAAAGGGATGTACTCCTTGTACGATCCTCCAAGGTAGCCGATTCCCAACGTGAAATCCACATTGAACCGATGTCCCACAGGTAACGAGTAGCCGTAAGCCACGCCTCCCCCGTAACTCCATTTATCCCCCAAGTAACCTTTCCCACCCAATTCGAAATCATAGGTGACGATCTGCCCGTACAATCCGACATGATGCCCGGAAAACGGTTTTTCCACCGCTCTCCGACCGAACCAGCGGCGCAACTCCACATCTCCCCCATAGATACGCCAATAATTATGCTTCCGATCACTTTTCCACCAGGCATACATCCAATTCCCGGCCACAGACCAGTTCTTCCCCAAACAGAACTCAACCCCGATGTCAGGTATCAAAACAGCGTCATAAAGCAAGTTTGTTTTCACCGCCATGCAAAACGGCCGTTTCTTTACCGGAGCTATGACGGTAACGGTATCACGGATGCACAACGTATCACGTGTATGTATATATACCGTATCTCTGACGGGATTTATCGGATCACTATCATAGCATATTTTCACCATCGACGAACGAAGTTTCGGAAAATGGAATTTATACAAATATGAGTATGGCCTCCCCCCTTTCAGTCTTTTCAGTTCTCCCCCCAAATAAGGGCTGTCCTGGTTTTCCAAACGGACGATCTTCTCCAACAAACGAAGGACATCCTCCCTCTCCGGAACATTCACATCCGCTCTCACCATCGTTATAAGTCCGTTCCAGTCGCTTCCCGAAAAATGAAAATCCTTCTCCAATACCGGAATCTTTATATAAGGTGATATATACCGCCACAAAACCTCTGCTCGTTTTTCAGACAGCCTTCCATTCAACAGCCCCCCTCCTTCCGGGGAAGCTCCTCCTATTATTTGAATTTTCCTGATAAGACGGACGGAGTCGTTCAATGCGGAACAGATTTTAGCAAACCGCTCCATCTCGTTCCCATTGTCAAGTAAACATGTATCTATATTTACCTTTCCTTGATGAAAATAGATCCTTACCGAATCACGCTTCTCCTGAGCGGATATTTCTCCGCTTATACTCAACACGAGCACGAACAATACACATTTAATATAAAAAAAACATCTTTTCGTCATTTAATCATTTGTTAATATGACAATCCAAACCCAGGCTTTTACACCCCCTGAATTTCAACCGCTAAAGATATGCACTTATAAACCAACCTCCAAAGCAAAAAACAAGTATTTTAAACTTATAAATACTTAAAAAGACAACCACACAACAGCTACAACACTTACCACAGCAGCCAATCACGCTTACACAACAATTAAAAACACTTAACATCATAAAGAAAAGTACTTAAACATACAAAAAAAAAAAAAAAAAAAACAGTTATTTTTGCAGGAAACATTATACTTAATAACACTTAAAACAATAAAACACATGAAAATCAGCACAAAAGCCGCCTCTTTTCTAAGTTCAATAAAAACTCAAACTTACGACAAAAAAGAAAGAGAAATGATAATAACGTATCAACAAAAACGAGTCTTTCATCTATCCCTGCTCATGCTGGTCTTATGCGCACCCATATACATATATTCAGTTCCATTTCCCAATGAACAGTTTTATTATATTAACAGCGTATTATTCCTGTTTATCATTATGTGCACTCTCGCTTATTTTAAAAAGAGAGTAAATCTGACCACGACCTTTTCCATTATACTGATAGCCATACATATCGAGATTTTTATCGAAATAATTTATTGCTCAATATGTAGCGGATATGAATATAGTTATCAAAGAGCATTGATAATGAGTAACATTACTATCTCTCTCTTATTTACCATGCTTTCCATCTGTGCCTATATGAGTAATATCTCCATCCTATTGTCCTCCCTTACCATAGCTTCCTATACAATCTGCACACTTATCACCGACGAACCGTTCCTATACAGTTATCTGCCTTTGATCATCATCATATACACCATGATCCCCTTATTAGGAAGATCCTTACACAGTAATATCAGCAGCTTGCTAAAAAGTAGCAACTTGCTAAAAGAGGAAGAGGAAATGCTTTTGAAACGTCTCCAAATGAAAAAGGAAGAACTATTCGCGTTCGCCGAGTTGTTAAGCGAGAATAACCCGGAAGAAAAGACAAGCTCCCTGTTAAACATAATAGGGGAACAATCCAAAGAAAATCTTTTTACAGCCCTTGCCGCATACCAGAAAAAGGAAAAAAGTAAACTTGATACAATCAGGAGAATATATCCCAATTTATCCCCGTCCGAATTAAACATCTGCCGTTTAATACTGCAAGACAAGACCGTCAGCCAAATATGCGAATTATTACATCGGAGTAGCGGAAACATAACCAGCCAACGAGCGAACATACGTGCCAAACTCGGACTGAAAAAAAGCGACAATTTAAAAGAAGCATTACAAGAACGCATGAGGCTGTATGAAGAAGAAGAACACCGGCAAGAAGAGTTTTCAGCCATGCGTTAGGGATTGCAGAGTAAAGCCCACAGCCTTTAGGCGAGGACTTGAAACGTAAAGCCCGACCGTCCCACAGGAACGCCCAAAAGAAAAAGAATCCCCCGAACATTCATCCGGGGGACATCCAAGCCGTCACATCAATTATAATACAGATTCAGATCATCCGTGCCAATCTCCTTTCCGTCCCGGAAAACAAGGCGTAAATCAATCCTCTCTCTGTTTTCATTGCCACAAAGATAGACATACCGGCCAACATACGCATCATACTTATCAATCAGTTCTAACGGTATGACCGGCATGGGAAAAGGATACACCTATATTGCATATAGCGGAAAATTTGTAAGATTACCCTGTACTTTATAAGGCAACATAGAAAATCTCTCCGCATGCAATTCCGGTCTTTTTCCCAGTAATGCTGTCAACGAATTGGCCCGGACATTCCCTTCGGCCTTCACTTCTATCGGCACCATTTGGGCATTACGTTGAATAACAAAATCCAACTCAAGACGCGAATTGTCTGTGTTATGGTAATAAATCGGTGACACGCCCTTACTTTTCATCTGCTGCAATACATACTGTTCAGTCATTCCTCCCTTGTATTCCTTAAATATGTCGTTTTTAATCAAGACTTGGGCCGGATCTGTCTTGACCATAGCCCCCATAAGCCCCAAATCAACCATATAGAGTTTGAAAGCCGACAGGTCTTCATAAATATCAAGCGGAAGCTCCGGTTTGGTACATCGAGGCACTTTATACAACAACCCGGCATTTACAAGCCATTGAATGGCCATCTCAAAATCATTGGCTCTGGCACCTTTTCGCAAAGCTCCGTAAATGAATTTCTTGTTTTCTTTAAATAATTGGGAAGGAATGCTGTTCCATACCATTCGGACACGCGGAACCTGTTCTTTGGGCGCATGTTTTGAGAAGTCAAGATCATAGCCTTGCAAAATCTCCGACTGTATTCTTCTGACTTCCAGCAAGGAATCCGTTTCTACATATTTGAGTACAACTTCCGGCATACCACCTACATAATAATATTGCCGAAGGAGATCCGTATATTTGTCATGCAGGAGGCTTATCGTTTCAAAATCCCCACTCATAAGCAATTTACAAGCTTCTTCTTCTCCCTTGGCGACAAGAAACTCTTCAAAGTTCATAGGAAATATATTGATGACATTTACCTTCCCTACGGGATAAGACACATCCTGATGAAGGGATATCCCCAAAAGTGAACCTGCCACAGCTATATGATACTCCGGAACCTCCTCTTTAAAATACTTCAAAGATTCCAGTGCTTCCGGGATATCTTGTATCTCATCAAGGATAATAAGCGTATCACCCGGAGTAATGTCAACGGAAGTCATCGCACGCAGCCCCCGTAAAATTCTGTCAACATTGAAATCCTGAGAAAAAAGCTGGCGTGCAAGGTTATTCTTACGGCATACCACATAAGCCTCTTTTTTGTATTCAAGTTTGGCAAACTCATGGAGCAGCCATGTTTTCCCAACTTGTCGGGCACCATTTAAAATCAGAGGTTTTCTATCCTCACGGTTTTTCCATTCTATAAGTTGTTGCAAAACAAATCTTTTCATCTACAAACAGCATTTTTATACATGTAAAAACAGCGTATAATACATTTATCCGCACTTATTTAAAGCACAAATATACTAAAATAAACAGATAATAGAAGCAATCTTATACATTTTTCCGCACTTTAATCAACTCCAATGGAAAGCAGTAGCCAATTTAGGATTGCCTTCTCCACGCTCGATGGCCACCAGCGTATTGATGCCCACGCCCGCCAGTTCGGAGAAGTTCCAGCTGATTGACCTTCAAACTCTTCCTGCACTCTTTAATCATCTTTCCTAGCTCTTTCATATTCACAACACATTGTGATTTTAGTCAGTTTTCATCCTAGTTCAAAGAAAAAAACAGCCGATAAAGCAACTATAATCATTGTATTCATATAGATTAACATCATATATTCAAGTTAATCTATATATTTACATGGATTATTTGTATATTTGCAAAAAAGGAACAACCATGTGGAATGAAATGAGCAATCCAGCTGTGCTGATGAGAATCGGCCAGCGCATCAAAGAGACACGTATCAGGCAGCATATCACGCAGGAAGAACTGGCAACGGCTTCCGGTGTAAGCCCCTTGACCGTTGCGAACATCGAGAAGGGCAAATCGGTATCGCTGCTGTTGTTCATCAGCGTACTCCGCTCGCTCGGCCTGCTGGAGAACCTGGAGCAACTGGTACCGGAAATCCGGGTCAGCCCGATAGAGCTCAAAAAACTGCAAGGAAAGAAACGCTACCGTGTACGCCATTTAAAACAAGATAACCATGAATGATTTGATAGTAGATGTAAAGCTATGGGGAGAAAGCGTAGGCTCTCTCTATTGGGAAAAGGAAAGCAATGCCGCCTTGTTCGACTATGAACGGAAGTTCATCCGCTCCGGTCTTGACATTTCTCCCATCATCATGCCCATCAGCCAGTACAGGAACACCCCCTACCGGTTCCTTGAAAACCGTACCGACTGTTTCAAGGGGTTGCCCGGCCTGTTTGCCGATTCACTGCCGGACACTTTCGGAAACCAGATCATCAATGAATGGTTTGCCAGCAAGGGATTGTCCGGAGAAGAGATTACCCCTTTAGACAGGCTTTGCTATGTAGGCAAACGTGGCATGGGCGCACTGGAGTTTGAGCCGTCCTCGCCAATCAACGGCATGAACGAATCATCAGTGCTCCATATCGAGGAACTGACTGAGCTTGCCAAATCCGTATTCACGGACAGAATGGCTTTTCAGGTCCAACTGCGCCAGGAAGGAAGAAACATTCTGGATATACTGAAAGTGGGAACATCTGCCGGAGGTGCCAAGCCCAAGGCCATCATCGCCTACAACGATATTACCGGAGAGGTACGCTCCGGACAGGTAAAAGCTCCTGAAGGATTCGGGTATTGGCTGTTGAAATTTGATGGCGGCAAATACAGCGAACACACGCAGATAACGGACAATCCACAAGGAATAGGAAATATCGAATATGCCTATCACCGGATGGCAAAAGCCTGCGGTATCGATATGATGGAATGCCGGTTACTTCAGGAAAAAGAGTCATATCACTTTATGACACGACGTTTTGACCGTATGGAAGACGGAGAGAAGATCCATGTACAGACATTGGCCGGGCTTGCCCACTATGACCGTGACCAACGCCATTCATACGAAGAGATATTCCGTATCATGCGGCAGATGAACCTCCCTTATCCAGAGCAGGAGGAACTATACCGAAGAATGGTGTTCAACGTCATGAGCCGGAACCATGACGACCATAGCAAGAACTTATCTTTCCTGATGGATAGACAAGGGAAGTGGAAACTGGCCCCAGCATACGACCTCTGCTACTCATACACACCGGGCGGCAAATGGACGAACCGCCACCAGCTGTCACTCAACGGCAAACAAGACAATTTCACGATGGAAGATCTGCAAAAGGTAGGTGAGAACATGGGTATCCGGAAACACAAACAGATTATCGAAGAGATACAGGAAACCGTATCGCATTGGCATGAGACTGCCAAGGATTGCGGGGTCAAGCCGGAACACGCCGATTTTATCGGAGAAAACCTGCTCTTGTTCGGCAAGCAACTGCATACGATCCATATGCCGGACATTGCCAACGAACAAGAGCAGGCTTTCATGAAGGCTATGCGAAATGATGACTTCAATACCATTCTGAAACTGAAGATGAGAGGATATCAGCCATCGGAGAACACACTGAAAAGCCTCCAGCCGGATGTATCCGCCACCACCTTCATCGCTGCCGCCAAAATCTTCCAAATGGAAGGGATGCTAAAAAGCCTTCAGGACATAAAACCCGCGCAAAGCCCGATTACAGGCGGCAATAAACGTAGCATGGAATTGGGGGATTAGCACACAAACTACATCGCGCACAATTCAATATAACAGTAAATATATTAATTGTTATATATCATATTTTGATTTAACAATTAATATATTTACCTTTGTAAAATGACAACGAATCACATCACCCAAGCCATGGCCAATCCGGAAATCATAGTGGAACTGGGCAGACGATTTAAGGAATACAGGCTAACCTATAGGCTCACCCAAAAAGAGGCTGCCGAGAAAGCCGGTGTCAGCCTTATCACCTTACGCCAGTTTGAGAACGGGAAGGCCTATAACATCAATATGGGCAACTTTCTTGCCCTGTTACGAGTAGTGGACTGTCTGGAACAGATGGATGATCTGATGCCGGAAATACCTGTTTCAGCCTATACAATGGAACGAATAATGAATAAAAAGCCGAAAAGGATAAGACATGGAAAATAATGTTGTGAGTGTTATGTTATGGGGAGAAGAAGTCGGAAAGCTCTATTGGGACGAAAGAAACAAAAGAGCCGTCTTCAACTATCATCCGGATTTCATCAAGAAAGGAGTGGAAATCGCCCCACTGACCGCTTCTGTCAAAGGACCGGCGGCAAAGGGTATGCCCATACTCGGAAACAAAGAAAAGACTTATCAAGGTCTCCCACCGTTTTTGGCAGATTCATTGCCTGATCGGTGGGGTAACATGGTCTTCGACCAATGGGCGGCACAAAACCATATCCCCAAGCGCAAACTCACACCGGTAGATAAACTGTCTTTCATCGGGAAACGGGGAATGGGAGCCTTTGAGTTCATCCCGGCCACTCCTGGATTGGAATCCTCTTCCACTCTCCAGATAGAGAGTTTATACCAACTGGCACGCCGTATCTTTGAGGAACGGGAGGAAATATCCGTGCAAGATGACGAAGCACTGCAACTGCAAAGTATCTATGAGATAGGTACATCAGCCGGAGGGCAGCACCCGAAAGCCATCATCGCCATCAATGAAACGACACATGATATACGTTCCGGCCAAGTCCCTTTACCGGAGGGCTATACCTACTACATATTGAAGTTTGCAGAAGGGGACGATTTTCCGTTCACGCAAATGGAAATGGTATATTATGAGATGGCAAAGGAAGCCGGGATTACGATGATGCCTTCCCGACTCATTCAAATTGAGGGAAAACATCACTTCCTGACGGAGCGTTACGATAGGATAAACGGAGAGAAGATACATACACAGACACTTGCTGCCATGAATCCGGATGCAACGAGCTATGAGGATTTGTTTGAAGTCTGCCGAAAACTGAACATCCCGGCAAGCGAACAGTCCGAACTCTACCGTAGGACGGTATTCAATATCATGGGCGGCAATGTGGATGACCACATCAAGAATTTCTCTTTCCTGATGGAAAGAAACGGCACATGGCACATCACCCCAGCCTACGACATGACATTCACCACCAATTTGGACGGTGCGGCATACGAAAACGCACACTCCATGAGCATTGCAGGAAAAGATAACGACATCACGGAAGATGACCTGATGCAATTTGCCAAACAGAACGGAATAAAGAATGCGAAAAGGATAATCGAAGAAGTCAGCCTTGCCATCAGCCATTTTTACGATTATGCCACCAATCATCAAATCGATGACTATTGGAAAGACCGCATCGAAGAGCATCTTTCCGGTTTGGTATCTCCGATCATAGGGAAAACCATGAAACACTACCTGCCCACCATTGTCGAACCCTACGAGACAGAGGATGGCTTTTTGGTATCAGAAATCAACATCATCGAAAACACCCGGCATGATTTCCGTATCGAGGCCTTCATAAACGGAAAGCGACAGAAATACATTGCCGGGCGTAAAAGCGATTTGGCTGCTGAAGTCATTGCCAAAGGCAGAAACAAGATGCCCGTTGAGAACAAGAAAGAACTTGTGGAACGGTTGTTACTGCCTTTAGCTAGAAGATAAAAACAGACGAATAGCGACACTATTACATTAATAAAAAGTCTGTTCTTGTTCGGCAAGCAACTGCATACGATCCAAATCCGGACATTGCCAACGAACAAGAGGAGGCTTTCATGAAGGCTATGCGAAATGATGACTTTTCAATACCATTCTGGAACTGAAGATGAGAGGATATCAGCCATCGGAGAACACACTGAAAAGCCTCCAGCCGGATATATCCTCCACCACCTTCATCGCTGCTGTCAAAATCTTCCAAATGGAAGGGGTACTAAAAAGCCTTCAGGACATAAAGTCTGCGCAAAGCCCGATTACAAGCGGTAATAAACGTAACATGGAGCAAACAAATTTACTATTCAATTTTCAGTTTTTTTCTATTTCTATACTACTGTACGCCATAAAATAACGAAGAAACTTATTCCTATATCAATTCATAATCAATAACATACAATTCACCAAGAATATTAGGGAATGCTACAGTATCATATATCACCTGCCCTACTCCATTAAAATTACCCGGAGATATTACAGATGCTACAACACCATGATAAGCTGTGGGAGAAAAAGAAAGATCTGCTAATCCATTTATCCCAATAACATTTTTCTGTACACCAGCATTATTAACATTACAAAAAATTGCATAATGAATAGTTTGATGTAAATTTACAGCAGCATTAGGAAGATGCACAAAATATAATATATCTCCATTATTACATTTAGCTAAATCATGATAGGTATTTATTTTTTGTATCATACTTTCTAAAGAAGCTCCAAAAGGATTAACTGAAATTCTTTTTCCTGTTGCCTGTTCTATAATTCCTCTAACTAAATTAGCACACCCTCCACCATTTGTAGGTAAATTAACATTCAAATTCTGAGTATTAGTAATAAATTGTGTAATCAATTGTCTATCATTTATACTTATAGCCATATATTATAACTCATGTTCTCCTACTCTCTCAAAGGCTTTTCGGAACCTGCCTATAAAAACTGTCTCTGTAAGCTTACCCCACAAATCTACCCTATAATCCCCAAACCGCTATCATCCCTTTTCTGAATGCCATGGAATTTTTTCCGAATACATAAGTTAGAAGATGAAAAAAGATTGTATTCAAAGTTTTTGGTTCTTTTTTTGAAAAAAGAACCGCTGGCCAAAAATCCAACGGTTACTTTACTTTCGGAAAAATATGCAATGAAGTTTATAGGCCGAATGAGGAACGCAGCTTCTTCATGGCATTCTCCACATCAAAGAAAGACACATCCATAAGATCTTCTCCCCATGCTTCCGGAAAGTCAAGAATGGAACGTCCGTTATTAAGAACCGCATCACGGATGGCTTTCATCACATTCTGCCGAGTCGGTTCCAGCTTGAAGAAAAGGCAATGCCTGACTGCCATTGTAAGGGTATCATCATCTATAAAGAAACGGATGGTGACGGTCATGTGTACCTGCGTCCGTTTCTCCAGTTTCTTCTTTTTAGTTTCCAGTTTGGCCAACCGGGAAACATAGAATGAAGGGATATGTTTCCCGGATTCAACGCAAGTCTTCATCGCTTCATGTATTTCAGCGATGCCGTCACGTATATCCGTCAAGTCGGTGCAGTTGGATGCAACCGTATAAGCCGATAACTTTTTCATCTCAAAAGCCGTTTTTATATGGCAAAAGCCCTGTTTGTGAAACTTATAATATATGAATCTCCTTATCACCTACCTTCTCGTCCGATACGACCAATACCTCGTACTTCATCCTCTTGTAATTATAGACTACGGCAAGCGTATTAAAGCCACCGTTATCATACCGCCTGTCATAAACGGTATGTACATACTCATACATCGCATTCCCCATCATGAACTTTACGGAAACATCCGTAAAGTAAAATGCCACCGCATAAGCCAGCGTTTTCTTTTTATCAACCTTTTTTGTTTTCATAACCATTTGTCCTTTATTGTTTTCTGATAAAATATTCAATGGCCGAATGAACCAATATATAATGTGTGGGTGTCTGCCTGCACTGTTCCGCATAAGGATTATAGAACTGGAGAGCCAGCGCATGGTATAATTCCGGCAATTCCCGCTTGATTCTCGCCGTAAGCAGCCGATAGGAGCATTTTCTACCGTACTTCATCAGCTCACGCCATTTGTCCTGTGTTATTTCCGTGCAATTCGTCTCGTAAACCATAACTTCCGTTTTTAAGTTCAATATTCCGGTTGGAAAGCGGAAAGGGGTTGTTCCCTCTCCGTTTATTCTCTAATCAATTCAGGCAAGCTTTTACCGTTATACCGGTTTTCAGTCCTTTATCCAGCTGCACGGTCAACCCACGAACATTCACCTCTTGAATTTGAGAAAGAAGCACATAACCCCATTCCCATTCTTGAATATGGCAATAACCGAAAAAAAGCCAGTCACCGTCTTCCTGCTGTTCGGCTTCCGTTACCAACCATACCACCGAAGAAAAAGGAAGGAAAAACCTTGCGATGACTTCCGCATTAAGCCCCTGCCCCTCTTTTGAGTACAAAGGGTTGGCTTCAAACACATTCTTTAGTTGTTCCGTCACTGTAATCATATGTCACATTTTTAAAGGGTTAAACTTCTAATTTTATGCTTCAGCTAGATTTAAAGACCTTTTTTTAAAACCCCTTTCCGGGATGACCTTTTCTTTCTGCCGACTTTTTTTTTGAGCTTTCATGCCCCATCTGAGTTTATAAGCCTTTTTTTTACGGCACACAACAAGAAGGAAGGAGGGATTGAGAAAAGTTTTGGACGACAAAAAATGTTGGGGACAGCGAAGCCGTCCGGCGTTATTTTTTTCGGTACAAAGGGCGAAGACCGGAACTCTTTCGTATCCATCCACCGAAATAAATTTGCCGTTCAAAAACAAAGGCTCTCAGACGGGGCTATGAAAAAACGTACATTAGGGGAGGCAGAAAACAAGGAAAAGGGCAGTACGGAAATAAAAGAAGAATAAAATCCAACATTATTCACATTGATATATAATAGCCAAGTATTTCGCCATATCAATATAAATCCAACTATAATCAAAATCAAACAGTTATCTAATTTATTGGTTATTAAACATATAATACGCCAAAACATTTATTTTGGAGAATATAATATTAATTAAACAAAAAAATGGCATCATTAAAAATAAAGTATCGACATTCCTCTATAGAAGGAAAAGCGGGAACATTGTTCTATCAAGTAATTCATAATCGTGTAGCAAGGCAGATAAATTCAGGATACAAGATTTATCCTGACGAGTGGGATATTTTCAATTCCCAAATAATCATACCAGCAAAGACAGGAGAAAACCGGCATCGGTATTTGGTTTCTTTAAAAAAATGTATTGAGGAAGACACCTCACGTCTAAAAGATATTATGATAAGATTTGAGAATCTTGGATACAAATATACGGCAGACGAAATCATTGAATATTATTCCGCTCCTCCTGTGAACGAGTACTTTGTGTCATTTTGTGAGAATCTCATTGAAGAATTGAGACAAATAGGTAAAATACGCACCACAGAAACTTATACCACTACGCTCAATAGCTTCAAGCGATTCATGAATTTCAGAAAGAAAGGCAGAGACATCCCTTTCGACAATATAGACTCCAACCTGATGATGGAATATGAACAATATCTAAAATCTAATGACATTTGTCCGAACAGTACTTCCTATTACATGAGAAACCTCAGAGCCATGTATAATCGTGCCGTAGAAAAAGAATTGGTTATACAGCGATATCCGTTTAAACATGTATATACGGGCATAGATAAAACTGTAAAACGGGCAGTTCCGGCCAAAATTATCCGACAGATACGCGATATGGATTTAAGTCACGACTCCTCTTTGGAATATGCAAGAGACCTATTTATGTTCAGTTTTTATACCCGAGGGATGTCATTTATAGACATGGCTTATCTAAAGAAAAGTAATTTGCAAAACGGTTTTTTATCATATCGCAGAAAAAAGACCAACCAACAGCTAGTAATCAAATGGGAAAAGCCCATGCAAGAAATCATAGATAAATACGATACCATAGGTTCTTCTTATCTATTGCCGATCATTCTCGACGCAAAAACGGATGAACGGAAACAATACAAGAATGCAGCCCAGCTGGTGAATTCAAAACTAAAGAAATTGGGAAAACAAATCGGCCTTCCTATTCCGCTGACGAGTTATGTGGCACGTCACGCCTGGGCTTCTATCGCCAGAAGCAAAAACATTCCGTTGGCTACCATCAGCGAAGCTATGGGACATGATTCAGAAAGCACTACACGGATTTATCTTGCATCGTTAGACACCTCCGTAGTGGATAAAGCGAACAGTATTATTTTAAATACACTTTAATTCACATTATAAAACAGTTTACGCCATAGGTTTCAGCATACGTGCCCAATCGGCCCGCTGTTATTCTATGGCAATTATTATTTTTATTTATCTGACAAAAAATAAGTTGGAATTATGTTATACAAATTGAAGTTTTCTTTCTGAGAGAAAGATTTGTAAATGCAAAAGTACAAAAGATAACACAAAAAACACTAAAAATCAGAAGAAAAATATTAGTCATACCATAAAAAATAAGAGGTATGATTAGAAAAAACTGATTATTTGTTGAGCAAATTGATTATACCAATCTTATAAATATTTGATATACATCAAAATACCAATCACCCCATTTCTCTCAGAAAGAGAAACACCGAAAATAGGAGAAATTTCCTATACGAATGCCATAGGAATATAATGAACAAGTATATACCCTATACTTTCAGTTGTATGACAAGATGGATTCAGAAAGGAAAAAGCCCCGTGAAAGTACACAAAATTCTTGCTTGAAAAAGATTGAATAAATGACGGTTTTCTCCATAAGAGAAATGTTTTGAATATGCAAAAATACATAAATTATTGAACATAATAGCATAAAACAAAGAAAAACCTTAATAGCCACCTCGTTAAATGTCGTGGTTACATAACAAATGTTGAGTAAACTAGATTGTATTTACAGCGAATAATCCCTGTAAATCAATTATATATGTTAAATATTTATGTCCTCTATTTCTCTTATGGAGAAAAATAGGAATGCGGCAAGATAAAAGACGGCATGAATGGTTGATATGACAGCCAAAAAAGACATAAATTACTATAATACAGACCAATACATAAGTTGGGATGAACTATGGGTATATCTTGACCTGCCGTAATAACTAAAAAACACACGACGAATGAGTACTCCCATAACCACAAGGGAAGATCTAACTAGAATCCAATGGTTCGCCATGAGCGCTTATAAAAACGAGAAAAAGGCGGAAGAGATGCTCAAAGGCAAGGATGGTCTAGAGTATTTCATACCGAAACACTATGCCGTAAGGGTCTATCACGGAGTGAAATCCAAAAGGCTTGTACCAGTCATCCCGAATCTCGTCTTCGTGCATGCTTCCCGAAAACAGATCACGGATTTCAAAAAAAAATATAATTTCTTACAATTCATGATGTGGGAGAAAAGCACGGGACTGAAATATATCGTGGTGCCGGATAAGCAAATGGAGAGCTTTATCAAGATTGCCTCGCAGTATGAAGAAAACACTATTTATTATAAACCGGAAGAGATTGACATACGGAAAGGTACCCACATATGTATTTACGGTGGCAAGTTCAATGGAGTAAAGGGCGTATTCATGCGGGTGAAAGGAAAACGTCGCCGCCGGGTGGTTGTGATGCTTGAAGGGATTATGGGTATATCGGTAGAAGTTCATCCCGATTTGATTGAAGTCATCAATGATTCCGATTGTGACAAATTTTGAGAGATGACACAAAAAGGAGATGATGAAGTTCCCCTTCCTCGTGGCCTTACACAAATAAAATAATATTTGAATATATGTATTTTTGGATTGTAAATTGTTCACTGGCATTTTTGCTTTGTGTTCTCTGTGCGGGTATCGTCATTCCCCAGATTCTGCTAATCGCTTTCCGTAAGAAATTGTTCGACTTTCCCGATGAGCGGAAGGTACATCATTGTGCGGTGCCCCGATTGGGTGGTATCGCATTCAAGCCGGTAGTGTTTTTCACCATAGCCCTGTTGCTAGGAATCAATATGGTGCTGGGACATTCGGAGATATTGTCCGAAATCGGGAACGACGTGTGCTCTTTGGCTTTTGCTTTCTGCTCCATCATGGTACTATATCTGGTTGGCATGGCCGATGACCTGATCGGTATCCGTTATCGTGCCAAGTTTGTCATCCAGATTCTGTGCGGCGTGATGCTTATTGCCGGTGGGGTATATATCAACAACCTATACGGTGTTCTGGGCATCCATGCGGTGCCGTTATGGTTAGGATATCCCCTGACCATCCTGATCGTGGTCTTCATCATCAATGCCATCAACCTGATTGACGGCATTGACGGGCTGGCTTCCGGGCTATGCAGTATCGCCTGCCTATTTTATGGACTGACTTTCTTTATGCTCCATCAGTATGTTTATGCCATGCTGGCGTTTGCCACATTGGGAGTGTTGGTACCATTCTTCTATTACAATGTTTTCGGGAACGCCAAACACGGAAGGAAGATCTTCATGGGCGACACAGGCAGTTTGACCATCGGCATGATGCTCTGTTTCCTCAGTCTCAAACTGACCATGTGCGGACTAGACGATAATACAGGAAATGTACATCCGATGGTGCTGGCCTTCTCACCCTTGCTGGTTCCATGCTGTGACGTGGTCAGGGTTTACCTGCATCGGGTACGCAACGGAAAGAACCCGTTCCTGCCGGACAAGAACCATATCCACCATAAGCTGCTTGCTCTCGGAATAAAGCAGCGCAATACCATGATCATCATTGTTTCCGTGTCAACTATATTCATACTGCTCAATATTCTTCTGTCCCTTTATCTCAATGTGAACTGGATCGTTTTGGGTGATATATTGATATGGACTCTCGCCAACATCAGGCTGACAAAATCTATCGCACAACTTCAATCGGAACAGAAAACCAACAAATAAAAATCAATAAATATGAAAATCAGATACATTTTATCCTTATTAACCGTGGCCTTTCTATTGGGATCATGTGCCACACCGAAAGTCGCTTATTTCACGGACCTGAAACGGGGTACCGCAGAGCAAGTCTTGAACCCGCTGGAAATCCGGATACGTCCAGAAGACAAGATTTCCATACAGGTCAACAGCAAAGACCCCTTATTAATGAACCTTTTCAACCTTCCGATCATATCCCGACAGATTGGTACGACATCAGGTACATCCAATAGTCAGGGAATATCAGGATATACAATAAATAAGGATGGGGATATTGATTTTCCTGTGCTGGGACATATCCATGTGGCAGGAATGACACGCGCGGAGATCGCCTCGTATATAAAAGAGGAATTGGTTTCAAAGAATCTCGTGAAAGACCCCGTTGTTACAGTGGAGTTTATGAACCTGACCGTTTCAGTGTTGGGCGAGGTTGCCACCCCCGGACGTTTCAATATCGAAAAGGACAAGCTGACACTTTTGGAGGCCTTAAGCATGGCCGGGGACCTTACCGTCTATGGGAAACGGGAAAACGTGCTGGTACAACGGGAGGAAAACGGGAAAAAAACCCTGTATCAGGTCAACCTGAATTCGGGATATGACCTTTATGCCTCTCCTGTGTATTATTTGCAGCAGAACGATATCGTTTATGTGGAACCCAACTCAATGAAAGCACGGCAGGCGACCGTCAACGGCAATAACGTCCGCTCAGCCTCTTTCTGGATGTCATTGGCCTCGTTGCTGACGACCATTACCGTGTTGATTGTAAAATAATATAGAATCAGATATGATGACCGTAAATCAAAAGAATATAAAACCGGGGCAGCAGGATGATTTCCTGCGAATACAGGACCTGTTATACCTGTGCCTCGCAAGATGGAAGTGGTTCGTCTTGTCTTTAGCGGTAACGATCGGTGCCGCTACTGCCTATCTGTTACGCACTCCTGCCGTATATACACGTACCGCTTCGGTATTGATCAAAGAGGATTCCAAAGGCAAGTCGGTCTCCTCGGATTTGGAATCCTTCTCGGAGTTCGGGCTGTTTCAATCCGGTACAAATGTGAATAACGAACTCATCACCTTTCGATCACCGTCTTTAATGACCGAAGTGGTTAAACGGTTGCGTCTGGATATGAATTACTTCGTTCGGGGAAAATTCCACCGTCAGGTAGCCTATGGACTGACATTACCGGTGGATGTAACGATAAATGACTTGCCTGAGAATGAATCAGCCGGTTTTACGTTGGAAATACAGCCGGACGGTACGTTATACCTATCCGACTTTATACGTAACGGGACAGATCTTGAAGAAAAGGACGTAAAGGGAAGCTTGCTCGACTCCATCACTACGCCATTGGGAAAAATCATTATCCATACAACACCCAATTACGTGAAAGGCGAGGCATATACATTATATGTAGGCAAATCCAGTCTGTATAACGCCGTCAACTCCTGCTCGTCCAATCTGTCCGTTTCATTGAACAGCGAGAAAGCGTCAGTCATAGACTTGTCATTCAAGGATAACTCCACACAGCGGGCAGAAGATGTATTGAGCATGTTGATTTCCGTTTATAACGAGAATTGGGTGAAGGACAAAAACCAGATCGCTGTCAGCACCTCAATGTTCATCAACGAGCGTCTGGGCGTAATCGAACGGGAACTGGGAAATGTGGACGAGGATATCTCCTCTTACAAGTCAGAACATCTGTTGCCCGACGTGCAGGCGGCATCGAGTATGTATATGGCTCAAAGCAGTGCGGCCAACGCGCAGATCCTGTCCCTGAACAACCAGCTTTATATGACCCGTTACATCCGGAACTATTTAGCCAACGATGCCAACCGTACCCAACTGCTTCCGGCCAACTCCGGCATTGAAAGCGCCAATATTGAATCGCAGATTGCCGAATACAACAAGCAACTGTTGCAGCGCAACAGTCTGGTTGCGAACAGCAGCACGGAAAATCCGCTGGTCGTGGATATGGATCAGGCTCTGGCATCCATGCGTGGGGCGATAATCAGATCTATCGACAATCAGATAGTGACCTTGAATTCGCAGATAAAAAGTTTGCGGCAGACGGAGCAACAGACGACATCACGTATAGCGGCCAACCCAACACAGGCCAAGTACCTGCTTTCGGTGGAGCGCCAACAGAAGGTAAAGGAAGCTCTTTACCTATTCCTGTTGCAAAAGCGTGAAGAGAACGAACTCTCACAGGCGTTCACGGCTTATAATACCCGCATTGTTACCCCGCCACACGGCAGCATGTTGCCGACATCCCCTGTGCATAAAAATATCTTTATGGTCGCATTCGCTCTGGGGCTGCTCATTCCGATAGTCATTATCTTCATGCGCGAGAATATGAATACCCGTGTACGGGGAAAGAAAGACCTGGAAAACCTGACTATACCGTTCATCGGTGAAATTCCGCTGTTCACAAGAAAGAAAAAAGGGATATTAGGAAAGAAACCGCAGGAAGTCAAGGCCGTTATCGTCAAGGAGGGCAACCGTGACATCATCAACGAGGCATTCCGCGTATTGCGTACCAACCTGGAATTTATGACCGGCAAGGACAAGACTTCGAATGTCATCATCATGACCTCATTCAATCCGGGCAGCGGCAAATCGTTTCTGACCATGAACATCGCCGTGAGCCTTGCCATCAAAGGAAAAAAAGTGCTGGTAATCGACGGAGACCTGCGCCACGCCTCTGCATCATCCTATATCGACTCTCCTGACAAGGGATTGAGCGACTATCTGGGAGGTCGTATCGATAATCTGGATGAGATCATCGTACCCGATCCGAAACATAAATCTATGGATATACTACCCGTGGGAACGATTCCTCCTAACCCAACGGAATTATTGTTCGACGAGCGGTTAAAGCAGACAATCGATACTGTAAGGGAGCAATATGACTATGTGCTGATCGACTGTCCGCCCGTTGAACTGGTGGCCGACACGCAAATTATTGAGAAACTGGCCGACCGTACCGTTTTCGTAGTTCGTGCAGGATTACTTGAACGGAGTATGCTTGCTGAATTGGAGAAAATCTACGAGGAGAAAAAATACAAGAACATGTCCCTGATCTTGAACGGGACCGAGGGAAGTGGCGGTCGCTATGGATACCGTTATGGCTATCGATATGGTTATCACTACGGTTACGGCTCAGGATACCACTAAGGTTCCGACGGAAAACAGGGTGGGGATAAATGGATGATTATTAATTAAAAAAAATAAAATGTTTTATATAAAAATACTCGTATCATTGTGTGGCCATTCAGGAAACGTATATCGCTGAAAGATAGCGGTATATTCAAGAATTTTACCGACTGTCACTCGCACATTCTGCCGGGTGTGGACGACGGTGTGCAGACGATGGAAGAAGCATTGGAAATACTGCGCCTGTATGAAGAGTTGGGCATAAAATCCGTATGGCTTACACCGCATATCATGGAAGATATGCCCAACACCACACTGCACCTCCGGGAGCGTTACGCTGAACTTCAAGCCACCTATAGCGGTCCGATAAAACTGCATCTGGCCTCAGAGAACATGCTTGACAACCTCTTCGAGGAACGGTTGGAAAAGAACGATCTGCTGCCCTTGGGTGAAAGCGGTGACCATCTACTGGTGGAAACCTCCTACTTTAACCCTCCGATGGGATTGAACAACATTCTGCTCCGCATCAAGGCTAAAGGCTATTATCCCATTCTTGCCCATCCGGAACGGTATGTTTATATGGGTGAGTCGGATTATCAACAATTAAAAGACATGGGAGTGAAGTTTCAGTTCAATCTTCCGTCAATAGCGGGTATGTATGGCAACCGGATTAAGAAAAAAGCCATGCTGCTATTAAAAGAAAAGGCTATTACTCATATAGGAACGGACATTCACAATTACAATATATTTCAAAAGTTCATTTGTACGAGTATTACAAAAAATATACAAAACTGTTTAATTGATAGTCAGACTGTTATAGTTTAAATAGATTATAATTATCGGTTATTAAGACCTGTAGATTCTGTTTAACTTTCTCTCTAGGTGGATTTGCATAAAATACATACAAAAAAATCCAACAGGCTGGAATTCAATGGAAATTGTAACAATCGACTTGGAGCAGATACACACAATCTCTCTTTTATCCAAACCAGTCTTAAAATAAATCATTACACCCCTATCAAGCAATAGGCTTGCAACTTCAACATAAAACAACAATCCATATGTCATTAACAAAAGTTTTAGTTACTGGTGGAGCGGGATTCATCGGCTCCAATTTATGTGAGTATTTATTGGCTCACGACTATGATGTAATCTGTTTGGATAATTTTTCCACAGGTAAACCTGAAAACATTTTTCCATTTCTACAACGATATCCGAATAAGTTTAAACTTATCGTAGGAGATATACGGAATCTGAACGATTGTAAGAAAGCTGTAGAAAATGTAGATTACGTTATGCATGAAGGAGCATTAGGCTCAGTTCCACGTTCTATCAAAGATCCTATAACTACAAATGAAACTAATATATCGGGATTCTTAAATATGCTGACAGCCGCTCGCGATGCCAATGTAAAGCGTTTTATATATGCAGCAAGTTCTTCTACATATGGAGACAGTCAGTCTCTTCCCAAAGTAGAAGATGTGATTGGTAAACCGCTTTCGCCTTATGCCATAACAAAGTATGTAAACGAGCTTTACGCCGATGTGTTTGCCAAAACCTATGGAATGGAATGTATCGGCTTACGATATTTCAATGTTTTCGGTCGTCGTCAAGATCCATTCGGGGCATATGCTGCGGTGATTCCTTTGTTCGTTAAGAAATTCATGGCTCATGAGAGTCCTGTCATTAACGGAGATGGTGAATATAGCCGCGATTTTACTTATATAGACAATGTGATTCAAATGAACATGCTGGCTATGACCACGACAAATCCGAATGCAACCAACCAAGTATACAATACTGCTTTCGGAGAACGCACCACATTAAACCAGTTGGTCGGTTACTTGAAAGAATTTTTGAGTGAATTTGACCCCGAAATTGCCAACGTGAAAATAATTCATGGTCCCAACCGCTTGGGGGATATTCCCCATTCCTTGGCATGTATTGATAAAGCAAAATCCCTTTTAGGTTACAATCCTCAATACAGTATGCGTGACGGTTTGAAAGAGGCTGTCAAATGGTATTGGAAGAATATTTAAAGTAATAATAACAGATGAAATTATGAATGAAACTAAAATTTGCGTAATTGGTCTTGGTTACGTAGGGCTCCCTTTGGCTCGTCTTTTCTCGACAAAGTATAAAACGATAGGTTTTGACATGAACCAAGCTCGTGTGACTGCTTTGATGGCAGGTCATGATGCGACACTCGAAGTGTCAGATGAACTACTCCAATCTGCCCTTGCCAATGGTTTTAAGTGTACTGCCAATATAGAGGAAATCCGTGATTACAATTTTTATGTAGTTGCCGTTCCCACTCCGGTAGACAAAAACAACAATCCGGATTTGACTCCGCTTTACGGTGCCAGCACAACTGTTGGTAAGGTAATCTCCAAAGGGGATATTGTGGTGTATGAATCTACTGTTTATCCAGGTGTTACAGAAGACGAATGTATCCCGGTTGTGGAAAAAGTGTCCGGATTGAAATTTAATGAAGATTTCTTTGCTGGCTATAGCCCTGAACGTATAAATCCGGGAGATAAACTTCATACAGTAGAAAAAATCAAAAAGGTTACTTCCGGTTCTACGCCTGAAATAGGTAAGAAAGTAAATGAGGTATATGCTTCTGTAATTACCGCCGGTACACATCTCGCTCCTACGATGAAAGTAGCGGAAGCAGCCAAAGTAATAGAAAACTCACAGCGTGATATCAATATCGCATTTGTGAATGAGCTATCCAAGATATTTACTAAAATGGGCATTGATACACAGGATGTACTGGAAGCAGCTTCTACCAAATGGAATTTCCTGCCATTTAAGCCTGGGCTGGTTGGAGGCCATTGCATTGGAGTTGATCCGTATTATTTGGCTCAATGTGCACAACGTCACGGTTATAATCCTGAGATAATCTTAGCCGGTCGCCGAATGAACGACGGTATGGGGGAATATGTGGCCAACCAAGTTGCGAAATTGATGCTGAAGAAAGGAATACAGGTGCTCAACTCTCATATCCTCATATTAGGGTTTACTTTTAAAGAAAACTGTCCTGATGTGCGGAACACAAAGGTTATAGATATTTACAATGCTTTGCGAGAGTATAACGTACATATCACCGTATATGATCCTTGGGCCAATCCTGATATAGTTATGCGAGAATATGGAATCTCGGTAACGAACCAACATCCTTTGGATAAGAAATTCGATGCGGCAATTATAGCTGTAGCACACGAACAGTTTATAGGCTTTGATGTAAAAACGTTACTAAATGCTCAACACGTCATATTCGATGTTAAAGCTATCTTTGAAAAAAACGTTGTAGATGGTAGACTCTAATCGGATTGTCTCCTTTGACATATTGAAAGGGGGAGGAATTTTATTGGTCATCCTTGGTCATATACAAATCCCTTACATGTTGAAAACCGTTATTTACAGTTTTCACATGCCCCTTTTCTTTTTTGTGTCAGGCTGTTTCTTTCGTCCAATCAGTTTGAGAGAGTTTTTTGCAAGACCAGACAATTACTGATTCCTTGGGCCTTTTTTGCCTTTTTGTTGTTCGCATATTTGTTCGTTTTGAAACTTAACGAAACTCATAATTGGGCAAAAGCGATCTCGCTCCCTGTAACGAGTATGTTTGATGGTTTTCTCGGTGATGAAAACTCTTTTATTTTATTTCATGTAATTTGGTTTTTAATTTGTTTGTTCGAGGTTTCATTCGTTTATTTATTGATACATAAAATCACCCCTACAATAAAGCATTAACAATCAGCGCATTATGTATATTATTATATGGAGTAGGATATTGGTTAAATGCTAATAACATTGATTTGCCATATTTTATTGACACAACAATGTCTACCTTGATTTATTACCATCTTGGTTTTTGCTTCATGCGGAACAAATGGTACGGCATGAAGGTTTCACCGATATACTCATTATTCTTGCTTATTATCGCCATTGTTTTCATCGTTCTATTTCCCTCTTACGTTGACTTAAAATCAAACAATTTTCCATTGCATCTATTGTTGCTTTCAATGGTTTTTATTATGAATTTTTATTGGTTTATCAATTCATATTTTAATTCGAGAAAGCTGAAACTTATTCCATTGGATAAAATATTGATTTGGTGTGGAATTAACAGTTTGGCATTATTGGGGCTACATATATTATTTGTAGATACATTCTGGATCGTGCGCAATAAGTTACATCTTGTAAACTACAGTTGGACCATATTGGAATTTGCACTCATTGTTGCAATATGCTATTTTGCGACAACCTTAATAAAAAGATACATTCCGTCTGTATTAGGAAGATCATAAGCTTGCTATGAATAAGACATCGTCCGTAAATAATAAAAAAATATTCAAGAATACAGTGGCACTTTATGCACGTATGTTGCTGTCCATGATTGTATCACTATATACATCACGGATCGTGTTAAATGCACTTGGTGTAGATGATTATGGCATTTATGGACTTGTCGGCGGTATTGTTGTCCTATTTAGCTTTTTGAATGTAACGATGAGTGGAGCGACTTCACGCTTTCTTACAGTCGAACTTGCCAAAAATGACCCTCGACAACTCCAACAAACATTCAATACAGCCTTTATATTACATATAGGAATTGCAATTATAGTCTTGTTTTTGGCTGAAACGGTCGGACTTTGGCTGTTATTCGAAAAATTGAACATTCCAGATGAGAGAATGAGTGCAGCTGTTTGGGTGTATCAATTTTCAATAATTTCCTCAATGGTCAGCATCACTCAAGTTCCATACAATGCGACTCTTATTTCGCACGAAAAAATGGACGTGTATGCTATTGTGGAAATTGTTGGATCACTGTTGAAGTTGCTGATCGCTACACTTCTACTTATTACAGTATGTGATAAGCTCATTTTATATGGAGGACTTATGCTCTTATCTTCATTCTTGATTGCAATGACATATCGCATTTATTGCATTAGGCATTATGACGAATGCCGGATTAATTGGGAATGGAATAAGGTTATCGGCCGTTCTCTGTTTAGCTTTTCAGGATGGAATCTTTATTCCAATATTTGCTTTACTACTCGTCAACAGGGAACAAATATGTTGCTTAATATATTTGGCAGTACAGCTGTTAATGCCGCAGCCGGATTGGCAACAACTGTGCAACTGATGATTGAACAAGTATCAACCAATTTGGTAATGGCTTCGAGGCCGCAAATTATAAAGCAATACGCATTGACCGATTTCAATGCCATGATACAATTACTAAAGCAAACTACTTGTTTGGCAAATGTGTTATATCTGTTGGTTGCTATTCCTTTTATCTCTGAAATACATTATGTAATGAATTTATGGCTCGTGGAAGTTCCTCCATATACAATTGAATTCTGTATTTTATTGATAGTCTCAAGCTTCATATCATTGAATAATAATATTATATATATTGGAATACAAGCTGTCGGACGTTTGAAATTTTATTCATTTATGGCGGGGACAGTATCATTATCAGTCATTCCGATACTTTGGTTATTGTTTAGTAAAGGTATCGGCTTGACTTGGGCTTTTGGATTGCCTATAGTGAGCACATTATTGATTTATATCGTTTGCTCATATACACTCCATCATTATGTTGAAGATTTCAAACCGATACGTTTTTTCTTCACAACGATGGTAGTGAATCTTTTCATAAGTATTCCTTCTTTTACCGCAATCCTACTCATACAACATATCTTGGTTGAGTCCTTTACAAGAGTGATTATCGTGGCTCTTAGTTCTTCAATAATATTGGTTGTTCTGTCCTATTATGTGCTATTAGACAAAGAAAATAAGAAAAAAGTAAAAGCATTGATTTTAAACAAATTAAAACGATGAATAAAAACATACTTATAATTACTCCTTTTTTTCCGCCACAGACTCATGCTGCGGTATTTAGGGCATTTAAACTTGTAAAATATCTTAAACGTACAGGTTGGAATCCGATAGTACTGACGGTTAATCGTAATTATCTATATTTAGAAGATCCTGATTTGTTGGACGAAGTCCAAGACGTGCCTATTTATCAAGCCAATTATATAGAACCGACATTGCGCGGCCTTAGAATGTTGCTTGGAGGAGAAGATACTTCACTCAAAGCCATTACAGCCAAAGCAAAAACTATTGGTGCACAGTCAAAAAGCACGGATACAGTCACCTCTAACAAGCAATCTTTATTCGGTAAGTTTTATAAATATATACTAGACCGATGGATTCAAGTTCCCGACCGCTTTAGATTCTGGGAAAGAAGTGCCGTGAGGATGGGACGAAAAATAATTAAAGAACATGATATATCTATCATATATACCACTTGCCTGCCTTTTACCTCAAATAGAATCGGTATGCGACTTAAACATCTAACCGGAGTAAAATGGGTTGCTGATTTCAGGGATCCTACCACATACGCTAAGCGAATGTATTCTGATTATTTTCCTGTTTTTGCCAAGCAAAAGAAAATTGAACAAGATACTTTTAAATACGCTGATGCTATTACTGGTCTGTCGGGAGCATACCTGAATATATTTAATGATTTATATGAGGGACGATACTCAAATAAATCATATTTTATTCCAACTGGAGTAGATGATGATTATTTGCCTTCTTTTCAAAATAGAGAAAAAGAGAATTATATAATATTCGTGGGTGAATACCTCCATGAATATAAAGATAATTTCTTGAAAATATTTGCCGAAGCTGTCAATTCTAAGGAATTAAAAGGCAAGGGTTGCACCCTTAAAATTGTGGGTAATAAGAATATCAATCAAAAACAAACGGAAGAATTTGTCAATGATTTGGGAATCTGTAACAACGTGGAATATATCAATCATGTACCGCAGCGTAAATTGTATGAATTGATAGTTAATGCAAAAGCAGCAGTACTTATTCCCGGACACACGGCTTTATGGTGGACTAATTTCGCAAAAATGGTCGATTATATCGCATTACAAGTGCCTGTATTAGCAATGGTGCCCATGACTAGCGAAGCACGAACCGAATTGATAAAAGCAGGCATAGGTATTTTTATAGATACTCCTCAGCAAGGTGTTACTGTCATCAAACAAGTATTTAGCGAAAAATTTCCAATGACGGCAAACAAAGAATATTGCCGCCGTTACTTGGCATCGCAACAAACAAAATCTTTCATTGATATTTTCCAAAAAATACAATAGAGATGCATATAGCGTTTTTAACTACAGAATATCCGATATTGGGTATGAAATGTGGCGGAATCGGAATTTTTATCAAACATTTGTCTCATCTTATCGTTAAGAGTGAGACTGGTGTGAAGGTATCAGTTGTGTATTGGGGCAATAAGTTTACAGAAACTGTGTGGGACGATGGTATATCTGTGATACCTATAAACCAGCCTCATAAGTCTCCATTTTCTTCTTTTATCAATAGAAGGTATCTAAATAAAAAGTTAAATCTATTAGTGGCAAAGATTGGCATCGACCTCGTTGAATCTATCGACTGGGAGGGACCTTTGGCTTTTTGTAGTTTATCTGTACCAGTAGTTACAAGATTACATGGTTCAAATGTGTATTTCGATCATTTGTCTGGAAACAAAACTCCATGGAACGTACGGCTTATGGAATATAATGCTTTGCGTAATTCTGATGCCTATATAGGAGTTAGCCGACAGGCTCTCGACCTGACGGATAAATTATTCAGTCTGTCTTCGAATAAGAGAAAATGTGTAATATATAATCCTGTGGATATAAACATGCCCCCTCTTTCATCTAGTGACATGAACAAAAATACAATAACGATACTTTATTGGGGGACAATTGTTGAGAAAAAGGGGGTACTTGATTTGCCTCTTATTTTCAACAGGATATGCGAGCAAAACGACAATGTCAAACTCATTCTCATCGGACAGGATGCAGTAGTGAATGGTTCTTCGACATGGGAAAAATGCAAATCTCTCTTTTCAAAGCAATCGATCGGTTGTGTATCGTATTTAGGTCGCTTACCTTATGACAAGACTATGTCATACGCTAACAGTGCCGATATTTGCATATTTCCAAGCCATGCAGAAACTTTCGGTTTGGTCTTACTGGAGGCAATGTTACTGCGGAAGGCAATTGTTTGTTCCGATATCGATTGTTTTCAAGAGATTATAGGAGACAGTAACTGTGTTTGCAAATGCAGGGTGAAACGTATCGATGAATTTGCAGAGGCTTTGCAACGGCTAATCTCGAATCCCATTTATAGGTGTGAACAAGCCGACAGGGCTTATCTAAATGCAACTGCTAGATTCAACACCAACGAGATAGTGGCACAAAACATCGAATTTTACAATCGAGTTATAAGAGATAGCTCCAAACATCATGTAGAAGAATCCTAACTCAACTGCTTTATTAGAAAATTTAAACGGACTTTTTATTTATAAAATCACATATTCATACGAAGGGGAGTTAAGGCTTTTTTTGTATTGCCATCTTGAAGAAAGTCAAACATTTCAGTACAACTACGTAAAATATAGAAATGCTTCATTATAGTGAAATTTCTGATAGAGTATAATTCCTAAACGAAGTGATTAATTTCTTAACTCTTGATTCATATTATTCATAAACGCCTTATGCAAAAAGGGATAAGCATTATTTTGCCCACACTTAATCGGGCTGATTATCTGGCAAGTACAGTTGATTGCTTAATAGAGCAAGATTTTGGGGAGCCGTATGAAATAATTATTGTAGACCAATCGGCAGCCATTGACAGTACTATGTATAGTCGTGCAAAAGATAGTGATACATTGATTAAGTACTATCATGTGACTGAATTTAGAGGGCTACCTGAAGCTCGTAATTTCGGTGTGCAACACACACAATACGCCTACATCCTATTTCTAGATGATGATATCGAGTGTGACTGCAACCTGCTCAAAGAGCATTACAAGTTCTTGTCACAACCTGATATCGCAGTAGTGGCAGGGGGAATTACAGAAAAATATAAGAATAATCCCAAATCGAAAAATGTAGGCAAGTTCCATTTCTATACGGCAACTCCAGAACGGGGATTCCACATTAATCATAAAGAATATGTAGATCATGGCGGAGGTGGAAATTATAGCATAAAAAAAGACATATTTTTAGAAGTTGGTGGTGTTGATGAATATTTGAATTATGGAGCTGCTCTATATGAAGAAACCGAAATATGTTTACGAGTAAAGGAACTTGGATACAAAGTTTTTTTTAATTATGATGCTCATGTATGGCACTTGGCTGCTGATACAGGCGGTTGCAGGGTTCTGGATATCAATCGCTATATTGCTTCATTAGTACATAACCGGGCTTTATTGATTAGCCGTCATCTCAAATGGTATCATAGGCCGACTGCTTACATCTATTTGTTGCGTCTTGTTGCATCATACGCTTTTACTTACCGCAATCCCGGACTGTTTAGACTTTTTGCAAAAACTTATAAAGAAGGTTATAAAAAAGGAAAACTAACTCCTAAATATACTCATTATGCAAACATCTAACAAACACATTTTTATTGTAACCTATGATTATCCACCAAGTAATGGTGGTATTGCAAGGCTTTGTTTTGAACTGAAAAAATATTTAGAGAAAAAAGGACTGAATGTTACAGTCATTTGTCCCCAAAGTACTTCTACCGATGCAGAGGAGGATAATAATGTGGTGAGATTGCATGGAAGAAGAGGAATATTGGAGTTGCGTACATTGAAGTATTTACGCAAAAAAACTGTTCCCGGTGATATTGTAATTACCGGGAATTATCATCCAGAGGGAATGCTGTCTCTATTGTCAAACAGAGAAACCTATATATTGGCACATGGAGCCGAATATCTTGCCGGAAAGAGTTTTTTCCGACGCTGTATTTGGCCTACTTATCGACGTTTTATACTAAGAAACGCCTCTTGCGTGATTGCTAACAGTCATTATACAGAGACATTAGTAAAACATTGTTCTCCAAATGCTAAAACAATCGCTATTCCGTTAGCGGTTGATGCAATTCATTTTCGCCCTACTTGTGAAAAATATAAGGATGGCTTGCTACACCTCTGTTCTATTTCTCGATTGGAAAAATTTAAAGGACATGATTTTATTATCCGGACGATAGCTTCTTTACCGGCAAAGTATAAGCAACAAGTGCGATTGCATCTCGGAGGTAAAGGAAAATATAAGAGTGCACTTGAGCGGATGGTTACCGATTTAGGATTGTCAGATATTGTATCATTTGAAGGTTTCATTGATGATAATAAACTTTGCGATTTCTATTCAGCCTCGCATATATTCATTCTCTGTACACGTGAAGAAGCGGATAATAGGAATGTAGAAGGATACGGGCTTGTTTTTGCCGAAGCGCAAGCTTGTGGAACCGCCGTTATAGGTACTCGTACAGGTGGCATTCCCGATGCTGTCGAGGAGAATAATGGCGGTTGGTTGATACATCAGGACGCCCACGAAGAATTGGAGAATTTACTCATTAAGTTAATCGACGATAAATCTCTTGCTATAAATGAAGGTCGTAATGCACGTCGGCGCATAGAAGCTAAAATTACGTGGGAACATTATGTGGACCAAATTTGTGATGTCATTTTATGAGTATTAGTCTATATATAGCCTTATATTACAACTTGTTGCTGCTATTAGTTGTTTACATCGCTATTCAACCGGTCAGGGCAGAAACAGTAAGACAGCCTTATATCAACAACCAGATATTTAGCCTTGCTTTACTCTTGATTGTATATGTTCATGTAACTTTCCGACCGACCGATTATCACTACTTTGGAGATACTTCAGCTTATGCCATGGCTTTCCAAAAGAAAGCCTTCTATGGTACGGTTGCTATAAGAGATAGAGATATTGGTTTTGAGTATCTTACCTATTGGCTTTCACAACTCGTCAATTTAAAAGGGTATTGGTTTGTTCTTTGCTCATTATATATATTGCCTGTTTTCTTTGCTTTAAAGAAACGATTCAAACAACAATATGCTGTAGCACTAGTGTTGTTCGTTTGTTCTTTGAGTTTTTGGGGATACGGAGTAAATGGACTGCGTAACGGAATAGCTACATCGTTAGTTATCTTCTCTTTTCTTGTTCCAAACAACGATATTAAACGAATTCCTGTTTGGATTATAGCATGTCTTTTCCATCAATCCGTCATGTTGCCAATTGGCTGTTTCTTGCTGACCCGACTTTCAAATAATCCCAAACACTACTTATACTTATGGGGAACGTTTTTCCTGCTTATGCTTGTTGCACGTGATTCTTTCTCCACTTTGTTGACAAACATTCCTTGGTTTGAACAGGATAAAAGGATGTCTGAATATTTGAATATGTCTTATAAAGGCATGGAGCAAATGTTCTCTAATATTGGATTTCGCTGGGACTTCATTATTTATAGTTTGATACCCATTATCGCAGGAGTGAAATATATCTATACATATTGCTACGAAGACAAATTGTTTATCCGTTTATTTAATACTTATATAGCAAGTAATGCGTTCTGGCTATTGACCATTCATGTACCGTATAATAACAGATTTGCTTATCTATCTTGGTTTCTTTATCCTATAGTATTGATATATCCCTTGCTAAAAGATAACTTAATAAATAACCAGGGAGAACGAATAAAATGGATTATTCTATGTTATTATATGTTCACTTATGTAATGTGGATAAAATAAAATACAAAACAATAGAAAAAGATTTTTATGAAAGATTTAGTTACTGTATTTACACCGGTATATAATAGGAAGAATTTAATTGGAAATCTATATCAGAGTTTGTTGTCTCAAACCTATAAAAATTTTGAATGGATTATTGTTGACGATGGGAGCACTGATGATATTGATGAAATTATAAAATCTTATCAAAATGAAGATCGTATATTAATTCGTTTCATCAAACAAGAGAATGGTGGAAAACATAGAGCAATCAACAATGGCGTATTACATGCAAAAGGAGAATTATTTTATATTGTAGATAGTGATGACTATTTAACAAAAGACTCTATAGAACGAATAGTTTTTCATTATCAATATATAAAGAATAATGATAAATTTGCTGGAGTTTGTGGTATGAAATGCTTTCCAGATGGTTCTCGTATAGGGAAAGAGGTTACATGGAAAATTTTAAAAGATTCTTGGATTAACTATTGGATTATAAAAAATATAAAAGGGGATGTTGCGTTTGTTTTTAAAACATCAGTCCTGAGAAATTATTTATTTGACGATATACCCGGAGAAAAATTTTGTGCAGAAAGTTTGGTTCTAAACCGTATTGGAAAAAATTACCTTATGTTATTTTTTAATGAAAAAATATACATCGCAGAGTATTTATCAGACGGTTTATCTGTTTCATCAATCAAAAACAGAATGAATTCACCTAATTATGCCATGAGAATTTATTCAGAAATGGCATCACTAGATATTCCATATTTAAAAAAAATAAAAGCTCATATAAATTACTGGCGTTTTGCTCCTTGCTCTAAATTGAAAATGAAAAATAAAATAAAACAAATAGGAATTTCTAGTTATATTATTTTTATGCCTATTGGCTATTTGTTTCATATGAAAGATAAAAAAAACAATTATATAGATATTAGACATGTCGGATCTAAGCGGTAGAACTTTATTTAAACGGATTAAACCATTAATTAAGGTATTCGTTATAGTAGATTCATATCTTCCTAGGAAACTTAATAATTTTTTATTTGTAAGTTTAAGAGGTATTGGAGGAAAAGTTGGTATTGTGATTAGATACATATTGGTGAAAAATCTAGCAAAAAAATGCGGTGATAATGTTGTAATTAAAGAAAATGTATATATATCTAACATAGAGAAACTAGAACTGGGAGATAATATCAGTATTCATCCGATGTGTTATTTTGAATGTAGCGGAGGATTGATGATCGGAAATAATGTGTCTATTGCCCATTCAAGTTCAATACTAACAAGTACTCACACTTATTCTGATTTTAATTTACCTATTAAATATAATGAAATCCTAAAAAAAACGGTAGTTATCCATGATGATGTATGGATTGGTTGTGGAGTGAGGATTTTATGTGGAGTTCACATTGATACAAGATGTATAATAGGCGCAAATAGTTTGGTTAATAAAAGTGTTGACTCATTCTCTATTTATGGGGGAGTTCCTGCAAAAAAAATAAAATCTTTTCAATGAAAAAAAAGAAATTATTCAAAATAACAAATTCAGCTTATTTTCAAGTCCGGCAACTTCAAGGTCAATTGAATTATTTTTCCGCATATTTCGATGTCATTGCCGTTGCCCCTAAAGGAGAAGGTTGGGAGGAATTACAGAAGCAACAGGCACGTTGTATTCCGGTAAAAATGTCAAGAGCCATAAATCCGATTTTCGATTTAATAACTCTTTTCCAATTGGTAAAACTTTTTATCAAAGAGAAGCCGACTATTGTTCACTCGCACACCCCCAAAGCTGGTCTTTTGGGTATGTTAGCAGCATGGATAGCACGTGTGCCGATCCGTATGCACACGGTAACAGGCTTCCCATTGACGACGGCTACGGGCATAAAAAAACAAATTCTTCGTTTTACGGAACGGTTAACTTACGCTTGTGCCACAAATGTATATCCCAATTCACAAAAGATGTGTGATATTATTTGTTCAATGGGGATCGGCAATCCTAAAAAAATGCTTGTTATCGGTAATGGTGGTTCAAATGGAATTGATACGGCATTCTATTCGCGAAATGCTACACAAGATATTAAGATTTCAACTTTCGATTTCACGTTTGGTTTTGTAGGTCGTATATTTTATGAGAAAGGAATCAATGAATTAGTAGCTTCTTTTATTCGATTACAGAAAGATTATCCTAACATAGGATTACGTTTAATCGGCTTTATGGAAGAAAACCTTTATCCGGTTGATGATTGGGTAAAACAAGAGATTAGCACAAATTCTCACATTGAGTTTGTCGGCTTTCAACAAGATGTTCGTCCCTATCTAATGGGGTGTGAGGCTTTTGTTTTTCCCTCCTATCGTGAAGGTTTCCCTAATGTTGTCATGCAAGCTGGGGCCTTGGAATTACCACAAATCGTTACAGATATCAATGGTTGTAATGAAATAATTGTTCAAAACAAAAATGGAATAATTGTTCCACCACAAGACGAACACGCATTGTATAAAGCCATGAAATATTTTTTGGATAATCCTAATGAGGTAAAAAGAATGGCAAAGAATGCAAGGGCAATGATTACATCACGTTACGAACGCAATAAATTTTGGAAATTGATGCTTGAAGAATACTATCGGCAAATTAAAAATCGAATTAAATAACATCTATGCAAATCATACTGTTATCCGGCGGTTCTGGTAAACGCCTATGGCCGCTTTCCAATAATACACGGTCAAAACAATTTATCAAACTGTTGACTGCGCCCGATGGCTCGAAAGAGTCGATGGTGCAGCGGGTGGTACGGCAATTACGAGAAACCGGCATCTGTGATTCGATTACTGTGGCAACAAGCCAGTCACAACGGGATATCATCATCAACCAGCTTGGAGAAGAGATTCCTGTAGTTACGGAACCGGAGCGTCGCGATACATTCCCGGCTATCGCTCTCGCAAGCTCGTATTTGGCCTACAAACGAAAATGTTCCACCGATGAGATTATAATCGTCATGCCTTGCGACCCTTATACCGAAACAGGTTATTTTGAAACGATTCGCAGGATAGCGGATGCAGTGAAAAACAATGTAGCCGAACTAGTATTGATGGGAATTAACCCCACATATCCGTCAGCAAAATACGGATATGTAGTGCCAGTCAATGATGTACAGAACAAAGGAATATTTCAAGTATCACGCTTTACGGAAAAGCCAGATATGATAACTGCCGAGAAACTTATTTCAGAGGGTGCTTTCTGGAACGGAGGCGTATTCGCTTTTCGGTTGGGGTATATGACAGATATTGTAACCCGACACATCAAAACCGACACTTTTTCAGAAATTCGTTCTCGCTATGGGGAATTTCCGAAAATCAGTTTTGACTACGAAGTCGCTGAAAAAGCGCAGTCGGTAGCCGTCGTACCTTTTGCCGGAGAGTGGAAAGACCTTGGTACATGGAATACGTTGACTGATGAACTATCGGAACACACCATGGGCAATGTTGTCATGGATGAAGAATCCGAAAATACCCACGTCATCAACGAACTTGGACTGCCAATCATGTGCATTGGCACACGGAATCTAGTTATCGCAGCATCAAATGATGGAATCCTAATTTCGGACAAAGATAAAAGCGAGAACATCAAAACTTACGCTGACTGCCTACAACATCGGCCAATGTTCGAAGAACGTCGCTGGGGTGAATACAAAGTTGTCGATACCGCCGAGTTTTCCGACGGTTACAAATCACTTACCAAGCAACTGAAAATCAAATCCGGTAAGAGTATCAGCTATCAGGTACACCGCCATCGCGATGAAGTCTGGACGTTTATCGACGGCGAGGGAGAACTGGTACTCGATGATATCAGGTCGGTTATCAGCAGAGGCGATACGATTACAATCAAGAAAGGTGTTAAACATGCAGTCAGGGCTATCTCTGAATTGACGTTCATCGAGGTGCAGTCCGGAAATCTACTTGCAGAAGAAGACATTGAACAATTTGACTATAAATGGTAAAATCCTTCGTTAAAACCTCTGACAAAAGAATGAAGTTGGTTTACAAGAAAGTTATCGAACCTCAATTAGGCAACCTGATATCCATATTGAAAAAGAAATGATAATCTATAGCATTGATTATTATCAACAAGATCAAGATTGTACTCAATGTGGAAAACATTCGGAATGTATTTGCCGGTAAAATGATAAAATATCACTATCCATATGTAAGTAAGTATATATACCGGACACAGGATCTTGCGAAAGTAGCTTCGTTTTCAGATTCTAAACCGCAGAAACAGCATTACGCAAAAATTAATGGGTTGGAAAAACTTATTATAAATACTGGTAATGAACCTTTTCATTGATTTTTCTAATGAAAAAGACCATCCTTCAATACATGACCGATATCTATCAGGAAGATATTCCCAAACATATCCTTCAAGAAAACAAGATACGCCTGAATTCTTTTTTCCTGGAACAGGAATCCGTACAGAAGAAAGGGACTCAGTTTATATTCAGATATGCATTCTACTCCGTTGAGAAACCCCGAAAGATCACGAAGCAGCATCTATTGAAAGAATATGCAGGGGTGCCTTTGGAAAAAAGGAGCGTACAACCGGAACAAATACCCGATATGAAGCAATATAGTGATATAATACTGTATGGAGATGCCAGCTCTCCTGAAGCACAGCAACAGCTGGCGGAATACCTCCAACAACATAATTCATTAAAAGTCCAGTTGTCTTTTTTTGACAAGAGAAATGATTCCACTAGCAAGGATGAACAAGCCATCGCATATGCGGAACTACAGAAGGCGCTATTTTTTTGCCAAAGAAAAAAGATACCTCTCCTGTTCGTTTCCTTAAAAGGGATGATAGACGACATCCGTTTTCTCAATCTGCTGGAGGAGAGCCATGTCGATTTCAGATGTATCGATTTTCCATGGTTCTGCAAGGAGAATCTGCCTCTGATAAAGGCAGTTGTGCTATATGAAAAGTTGGAAATAAGAATAAATGTATAAGATATCAAGCTTACAGATTGGACTTCAATGTTGCAGCATTGAGGTTTATGAGAAACAATTCTAAATATATTTCTGTTTGGCGAAATCTTATTCTAAAAGGAACTCTAAATAAAAGAATCCACCTTCAGATATCTTTCTTCACTTATCCTCAAAGTATATAATCCAAACATAAATATCAGACCTATTTTCCCTATAACTGAGTAATAAAAAGATTATTCCCCAACACCGTAAACAAAGAAATAACAGAAGCACTTTAAAATGGTGTATCTAACTCACTTTTTTAAGGATAATATCCCTGTTACAGTTATCTGTAGCAGGTGATCCTTTCAAATTGGGCATTAGATGCACCCTTTTCCTTATTCCAACAAATGCGCCTCTTGTAACCTCACCAATTCCCAATACATCTTCAAAAACATCTCCAGATACACCTTCAGACTCGGGAAATAGACGAAAGACTTCCAGCAAAAGAAAGGCACATGAATGGCCGTTCATTCGGAACCTCCATTTCTGGATAGCGTTTCTTTGTCCATCCAAAATAATCTCTATCGGGACAGAACAATAAACAAAAGCATAAATATCAGGCAAAATTGTCCCGATAAAAGAATTATAACATGACTATTGAAGATGAAATCCTCCAATACCTGCACTATCATCCTCTATCAAACAGGGTTGAGATAACGCTTGGGATAACCAATCCTCCCAGTGGCAGGATTGTAAAAAGACTACTGGCCGATGCCGTAACCAAAGGAATGATAGAAGTACTCTAACAATAGTAGTGCCACTATTTTATAAGCAGCACTGCAATTGTTCCTTACCCCAGCAAATGCACCTCCTGTAACCTCACCAACCCCAAATACATCTTCAAGAACACCTCCTGATACACCTTCAGATCCGGGAAATAGACGAAAGACTTCCGGGCAAAAGAGAGGCACGTGAATGGCCGTTCATTCGGAACCTCCATTTCCGGATAGCGTTTCTTCGCCTGGTCAACCGCCATCTTGTTCAGTGAAGCCACGAAGTTAGCCTGGCGTATCGGATTCCATTTCGGGGTTTCAAGAATCACCATCCCATCTTTCCGCTCAGGAATAACCAAATATTCATCCTGCACGTTACGGACGTAATAGCACACAAAAGACAAGGCCTCATAGACATTATCCCCTACATGAATACCGATAACCCGTTCTTCAACCGGTGTACCGGCAAAGCATTCCGCAATCTGTTTCATGGCATACCCATGCAACAAGGCAGCATCAGAAGCCAACAGATAAGCCGGTGCGGTACGCTCTCCTCCCTTATCGATGGCAGCAAAGACAGAAGGACTCCAACAGAGATGGATGAGCTTTCCTTTTTCTTTCTCACGAAGGGAAGCGACACATAAACGGTTATCAAAGACCAAACGGGCTTCTTTCGTTTCCGGATGGAACTGGAACACGTTCCGTACCCTGTCCGGCTTATGGATATCCATCATCAGATAGCCCTGCCAACCGGACACGTGCTTTGTCTTCAAGACGGTTTCGCTTTCCTCCACATCGAAAAGATAAGACAAGAGCTTTTCTCGCTTACAACATACGAAGAGAGAAAGCTCGTCCTGTTCTTTCATCTGCTGCATATCCAAGGAAAGAACAAAAGCCAATTGCCAAGGAGTAAGCTCGGAAAAGCCATGTAATTCAATACAAGACAACGCATCCTTCTCCGGTGAGTAAACGACATATCCCCGGCCACCTATCTCATATCTCAACATGAAATCCCCCTGTTCAGTGGGATGATAATTCTGTAAAACGGTCTGATAATTCATAAAGCAAATATATTAAGTTAGTATTCATCATAATGAGAAATCGGGACCACTCTTGCGTTTCCGTTTCTTTTTGGACGGTATGAGATCATCCTCTTGCGACTTCTTCCCGCTGCCGGTAATGTCAAGTTCCGGAATGGCCATAACTCCCCCACCCTGCATATAGAAAGCCTCACGATCCACCCGCTCACGGAACTCCCCTACCCTATCGATATGTGGCGAGAGACCGACAGCCACACCATCGAAATGCTTCTGGATATTCTGATAAGTGAGCTTACGGGAAAGATCCGCACCTTTAAAGACATGAGCATTTTCCACGTTTTCCATATAAAAGGAAATCCCGTATGCGCCTTTGCTGTTTACATGTTCCGTCACACGGATCGATTCTTCCGCCAACCTTTTCTTAAAATCCTCATAGCCTAAAGAAGCGTTCAATGCCTTAAACACATGGTCATAGAGATAATGCTTCTGTTCATCGGCGCTCATGCCCCGGCCATCAAAACGAATATTACCAAAACGATATTTCTGAGGAAGTGAAACGTCCTTCAGGTAAAAGCCTGAATCCTTGATGCCATAGACATAATAGGATTTGTCCTTCTTGGTGACCAGACGCATATACAATCCTTCTTGTTCCAGGTTCCTTCGGAAATCGGATGTACTTTCGGAAAAAGAGTAGATGCGGTCAAGCTGTTGTAACAGTTCATCCTTGAACAAGGGGTTGAAAAAACCTCCTTTTTCCAGCAATGCGAAAAGGTTGTCATAGCTTTCATCCCCCAATAGGACACGCCATTCTTCATTGGCCAATTTTATTTCTTGCAAGGGTTTATTCAAAGACCGGTATGTATCGGATTGTTCCAGGACAGCCGATACCTTATCCTTGTAATTATAACTACGCATGGCTTTCTTCAAGGCCGCATCGAAATAATAGTTACGGTATTGCGCCTCTCCCAACGTGGTTCTCTTGCCTCCTTCCCTTTCCAAAGGCAACAGACCGTACTTCTGCTCCAGTTCCCTTGAGATCTTTTCGGAACGGCTGTAATTATTTCCGGAAGGAATGCTTTTGCCTTCTTCATCAATTGTGGTCAGCAGCACATGCACATGGCTGTGTGCCTTGTCGGTATTTAGGACAACGGCATAACAGGACTTTCCGTACCCCATCCTCTCGATATATTCCCCGGCAAGAGAAAGCCACTGTTCATCGGAAAGGCTTTCTCCCGGATAGAGGCTCAGAATAAATTCCGCATAAGGTAGTTTCACCCGGTCATTCAACTGGGAGATAAGTTTCATGTAGGCTGGCATGGCGGCCAGTTCGTCACCAGTGGAGGTGTAAAGCACTTTTCCGTTTCCTTCCTTGACCTTGGAAAGCTGGTATTCAATTTTCCGGCTCATGGACAGGTGGGATGAGAAAGAAGGTTGTATCTCGGCTATCATAACAATTTCCGGTTAATGGTTTCTACATCCGAAAGGTATTGGTTAATCCGATCCAATGAATACAATATATTTTCATCGGACGGAAGCGTATTGATATGTTTGGCAAGCTGGTTGATATTGGCTCCTATTTTACGAAGTTCATATATCATTTGCACATCGGTTTTCGATATGCTTCTGCCTTTCAAGGCAGACTCTCTGATAAAGGAAGAAAGGGATTTTCCCTCTTCCTTTGAACGTTGAAGAAGCTGTTCTTTCTCGGCTTCCGTCAAGCGGATCTTTATACTTATATCTCGATTCTCTTTCATATATACAGAGTATGTGAGTGTAACGAACATTGGTCGGCAGCTCGGCTGTCGCAAGGGTTTTTTGTACCCACAAAAACATACCTTGCATTAGCAAAGATATACAATAATACTCAGCTGTGAAACAAAACCAGACAAAAGTCTTGATTTCTTAATCCAGATTAACCGCTCACTTTGTTACAAAGTAACTACGCACATTGTAACAGGCGAACGGAAAGCCATTAGTTACAAAATACATAATTACTAATTATATTATTACAAAGTATGAACATACATACTTAATTATAAGATTAAGTATGTACATATTTATATTTATATTTATATATGTAATTACTTATACAATTAAGTAAAAAAGTGTATAATAAATTAATTATAAAAGTATGCAATTATTTAATTTATTATTTATATATTTGCGCACATACTTAAAAACGTACATTATGGGACAAATATTACCAGGAGTAGTCGTAGCTTTTGAGAATCCCAAGGGCGGGGTAGGGAAGTCTACGCTGACAGCTTTGTTTGCAGGTTATATTCATTCGCAGTCAAACGAAGAGGGGGGCTTATCCATTGCCGTGGTGGATATCGACGACATGCAGAACACTATCGGAAAATTACGTGAGGACGAAGCCGAGGACGGAATCATGAAAAAGGAAGAAGAATATGAGGTTATCAATATCTCTTCCTCAGAGTTCATCAACCAACTGGATTTCCTTCAGGACAATTACGACATTATACTTGTCGATTTTCCGGGTAACCTGAAACAAAACGGTGTAGTTGAAACGCTGCACTTCGTTGACGTGATCATCATTCCCTTCGAACCGAACCAGACCGATTTAAGACCTACATTGACCTTTTACTATAACATCTATGAAGGGATTATCGAAAGCCGTCGAAAGATTGGTAAAAAGACTACCGTGCGTGGTGTTATGAACCGTGTTCTTCCGAATGTGCTGGAGTTCAAAGAAATTTTGAAAAATAAAAAAACCTTGCCTTTCGAGTTGATGCAAAACTACATCAAGGATTCAAGGGTTGACTATCAACGCAATTTAAGTACGCTGAGTAAAGCGTACCATCATCCCTGTGATGCTTTCTGTGAAGAGGTATTGGAATTAATCTGTAACCATATAGGAGAATAAAGCTATGGCAACCAACAAAGAAAGGACATCATCAGCCGCCATGAGAAAACTCTTGCTGCAAAGCGCCAGTAAGAAAGAGCAGGAAATCCAGCAGATCGGAAGTGTTGCGGAAAGCACTATCCCCCAACCTGCGATTGAGCACCCCATCCATGAAGAGGTGAAAGAATCGGCTCCAGTCAAAGAAACCGTCCAAGAACCTCAGCCGGAACAAATGGAAAAGCCGGAATCCAAACCTTCCGTGCAGTCTTCTCCAAAAACAGAAGAAAGCAAAGTCTGCGGAAAAAAATTCTCGGAATATCTGGAAGAGCGAAAATTAAAGAACACCGAAGTAATCCGGATATCCAGCGAAACCCACAGAAAGCTGAAGCAGATTGCTATGGCCACTGGATTAGGAATGCACAACATCGCAAACAACATTCTTGAAGACATATTGACCAGCCATAACAAGGAGATTCAAGCGATACTGAAGAAGTATATGAGCATCTGATTCTACTTTCGGAAAAATATATACGCCTGTTCGACTGCATCCGTCGGGCAGGCGTTATTTTTGCACACCGTTTTAGTGAAGGCCGGCATTGAACCGGGACACTTTTACACAACTGCGGAAAAATCCCTTTGCCTATTATCCTGGACAATATGTTAAAGAATTCAAACCTCTACTTGTTTCCACCTCAAAATTTTTTCCGAAAGTAAGAATACGGTAACAAAATCATTTCTTCGTTTTATTTAGGTTTTTAGGGATTTAAGTATTTGTGGGACACTTTTACACAACTAATAAGGGAGGTTTTCCGTATAATCAACTATATTATTGCAAGTTAGCACTTACTGGCATCTTCTCGTAACCGGGACACTTCTGCACAACTAACCGACTATTCGGGACACTTCTGCACAACTGAACAGGAAAGTCGGGATACTTTTACACAACTAGAATCTGCATTCGGGACACTTTTACACAACTAAATCAGGAATCCGGGACACTTCTGCACAACTAAACCGGCCATTCGGGACACTTTTACACAACTGGGGGATCGGAAACAGCCGTAGTCGGGACACTTTTACACAACTAAATCAAGAAACAGCACGAAAAAAATGCTTTGGAATCTTCATTTATAGGGAGTTAGATTCACTATCTCCGTAAAAAAACGTATCTTTGCATCAGTAAACAACAAGTGTCCGCCTATGAAGGAAAGTAATACACAAAAAGAGTTGAGCAGAGTCCCCAGGACTCTCAGCGAGTCTTCCAACACGAAAGTATTGGAAGTTCTATTTGATGCAGGCGGCACTGTCATGTCTGACATTATCATTTACGTGGCATCTTCACAAATGAAAGATCTGTTCGGCGACTGCTGGTTCTCCATCAACGATTTTTGTGAGGTCATGGGGTATGAACGAACCAAGTTGCAACGAAAACTGACCGAGAAGCAGCTTGATTTCCTGTTCAGCAACCAACGTCCGGTATATATCACCGAACAGAACGGCCAAAAGATAGAGCATCCGATAGAGAACACCTTTGAAGCGGCGTTATACCGTTTAGGGACATCCAACCTCAGTGTAGCATACGCCATGAACGGCAAGACGCAATATAAGTTCATTCAAATACTGGACCGCTTTGAGATAAAGGATAACTTCGGCACGAAAAAGCGCACCAAGCGGAATTACAACGTGCATCTGAGCAAAGATCTGATGAATACTTTGCTTACCGAATACAATCTGCTGGAACTGAAAGACTACCGTAACCTGCCCAACCGCAAAGGCTACCGCAAGTTTTATCTGAACCTGGCGAAAATGATTTACCTGATCAAGTATAAGATTGACCAAGGACAAGCACCTTATTTCACCGTTACGGTTGACCAACTTGCCAAGGAATTTGATGTAACGGTAAAGGACAACCATGACCGGAAGAAGAAGGTGACCAGCATCTTAAACGGTATCAACAAAAAGCTGGAGAGAACCAAATTCCAATACCAGTACATCAAAGGAAAAGGGGAGAAGTGGCCCTACACCGTACAGTTTTTCTTTGACCAGGAAACATTGGAATATTTCGACGAAAAGATAAAGGCGATACTGACCTCGCAATATCACGATGCGCTTAAATCATGCTTCTTGTTAAACAAGAAAGGCATTCCCGTGAGCAGACATTATCAATATAAGGATTTCTTTAAATTGGGAACCGGCGAATATTATCATGAATTTACCGCATGGCTTTATTCTGAAGAGGACAAGGAGATTAAGGAGAACATCTACCGGGATATCTATATAAAGGTAGTAGGCATTCGTCCAGAAGACCTTGCCGTCAACTTAAATCCCTAAAAGTTGGAACAAAAACCATAAAATAGTATCTTTGCAGCGGATTGTCAGAAAATTGGCAGCCCGCTTTTTACATACGTCCGTCTGTCTAACAAAAGAGTGGCATCTATCGTTAAGGAATTAACAACAACAGGCGCATGCCTGTACCAGTATGAAACTGGTACGGGGCGTGCCTTTGTTGTTGGAACGCCACGTCCATGTTAGAGGGTACGTTTCCGTACCCTTATATAAACATAAAACAAATTCAATGGTTCAAACAATTGCCACCCTGATAGATGAGACGCTCATGGTAATGGGCGCCCATCTTCACGTGCGGATGACAGACGAAGAAAAGGCGTATCTTGATGCTCATTTCGAGCTTATCCATATCAAAAAGGGAGAACACCTCGTCACCAGGGGCGAGGAAGTATGCTACCTCTATTATCTGGAATCCGGCATCGTCCGGTTATGGTTTCCGGACAAAGAGAATAGAGAGATTTCAGCACGGTTTATCCAAGCCAAAGAGTTCATCAATTTTTTCCTTTCACATGAAGAACACCATGCCCACTACAATATCAAGGCATTGGAGCCATGCAAGATCTGGAGATTGCCCAAAAAAGATCTTCATCAGCTATATGAGTTATCCATCAATTTCAACAAGCTGGCCAGAATACATTTGGTAAGATCCATCAACCGCAAAATAATAAGGGAAGAGGAGTTTTACACACTGGATGCCGAAGCGCGTTACAAAGCGCTTTTGGCCAATGAAAAATGGCTGTTACGTTCAATACCCTTAAAAGACATAGCAAGTTATATCGGCATCACGCCACAAGCATTGAGCAACATCCGAAAGCGCATATAAACCAAACCCTATAAGCCGGGCAGGACAGTTTTACACAACTAATCCTATCCGGCTTTTTTCTGTAGAATTATTCCACACCTGCCGGTTTACGGCACATGTATTTTTTAATGCACATTAAATAAACACGAAAGGCCCTTTAAAAGCCCTTCATAAAATTTGTCCTCCCGTATATAATCTATATGTTTGGAGCGAAAACAACGCGATAAGCACCTTGATTCGGTTCTGCCGACAGGAATCCGCGTAAATTGGAAACACCGTATGAGACAAATAGAAAAATATATAACATTAATAACCTAAAGAGTAATTCCCATGGAACACATCAGACTGACTGCTATCAGCCTTAGCCTGCTGTTATGCACCGTAAGCGCTTTTGCGCAACGCCATTATGAGAACATCCCGGCACTTGAATTGAACTACGGCACTAACCTGTTCGGCAATGCAGGCAACTATTACAACCTGTCCTTTTCCAGATACATCAACCGGACAAGCTATTGGAAAGCCGGGTTTAGCTATTTTGAGAAACCTTACGAATATACAGCCAACCTACCGCAAGTCTCTACCTTGAACCCGGAAGAAACGATTCCCGAAACGATACATGACAAGGGTAAGGACTTTTTTGTGGACGGCGGTTATTACAGAACCCTGGCCTGCAACCTGAAATCCGTTTACTGGGGCATCGGCCTGGGAGGATTCATCGGTACAGAATACGTCCGCCACCCCGATAAGGAATACAACTTCATCATCGGCCCGAAACTGGAAACGGAACTGGAAGTATTCATCCTGCCCCGAACGGCATTGCTTGCCCGCATACAACAACATTGGAATCCCCTATCCATTGACAAGTGGAACACTGTCTGGAACGTAGGAATAAAGATACTGCTCTACTAACCGACAAATCATATCACCATGCTTATTATCATATTGTTAGCCGATACAAATGTATCCGGCCTGATCTCCTTATACCGTGAAATAGGCGCCATGCTGATAGGGGTAGGCTTTCTATGTGCCGGACTAGCGGTACTTAAAAAGCTGATAAGCAACCACGAGCGCACCAAAGAGGCCATCATCACCTATATCACGGCATTGGTCACTTGGCTCATTATCTGGCAACTCTTATGAACGTAGTGGATTTGATACTGGTTGCCATACTCGCCTGTGTCACGCTTCACTTTTACTTTCGGAAAAAGAAGAAAGCACTTTCTTCCGGAAAGGAGAAAGAGAAGCCGATAAGGGAGGCGGTGCGCAAGGAAGGGCAGGAGAGAGCCTGTCCGGTCATCTGCGTGGTATTTCAGCCTGAGCTGGAAGAAGAGGAATTGGCTGCCGAGATAGCCGATATGTACCTGCATGGAAGAGCCTACTACTACTCAGGCAAACCACTGCCGGAACAGCCGAAAGAAGAGCCCATATCCATCAAGTATAAGGATGTGCAATGGGAGAGACTGAAAACGATTCATGTTTAATTAAAAAATAGGAACAAAATGAAAGCAATCGAAAATGTAAGAGAAAAAGCGAACCAAGTCATTAACCGCTATGGAAAGGTTATCTTCACCTTTCTCATATTCTTCACGCTGTTGGGAACGGCACAAGTGGCGGAGGCACAAAGCGGCCTGAAGATTAACAGCCTATCCGAAGTGACAGACAAAGCCAAAGAGGGTGCGGACACCATTCTGGACGTAGCCAAATACATTTTGGCGGCGGTACTCGGCATCGCTCTGGTCTTTGTCATCTATTCGCTTGCCACGAACAATCCCCATGCCAAGGAATACCTGCTCGGCTGGATCATCGCCGTGGTAGTCATCATGGTAGCCTTCCTGATTATCTAAAAACGAAGAGCCATGAGAACCATGCGTAAAATCAACAAGCCGATCAAGTTCTTCGGTCTGTCATCGGGACAGTTCGCCATCTTCATGCTGCTGACGGCCATCATCATCATCGTGAGCATATTCAAGCAGCTGCACCCGATACTCATCATCGGAATCATTTCCGCCATTCTGTTTCTATCCGGTCTGCTGTTCCAAACCTTGAAAAAGGAACACAAGGCCGGTAACCCGGACTACCTGACCGGCCTCCGGATCAAGAACGCCACCCCCCGGCAGATAACGGACAAACGGCAGATTTTCAAATTCATCCTAAAACAGCAACCATGATAGGAATCATCATACTCATATCCCTGCTAATCTGTGCGCTGTGCCTGCTGATTGCTCTGCTGTATATCCGGCAGACAGAGATAGAGGTGAAGGACAAATCCGTGGATCTGGAAAGTGTCTTGCCTATCCAGACCATCACGGAGAACGCCGTCATCAACGGGAACGGTGACATCACCGTCGGCTACCGGCTGCTTCTGCCCGAAGTGTTCACCTTGTCGGAAAGCGAGGCGCAATACATCCATGAGCGGTTGGAGGCTCTTTTGAAGCTGCTTCCGGCAGGCACGGTCATCCATCAGCAGAATTTCTACTATACGGGGCGATACCATCATGCAGAATACTCTTCCAATGCCCTGATAGCGGAGAACAACCGTCATTTCAACGGCAAGGAGATACTGAACAGTTACACCAACCTGTATGTGACGTTCACGAACGGCAGCCGAAACGGTAAGATACGCAAAAGCGCATCGGGCACCTCGCTGATGCGAAAGCTGCACTACCCGTTCAAGCAACCTTATAAGGAATATCAGCAACGGCTGACAGAAATGGAAGCCTTTCTGATGAACTTTGAGAACGGTTTGTCGTCCATCCAGCAGTTTGAGATACGCAAGATGGATGATACGGAACTGAACAACGCCATCTACGACTACGTCAACCTCTCTTACGAGACACCGGAAAACGATGCCACGCAGAAGAGCGTCAACCCTATGGCTGTCAGTGAAAGCGGAAGCATGAAAATAGGGCAGCAGCACGTTTCCATCCTTTCGCTGACCAACGAAGGCGAGCATCTTCAGGAACTGGCCGTGCCGCACACCGGCAAGTCGAAGGCATACGGGGGAAACATAGAGATACCGGACAGCATACGGAGCAAATGCTCGATGCTGTACCCCGTAGGACTTGGCCTGCCGTTCAACCACATCGTAAACATCGTGATAGAGATAACCGATCCAGATGCCACCGTAACGGCCATCGGTGCGGAGAAAGACGCGCTGAACTACATCACCAACTTCTACCCTCCGGCGGCAGAGAAGCAACGCGAGCAGGCAGCCTTCTGCGATGAGATTACCCAGTTCGACTACCAGACCGCCTATACCGCCTTCAATGTCGTGCTGAACGATACAGACCGCACCTCGCTCATGCGGAAAACCGCACTGGTACAGCAAGGCTTCAGCTTTATGAACCAAAGTTCGTGCTATGTGGAGAACGCCGAGCTGTGCAACCTGTTCTTCTGCAACATACCCGGCAATGCCAGGGCCAATTACCGGGGCTTCGTCAACACGACCAAGCAGGCCATCTGCTATCTGCAAAAAGAGGGGATGTACCTTTCGGACGAGAAAGGGCATATCTACCATGACCGTTTCGGTACTCCCGCCAAGATAAACCTCTGGGATTATCCGGCGCTGAACAACAAGAACCGCATCGTTATCGGCCCGTCCGGTTCCGGTAAATCTTTCTGGCTGAACAATTACATCCTGCAAAGCTATGAGCTGGGCCGGGATGTGATGATCATTGACATCGGCGGCTCTTACCGCTCGATGATAGCCTTGAACCGGGGCAAATACTTCGACTCTACCGAGCAGAAGAAATTTGCGTTCAACCCCTTCTTGTGTGACCGTGACAAGAACGGCAAATACCTGTACATCGACACCACGGATGCCGAGTCTGCCGATGACCAGATAAAGACCATCGTCGCCATTATCAGCTACATTTGGAAGGTACGTGAACCCATGCTGCCTGCCGAAAACGCCATTCTCAGGAAATCCGTCATCGGATTTTACGACTATGTGAACAATTCTTCAATAGGAGAGAAGCATGAGCGTATCTTCCCGACGCTGATAACTTACCGGGCTTATCTGAAGGAAGTGTTCAGCAAACGGATGACCGAGTTTGAGAAACAGAAATTCGAGATAGAGGAGCTGTTGCTTTTACTGGAACCCTATACGGACGGAGAGCTGTCATTCCTGCTGAACGCTACCGAGAACGTGGATATCGTGCATGACCGGCTGATAGCCTTCGATATGGAAGATGCCTCTAAGAAAGAGTACTTTCCACTCGTTGCCATCATCACCCTGCAAATGATCGTGGATAAAATCAAGAAACGCCAGGGGTTTGCCAAAGAGCTAATCATCGACGAAGCACTCGACTTCCTGCAAGACGAGAAATTCGGAGACTTCATCGCCTACCTGTACCGAACCTTCCGTAAAAAGGAGGGAAGCATCACGCTGGCCGCACAGAACATCCTGTTTTTGAAAAACATGCCGTCCAGTATCAAGGACTCCATCATCATCAACTGCGCGACCAAGATTATCCTCGACCATTCAGAACACCGGCAGAACCTGCCGGAAGTGAAAGCCGTGCTTTCCATCACGGACGAAGAGGCCTATATGATCGAGTCGTTGCAGCGCACGGAACGCTGGAGAGAGTTTTTCATCAAGATGTCGAACGATGCCTTCATCTTCCGCAACGAGGTGTCCGACTTCGCCGCCGTAGCCTTCGATTCGCGCCAGGCGACAGTAGTACGACTGAAGCAGTTGTTCAACGAAAGCGGCTCGACCTATACGGCCATCAACCGCTATCTGGAGGAAAGGAGGAAAAAGTATGGATGACGCCACCCAAGGGCTGACCGCCCTTCTAGGCTGGTCAACCGACTTCAACGGCAGCGCATACAATCTTGCCGGAAGCATTGCCGCCGCACTTTTGGGCGTTGCGCTCATTTTCGTGGTATGGGCACTCGCCACGAAAAAGGAAAATGCCAAGAGCTATCTGACAGCCTGGCTGGTATGTGTCATATTCACCCTATTATTCATCACCAACAAATAACCGTCATGAAAAGAATCATTCTCATACTCGGACTTGCCGCCTCGATAGGGCTGATGGGAACCGGCAGTGTTCATGCCCAGTTCGTCGTGCATGATCCCGGCCACACCCTGCTGAACTCAACGGAATGGATCGCCAATGTCAAGAAATGGGTTACACAAATCAATGAAATGATCGATGCCCAGGAACTGCGGCTCGGCCTGCAAAAGATCGACCAGTTGAAGGAACTCAAATCATTGAAAGAGCTTGCCGACCTGCTGGACGACGTAGCCTGCCTGAGCAGCGACTACAGCTTTTACCTGAACGTAGGATCGAATTACCACTGCCTGAAATTTCTCAACTTTCAGCGTGTGACCGTCAATCTGAGCCTGAGTACCGACCTGCTGTTCAAGGTGGCCACCGTGACCAGTTACTTCTCGATGAACTCGGAAGGGCGCATGTCCTTTATCGAGCAGGTGAAGGAATCGGTGGAAAAAGCCGCCGAAGAGATGCGTGAGTTTAACGAATCCGTGCGTTCCACGGTCATTTACAAATCCATGAAGGGGCATAACCGGAAGACCTATTACCAGGGACGGTTGGCCGCTTTCACACGACACACCAATTAAAGCGTTATGAATCAAGATAATTTTCTCTGGGGACTTCAGATCACGGACGGTCTGACGATGGAACTCGTTTCGCAAATGACAGTCATCGCCTTCGGTGTTGGTGTCATCTGCTTTATCTGCAACCTAGCATACAACTATCTCTATCACGGAGCCAGCCAGCTGTTAAGCCCGAATGAGGACAAATTTCCCGACATGATGGAAATCGCCCGTTGCCTGGTACTGTTCTTCTGCCTAAGCATATACACCCCCATCGCCCAAACCATCGTAGGCACGATGGAAGTAATCAACGAAGCCACCTCGCTGACCTCCGAGCGTGCGCAGGAATTTGCCCAGTTCATGGCACAATCAGCCATCGAACAAGGAGAGATGATTGCCGAATACGACAAACACAGCCTCCAGTCGGAGGTAGCAGCCGGAGAAGACAGCACCGGCGCCATGCAGCACGAACTGGATAAAAAGATGGAAGAGGACGAAATGACCGGTGTACGCTCCAGCGTGGAGAAGATTGTGCAGCTGCTCAACCCCGCCAACCTCGCCACCCTTGTGCTTCATGGCATTTCCGCCCTATTGGTAGGAATCATACAAGTAGTCATCTTGGGTATCGGCGTGGTCATTGTCAAGCTACTGGTCATTCTCGGCCCGTTTGTCTTTGCCGTAAGCATGTTGCCGGTCTTTCAGAAACAGTTGAGTATCTGGTTCGGTACGCTCTGCTCCGCCTGTATGGTATTCACCGTCATCAATATTCTGAACCAAATCATATGGCAGACCTTCAAGGCCATCTATACGGAAAGTGCCGACATGGTGGACGCAGCTACGCAGCAGATACAATATTTAGGAATGGATCTCGCCCTGATTGGTGCTTATTGCAGCTGTTTCTGGCTATCCTCCAAAATCGTAGGACACAGCGATGCCGGGAAAATCATTTCGAAAACCGTGTCAATCGTCACCACGGCGGCCACCATCGCCCTGATGGGAGGCGCAGCGGCAGGCGGCAAGCTGACCAACGTAGGCGGTGCCGCCTCTATCGGGGCAAGTTTCATAAACGACAACAATAAAAAATAGAACTATGAATCTGATGAAATTCAAAGGAGCAGATGATGCGGTCAAGCTGACTATCCGGCTTTCAGCCGGGTACTGCATCATTCTGACTATCGCTTTTGCCAGCAGTATCATCTTCCTTATCAACAAAATAGAAAAAGCATACGGCCAGGCTCTCGTCATCGACAGGCAGGGAGAAGTCTATGAGGCAAGCAGCCTGTCTGCCAGCGATATGCGGCAATACGAATACATGAACCATGTAAAGACCTTCGTAACCCACTGGTATGCCTTTGACGAGAGCAGCTACGAGAAGAACATTTCGCTTGCGCTCAACCTCATAGGCAACAAGGGGAAGGAGCTGTTGAACGAGTACAACGATGTGAATATGCTGAACTCACTCATACAAAAGAATATCCGTTACGGGGTACGCATCAAGGATGTAGAGATTAACACACAAACGATACCCGTTTCCGGAAAGATAATCTTCACGCAGACCGGGTACCGGGCACGGGGAAGCATCTCACGTAATATCGAAGCGGAGTTCACCATCTATGATATGCTGTCCCGCAGCGAGGAAAATGCGCACGGAGCCAAGATAGAAGATTGGATTGTCCGCTATTCCGAACCCGTGGAAAGCAACGGCACCAACACATCGCAGGCAGCTTCTCCGGGCAAGAATGAAAACCAGTCAGAAACCTCTAAACCAACCGACCATGGAACCGAATAAACTTATCAAAGACAAGAACAAGCTGTTGATGGCCATCCCGGTAATCCTGGGCATCCTCTTCCTTTATGTATTCTTCATCCGTGAGGACGGGAACGTGCCGTCAGGGAGTGACAGACAGGCCGCCTCGCAAGCCTTTTTGGAACCACAGTCGGAAATGGCCGACAAGGTGAACGACAAGATGGAAGCCTATAAGCAGGACAAACTGGAAGAGCAGGAGAAGGCACGCATCCTGAAAGAGTCTCAGGTCAAAGGATCTGATTTTTACTTCGAGCTGCAAAACCAGCAGGAGCGGTATGACCGTGCCACACTGGAGCGCATCCGCCGTATGCAGAACGATCCGTACAGCGAAGTCATGGCAGAATACGGAGGTGGCCGGAACGGACGCTTCTCTCATCAGCTGGAAAGCCAACTGGACGGACTGGAGGACGAGCAGGCGCTCAACGAGATTATCCGGGAAGCCAAGAAGAACTCACGCATCCGCAAGGAACTGGAAGAATCCGACAAATACCGCAAGCGCATGTATGAACGGATTGTCAATTATGACCAAGAGGGAAAAACGGAGAAAGCCGCTGCCAACCCTTCCGGCCATCCATCCGCCGACAGCCTGATGCAAAAAGGCCCGATCTACCATGCCGAAAACGGCAAGCGGGTACGCCGCCAACCGACCTCCGCACCGGGAAACAGCAACCTCTTCAGGGCTTGCATCCACGGCGACCAGACCGTAGTCACGGGCAGTACGGTACGGATGCGGTTGCTTCAGGACGTAACCCTATCCGGCATGAAGATACCGGCCAACACGCTGTTTTACGGTATCGCCACTTTGGGAGCCAACCGCCTCGATGTGGTAGTCAGCAACCTGAAGGTAGGAGACAACCTCAATCCCGTATCGGTGGTTGTCTTCGACAATGATGCCATGGAAGGTTTGAACCTGCCCAATAACCTGAAAGCCAGTGCAGCCAAGCGTATGGAACAAGGTCTTGTACAGAACATTGACATGCCGCTCTCTTCCATCGGCACGATGGCCAGCGAAGTGACCAGCGTAGTCAACGCCACCACCCAGGTAGCCAAGCAAATCTTGAACATGAGCCTCTCACAAGTGAAGGTACATCTCAAGTCCAACTACGAAATGTATATCCAAGAAGAGAGTCAGGAATCGAAGTTGCGTAGGCAAGCCGTGCAAGCGGAGTTACAGAAGCTCTATGAGCAAATGGAACAAGAGAAAACGAACAAGAAAAATCATCCCCTTCAAACATTGATAGACAAATTATGATAGACATTCTCAATTACCTGCTTGCGCTGTCAGCGGTCTTTTTCGGCTATCGGATCTACGTATCACGCCGGAACGGACGAGCCTTTAAAGAAATCCGTCCGCTGACCGTTTCTTTCGGCATTACCCTGCTTCTTCTATGGGGCATTACCGTATTCACCGCCTTTTTTTCAAGAACCGTTTAACATATCGACAACATGAAGAAATATATTTATCTACTGTTTTACTGCTTTGTGTGCAGTCTGCCGCTCTTCGCTCAGGAAAACGGCACTCCCCGGAAACAAGCCATCAGCCAAAAAGACATCTTTATCTCTTTCGACTGTGTGAAACACCTGGTATTTCCTGTGCAAGTATCTGATATCGCCATCGGCGAACAGGAGCTTGTCATGGCCAGCCGGGTAGAAGAGGCGCCCCATATCGTCAGGCTCTCGGCGCAAGCGGAAGGATTCACCGAAGAGACCAACCTGACCGTAGTCTGCATCGACGGAAGCGTTTACACCTATCACATCCGCTACCTTCCCGAAGGCGGCACGGATTCGTACCCGAACATTTACGAGGACAACGGGAAATGGCAGCACCATGACTATCAGGCAGAAGTCAGCGACCTCCATCTGGCCGAGTTCTTCTTTCCGGAGGACATCGCTTACGGAACGCCCGGCAACGAGGTGTCCTTCACTCTGGCCGCCTACAACAACCAGTTGAAAGTATCAACCGCCAAAGATGCCGTGGCATATTCCAACCTGTTTGTGGTGGATAAGGCCATGAACACTTACCACATCACCATCAAACGGGGCAATACCTCCGTATTCACCTACAATTTTGATGACCAGCGCAAATATACCGCCCATGTGGATGTGAACAGCGAGGAAATGGAAAGATGCATCCAAGAGCTGCGCACCAAGAAGCGCAACATCTACAGCCTGGGGGTCATCGAGAACAAGTTTGAGTTGTCAATGGCCAATCTGTATGTGCATGAGGACTTCATGTTTTTCATCTTTGACCTGAAAAACAAATCATACATCGACTACGACATCGAGTTTGTCAAATGTTTCCAGCGTGACCAAAAGAAGAGCAAGAACGCCATCCAGCAAGAAACGACCATCGAACCTATCTATCAGAAAGATTTTGATACGAAAATCAAGGGCAAGAGCCGGAACCGGCTGATACTTGGTTTCGACAAATTCACGATACCCGATGATAAGGTATTCGAGATCGAGATTTACGAGCGAAACGGCGGGCGGCACATCAAGCTGGCCGTGTTGAACGAATACATCCTTTCCGCAGAACCCTTATACAAGCCACAGCCATGAAACTGAGAGAAGCATTAGACACCTATATGTTCGACAACGTGGGACAGTTCGGCGGCATCGCCGAATCACTGGGCTATCAGACCGAATACCGGGACGGATATTTCCGGTTCCGCAAAGACGGGGAAGAGCTGAGCATGAGCGTAAGCGAAATCAGGGAAAAAGCCGGAGCAAAGTACGATGAAAGCCTTCGTGACCAATCAAAAGAACGTGTATCCGCCCTTTTTGACAAGGAACGTGCCAATGATCCTAAATATGTCGCCGAGCTGGAGAAGGATGGCATCAGCATCAAGCGGTGGGAGAACCTGAAGGGACATGACAAGGACGGCTTTACCGTCATCGACCATCGCCTGAAGGTATGCTACACCGGACAGTCGCTCTATGAATACGCCTACAAGCAAGGGAACATCCTCGACGGGAAAGGCACCAAGCTGGAAAAGGGTGTCATGTCTGATTTGATGGAGATACACGGCAAACCGGGGAAGCTCCGTTTCAACGATGACGGAATCTCCGTATTCTACCGCAAAGAGGCGTTGGTTATCCCGGACAAGGTGCTGGGAAAGAAGTTGGGCAAGAAAGAGAAAGAACAGCTGCTTGCCGGTGACATCGTACCCATCACCGTAAATAAGAAGGACATCCTGCTGCAAGTTGACCGGGATCTGAACTCCGTCATCCTGCGCACCAACCAGGAAATCAAGATTCCCGACATCATCGGGCAGACCAGCGAATATGGCGGCTACAAGTTAACCAAAGCCGACAAATACCTGCTCGCCAACGGCCATGCACTGGAGAACAAGCTGCTGCACAGTCCGGAAGGCTACTTCATTGCCGACATCCAACTGACGGATGACAGGAAAGGAGTCATGATACAGAACATACAGAGTATCACTCCCGGCAAGGCACAAGAGCTGATCAAGGCCATGACCCCCAAACTGGAAGCCCATGCGGCCAACATAGAAGCTGCAAAAGAGCAAAAACACGAAGAGGGGCGCAATATGGAAGCCGAGTTTAAGGAAGCGGTGGGCAAACATGACTTTGAAAAAATCGGGAAGCTCAAAGAGGAAGGATATAAACCCAGTGAAGAGTTTATCAAAGGAATCGGTAAGGAACACGGTCTGGATGAAAGGCAAACCCATGAAGTCATCCAGCTGTTCGGCACCAAGCCGGAAGAACAGGGCGAACATGAAAGGCAGGCCGCACGTCTGTTGGATGCCGCACAGACCGACAACTTTCATGTCATCCAAGAGATACAGAAAGAAGGGTACCGGCTCACTCAAGAAGACCTTACCCGGATGCGTGAAACGGGTGTGCAAGCCAACACACTGATAGCCGTACAAAAGATTTTCGGGATGGAAGGCAGCACAAAGACACTGGGAGATGTCAAACTGGCCAGCACACCCAAACCCGACAACAGCAAGGAAATGGCCCGTCCGATAGCCAGCACCATCAACCGGGCTTTCAATGACTTATAACCTAAAAAATCAGGAATTATGGATTACGATGAATTAGTACAGAAAAACATTGCAGGAGAAATCAGTGACTTAGAGTTTCTACTTGCACAGGAAGAGCTTGCACAAGCCTATCAAGAAGAGATGGCTGCCAAGCAGCAAGAGACAAACAACCAAACGGCCAGAGAATGGCTGCTTGATTACGAGAACAGAAATCTATACCAATAAATCATGGATACAGCAAGTGATAAAGCATTACAGCGTTTCGCCGAACTGATGATCGAAAAGATAAAGCAGGTGGAAGACAACTGGCAAAAGCCTTGGTTCGGGATAAAGGGTGGGGGACTTCCGCAAAATATCGAGGGAAGAACCTACAACGGAGTAAATTCCTTCATGTTGTTTCTACTTTCGGAAAAAGAGCAGTACAGCCTGCCGGTCTATATGACCTTCATGCAAGCCAAAGACAACGGCCTTAACATACTGAAAGGAGAAAAGTCATTCCCAGTCATTTACTGGAATTTCTCAGTAAGAGACAAGAACGGAAAGAAAATACCTTTCGACGTATATAAGAACCTGGATAAAAACGAGCAGCAGGAATATAAGGTCACGCCGTTTCTGAAGACATACAATGTGTTCAACGTACAGCAGACCAATCTTCAGGAAACGAAACCGGAGAAATGGGAAGCATTGAAGGAGCAATTCAAGATACCGGCCATCAAGGACGAGCAAGGGATGCTCACCGTGCCTCTGATTGATGCGATGGTACGGGAACAGCAATGGATCTGCCCCATTTATTCCAAGGAAGGAAATAGTGCTTACCATGCAAGGGGAGAAGATAACCATATCGTCGTACCCCTGAAGGGGCAGTTTAAGGACGGAGAGAATTTCTACTCCACACTACTGCATGAGATGGCGCACTCGACTGGAGAACCTGAGCATCTGAACCGGGAAAAAGGCGTGATTTTCGGAGACAAGCAATATGCCAAAGAGGAACTGGTTGCCGAACTCACCTCCGCTACCGTCGGGCAAAGCCTGGGAATATCCACCCATATCCGGGAAGAAAATGCCATGTATCTAAAAAACTGGCTGGGAGCCTTGAAAGAAGATCCCAAATTCATCTACAACATCCTTGCCGATGTAGGAAAAGCCAGCAATATGATTCAGGAACATACCGCACGGATGGAACAGTACCTCACACCGGAGGAACGGTTCACGCAGGCCGTCCTGCAAGACAACCGTCCGGTATTGGAGCAGATGAAAAACGAAGGTTTTACCCCTTCATCACGGTTATTGGAAAGTGTTGCGGCAAACCATCCTACAGCCGACAACCTTGAAACGCTACACAGCACTTTCGGCATTTCGCTGCCTTCCATGGAAGCGGAGCCAGCCATGAAAAATATGAATGAGCCACAGCTCGGATTATAAACTTTTAAAAACCATCATTATGTTTACAGGACAAATTATCGGTTATGTCGGTGCGGATGCCCGGCAGAACAAGAACGGAAAAGGATTCAACTTCCATGTATCCACCAAGTACAAGAACGTGAACAACGAGGAACAGACCCTATGGGTATGCTGTTTCGTGAATTACGAGAGTAAAGTCTTTGAGTATCTGAAAAAAGGGACACAGGTATATGTCTGCGGCGATGTGTATGCCGATGTATTCCAGAAGGATGACGGTAGCCACATCCCATCCGTCAGCCTGACCGTCTCACGCATTGAGTTACTGGGAAAGGCAGAGAAAAAAGAGAGCGGTGACGGAACGGCATCCGGACAACCCCAATAACAGCAACGGCCATGGAAAGAGAGAAGAAAGACCTGTCATTCATCCTGATCCTGCTATCCACGCTCATCGGGACAGCCGTACTGTTTCAGTGGGCTATCGTTACGGGATTATACGCTCCACTACGTAATCCGGCCATGTGGGAAAGGCTGATGGAGAAGGATATCCTATTCCGGTTTCTCTACGTTATCCTGATCGGAGGCCTCGCTTTTCTCTTTCCGGTTGGCAAAGTGAAAGACGAAAACAAGAAATGGGTTTACACCAGTATGACACTGGTTACGGCATCCATGCTGGTTGTCGGATTCAGCCGGTTATCAGCGTGGTATAACCTATTTGTATTTCCCATTCTATTCGTAGCGTACACGCTGCTTGTCATCAAGACTCTGCCTTATTTCATCCGGCGTCATGCCCAATCCGATGATAGCATTTTCGGGTTAAGCCGGGAAGAATCGGCTTTCTACTTCCGCTTTGAAACCGCCTCCGGGCCGCTGGTCATCCATAAGCCGCAGCAGAATGTCTATATCGACGGCGGTCCGGGAAGCGGTAAATCAGAGAGCTGGATCAAGGGAATCATCTACCAGTGCGCCGAGCGCAACTATGCCGGATTCGTGTACGATTGGGAGGGTGATCCCACCAAGGACAAGTCACCCATCCTCTCACGTATCGCATACGGAAGCATCGAACATTTCCGGAACAAGGGGATGGAAACACCCCGTTTCGCCTATATCAACTTTGTGGATATGTCACGCACGGTCAGGGTGAACGTACTTTCTCCGCAATACATGTCAAAGGGAAACGAATCGCTATTCATCCGCAATATCATCATGACACTGATGAAGAATCTGGAAGCAAGCTGGAAGGAAAAGACCGACTTTTGGGCCAACAATGCCATCAACTACGTCTATTCAATCGCCTATAAATGTTTCAAGGAAAGGAAGCTTGGTATCTGTACGCTGCCCCATGTGATAGCCCTTGCCCTTTCTGACAGCAACCTAGTATTCCACTGGCTGTCGGAAGATCCTGAAATCGCATTGAACATGTCCTCCATGCTGACCGCCTGGAAACTGGGTGCACAACAGCAGACAGCCGGAGCCGTATCATCCGCACAGACTCCGTTGGTACTCCTGAACAACAAATACATCTTCTGGGTGTTGTCGCCACTTCCCGAAGAAGAGTTCTCTTTGGATATAACCAACAAGGAACACCCAACGCTGTTATGCGTAGGCAATGCGCCCACCATCAAGGAAGCCGTTTCCCCTGCTATTTCCTGCATCGGCAGCGTCTTGATGTCACAGATGAACAATCCCGGCAAAGCGACCAGCATATTCATGGTAGATGAATTTCCGACCATCCTGTTGCAAGGCATTGACACTTTCATCGGAACCGCCCGGAAGCACAATGTCGCTACCATTCTCGCCGTTCAGGACTTCAACCAAGCGGTCAGGGACTATGGAGAGAAAAGTGCCAACATCCTGAAAGCCTCCTGCGGAACGCAGGCTTACGGTATGACCGGAAATGAGAAGACCGCCAAAGACATCGAGAACTTGCTTGGGGAGAAGAAAGAAGCGCAAGAATCTTATTCACACCAAGCCGGTGGCAATAACAGTGTCACGGAGAGCCTGCAAAAAGAAAAAGTCTTAAAGGCAAGGGACATTGCCGGACAAGCAGCCGGACACTTCATTGGCAAGATTGCCGGAGGCAAGCCGCCATTCTTCAGCGTGCAGATGGATATGTGCCGTTTTGAAGAGAAGGAGATACCCCGTTTCTCCTTACCGGTCAAACTGGGCAACGGCAAAGAAGAGATGGAACTGGAAATCCTGGAAGAGATTATCCAGCAGAACTACATCAAAATCATTGAAGATGTCAACGCCATCCTCAAAAAGATAGAGGACAAATTAAAAGAAAAGTCAGCAGTTCCGCCAACCGGGACACACAAGACAGAACAAAAAATCATCCGATAACATTCAACAAAAGAATCCTACCATGAGAAAAATTCATTCATTATTAGCGGCAGCCTGCTTATTGGCCGCTTCATGCAACAAAGAGGAAATCCAATCGGAAACAGACAAAGCCGGCATGTATCACATCACCGTAGCCGTAACCGGTTCCTCACCCAAAGGCAGTGTGCATATATATAATCTTGACGGCGTGAGATTCAGGAACGAACGCACCGGTACCTCCGCAGCTTCCGTAGATGAGAGTTTCACCGATAAAGCGGAATACAGCACGGAAAAGCCTGTCAGCCAAATTACCGTGCAAGGCATTCTCTATTCAAAAGAGAGTGCTATCATCACCATGCAGATAAAAAAAGACGGGGAAAGCGTATTCAACCAGAGCAAACAGTTGGAGGCCGTTCCCGGTATAGACACTACTGTTGATTTGGTTTACAGTACCTTGAAATAAAAATGCAGACGAATCAAAAAACATATACTTTCTCTTCCATATTTAGATGATATTTCTTATCTTTATGAAAGATAATCTTTCTCATTTATAATCTAAGCTCAGATAAAATGAGATTCAACTAATCCAGTCAACGTTATGAAAGTCGATTTCAATCAGATAAAAACAACCATTTCTCTGCCCGATTTCCTGCTGGAACTAGGATGGAAAATCGTGGAAGGCTCTTCCAACTCCTGTCCCAAAATGAGCAACGGAACGCATACCATCGTCATCAAGCGGAACTCGCAGAACCAATACACCTATTGGGACGTGCATAGTGACAGCGTGCGTGGCCGCAGTATCATGGATCTGATGCAGGAACATCTATTTGAAACAACCGGAAAAATGCCGTCCTTGCGCGAGGTGGGGGAGATCCTTCAGAACTACATCAACACCAACCGCATCACGACACCCGAAAAAAGCCGGTATGAAGTAGGTAACACAAGCATGAGAGCGGACGAACTTCAATTCTACTTGAGCCAGCTACAACCCTACAAGGGCAATTATCTCCAGAAAAGAGGTATCCTGAAAGAAAGCATTGAAAGCCGGTTCTTCAAAGACACTTTCTTTATCCGTGAGGTAAAGAACAAAGGGAGTGTTTACCGCAACGTGTGCATCAAGATGTACAATGAAAACGGTGTGCAAGCCATTTCTCAACGAAATGAAACATTCAAAGGGATTATCGGTGGCAAGTTCGACTGTCTGGCGACCAGCAACCATGACAAAAGCCGCCCGATAGACATTCTCTACATTGGGGAGTCATTTATAGACTGTATCTCCCACTATCAATTACGCCATTCCGGAAACGACCTCAATCTTGTATATGTATCTACGGAAGGGACATTCACGGAAGGACAAATGAGGCTATTACGCCTGATTCTTGACAAGAACCAGGTAAAGGAGCTCCGGAGCATCTTTGACAACGACAAACAAGGGCACAAGTACACTCTATGGCTGCATCGTTACTTTCATGGCGATACGACTGATGTCGAGAGCCTGAGTAACGATGAACTCCGCAACAAGGTACGGAAACTGAAGAACGTCGAACTTTCGGAAAACAAGGATTGGAACGATGATCTGAAAATCTCGTGTGGCATCTGTTCCTCCACGGAGGACGGCCAGTAACCTCATAGATTTGCTCCATCACATAATACGACAACCTATAAAATCAGATCAATATGAATATCAAGCATTTATTTTTTTGTATGCTGCTCATTGCCTTTTCCTCATGCAGCAAACCCGGCTATGAGAAGGCCATTGCGGAATGGGTTCAGACAGATTCTCACGGCACCTGGACGGATTTAAAGTTCGAACTACTGGAAGTGTTGGAAACAGAAGACGTCACCGTATCGGACAGCCTGTGCTACCTGAACAACAAAAGCGCACAATTATCCGCTGTCATACAGAAAGCGGAAAGTCCCCGTGCCTTATTCAAACCGTCCTTTTCCGCCTATATGGAAGCCGAAAAAAGCCTGAAAGCAACGGATGCCATGAAAGCCATGTACCTGCACCGTGACAGTACGGAAGTTATCGGCAAGATATTAAAATGCAGGTATGCCATCGTCCAGCCACACTCAGGGGTGCAGCAGAAAAAGACGGCTTCTTTCCTATTGTCCCCCGACATGGAAAAATGTATCGGCAAACTAAAGCCGACAAGCAAATAATCCGAGCGTAACGATGTGTAGCGACAACGTTTTTTGGGGTTCTTTTTTTGGGCGTCTTCCAAAAAAGAACTCCCACACATTTAGATGTGTGGGCTATTCATTACACTACCATCCTTTCCCTTATCAACGGTATATTATCCCGTACCAAATTCAGAATCCGGTCATGATAGGCTGATAATTGGTTAGACTTTCCACGACACTGGCACACCTCCATCCTGCTAAGTGAAAACTCCACCGTTTCCATGCGCCTTCCATCCACCGTTGCCGACATTATCAACGAATCTTCTCTCTTATAATAGGCGTTGCTGAATACACAATGATGCAGCAACTTTCCCTCTTTGTAAAAGTCCGAAAGGCTTTCCAATACCCGAACCATAATATTTCCATCCGCAAACGAAAGATTAAAGAAACGTGATTTGGCAGCAATATAGTCTTTTTCATCCTTTTCAGAATATTTTTTCTTACATTTCCCCATCACCCAATCATGCGCTTCTTCTACATTCAACGGACACAAATAATGAGGATTTCTCGCATCCAATTTATTTTCTATCAGCATATCCACATAGTCCAGCCACAAGTCCGCATCATGTATCACATAGTCATGTCTTAAACAGATTTTTACATACGTCCAATACTTATCTATACCGTATTTTCTCTCTAAAAATCTCAAGAACAAATTCATTTGCCCTGCCTTATATAATATCTCCATCCGATTATCAGTTAATAATGTCATAAAGAAGGAACTCGGACAAATATCATAAAAGGCACCCTTAAATCCATTCCTCGTAAGTTCGGGTATCACTTTCATTCTCGGATAGATAACTGCCGGGCAAATATCATAAATACGGTCATGATGCACATTCCGCTTACGCAATTCCAAAGAACTTCCATATATCCATGCATCGTAATAAAATATAGACATGCCCCGCAGCAAAGACAGCGTTTCTGTCTTGCCCTCTTTATTCATCCAACACTGTACCGCCTCAATTATAAAGTAATTAGCCGGAGACCCTTTTTTCAGCCGGCAGTCCACCATAAAAAAACGGATAACTTGATATTGCTTGTATGTAGTAATCACACAAAAATATTCTTTATATACAGCCGTCCTTTTCCTGCTATTCTCCAATTTCAGGTTCATACCGCAATGAGGACATTTACAGTTTTTCTTATCTTCCTTATCCCGCCATGTATGCCCACAATCCAAACAAAAGCAATTCCCCTTTGCATCACGCTTGAAATAATGCACAAAGCAATGTTTATAGGCATAACGCTTTTGAGCCTCTGAAACGGGAGCTAACTTCCTGCTCCCATTCACGATTTCCATTTGTAATTTTGTCTTGGGTTTCATATCAAAAAAGAGTTAACTGGGTTTGTACTTCGGTGTTGTTCTCACGTTTAGCTTGTTGACGCTTCTTCAACTTTGCCAATTCTTCCTCCTGCAATTTTTTGATAGCAGCCTCACGAGCCGCTTTCTTTTCTTCCTCTGACAATTCAACATGATGATTTACGACTACATTACATTTCAATGGGCTACCCACCTCAATATTATCTTCCTGATAATAGTGCAACGCCATACCAAAAATTTCATCATCACTAAAACCACAGCAACCGCTTTTCTTCACTTGGTTTAAAATATAGGTAATGCAATTATCTATATTCTTTGTAGGTTTTTGATAGACTGGAGCAAACAGACTATCCACCGCTGCCATATTATCAAGGTATGCCTTGATGGTACTTTTAAATTGTTCTGACACTTTCATAGTATATCATTTTTAGATTTCATTTCACAATAAGCCAATTTCACGAGAAACAAGGAGAATAGGCAAATAAGAGCCAACAACGTAACCGACACAACCTTTATCGGACTTGGCGTTATTACCGCTCCGACAAACATAGCCACTGCACAAAGAGCGATGATGACCGAAAAAACAAATTGAATGATTTGCATATACTTCTGTTACTTAGTTTGTTAAACTTCTAATTTTATGCTTCAGCTAGATTTAAAGACCTTTTTTAAAACCCCTTTCCGGGATGGCCTTTTCTTTCTGCCGACTTTTTTTTTTGAGCTTTCATGCCCCATCTGAGTTTATGAGCCTTTTTTTTACGGCACACAACAATAAGGAAGGAGGGATTAAGAAAAGTTTTGGACGACAAAAAATGTTGGGGACAGCGAAGCCGTCCGGCGTTATTTTTTTCGGGACAAAGGGGCGAAGACCGGAACTCTTTCGTATCCATCCACCGAAATAAATTTGCCGTTCAAAAACAAAGGATCTCAGATGGAGCTATGAAAAAAGCACATTAGGGGAGGCAGAAAACAAGGAAAAGGGCAGTACGGAAAGTAAAACAAACCATACGGTTTTGCTTGCAAAACCGTATTCCTATCTCCCTGCCACAAGTGACAGGGGGGGAACGGGTTAGCAACGGACTGCCGGGACAAACGGTAAAAGGAAGGAACTGCAATACGGAAGAAGGAGGTTGTTTCGGCAATGCCGAAGCTCCGGATGATGACCATTGCAATCCCGCCCACGTTTGGAACTTCTCTTTTCTGGTTTGCCCATAATCAGCCGCATAGCGGATGACTACGGGCAAACCGGGAATGAGAACAGTCATTCCGATGAAGGGGAGGGTGGGGAAGAATACTGCGTGAACGCAAAAACACTCTCGGATATGTAGCAAAAAAAAGCGGCACTAGGCCGCTTCAATCATTTGCTTGCTTTTTTCTTTTTAGAGACAGCCTTCTGTTTAGGCTGATCCGGTTTTTCTTCTTCTTTTTCCGGAGCCGGATAAAACTTGGTGGCTACCATCACAATGCGGTTACGCTTCTCCCCACTTTTAGAATCCGTCCATTCTTCCGGCTTAAAGTAGCCTTCAACGGTTATCAGCTCACCTTTTTTCAATACATCGAAGGAATCCAGTGCTTCATTCTTTCTCCAGGCTTCAATCCCCATGAAAGCGGAAACATAAGAGGTTTCTTCACCTGTCTTGTCTGCACGGCTGACCGCGATAGAAAAGCGTGCTACGCTTGCTGTTTCAAAACTACGGATTTCTGCATCCTTACCGATAAAACCTGTTACTGCGAATGAATTTTCAATCTTTTTCATATCTCTGATTTTTTAGAAGTTAATTAATCAATTTTACAGTGCAATAACTGATTGTTGGCTTTGGGGGGACACCATGAAAAAAGATATAAATACTCTTTTTATGCTGGCCGGAAAAAGGAAGATTTGTAACTTTTTTATTGGTGAAGATGGCAGCAAATAATTCGGGTTAAATACGCTTTTTATGCAAGGCAAAAAAAGGAAGATTTCAGACGAATAACAACGTGGTGTTTGTGAATCGTCCCCTTATCCCCGTAAAAGGGGTTAGCAACAATCTATATTTGCAACGGAAAATGATTTGACTTCCCTAAAAAATGATATGAAAAAGACAAAACTTGAAAATCAGCAACAGGTTTGGAAAGGATGCAAAAAACAACCGGTCAGACAGCAAGCATGGCACATTCCGAAAATATGGTCAGCCGCCTATCGACACACCGGAAGAAACCTCTGCAATTCCTTTTAAAAAAATGAAGCCGAAGAATGAAGCATACAATATTCCACGTATCGAAAAAAGTGACTGCACGATAAAATGAAAGGCTGCAACGGAAGAACAGACTTGCGGATTCTGCGGGGAGAACATAACCATACAGGCATACAGCCACTACAACTGTTTCCGGAAAAAGAAGATTATACAACCGGAAAAACAGAAAGGCATCCACTCGGAGAAAAGCAAGCAAACGATTGAAGCGGACTGCCGATTTAGCGGCGAAATATCCGACTACCTATATACAGCCCTAAAAGGCTGGGGCATATGGGTAAGCAACAGACTGCCGGGCAAATAAAAGGAGAGTGGCATAGCCGCCGGAAAGAGGTTGTCTCGATGTGGCCGAAGCTCCGAAAGCAGACCGGATATGCCTCTCTCCTTTGCCTTCCCCATTCCTGGATTTCACACAATCACGGAGCCTGCGAGTGACTATGAGAAATCCTGAAACGGGGACAGTCACTCCGCTGAAAGGGTGGGTGGGAAACATGTGACTTTCTCCAAAATAACAAATAGGGGTATAAAGATCTCAAAAGAAAAGAAAGCCGTTCCAGAAAAGACTGGAGCAACTATCACCATCTACTGTTCTTTAAGTTAATTGCAGCAAATCCAAATCATCAGTGACCAATCCATCCAATACATGTTGGATTTTATCAAATATAGCCTTATCTATGCCATACGTGGCGCATAACGATTGAAATTTGCTTACAGCATCGAACACCTGTAATATCTTCTTTTCGGGCTCCTCTACAAAATCCTCGGCAAAGTTGACGAAATCACTTGTAGTCAAGGCAGACCTTTTGCCCATCACGCCCATCGAATGAATGTGTGCTGAAGAATTTTCCCATGTATTTGCCGTGAACATTACATCATATGCAGGTGATAAACGCCATACCCCTGCCTTATCCATGATAAACGATATGTTCTTATTATGATCATCGGATATACCTGCGACATAATTAAATACCATTCTGATAAATATCTGATCTTTGTCTTCCTGGGGAAGTTTCAGAGTCTCTGCTATCCAACACAGCTTCATATAATCATCTGCACCCGGCATAATGGCCGCAAGGGTCTGACTAAAGAGCTTTTCTCCATTCTTACGATCAAATCTTTCCGTTACGAAATGATTTCTTCCATCAATTTCTTTCAGGAAGCATGGCATCATGTTGATTCCCGCCGCCTTTGCCATTTCGCTATATACCATTTCTATCTCTGTGGTAGGAGAGTCATCTGCTTCTTTAAATTTGATGATATACTGCTTAAAATTTTCAGGCAAATCCACCTGGCCGGAACGAAACTCTTCCGTTTCGAGATTATAGGCAATCACTGCCTTCGGGCGCATGCCACCGGCAGAAGTTCCAAGATATATCAACTTTTTCATCGTGAGGCTATCCTCCGGTGATATGACAGCAGCATCTCGATCATTATATATTTTAGAAGCCAAAGTTGCCAATGATGACATATTTACTGACTCATGGATGGCATCATCATTAAATTCCGGTTCAAATTCCAATGCTCCCATAGCCCTCTTGCCAATATAAGAGAGCTTCAATAGAGGCAATGATTCCGTAACCTTTATATTATTATCCGTGAGCCATTGGTCAAATAGGGAAGCCCCCCATTTGTCAGGAAGCGCATCTGCAAGAAATTCCGGAAGCCCTTGATATAATTTATCTTTTTGTATTCTTTTACCTGTTTTTTCATTGATTAGGAAAGGGGAGTCTGGAAGTTCCGGAACCAAACCGACAACGCCTTCAAGAGTTCCACTTATACGCAAAATCTTAAGCAATGTACTTAGGGCAATATCACTTACTTTACAAGATTCTATTCTCTTAATAGTAACGATAGATACTCCTGCCTTATCCGCAAATTCTTGCTGGGAAAAACAGCAGCTAAGTCTTATAGACTTAACTCTCTTGCAGATTTCCTTTACAATACATTCATCTGAAAATTCGTATATTGTATATGTATCATATAATCTTTTCATAGAAAAACATATTTAGGTATCATTTTTGATACAAAAATACCGATAAATCTGAAAATCACCAAATTAAGAAACACTTTTTTTATAATCTTCTGCCGCATTAGCAAACGATTGAAGCGACCTTGTGCCGCTTCAATCGTTTGATTGCTTTTTCTTTTTAGTCCGGGGGTTCTTATTTTTCCGGAGTCGGGTAGAACTTAGTAGCTACCATCACAATGCGGTTACGTTTCTCCCCACTTTTAGAATCCGTCCATTCTTCCGGCTTAAAGTAGCCTTCAACGGTAATCAGTACATCTTTTTGCAGTATCCAAAAAGCATAGCGGTCTTCCATCTTACTCTAGGCTTCAACTTTCATAACAGAGGAAACAAATGTTTTTTCTTCATTTATCTTGCCTATGCGACTGACCACAATAGAGAAGTGTGCAACCTTTACTATTTCGAATAAATGGATTTCTGCATCCCTACAAATCCTGCCTGTTACTGCGAATGAATTTTCAATCTTTTTCATATCTCTGATTTTTTAGAAGTTAATTAATCAATTTTACAGTGCAATAACTGATTGTTGGCTTTGGGGGACACCATGAAAAAAGATATAAATACTCTTTTTATGCTGGCCGGAAAAAGGAAGATTTGTAACTTTTTTATTGGTGAAGATGGCAACGAATAATTCGGGTTAAATACGCTTTTTGTGAAGGCAAAAAAGGAAGATTTCAGACGAATAACAACGTGGTGTTTGTGAATCGTCCCCTTATCCCCGTAAAAGGGGTTAGCAACAATCTATATTTGCAACGGAAAATGATTTGACTTCCCTAAAAAATGATATGAAAAAGACAAAACTTGAAAATCAGTAACAGGTTTGGAAAGGATGCAAAAAACAACCGGTTAGACAGCAAGCATGGCACATCCCGAAAAGATGGTCAGCCGCCTATCGACACACCGGAAGAAACATCTGCAATTCCTTTTAAAAAAATGAAGCCGAAGAATGAAGCATATCATATTCCACGTATCGAAAAAAGTGACTGCACGATAAAATGAAAAGCTGCAACGGAAGAACTGACTTGCGGATTCTGCGGGAGAACATAACCACACAGGCATACAGCCACTACACCTGTTTCCAATAAAAGAAGATTACACCACCGGAAAAGCAGAAAGGCTCCACTCGGAGAAAAGCAAGCAAACGATTGAAGCGGACTGCCGATTTGGCAGCGAAATATCCAACTACCTATCTACAGCCCTAAAAGGCTAGGACATATGGGTAAGCAACAGACTGCCGGGCAGTCACTCCGCTGAAAGGGTGGGTGGGAAAAAACTAAGTGGACGCAAAAAACAACCTTACCATTGGGGGATAAACTTCCCCCTATTTTCACTTCACATATTCTTTACCCCACTTCAATTGATTCAACAAACTTCAACAACAAAGCGACTGTTACCGTATGAAATGAAAGCTGATTGAACAACTTATGCGCTTTCAGCATCTCAATAGCGGCTTCAGCCGTAACAACTCTCTGTTCATAAAGCCGAATTGTCGCATATAACTGGTCATTTGCGACAGGCCCCATTATTAGGTCATAGTCACCGTTTTCTCTTCCTCTGCGGTTGTTGACAACAAACTCCAGCCATTCTTTTGTTGCACCCATAAACCGAAGAACCGGATATTCCCTATCAAGAATATCATCGGGAACTTCATAAACAGAGACGATTGCTTTTTCGCTCTGTTCCCTGTTCTTCTTCAACAAAGCCCATTTTTTTGCTTGTTCAAAGTTGGTTGTCGTATAAAATCCCTTCCCAAAGTCCGTAGCCTTCCGTCCTTTCTGTATATTAGGGCGTTTCACGGTAACTGTAGATCCATGAAATAGTCTCATTTTCTTTTATTGATATAAGTCGTTATAGTATCTAATATATATTCGGGGTCTTGGGTATGAAGCATTTCAAAAGTCTCATCCAAAAAATCAAAAACCCCATAGTCCGAAAACAACAACAAGGTTTCTTCCGCACTTTGTTTCTTTTCCTCCCTATAATTCTCAATGCAGAACATCTTGAAAAGCAGGATCTTCGTGTCACCGTTATACCGTCGTTTTTCTTCTGTTTTTTCCTTCTCCAATGTTTCATAAAGCGACAATGTACTTGAATACCATAACTTGGTACTCTTATCCAGCAAAGATTTATACAACTGTCCCATTAAAATCTAAAATAGTTCTTTGAAATATTTGAAATTTAGTTAGTTACAGCGATTTTCCGAGCGAACGGACTTGAATTTGTAGCTTTGCATCAGATTAGTCCGATGGCATATGTTCCAAGACAAATACGTTTTCGCTCAATTGCCTTCATTTCTGAATCGAAGTAAGTTTAACCGCATTGTTGCCAAGTATGATGGCGACAAATATGTGAAGCACTTCACCTGCTGGAATCAACTACTTGCTTTGATGTTCGGTCAACTTTCTAATCGTGAAAGTCTGCGAGATTTGATAGTTGCTCTTGAAGCTCATCATTCCAAATGTTATCATTTAGGAATGGGTAAAAATGTATCAAAGTCATCGCTGGCAAGAGCAAATCAAGATAGAGACTATCACATCTTTGAAGAATATGCTTACTACCTGGTTAGCGAAGCACGACAAAAGTGTGCTAATCATATTTTCAAACTTGGCGGTAACGTTTATGCTTTCGATTCGACAACTATTGACCTGTGCCTTTCAGTCTTTTGGTGGGCAAAAGTTAAATATTGGGATGAAGAACAAGAACGAGAATTTACATTCATAACCAATGCGATGCATATATCTGCACTTCAAATTGCTGAACTTTATAAAAATCGCTGGCAGGTAGAGCTATTTTTCAAATGGCTCAAGCAGCACCTTAAAATCAAAAGATTTTGGGGAACTACAGAGAATGCTGTTCGAATACAGATATATGCTGCAATATGCACTTACTGTTTGGTGGCAATCATTCAACACGATATGCAACTGGATAGAAGTACATATGAAGTGTTACAAATACTGAGCATCTCATTGACTGATAAGACTCATCTGAGAGACCTCTTTGATAAAACTAAATTTCAAAATGACAAAGAACGATTCGGACCAAATGGGCCAAGTTTATTTAATTTTTAATTCGTCCCAATACGTATATGTTCATACGCATTGATAGCACCTGAAAACTTACACACAGCCGAAGCAAACCCCTTATAACGAAGTTCATTCTTATCAGCGGAAGAAGCCGGAACACAAGCAAAAACAATATTCTTAACATCATCACCAAAAACTTGATGTAACTTATTCGCTATCATCCAAGCTATATTCAAATAAGCTTTTCCATCCTTAAAACTCCATATCATCTTACGAATTTGCCATTCTCTTTCCGTTGCCTGCCGATATTGCATAGGAAGATACTCAAAGAAAGAAAACATCATCTTATGCCATTGTCTGAACTAGGATATTTACTCTGATGTGCCATAGTCTTTTATCTATTAAAATTAAACTTATGCTTCAGCTAGATTTAAAGACCTTTTTTTAAACCCCTTTCCGGGATGGCCTTTTCTTTCTGCCGACTTTTTTTTTGAGCTTTCATGCCCCATCTGAGTTTATGAGCCTTTTTTTTACGGCACGCATCAATAAGGAAGGAGGGATTAAGAAAAGTTTTGGACGACAAAAAATGTTGGGGACAGCGAAGCCGTCCGGCGTTATTTTTTTCGGGACAAAGGGCGAAGACCGGAACTCTTTCGTATCCATCCACCGAAATAAATTTGCCGTTCAAAAACAAAGGATCTCAGATATACTGCGTGAACGCAAATTAATGGGATTACCAGTAACTCAAGCGTTTTTTGCTACTTTTGGGGTGCTTGCCAAAAAGTAGCGGACAGCAAAATACCCTCCCTTCCCTAATCCAAAAGAAGGGAGAATGTGCTTCATTGAAGGTATATAGGTTCCGTTCCCTGATTATAACAATACATAGTGTTATTTCTGAAACCATCAAAGCATATATGAAAATCATCGAAATCCTGTTCCGTGGCCAAACGAACCTTATCACTCAACAAAACCATGCATTGTTTATTGACAACCAAACGAATAACATCTTCATTCAAAACGGGAATATTATTAATTTTGCCCATCATTGTTATAATATAAATCAGTTTATAATCATTAAAATACAATATCATTACAAATGATACCTATAATTTTATAGGTAAACTTTTCCACCGAGACCACCTCATAAAGATAGTCTTCATGGCAAGAAGCCATTATACAGTTCTCACATTCAAGAATAGGATTTATAACTACACGGAATTTAATAGTGCCGTCCACCAGAACAAACTCCACCCGATTAAAGAACCCTTGTAGAGAATGCCCTTCCTTATCCATCAGACGCACTACTTCACCTGTAAAAACAGCCAATTCCTTAGCCTGCCATTTCGCTTTACGCAAACAACTGTTCGCCGCTTTGACGTTCTCATTCACCTCTTTTGTTCTTATTGCTTTCATACCAAAATCCTTTTTACATATTATCTTGTCAAAAATCAAAAGTCAGCTGCGTAGCCCTTTGCGTTGCTCTGAATCGACCTCTTCAATTCAGAATTATCCTCCATTGCATTTTCAAGTTTCCTAATAAAAGAAGTGTCACCTGCTTCCGTTATCTTTAAAATAGGCAACCATACTCCGGCTATCAGCTGTAAATCTATATGATAACTTCTCCAATGCTGCATTGTCAATGTATTCATCCATGCGACTTCACCGGGTACGCTATTCATCATCAGATTGACAACGGTCATCTTTACACAAATCAAATCTATATCCGAGCCATAACAAAAAAGCCTTCCTCCATCATTCTCTTCCGCACATTTTTTACAGCGGAAAGTAGCATCCTGCCGGAACCACAGCACGAATCACAGACCGACTGTTTAGGTTTCAGCCTATTTCCCCCCATACATGCCATCAAATCAGCAACGTGTATCGGGGTAAAGAACTGTCCGTTATTCCCATGACTGACACACTCCATGAACATATCTCCCAAGACATCGCAAAATCCTTCCGAATATTCAGACACCCTATAAAACATTTGAACAAAAAGTTCCATTTCATATGGCTTATATCTTTTTTCCACTCTACGATAATCCTCCGCCAACATCCCGACAGACAAATAGTAAAGACAAACATCCAAAAAATCCCGAAAGGCTTCTTCATATCCCCGACTGAAAGCAAGCTTTTCATAAAGTTTCATTATCTCCTTTGGTATCATACTTTTCTGACTTCATTATTCACAACATTCTATATTCCTTGTGCCATAGATTTTATCAAAAGCCGCTTTTATCTCCGAGCGATATTTACAGTCCTTCTCAAAACAAAGTTGTTTTGTCCAAAATCGAAATCAAAACCATCGGTATTATCAATCGTTACAGAAACATAATCAGTCATACACAAATAATCGAAGCGTTTCTTAGTAAGCGGTGTGAGTGTATCGAGGTTCTCGCCATCAAAATCCTCTCCAAAGATAATGTCGTCCACCCCTATTCCATGATTGTAGTTCTCACGCACACAATCACGCAGAATCCAAAGGTTGCGCAGATTTACCCAGTCTGCCGTTTTATTCTTGATTCTGCTAAACAGCACAGCGGCTGTGTATAGGTAGTGTCCGCAATGGTTGTAGTCATTTATTTAAAAATTTCTCTCTTTTATTTCACTGATAACCGACATATAAAAAAACAGGGATTACCTATTCCCTTCATTAACGGGTGGACGGTTTTACACAGCTGACAAGTGAAACCGGACGCTTTTACACAACTAAAGCAAACGCTGAAGAGATTCTTCGAAAGGTTTGAACAGAACAATCTTGTTATCAATCGTTTCAGAGCTGATTGCGGCTCGTGCTCTGAAGAGATCGTGGAAGAGGTTGCCACCCACTGCAAGACCTTCTATATCCGTGCCAACTTGTTTATGGCAGTATTGATGTAAAATCCACGCCGCAGCGTGTCTTGTTGAACGGTACGCTGACCAGTCGATCAGGGTTGATTATCTCGTCCATATCCTTGTCGTTTTTGCAAAGATAATAATTTCATTTATCAAAATGGCATAATTACCGT
>VOFH01000032.1_pt1 | contig 110159 bp, 176 predicted proteins | sample 5384091 | NCBI WGS metagenome assembly VOFH01 (sample SAMN12384727, study PRJNA508395) | human gut metagenome | isolation source: healthy gut G | host: Homo sapiens
AACATCCAAGACAACGGTCTTGCGGTCTGTATCGACTTCGTCCAACATCAAGTTCACAATGTGCTCCAAAATCAGTCTTTGTCAAAGCTGAGAATTCGATTACACCGTTGAAGCGGTTCAAGAATTCTGGACGGAAGTAAGGGGCCAAACGGTCCATCAATTCACCTTCTGGCTCTTGTCTGAAAAGCCAGCGTTTGATGTGGCAATAATCACTGTGTTCTTGAAGTTCACAACGTTACCTTGACCGTCAGTCAAACGACCATCATCCATCACTTGCAACAACAATGTCAAAACTTGTGGGTTAGCCTTTTCAATTCATCCAATAGGACAATTGAATATGGATTACGACGAACCTTTTCAGTCAATGTGTTGCTGTTGTCGTCATAACCAACATAACCGGCTGACGTACCAATCAACTTTGCTACGGCTGTCAAGTCTGAGTATTCTGACATATCCAAACGGATGATGTTTTCTTTTGAACCAAACATTTCAAGGGCTAATTGTTTAGCCAACTCAGTCTTACCGACACCAGTCGGACCTACAAAGAGGAAGCTCCCAATTGGGCGGTTCCCTTCATCAAATCCTGCACGATTCCGACGGATAGCACGTGCCACCTTTAACAGCTTCATCTTGACCGATAACCTTAGTTTGCAAACGGTGAGCCCATATCTTTCAAACGTTCGATATCTGAGGCTCCCATTTGCGATACTGGGATACCCGTCATACGTTCTACAGATTCAGCTACATCGTTGACAGTTGCAGTTACCTTATGGTCTTCTGTATGGTTTTCAATTTTCTTTTCAAGTTCTTCAATACGAACCTTAGCATTCAGAGCTGCTTCGTAATCTTCTTTGGCAGCCGCAGCTTCTTCTTGTTTCGGTTTTTTCTTCTTCGATTTCATGTTCAACAGCATTCACATCAGTCACTGGGTTGTTGAGCAGCCAAGTGAGCAGCTGTCATATCGACAAGGTCAATGGCTTTATCTGGCAATGAACGTTGTGGAATGTATTGACAGAAAATCAACCGCTGCTTTCAAAACTTCATCTGGCAAGATGACATTGTGATGTTTTTCATAAAGATCACGGATCCCTTGAAGAATCTTGAACGTATCTTCAGCTGATGGAGCATTAACCTTCACTTCATTGAAACGACGAGCAAAGCCGCATTCTTCAAGATGGTGTTACGGTATTCATCTTGAGTAGTTGCACCAATGACTGTCAATTCCCCACGTGAAAGAGCCGGTTTGATGATATCCGCAAGACCTTTAGACCCTTGACCATCACCAGTTGAACCGGCACCTAGAATTTGGTGGATTTCATCAAAGAAGAAAGGATAATGTTTCCGGCAGCCTTAACTTCGCTTCACCAAGTTTTGGATGTTTTCTTCAAAGGCACCACGGTATTGTGTGCCAGCTTCAAGACTTGAAATATCAATTGAGAAGATTTCTTTATTCTTGATAGCAGCTGGGACATCACCATTGACAATGGCTTGAGCCAAACCTTCAACAACGGCTGTTTTACCAACCCCAGCATCCCCGACAAGGACTGGGTTATTCTTGGTACGACGAGCCAAGATTTCGCAAGCTTCTTGGATTTCTTTGTTACGTCCGATAACAGGATCCAATTTACCTTCACGAGCTTCTTCAGTCAAGTTACGACCCTCTTTTGTTTACATAAATTATTATAACTCCTTTGCAGACTGATTTCTTTGTCAACTACTTTTTTACATAATTTTTTAAAAAAATTTTCATAAAAAAATCTGGATGTCATTCCAGATTCCACATTTATATAGAAGTTCTTGGCTAGATAGATTTAAATTCCCCAGCGTTTTCTTGAATAGCCGTCTGTACATTTTTAGCAAATTGCCCCACCATGGATTGGTCCAGTTGCTTTCCGACTACTTGGACGTCTTCTTCAGCTACTGTTGTAATCGCAGTCAATCCATCATTGTAACGCTTCTCAACTCCTGCCTTGCAGGTCAATAAAACGGGCGCATAGACAACCCGGATTAAATCTTTTTCAAGTTTCTTTCGACTTTCGATGATCCTCATCTTATCTTTCATATCTAAATCAAAAAATCTTTAACTGGATTATCACCCATACTTCCTCCTCTTCTATACTATGAAACTTTATCTTGTGCAATTTCCTCTTCCAACTGGCATCTCTCTTTACGGTAGGATTGCCATAAATTCTCTTCTTCAGTGTCGATCTGTTTTATGGCTACTTGCGCTGCATCTCTAGCTTCGAGATCATACTCTTCGATACAGCGATGGAGGGACTCCCATCCACAACTGACATCAACCTCCTGCTTTTGTAAAAAAGAAAGCTGCCATCGCATACTCTTCTTCCAGCATCTGGGTGAAGAGCTGCTGTTTTTTCTTTCTACTAAGCAACGCTTTTCATCTAGCTCCAAGCGCGCTTTTTGAAATTCTCTTTCCAAGTGATCTAGTTGCTTTTCCCTTTTCGAAGGAGTAGATGACATTAATAAGCTAGTTGTTCCCATTGATTCATTTCTCCTGCTATTTCTTGATCTTTTGCTTTTAAGAGCTCAATTCCTGCATTCACTTGCTCGTTTAAAGTATGGAATTCATTCGATAAGGACTGATATGCAGCCAAACGATTGTCGAACCTTTCTCTTACTTCAGTGACAACTGTTTGCCTTGTTGCACCAGCCTGTGCATAGGCCTCTTCTACTTCCGCAAGATTGAGAATGAAGCCTTTCGGAACGGTCTGTAATACTTTCTCCAAAGCTTCTAAATCTGTATCCAGTTGTGACTTAGATTTCTGAGCTTGCTCCAGCCCTTCATCCACTACTCGAATCAGCTCATCAGAAGCCAAGCGCGCCTGCAAAGCATCGAGATAGATTTGTTCACTTGAGCTCAGTCCACCACCTGTTTTTTGTAATTTATCCTTTAGGCGATAGTAAACCTTCATCCGCTCTTCAATGATTTCCTTCCGAGTGATGGCTTCCGTTCCCTTTTCAAGAACCAAATTCCCATCCTTATCATAGATATAACCATGCATCATGTGTTGCAGGCCAATATTTTTCAAATTCTTCGTTTTGAGGTGCTTAACAATCCCACTGGCACCCTTGCTTCCAGAATCCTGATAGCCCAAACTAACCAAATCTTTATGGTCAATGTGGTTGTAGATTTTGTACTTCAGCGCATCTATACGCGCTTTTTGCTCTGGTGTTAAGATGGGATAGGCATTAGGGACCATTGTATAGATGGACGGTCCCAATATGAGAAGCTTCCTCTTCCGTCAAACAGGCAAGCGCATACTGAATATTCATAGATCCCAGAGAGTGACCGTATAGATCAATCTTGGCATTGGGGTATTTTCGGATCACCTCTTTCAAATGAGCTGCAGCATCTTTAAATTGCGGAGGCGGGAAAGTACCGTTTTCATCATTGTATTTTTTTTAAAAAGCAGCTCCCATTAAAGTAGGAAATTTAACCTGTTCTTCGGCTGTTCTTTCTGCAAAAAAGCCGACCACATCTGATGCTTTTTTCCTGTACGAAATCGCTGACAGGATTGTCCAGCGCTTTTTGTATGAACCTGCCAACGGGGTGGCCTCCGGTGGAAGATTGACAGATGTAGGAATAATTGCATCTTCAAAAGCTTCTACAGCATTGTTAAAACTATCTTTAGCCTTATCTCGCATAATTCTTCGCATATTCTGTTGCATACTCGCTTGCACCACCAGGGTTCAAAATATTGGAAGCTGCTGGCAAATCTGTCTTTACCCAATCCGTAAATGTATCATGGAGTAATTTTTGTGTACTTATTTCAGTTTCAGATCCCTTCATCAAAACTGTCACGTCATGGATTTGGGCACGTTCTTCATCTGAAGCAGTATAGGGGACTGCTTTTTGTTTTTCGCCTTGACCATTGTTAGTAAGAACGAAGACCTGCTCTCATTGTCATTTACATTATCATAGATGTGAGCCGTTTTCAATCGTACATCTTGATTATATAATATTTTCCATTTTCTTTATTTCATCTGAAAAGTTTGCATTTTTTCTTAATTCCCAATTTCTGATGGAACATATTCTAATAATGCTAGGTTTATCTTATGTAGATAATCTGAATCTATTGAATTATTGTCCATAATATTTTCCTTCTAAAAGTTCGTCCAACTCTGTAGGTGTACTGGATGCATTTGCAACATGATATGATCCTGATTCTTTCTATTACTACCATATCAACAATCAAGTTTATCATCATTATTAATAACAATCTCAATATTAATCCTTCCATTGGATTATATTTTAATTTATCTTTTTTTAAAATCCTGTAAGTCTTTATTTTTCCATTTGGAGTCAATGTGCTTCCTGGGTCCAGTTTTTTAAATATTTTTCAATCGCCACTTTCATCTTCTTACTCTCTGCAATTTGAATCATTTCTTGTTTTTTGGCAGATTGTCCATTAAAAAAGCTACAGCCTCCTAAGCTCAGGCTAAATACTACCATTATCAACACAATAAATTTTTTTTTTTTTCATCTTCTTCCCATTTCTTTCTTCTAGTTTTCTTAAAATTTATTATACAAAATTCCATCAACGTCTGAAATGTTACTTTTGTTAAAAAATGTTGCTAAATCATTACAAGCACTAGCTATTAATGTAACATATTGGTTTTGATTCAGAAATGTTTCTATTTTCCTATATTAGTTTTCCTATTTTGGGTATTTACCTCCAAATGAGTTTATTTCCCAGCATCTTCTGCTTCACTTAACAGATCATCTTAATTTTGCTGAAATACCGTAACTACCTGCTTCGAACTGTCCTGAATCTTCCATTTGAACAGTCGTATCGATCGTTAACTTTTTATCGCCATTGATAACGAGAGAGACGTTCATCCCTCCCATTGGATTGTATTCCAATTCACCTTTTATCAGGGTATAGGAGTGAATGACCCTTCTGAAGTGAAAGCTTTAGGATCGATACTGATTAACAAGTGTTTTATCGCTCGCTCCATTTTCGTGCTCTCTGCAATCTGAATCATTTCCCTTCTCTCAGCAGCTTTATCCGTAAAAGACTGCAACCTCCTAGAAACAACGTCAGTAAGAATAGTAGCATTAATCGTTGTTTTTTATCAGTCATATTTCCCTCTCACTTATATTATTCGTAATGATTTTTAAAAAAATGAGCCAATTTTTAAAAATTTTTTCCAGATCCTAAAAAACACACCCTTACTGGGTGTGTCTCTTGTTAAATCATGTATTCGACGCTATAAGTGGCATCGGATAGAATCCGTGAGAGGAATTGTTTGGTTCGTTCTTCTTTTTGGACTGTTGAAGAATTCATGCGGTTCGTTTTCTTCGATGATGTGTCCGCCATCCATAAAGATAACGTGGTTGGCCACATCACGCGCAAAGCCCATCTCATGGGTTACGACAACCATGGTCACTCCTTCTTGGGCCAATTGTTTCATGACATCTAAGACGTCACCGACCATCTCTGGGTCTAGCGCTGAAGTCGGCTCGTCCAGCAAGATCACGTCTGGTTTCACTGCGATGGCACGCGCGATTCCGATCCGTTGCTGCTGGCCACCTGACAATCGCGAAGGATAGTAATCCTTGTAAGCGAGGAGACCAACTTTTTCAAGGGCTGATTCTGCCCGTTGGATGGCTTCTTCTTTTGGAATCTTACGAGCTACAACCAGGCCTTCTAAGATATTTTCAAGCGCTGTTTTGTTGGCAAAGAGATTGTAATGCTGGAAGACAAAGGCTGTCTTTTGGCGGATTTCTAGAATCTCTTTTTTGCTGAGTTTTGAGAGGTCATACTCTTTTCCACCTAGGGTGAGGTGCCCTGTATCTGCCTTTTCCAAGTGGTTAAGGCAGCGAAGGAAGGTTGTTTTTCCTGATCCAGATGGGCCCAAAATAACGACGACATCCCCTTGGTTGACCTTGAGATTAACATCTACCAGGACTTGGTGATCCTTAAATTTTTCGATACGTGTTCTACTTCTAACATCTTCTTCATTTCTCCTTCTTCTATGCGAGTGTCAGGCGTTTTTCTAAGAGATTGAATCCCCACTGAATCACCCCACAAATGACAATATAAAGAATAAAAATCACTAGATAGGATTCAAAATATTGATAGCCATAAGAGGCTTCGACCTTGGCAATGGCGGTGATATCCTTGATGGTCATGACAAAAACAAGGGAGGTTCCTTTGACCAAGTTGATGACCAGGTTACACAAATTGGGAAGGGCTGAACGCAGGGCTTGTGGAAAAACAATGCGGATATAGGCTTGGCGATTGGTCAAACCTATAGCTTGCGCTGCTTCTAGCTGGCCCTTATCCACCGTCAGAATAGCTGACCGGAGAATTTCAGCCAGACTCCCCTGTTGTCATCAAGCTAAAAATGATAAAGGCATAGTAAATGGGATTGATCTCAAAGACATTAAAGTGACTGCCAATACTCTTAAAAAAGCTATTTAAGAGGCTGGGAAAGAGACTATAAAAGAAGAGAATCAAGAGAATCGGAGGCGTCGCGCGAATAAAAGCTAAGTAAACCACTGAGAAACTGCGAACCCTTTGACCTTATAGATCTGACCGAGTGCCAAAAAGAGGGCTGGAAAAAAACTCAAGAGAATCGACACGACCATGATCAGAAGGGTCACTGGAACACCACCCAAGGTGGCTAGAAATGTTTTACTAATAAAATTGAAATCCATAAGCTACCTTTCTGTTACACTGAGTCGTTTCTCAAGGAGTTGAGCGGAGAAGGAGATCACAAGGGCAATTCCCCAGTAGATCACTGCTACAGCTGTATAGGTTTCGAGGGAATAATTCCCAAGATTGCGGCTGATCAAGTTGTTGCCTGCTCCCATGATATCGATAAAGCCAATGGTATAAGCCAAAGCGGCATCGCGCATGAGGTTCAAGATGGCAGTCGTCATATTTGGAAGAGCCACGCGAAATGCTTGGGGAAGAACAATCCGCCAAATGGTTTGAGCTGGCGTCAAGCCAATACTCAAGCCTGCCTCCATCTGACCTTTGGGAATGGCCAAATAGGCTGCCTTAAAGACCTCAGAGATCATAGCGGCAAAGAGAAGAAACATGGCAACCAGGACAAAGACAAACTTGGACCAGTGGTCAATGTCAATGCCCAACCACCAGTTCAAAAATTGGGGGAGCCCATAAAAGACCAAGAAGAGCAAGACAATCGGAGGGGTACAACGCAAAGTAAAGACATAGCCTTTTGCCAGACCTGCTCCTACCTTATCTTCTGATACTTGTGCCCAGGTCAAAACCAAGCCAAATGCAGAACCGAGAACCGTCGTTAACACCATCAAAGCTAGGGTCGCTGGCAGAGCTTGGACCAAGGTTGGAAGAAATGACCAGACCTTGGAAATGTCGTATGAGACCATGTTTCTTTTCCTTTCTGTATCCGTATAGAAATAAGGAAGCTGGGGCTATGCGCACCCAGTTCCATCTTATTTCTCTTTATCTACATAACTGAAGACATCTTCACCGAAATATTTTTTCGACAATTTAGCAAGTGTGCCATCTTTTTCTAATTCTTTGATAGCCTTGCTGTATGCTTCCGCAAATTTTTCGTTTTTCTTATCCTTATGGATCAATGGGTAAGTTGGAATTCCTTTGTAGGCAAACCAGCTCAGTTTGTCCGCATATTGGTGGTAAGAACCATCTTTATCTGTGACAGCTTTTTCAAAGGAAAGTTTGATGTCAAAGAAGGCATCGTAACGTCCTTCAAGAACCCAAGCATAGGCATCTGCGACTTTGAAAGATTCCGCAGCTGTCAATTCGATTTGTTGGTCTTTATGCTTTTCATTGTCTTCTTTACTAACATTCTATTGCGCATTTTGTGGTGAAATTGGAACCAATTTTCCTTTTTCTTTAGCGAAGTCATCGATGTTCTTGTATTTATTCGCATCTTCTTTTCCGTACGGTAAATCCGATGATACTTGCTCCGATTGGTTCTTTTGGAATGATAAATTTCTTAGCACGTTCTTCGGTATACCAAGCTCCTTTGGTTCCGATATCGTATTTACCAGATTCTAGACCGATCAAAGAGATCGTCATCACTTGTTCCAGTGTACTCAAACTTGTAGTCTGGTAGTTTTTCGTCAATGGCTTTGAGAACGGCTACTTCATAGCCATCTGATTCTCCTTTTTCATCAACGAAATCATAAGGCACATAGTTTTGAGTGTGGGCTACTTTCAAGGTTGTTACCTTGTTCGATCCTGTTGAGCCTTTGCTGTCGTTTGCATGGTTCAAGCTCCGTCCAAGAATGGTTGCACCTGCAATGGCGAGAACTGCCACCCCACCGATAATCCATGTTTTTTTACTCATACTCTGTTCTCCCTTTTCTATTTTCCTTATTCTGCTGCAGCTTCACGAACCCATTCGATTCGTTCTTCATCAATGTCACTTGGAATGGTACAATCGGCACCAATGACCAATCCTGTCGTTCCTGTTTCTGCGATGATGCGTTTGGTTTCTGCTTGAATCGCAGCCTTGTCTCCTGTGTAGAGAAGACCATTTTTGCCATTTTCAAAACCACCAAGAACCGTGCGTCCACCGAAGATTTCGCGTCCTTCTGCTAGGCTGATTCCTTCTGGTCCGACTGCCCAGTTAATGACTTGGGCTGGGTAGTCTGTGAAGAGATGGATATCATTGCGAGCTCCTTCGTAGCCACAGATATGAAGAATATTTACGCCACCGGCTTCCATTAGCTGCCTCTAAGACATGGAGTTCACTCGGTGCAATACTTGTTTGTAAACTTCCTGACTGACACGCGCATCTTGGATACTTTGAACACTGAGGTAGATCCCGTCTGCTCCTGCTTCTTTAATGATTCGTTGGCTCAAACTTGCAATATCTTGGCCAATTGTATCCAATACTTTTTAAGAGTTGCTGCATCTTGATCGATGAAGTTTGCGATCAAGTCATCTCCTCCTGAAACTTCTCCGACCAACCATTTGAAGTAGGTCACCGGAGCAAAGATATTGTAGATAGCCACAATGTCTTCTTCAAAACCGGCACGGATTTTTTTTAACGAGCTCTACTTGCTCTGTGATCCATGGATGATCTGCTCCGAGTGGTTCAATCCCTGCTAAGTCAGAGATATTTTCAAGGCCTTTGTGAATGGTTGGATTTGGATAAGCAAAGTAACCATCACTCATGAGTTTGACAAAGTCTGGTTTGACCTTGTGAAGGAAGTTTTTATGGCCATTGAGGTTTTTTTCAATAATTTCCGGATTTGAAAATCCTTTCAACCATTCTTCTTCTGTTGTAAAATGATGCCAAAATCCAACTGGCACACGGTCGACTGCTTCTCCTTTGAAAGCTTTTAACACTAATTCTCTTTTTGATGACATGTTCTTACCTCGTTCTAATCTTTTCTTGTTTGTTATCTTATCACTTCAATGATGCTTTGACTAATATATATTTTTGATGAAGTTCTTCATCTTTTTTTATCACTGATCTTCGAGAAGAAGAATTCCTGCTAGGTCAGATGGGCGAAGGAGGGAGAAACTATGAGCTGGAATTCTCTCCACTCTTGCCATATCTGGATCTTTTTTGCTTTTCCCTGACTGCTTGCTCGAGTGGCTTTACTCAGCCCTAGAAGCAAAAAACAAAACGGTTACCAGGATACACCATACATTGATTTTTTTCATCTCCCTCTCCTTTCTTCTTACAATACAGCTGCTTGACGTACCCAATCTAAGCGTTCCAATTGGAAATCATCTGGCACGGTACAGTCTGCTCCAAGGATCAAACCACGACTTCCGGCTTCAGCCACCAAGCGACGCGTTTCTTGCTCAATAGCTTCTCGTTCCCTTGGTAGAGCAAACCTTTCTTGCCATTGACAAAGCCACCCAAAACGGCACGATCGCCGAAAAGTTTACGACCTGCGGCTAGGCTAAGACCTTCATGATGGGTCGCCCAGTTAATGACTTGAGCTGGATAATCCTTGAAGAGTTCCACTTCATTGCTGGCCCCTTCAAAACCACAAATATGAAGGATATTGATGCCTCCAGCTTCATTGGCTGCTTCTAGGACAGCGATGCTGCTAGGCTCAATGAACTTGCGGTATTCTTCATCTGTCACACGCTCATCTTGGATCTGCTGGGTTGAAAAGTAAATACCTTCAATACCTGCTTCTTGGATCAAGCGGCGACTTAAAGTAGCGATGTCTCCTGCAATCACGTCAAGGACATGAGCTAAAGTTTCTGGATCTTCCTTGATAAAGTCTGCAATCACTTGGTCTCCACGAGATTGATCCGTACGGAACCAGCGTTTCAAATAAGAAATGGGCGAGAAGATATTGTAGAAAGAAGCAATCTCTTCATGGAAATGAGAACAAATTTCCTTGACCACCTCGATTTGTTTTTCAATCCATGGATGATGCTCTCCAATCGGTTGAATATCCTTTCAATTCTCGGATCGATTTGATCTCTTTCGAATAAAGAGCACTCGGATATCGGAAGAAGCCATCACTCATGATCTTGACAAAATCAGGTGAAATTTCTTCTACATAGTGTTGGTGGCCCTTAATACTTTTTTCTACTACAGCCGGATTGTCTAGACCCAATTCTTTTTCTTCTTGGGTCACATAATGGAGCCAAAATCCTACAGGGATTCGCTCTACTGTTTCGCCTCGAATGGCACGAAGAACCAATTCTTTTTACTCATACTGTACATCCTCCTCAATATTTCTCCAACAGAAAGATTGACTACTTCCCTTCTGGAATTTGTAACCATGATATCACCTCGAAAAGTGGCTGACTAATATATTTTCCCTATCAAGGTCTTAAAATTTCTTTATTAAAAAAGGTATCAAAAAAGCGCAAGTGCTTGAAAATAGGGACTTGCGGGTATCTTTCTTTATTCTTTCATTTTAGAAGAAAAAGGCTACTTTGATCTTTTCTTGATCCGGTTATAGCATAAAACTATACCCCTTCTTTTAAAGGAAAAAAAATAGCATATGTTGAGGCGAAGAAACCTTTCATAGCAGCAGTTTTTCCTTCTTTTTTTCTTTTCACCGATTCCTAGACACCTTCTTCTCTTTCTTGTCAGGCAAGATTGAAAGGAGTATAATTTTTGTAGAATAATTTTAAGGAGTGTACGGTTTATGAAAACAACAAAACCACCTTTACCATCGTTTCTGCTCTTGCTTCTGTCATTTTACTGACGAGTTGTGGAAGCAACACCACTAAAACGCAAGAGACAAAAGCAAGCAGCACTAAAAATCAGGTGACGATGACCTATGATCAACAGCGCTCACAAGAAAATACCATGTCTGTTCTCTGGTACCAAAAGGCAGCAGAAACCAAGGCTTTGTATTTACAAGGCTACAATGTCGCTACTGACCGTTTGAAAGAGATCCTCCAAACTCCTTCTGATAAGCCTTATTCCATCGTCTTGGATTTGGACGAAACTGTTTTAGACAACAGCCCTTACCAAGTTCAAAACGTCAAAGATGGTACGGCCTTCAATCCTAAAGATTGGGATGTTTGGGTAAAAAAAGCAGCCGCAAAAGCGGTGCCAGGTGCCAAAGATTTTCTTCAATATGCGGATCAAAACGGGGTTCAAATCTACTACATTTCTGACCGTACAACCTCTCAAGTAGATGATACCATCAAAAACCTTGAAAAAGAAGGCATTCCTGTTCAAGGACGTGACCACCTCATGTTCTTAGAAGATGGCGTCAAATCAAAAGAAGGCCGTCGCCAAGCTGTACAAGAAAAGACCAATCTTGTCTTGCTCTTCGGGGACAACCTGGTCGACTTTGCAGATTTCTCTAAGACCTCTGAAGCTGATCGCGACAAGAAATTGGACGAATTGCAAAAGAATTTGGTGAAAAATTCATCATCTTCCCAAATCCAATGTATGGATCATGGGAATCTGCTGTTTACCAAGGTAAAAAACTAGATGCCAAGGGACAAACAGAAGAACGCCTCAAAGCCTTGCAAGGTTTTGACAAATAAAACAAATATCCTCGTTAGGAAAAACCTAACGAGGATGTTTTTTTCTATATAGATAATTTTATTCAACGGTTACAGACTTAGCAAGGTTCCGTGGTTTGTCAACATCGAGCCCACGATGAAGGGTTGCAAAGTAGGCAATCAATTGGGTTGGCACCACCATTGAGATTGGAGAGAGGTAAGGGTGAACCGCTGTCAAGACCAAATCATCTGTCTCTTTAGCGACATTTTCTTCTGCAATGGTTAAAACATGAGCCCCACGTGCTGCCACTTCTTGGATGTTTCCACGTGTGTGGCTGGCTAAGACTGGATCAGACAAGAGGGCGATGACCGGTGTACCCTCTTCGATCAGAGCGATGGTCCCGTGTTTCAACTCACCCGCTGCAAAGCCTTCACACTGGATGTAAGAAATCTCTTTGAGTTTGAGACTTGCTTCCATGGCTACGTAGTAATCTTGACCACGTCCGATGTAAAAAGCATTGCGGGTTGTTTCCAACAAGCCACGAACTTTTTCATCGATGACTTCTTTTTTCTGAAAGGGTTGATTCGATCGATTGGGCAACGATAGACAATTCGTGCACCAAATCAAAGGCTTTGGCCTTCTCATTGCCATTGGCTTCCCCAACAGCTTTAGCCAGAAAGGCAAGGGCTGCGATTTGAGCCGTATAAGCCTTAGTAGAAGCTACCGCAATTTCAGGACCAGCATGGAGCAACATAGTCATGTCTGCTTCACGTGAAAGAGTTGAGCCTGGAACATTGGTCACTGTCAAGCTTGGGATGCCCATTTCATTAGCTTTGACCAATACTTGGCGGCTATCGGCTGTTTCACCAGACTGACTGATAAAGATGAAGAGTGGTTTCTTGCTGAGAAGTGGCATCCCATAGCCCCACTCAGATGAGATACCAAGTTCAACTGGTGTATCTGTCAATTCTTCTAGCATCTTTTTAGAAGCAAATCCTGCGTGGTAAGATGTCCCAGCTGCAAGGATGTAGATACGATCTGCTTCTTGAACAGCCTTGATAATAGCTGGATCTACCACTACTTGTCCAGATTCATCTGTATAGGCTTGGATCAACTTACGCATGACAGTTGGTTGCTCATCGATTTCTCTTGAGCATGTAGTATGGGTAAGTCCCTTTTCCAATATCAGAAAGGTCGAGTTCAGCCGTGTAGCTATCCCGTTCTTTGACGTTGCCATCATAGTCTTGCACTTCAACGCTGTCAGCCTTGACAATGACCAACTCTTGGTCATGGATTTCCATATATTGGTTAGTTTCACGAATCATGGCCATGGCATCAGAACAGACCATATTGTAGCCATCACCAAGACCGATCAGGAGTGGTGATTTATTTTTTGCCACATAGATGGTGCTTGGATCTTCCGCATCCATCAAAGCAAAAGCATAGGCCCCACGGATAATGTGGAGGGCTTTTTTGAAGGCTTCAAGCGTAGACAACCCATCTTCCTCAGCGAATTTTCCGATCAAGTGGGCTGCGATTTCTGTATCTGTTTGCCCCTTGAAATGGTGACCTGCTAGGTATTCTTCCTTGATTTCAAGATAGTTTTCAATAACACCATTGTGAACTAATACAAAACGTTCTGTTTCTGAGCGGTGTGGGTGAGCATTGTCCTCTGTTGGTTTACCGTGAGTTGCCCAGCGAGTATGTCCGATCCCAGCTGTCCCTTCGACACCTTCTGCCTTAGATGACAATTCTGCAATGCGGCCAACTGCCTTTACCAATTGGCTCTTGCCTTCACTAGCCAGGAAAACACCCGCAGAGTCATAGCCTCGGTATTCGAGTTTTTCAAGTCCTTGAATCAAAATATCAGTAGCATTTGTATTTCCTACAACACCAACGATTCCGCACATAGTTTTTACGATATAGCCTTGCTATACTTTCCCCTTTACTTAGTCAAACGACCCATGGTCGATTTCTCAGTTACTTTAAAATTGGTCTAGTCTAATTTGACCAAAAAGCAACCAGCGGAGTCAGTATACAATGCTTCTTCCAGTTTGTCAACTAGGAAATTCAAGAAAATTGGTCTAGTTAAGTTAGGGTTAAGATTGAAGTAAAAGTCATCTTAAAAATTTCCATTGTAAGCAAAAAAGTGCCTGAAACTGAATATTTCAGACATTTTTCATCACTGATTGAAGGCAAATCGTAACGAATAAAATTTTCCAAGGGAAAAGAATTTGAGGAGGCTCAAATTTCTGAAACAGGAGCGGATTTTGATTTATTCTTCAAATCCATTGGCTTGGCTTAGTTCTTTAAACCAATGACCGGATTTTTTTGAGGGTTCGTTTTTGACTTTCGAGGTCCAACTCAACCAAACCATAGCGGTTCTTGTAGCCATTGAGCCATGACCAGCAGTCAATAAAGGTCCAGATCAAATAACCTTTACAGTTAGCACCATCTTGAATAGCCCGGTGGAGCTCACGAAGATGGTCTTTGACAAAGTCAATCCGGTAGTCGTCTTGGATCACGCCATCCTTGCGGAATTTTTCCTCTCCTTCAACCCCCATTCCATTTTCTGTCAGGATCCACTCGATATTGCCATAGTTTTCCTTGATATTTTGGGCAATGTCATACAAACCTTGCTCATAGATTTCCCAACCACGGTGGGGATTGATCTTGCGGCCTGGCATAACATAAGGTTCATAAAATTGTTCAAAGAGTAGGGGAGATGCTGGATTTGGAGCATAACGAGGAGCCGCCACACGGAGTGGTTGGTAATAGTTAACTCCTAGGTAATCCACCGTATTTTCCTCGATCAAGCGCAATTCAAAGGGATCATAATCCGGTAAGAGATCACGCTCCCGTAGGATCTCCACTAATTCTTCAGGATAATGACCAAGAACAGATGGATCTAAAAGGATTTGGCTTGAAAGAGCTCGGCAATGCGCGCGGCTTTCACATCTTCTGGATGCTGGCTCCGAGGATAGGCTGGTGTCAAATTGAGCACAATCCCGATACGGGAATTGGGATCCACCTCGTGACAGGCCTTCACCGCTAGAGAGCTTGCTAACTGGGTGTGGTAGGCTACTTTAACAGCTGCAGCTGCGTCTACCTTATGAGGAAAATGGGCATCATAAAAATAACCAAACTCCACAGGGACAATGGGTTCATTAAAGGTGATCCACTGATCGACCAGATCTCCATAGGTCTTGAAACAAAAACGCGCATATTCTTGGTAAGCATAGGCGGTTTCTTTATTTTCCCAACCATCCCCTTGCTTTTGAAGAGCCATCGGCAAATCAAAATGATAGAGGTTGACCAAGAGGTGAATCCCTTTTTCTTTAATCTTTTCAAAGACACGACGGTAGAAATCAACACCTGCTTGATTGATCTCCCCTCGTCCTTCTGGGAAAATACGGGACCACTGAATAGAGGTTCGAAAGGCTGTGTGCCCAGTTTCTAACAAGAGGTCCAGATCTTCTTCCCAGTGTTCATAAAAAAGTCGATGTTTTCTCCGGTCCTTGCCCTTGATAAAAGCGGTTGGGTTCGATCCTATACCAGTAATCCCAGAGATTGTCTCCCTTTCCATCCTGGGCGAAACGTCCTTCTGTTTGAGGCCCCGAGGTCGAACTCCCCCATAAAAAATCCTTTGGAAATTGATACATGTCCTAATCCTCCTCATTCTACTAGCTCTATTGTAGCGCATCCTCCCCCAAAACCTAGGCACAATTTACAGTCTTTCTTACGCAGATTAAAGAAAAAGCCCCTTAGGAAAAATTCCTAAGGGAGCTGGTCCTCTTTATAATTCATTCACGACATATTCAAAGAGCTTGCGATCTGCCGGGCTCTTGTCAAAACGTAGTTCTGGATGCCACTGAACACCGAGGAAACGGACTCTCATCTGTGGATTGAACAGCTTCTATGATGTCATCTTTAGGATCCCGCGCGATCACTTCTAAGCCATCTGCCAAGTCTTTAATACTTTGATGATGGAAAGAATTGATGCGACTGGTCTTACCATAGATATCTTGCAGGACCGTCTGATCCTTGGTCACCAACTCTTGGCTGGTGTACTGACCTGGATTGTCCTGCCAGTGGTGTTCAATGTCTTGATGCAGAGTTCCCCCCTAGAGCGACATTGTAGAGCTGGGTCCCACGACAGACGGTAAAGATAGCTTTTTAGCCGCACGCGCTTCCTCAATCAAAGCCAACTCAAAGAGATCGCGTTTCAAGAGGTAGTCATCGCTGTCGATGGTGATTTCTTCTCCGTAAAACTTGGGCAAGACATTTTGTCCACCGGTGATGATGAGCTTATCAATCATCGATATATAGTGTTTGGCCATGTCCGCATCTCCAATCGGCAAGATCAAGGGAATTCCTCCCGCCTCTTTGACCGCTTCGACAAAACCAGTCGCTGCATAACTCATGTTCGCGTCTGGATCATCTGGGAAGGGTCTTTCATTTCCTGTAATTCCAATCACTGGTCTTATTTTCATGCTTATTTCCATATTCTTTCATTCGTCTTCAAGGCTTATTGTAACACAATTTCAGGCTAGACTCAATGGAGAGTATTTTAAGAGAAGGTCTTTCCCTCTACCCCAAAAGCTTGCTGAAAGGATATAAAATTGCTTTCTATCTAAAAAATTCTCAAGTGCAAAGACTTGAGAATGGTTTGTTAATTTTTTGATCAACCCTTCTTTTACCAAAAAGTCACGCGCTACTTTAGCAGCAGGTTTTGCCTTCTACTCCGACTTGGTAGTTCATCTGGCTCATTTGGCTCTCTGTGATTTTACCAGCTAACTTGTTTAGAATGCCTTCCAATTCTGGATGTTTCTTAAGAAGAGCTTCTTTCATGAGGGCGCCCTTGATAAGGTGGGAAGAGTTGTTTGTCATCTTCAAGGACCACCAGGTCATATTGAGCCAGCTCGGCATCCGTTGAATAGGCATCTGTTATTTGGATATTGCCCGGACTGGATCGCCTGGTAGCGAAGGGCTGGCTCCATGGTGGAGACTTGTAAGATTAAGACCATAGACTTTCTGCAAGCCCTTGTTCCCATCCTCTCGATCATTAAACTCTAGCGTAAATCCCGCCTTGAGTTGTCCTTCCACCTTTTTCAAATCTGAAATGGTCTTGAGTCCATACTCTTGGGCAATTTTCTTAGGCACTGCGACAGCATAGGTATTCTGATAAGCCATGGGTTTGAGCAAGGCCAGGTTGTCTTGTTTCTTGATTCCATCTCGAGCACGCTTGATAGACCGCTTCTGGATCATTGACCAACTTGTGGCGCCGGCTTGAGGAGACTTTCAGTCACCGTCCCTGTAAACTCTGGATAGATAGCAATGTCCCCTTTTTTCAGAGCTTCATAGAGGAAAGTGGTCTTGCCAAAATTTGGTTTAACAGTCACTGTCATGTCCGTGTTTTCTTCGATCAAAATCTTATACATATTGGCTATAATTTCCGGTTCAGGACCCAACTTCCCAGCAATGACCAGGTTTTCTTTTTCTTTTTGAAAGAAGACTTGGTGTATAAGAAGATCCTAATCCCAGGACCATGACAGCAAAGGCAGCAAAGATGGTCCGCAATTTGGCCTTTTCCATCCATTTAAGAAGAAGGTTAAAGGCGATGGCTAAGAAGGCAGAAGATATTGCACCGATCAAAATCAGACTAGCATTATCGACGATCAATCCCTAGAAGGATAAAGGAACCCAGTCCCCCTGCTCCAATCAAGGCAGCTAAAGTCGCTGTCCCAATGATCATAACGGTTGCTGTACGAACCCCCGATACAATGACAGGCATGGCCAGTGGAATTTCAAACTTCTTGAGTCGCTCCCACTTGGTCATTCCAAAAGCAATCCCTGCCTCTTCAAGACTAGGATCAATGCCGTTCAAACCAGTGATGGTATTTTGAAAAATGGGGAAAATGGCATAAATGACAAGAGCTGTTAAGGGCCGGGAGCGTCCCATTCCCCATGAAAGGAATAAAGAGGCCCAACAAAGCCATTGAAGGAATGGTCTGGAAGATCCCAGCAACTTGTAACACCCAGTTGCTTGTTTTTTATGGCTATTTAAATAAACTGCCAGAGGAATCGTAGAAAAAAGCGACCAATAAGGTCAAGAGTAATGACAATTGCAAATGTTGCCCCAGTGCACTGTAAGCCAGTCTCCAAAGCGTTCTTGAAAAGTTGCAACTAGTTTAGACATGGTGAGCACCTCCAAACAAATCTGCGACAAAGTCGTTGGCTGGTTGGGCTAGAATGGTCTCGGAATCCGCTACCTGCACAATCTCTCCTTCTTGTAGCACCGCAATCCGATCGCCTAATTTCAAGGCTTCATCTGTGTCATGTGTTACAAAGATGGTCGTCATACCGAATTCTTTGTGCAATTCTTTGGTAAGAGCCTGCAACTGCTTGCGGGAGATGGCATCCAAGGCTGAAAAAGGTTCGTCCATCAATAGAATCTTTGGTTCCCAATGATAGCTCGCACAATGCCAATCCGTTGTTGCTCTCCACCAGATAACTCGCTTGGTAACCGATGAGCATAGTCTGCAGCAGGAAGCCCCACCTTGCCAAGAGTTCTTCTGTTTTCGAAGCGATTTTTTCTTTAGTCCAGCCCTTCATCTCAGGAATGAGAGCAATATTTTCCGCAACGGTCAAGTTTGGAAATAGAGGCAATGGCTTGAAGGACATAGCCGGTACTGAGACGTAACTCCCGTTCGTCATAGTCTTTGATGCGTTTTCCATCCATATAGATATTGCCATCTGTCGGCTCCAAAAGACGGTTCACCATCTTGATCATGGTAGTCTTTCCAGATCCTGAAGGTCCCACAAGAACCATAAATTCTCCATTTTCAATGCGGAGATTGACATCTCTAAACATGCTTTTTCAGTGTAGCGTAAGGCTACATTTTTGTATTCAATCATATTCTTCCTCAATAAGTTTTCTGTCTCTAAGAATATCCAATAGACTACTTGCCGGATGCCCTAGGACTTTTTCGACATCTGTTGAAACCCCAGCTTGCTCACCAGCTTTAATCGCTGTATAGGTGCTGACCCAGGCATCGTACTCCCAAGTTTTGTGCTGGCCATTTTTTCCGTGACTCATAGGCTTCTTCTACTGATTCATCCACATACGCGATGGTCTTACCGGTCTCTTTTGAGAGAAGCGCTACGATTTCTTCCATGGAAAGATCCTCTGGCCCTGTCAGATTCAAGCTTTGATTTTCCCACTCCTTAGGATTTAAAAGAATTTCTGCTGCAACCCTAGAAGTGTCCTTACGGGCAACAGCTGACACCGGCCCCTGCCAGCCGGACCACGAATCTCTCCATTTTCAAGTGCCATATCAATCAAGAAATCCAAGTAAAAATTATCTCTCAAAAAGTGTAGGTGAACCCTAACTCCTTGATATAGGCTTCCGTCTGGGCATGATCTCGAGACAAGGTAAAAGTTGCCTTCTCATCTGCCCCATAAAAGGAGGTATAAACAATATGCTGCACCCCCGCCAGCTTTGCAGCATCTAAAAACTCCTTGTGTTCCTTGACACGCTCTGGATTTTCCCGAGCAGAGACCATCAACAAAGTATCGATACCCTTTAAGGCCTCAACCACCTCTGGAGTATTGGCATACACCATCTTACGAAGTTCCGCTGACGCATAAACTTTTGCACGCTCTGGGCTTCTTGCCAGATGGACGGAAGCAATTCCATTTTTATCGACAAGATCAGACACATAGGAACCTAATTTCCCTGTTACACCTGTAATTCCAATCATAACTGTTGCCTCCTTTCCCTAGATGTCATTTTCTTTAGCTTTTAGATTTGTGATAATCCGCTCTTGATAGGCTTCAAATTCTTGAATTTCTTGATCCGAAAATCCTTGGTAGAAAATCTCACCCAACTCTTTACTAACGCGGTCACCGATTTCTTTTTGCGCCCAACCGAGGTCTGTCAAAGAAATATATTTTTTCCTTTTATCCTGCGTGCAAGGTTGAATCGTAACCAAGCCTTGTTCTTCCAATTTCTTAACCATACTGGTCAATGTATTATTGGCTAGACCCGTCGCAAGAGCGATATCTGTCGCAGTAGCGCACCCCAACTCTTGCTTCCACAAAATCGTTAAAATTTTCCCTTGTTCACTTCTGTATTGAGCATCTGGCTCCTTGCTCAAGAGTTTTTGAAAAAGTCGCCCATTTAACAAGCGTATCTGTAAAGCTTGGTAGCCCCCTTGCATCTTGTCCATTTTGTCTCCTTTTTAGTTCTATATCGAACTTTTTAAACTATTGTAACACCCTAAATTACATCTGTCAACTATTTCGATATCGAAATAACATTTTTTCTAAGATGGTCTTCAAAGAATTCTTGAAGACCTCAAAATTACCTGACTTTTTCTCTTTTTCACAATTTTTCTTGGAAGAAGAGCAACATTTAAACTCCTTTTCGAACAACACTGAGTTTTACATCTGTTCACTGTAATGCAGAATGAAATTTATTAAAAAGCCTCGGTAGGGTTCTTCCTACCGAAGCTTTTTGATGAAAGAGATAAGGGTAATGTCTATACATAAACGACTTATCAATCCAAGTTTATTTTTCCTTTTGTGTTCCCCAAACACCAGTTTGTACTTGTAATACAAGTCCTGATGCATTAGCAGTTTCTGCATTAAGGTCGAAAACCACATTACCAGTGATGCTGTTTTCAGGATTTAACTCTGAAAGAAAGAATTTTCCTTCCTCATTAGCATACATACCAGCTAAACTATCGGTTTCATACTCCGTATCACCTTTTAGCAGTTTAAAGAAATCGTTCGTAACAGTAATTGATTTTTTTTCCTGAATTTTTTACTGTTACATTTAAAATCAAGTAGCTACCATTTGCTGTCTTTCCGTACTCTCCTCCAACATTTTGAGAAATAGACTTAGAATTTACAATATATTCAACATCCCCACTTTAGTAACTTCACCAATTTTAGGAATAGCTTGTGCTACAGATTTCTTCTCGTCAGACTTACTCTCTTCAGATACTGCAGTTTTCCCATTTTTATCATTAGTTGCTTGCTCAGTGGAACTGGTCGTTTGTGTTGCCGTTGAGTTACTTGTTGAATTATTTGAAGTTATTGAACCTCCACCCTTCGTTACAGTACCATAAGCAATTAACACCACAAGCAATATAAACCACCATTTTTCGTAGAAAGGTGTTTTTTTCACATAAACGTTCCCGTTTTCATCCTTGATTTTCTTAGACATAAGAAATCTCCTTTAAACTTTTCTTTGATATAATTATAATGTATTCACACCAAAAACAAAAGCATTTTGAGGGGATAAAACTAAAAAATTCTTTAAATAGTGATTTATCTCTATGAAATTATGTAAATTTTTTGTTAATTCTCTAAATGAATACAAAAAGTCCTCCAGAACTTAGCTCTGAAGGACTTTTAAATTTATTTCGTTACGATATTTACAAGCTTGTTCGGTACACTAATCACTTTCACGATTTCTTTACCATCAATCTCTGCTTTGACTTTTTCGTCAGCCAGAGCGACTTCTTGCAATTCTTCGCGTGATAGGTCTTTTGCGACCATGAGTTTAGCACGGACTTTACCTTTGATTTGAACGACGATTTCAATTTCGTCTTCAATCAATTTGCTTTCGTCCCATGTTGGCCAAGCTACGTAAGAGATTGACTCACCTGTTGCTGCCACTGTTTGCCAGAGTTCTTCTGCCAAGTGAGGGGCAAATGGGGCAATCAATTGGATAAAGCCTTTGGCGTAATCCACATAGAGTTTATCTTCCTTGTTAGCCGCATTGACAAAGACCATGAGCTGGGCAATGGCTGTGTTGAATTTCATCGACTCGATTTGCTCTGTAACAGCCTTTAACAGTTTCGTTGTAAACCTTTGTCTAGAGCGCCATTGTTTTCCGCAACGATTTCTTTACTTGTGATCAAACGGTACACACGGTCAAGGAATTTACGGCTTCCTTCCAACCTTCTTCAGACCAAGCGATGGAAGCATCAAGTGGTCCCATGAACATTTCATAGACACGAAGGGTATCCGCACCGTATTGTTCCACCACATCGTCTGGGTTGACCACGTTCTTGAGGGATTTAGACATCTTAGCTGGTGCTTGCTCCAACTCTTCTCCTGTTTCCACATGGAAGAAGGAACCGTCACGTTTTTCAACCTTGTCAGTTGCCACAAGAGCACCACGGTGGTCACGGTAGCTTGTTCCCAAGATCATTCCTTGGTTAAAGAGTTTTTGGAATGGCTCTTTAGTCGGAACAACACCAATATCATAGAGGAATTTGTGCCAGAAACGAGCGTAAAGCAAGTGAAGCACGGCGTGTTCTGCACCACCTACGTAGATATCAACTGGCAACCATTGTTTGAGGAGGTCCTCATCAGCCAATTTCTCTGTGTTGTGTGGATCGATATAGCGGAGGTAGTACCAGCTTGAACCAGCCCATTGTGGCATCGTATTAGTTTCACGACGGCCCTTCACGCCATCTTCACGGGTCACTTCCAGCCAGTCTGTCAAGTTAGCCAATGGGCTTTCACCAGTACCTGAAGGGCGGATATCCTTGGTTACTGGCAAGACCAGTGGGAGTTCACTTTCTGGAACAGCTGTCGAAGTTCCATCTTCCCAATGAATGATTGGGATTGGTTCACCCCAGTAACGTTGACGGCTAAAGAGCCAGTCGCGGAGACGGTAGGTAACCTTTTCTTGACCAAAGCCTTTTTCTTCTAGCCAAGACACGATTTTAGCAATCGCTTCGTCTTTGTTGAGACCGTTCAAGAAGTCAGAGTTGACGTGAAGGCCATCTTCTGTGTAAGCAGCCTCTTCAACGTTTCCACCTTCCAAGACTTCTACGATTGGAAGACCAAACTGTTTAGCAGATTCCCAGTCACGCTCATCGTGGGCAGGTACGGCCATAACAGCACCTGTACCGTAGCTAGCAAGAACATAGTCGGCAATCCAGATTGGAATTTCTTTGCCATTGACAGGGTTGATCGCATAAGCACCAGTCCAAACCCCTGTTTTTTCCTTGGCAAGGTCTGTACGAGCCAAGTCTGATTTGAGGCTGGCTTGGTGTTTGTAGTCCGCTACAGCCTCAGCTTGTTCAGGTGTCGTGATGGCATCTACTAGTTCATGTTCAGGCGCCAAAACAGTGAAGGTCGCACCAAAAGGGTATCTGGACGTGTCGTAAAGACGGTGAATTCCTTGTCTGTCCCTTTTACTTTGAAAGGTGACATTGGCACCAGTTGATTTACCAATCCAGTTGCGTTGCATGTCCTTGATAGACTCTGGCCAGTCAAGGTCATCCAAGTCGTTGCCAGCAAGCGCTCTGCATAGGCAGTGATTTTAAGCATCCATTGGCGCATTGGTTTGCGGACAACTGGATAGCCCCCACGCTCAGATGTTCCATCTGGAAGAACTTCTTCGTTGGCGATAGCTGTTCCCAGTTCTTCAACCCAGTTTACTGGCACTTCCGCTTCATAGGCCAAGCCTTTTTCGTAAAGCTTAGTGAAAATCCATTGCGTCCACTTGTAGTAGTTTCGGATCTGTCGTATTGACTTCACGGTCCCAGTCGTAAGAGAAGCCAAGCGCATTGATTTGGCGTTTGAAGTTGGCGATGTTTTCTGCTGTGAATTCCGCTGGGTCATTCCCTGTATCCATAGCGTATTGCTCTGCAGGCAAACCAAAGGCATCCCATCCCATTGGGTGAAGGACATTGTAGCCTTGCGCACGTTTGAAACGGCTAAGGATATCTGTCGCTGTGTAGCCTTCTGGGTGTCCTACGTGAAGACCCGCTCCAGATGGGTAAGGGAACATGTCCAATGCATAAAACTTAGGTTTTGAAGCATCTGTTCCTGTCTTAAAGGTGTGATGGTCAGCCCAGTATTTTTGCCACTTAGGCTCGATTTCTTTATGATTGTAAAAACTCATAGCGTCTCTCCAATTTTCGTGATGCTCCTATTATACCATTTTTAGGCGATTTTTAAAGGTTCAGATAAAAGTGGGACAGAAAAAAGACAGGTCCCATACGGGACCTGTCCATCCTGTTTTCGCTAAGAAAAGTCTATTTCACATGCTGTTTTTTCAAGTTCTTTTTGCGCTTGCGCTTTTTTATTGGATTTTTCTTTTTCTTTCTTCCATTGTTCACGCGCTTTGTCGTAGTCTTTAGCCGATACGACCTTGTCTTGAACTTCTAAATATTTATAGTTAAAGGTTTGACCCTTGTGGCCGGTCCAAGCAAAGGCTGCAGAGTATGGTACAGTCTTACGAACGACTGGAGAAGCTCCATCCGAATGAATCGGAATCAAGAGGGCACTATCGGTCAACCAAGCTTGAGCGGCAGCATATTTTTCGTAACGCTTGTTGACATCTGTGTTTTCTTTTTGAGCGTCTTCAATTAATTGATTGTACTCATCAAAGCCAGCTGCTTTTGCCGCCGCATTATCCGTACCAGCATCGAATCCAAAGTAGGCATTGGCATTTTCACCAGATTTACCACTAGTGATGTCGATGTAAGAAGATGGGTCCGTATAGTCTGGTCCCCAACCCAAGTTATTGTTTAGATCCCAGTCTTGTTGGGAAGCATTTTCAGCAAAGTAAGTCACTCGTTGAAGATCATCCTCAGAAACCATATTCAGATCGATGACAATATTTTCTGCTCCCAATGTAGATTCAACTGACTGTTTAAAGGATTGGGCCTGTTTAATTCCTTCCGTATAAGTAGAAGAAGTTGGAAGGTCCAAATGAATTGGGAATTCAACTCCTTGAGCCTGCAAGTCTGCCTTGGCTTTGGCAAACTCTTCTTTGGCCTTGTTTGGATTGTAGAGGGTGTCTTTTCCATCTGCGACAGAGACCCCTTTCCATTCATCCCCATAAGCTTCTAAGTCTTTTTCTACTGCATCACCAAATTGTTTGCCATCGATTTGGACAAAGTTTGGTGGCGTAAAGGTATTACGGATCACCTTATTGGCACCCGCTTCCCCGTTAGTTTGCGCTACATAAGCCTTGCGGTTGAAGGCAAACATAATGGCTTGACGGAAGTCTTTATTTAAGATTGCTTTCTTAGTTGAAGTCTTTTGAGCATCCGTGGTCTTCTTTGTGATTTCATAAGCCTGACGGTCAATGTTGAAGGAAAGGTTATAGGTTGAGGAACCTTGGTCAGTATAGACGATGTCGTCCTTATGCTTCTTCTCTACACTCTTATAGTTAGAACCATTTGGGAAAACACGGGCAACTGTATAGTCGCCGTTATCAAATCCACGGATCAGAGACTCTGAGTCTTGTCCATCATAATAGGTCAGCTTGACTTTACTGATCTTAACATTATCCGCATCCCAGTAGGTTGGTTTTTTTCTAATATCGCAGAAGATTTCGAAGTAATGGATTTGATCAAATAAGGTCCGCAGTAAAGGATACTAGACGGAGAAGTTCCTTGACCATAGTCATCCCCTTTAGATTTCAGGAATTCTTCATTGACCGGCATCAGGATCCCCATCGTAGTCTTGGAATTCCAGAAGCTTTCTGGTTGGCTCAAGGTATATTGAACGGTATAATCATCAATCGCTTTCACACCAACGGTTGAGAAATCAGATGTCTTCCCTGAAACATAATCATCCAAAGCCTTTGACAGATTTTTGGACCAAGTAAATCGCTTGTGATTTCTTGTCTGCTGCGTGCTTGAGACCTGTGACAAAGTCTTGGGCCTTAACCTTCTCCATATTCTTCCCCTTCAGAAGTCATCCATTTGACCCCCTTTACGGAGTTTATAAGTATAGGTCAAGCCATCTTTGGAAACAGTCCAGTCTTTAGCAAGTGATGGGATTAAGTTCCCATACTTGTCTACTTCCAATAATCCATCTACCGCATTTCCTGTAAACTCGGAAGTCGATTTTTTATTGGAAATCGAATAGTCGAGCGTATCCTGGATCCTGGGTATAGACATAGCTATACGTCTGTCCGCCGGAGCTTCCAGATTTTCCACCTGAGCAAGCTACTAGGACACCAGCCGATAAAAGCAGAGCGCTGGTAGCTAAGAGTACCTTTCCTTTGTTCATATAATTCACCTCATTGTAAAAAAATGTTATATTCAATTTAAATTATAGCACTTTCTAGGGAAATGTAAACGCTTTTACTGCGAAATTATTCTATTTTTTTCTTTATTTTTTTTTCTACTTTTTCTAGAATTTTTTCAAGTTTAATCCCTGGCCTGTATGATATAATGGAATCTATGAATTATGGGAGACATTTACACAAACGACTAAAACACAGCCTCTTGTCCCTCCTTGTAGGAGTCTTGACATTAGGCCCTATTTCCACTGCCTTTGCGGATGACATCTACCAGCAAGAAGATGTCATGAAAATCGCAGCTGATGCTGGACTGGTATTGGACGATTTTTACAAGCCTAAAGGCTGACATCGTCATCGACGCCAATACTGGAGCCATTTTGTACGGAGACAATATCGACACGGTCCGGGACTCAGGAAGCATGGCCAAACTCATGAGTGCCTATGTGGTCTTTCGGGCCCTTAAGGAAGGCAAGATCAAGTACGATACCGTGGTCACAGCAACAGAGGCAGACCAAGCCATCTCGGAAAACAATCTGTTAAGTAACTCACCTATTGTAGCTGGTGTAGACTATAAGGTATCTGAATTGATCAAGATGCTCTTTGTTCCTTCTTCTAGCGCAGCCGTGATTATGCTCGCCAACGCCGTCACTGACAATGATCCCGATAAGTTTTTGGACTTAATGAATCAGTACACACAAAAATGGGGATGAGCCATACCAAATGGCACAATCCAAATGGGGCAATGATCTCGGTCCTTCAGGGCTACTACAATCCTCAGCGCTACGATGTCAATGCGAATAACGAAATTACAGCGCGGGACATGTCTATTCTGGCTTATCACATCGTAAACGACCTGCCAGAAATGTTGGAATACACCAAGCAAGCTCACACTACCATCATGGAAGGAACCCCCTACGAGCAAAGCTACGATAATTACAACACTTCCCTCGAAGGTGGAAAGTTCGCCCTCAAAGGAACAGATGGACTCAAGACCGGATCCAGCCCGACTGCTGACTACAACTACACCGCGACAACCAAGCGGGTAAACAGCGGATTATCGAAGTCATTTTGGGGTTGGGAACTACGATGTCGAGATCGCCGAAAGCTACCGCAATCAGATCGGGAAATACCTTGGCTGAGAAAATGTTCGCAGACTACCAGTATAAAAAAATCCTTTCTGCAGGCGATCATACCATCGACGGGAAGACCATTCAGCTGAAGCAAGACTTCTATGCAACCGTTAAGAAGGGACGAAGCCAGCTCTTAAACTGGAAGACAACCGCCTAGTCGTTCAGAACGGCTTGCAACAGGTATCTCCAAGCATTAAACCGGGAGTGGCTGTAAGTGAGTCTAAAGCAACGACCTCTAGCAGTAAAAGCAAGGGACTCGATGTCATGTGGCTCTTCTGCTTCCTGCCTGCCGGAATTTTATACCTGATCTTTAAACAAACCGATCCAAAAAGAAGAAAATAGAAAAAGAACTGGGATAAGGAAATCGGTAATTCGTTGGTTTGTCGACAATTTCGTCGAAACTTTCCTTAGGTGAGTACGGACGTCAGCGGGCTCGAAAAGCATGATGAAATTTGAGCCTAAGGTCTCAAAGCCCAGTGCCTGAAACAATTGTTTTTTCAGGCACTTTTTCACAACGGAAAGTCTTGCTCGACAATGAGCCTTAAAAAAATCAATTTTGAATTTTTAGGATCCATTTTTGTCCCATGTAAAAAATCTTGGTTTGTCTACATTATCTGTGAATGATAGATGTTGATTTAGGCCAAACCTTGAACATAGGCATCTACTGCTACGATGGCTTGGGCAATATCAGAAGCCTTCACTTCAAATGGCATTTGATGGATGGTTTCTCCTTCGATGGTGGCTTGTTGACCAACCTTTGAGAAGATCTTCATAACTTGCATTTTCAAGATGCATTTCTTTCAGAGTGGTTGGCATACCGATTTGTTGATAGAAACGAATGTATTTATTCAATTCTTCCTTTAGGACGGTTTTCCAAGAACAATTGAACGAGCGTTCCGTAGGCTACTTTTTTCACCGTGTGTCAAATGGTGGATGTCCCCAGTAAGGGCTGTAAAGCCATTATGGATGGCATGGGCAGCTGCTAATCCCCCACTTTCAAATCCAATACCACTGAGAAGGGTATTGGCTTCAATAATGTTTTCAAGAGCAGGGGTTACGACTTTGGCTTCACAAGCAGCCATGGCTTGAGTCCATCTGCAAATAAGGTTTCTTCACAACGTTGTGCAATGGCGACACCCGCTAAGGTTTGTCGTTGACCCAACATGGTTTTTCCATTGGCTTGCATTACGCACGCGCTTCGACCCAAGTCGCTAATCCATCTGCGATTCCAGAAGCGAGCAAACGTTTTGGTGCTTGAGAGATGACTTTGCTATCCACCAAGACCAATTCTGGGTTTTTAGAATAGAAAATATAGCGAGCAAAGGCACCTTCATCCGTATAGATAACTGACAAAGCGGAAACTGGGAGCATCTGTAGAAGGCAATGGTAGGGGCAATCACAACTGGTGATTTTAAAAGATCGGCAATAGCTTTAGCACTATCGATGGTCTTTCCTCCACCTAAGTCCAATGACCAAATCACAGCCATTTTCTTCTGCCAAACTAAACAACACGATTGATTTCGTTGTCAGAAGCTTCTCCATTAAAGAAGACTGGCAAGACTGTCAAATCCAAACCGCAAGAGATATTTTTCAAATTTTTTCTCCTACAAGTTCATAGACTACTGAGTCACATAGAAGAATTGGATGATCGCCCAATTCAAGAATCGTTTTGCATTTTCAAACAAGGCATTTTCACCTTGAATATAGCGTGAGGGACTTGCAAAATTTCTCATATACTCCTCCTTTATTAAATTATATTCTGATGATGAATAGTTGACCAATCATTTGCAAAATCATTCACCGCTTTTTTCAATTGACGGCATTCCAAAGGCTGCTTCAAAGACATCAGCCCCAGCAGTGATGGCTTGTGCCCCTTCTTTGAATGCCCGATTGACTTGACCAACATTCTTAAAGGACGCTGCTAGAATTTTGCTTGATGAATGATTTTTTTCAATTGCTTCTGCCAATTGTGCTATTACCTGTGCTGAATCAATATTCAAGTTCTCCATTCGATTATAATAGGGAGCAAGGTAATCTGCGCCTGCTTCAATAGCCAAAAGACCTTGAAATACAGTATAAATTGCGGTTGCAGTAATTTTATAACCTTCTGATTTTAATGTTTTGATAGCTGCCAACCCCTCAGGAGTAACCGGAACTTTAATAAAAACATTTCCGCCACATTCTTGTCGAATTTTCGCAGCATCTTTTAAAATACCGTCATAATCTTTCGCAACAACTTGCACATGGATAGAAGGAGCTTCACCAATGATCTCCCGAACCTCATGAATCCGTTTAAAGAAATCGATATCTCCTTCTTTTTTTGGCAATTGTTGGGTTAGAGGTTACCCCAGCAAGAGGTAACACTCGAGCCCATTTTTTTATTTCATTTATATTTAAAGTATCAAGCATAAATTCCATATACATACCTCTTTACTATAGAGTATGCTCTGTCCGTCCAATAATATCATCTTGTGTAGCTTTTGATAGTACATTGAAGAAAGCTGAGTAGCCTGCAACACGTACAATTAAGTCACGGTGTTTTTCCGGATGTTTTGAGCATCTAATAACGTTTCTCTAGAAACCACATTATATTGAATATGGTATCCATGTAGACGATTAAAGAACGTACGGAGTAAAGCAATAAGTTTTAATTTATCTTCTTCTTTTGGCTAAAGTTTGTGGGTTTACTTTTTGGTTCAGTAAAACACCACCAACTATTTCATCTGTTGGCAATTTAGAAACTGATTTTTAGAACAGATGTTGGGCCATGTTGGTCCATATTTGGGATGGTGAGCATCCTTCTGCTAGTGGAGTTCCAGCATTTACGACCGTCTGGTGTAGCTAATGTTCCACGACCTTGTCCTACATTGGCTGAAATAGAAGATGTACCTGAGTAACGGATACCACCGATTGGCCCACGTCCATAACGAGTATTTGGATATTTAGCAATTTCATCCACATAAATATCGTATGCTTCTCGAACTAATTGTCTGCATAGTCATCATCATTTCCATATTTCGGTGCATCATGGATAAGCATCTCTTGGATTTCTTTTTCCACGTTCGCCCTCGTAATCGGTTTCTAAAGCATGCCAAAGTTCTTGTGGTGTTAAGTCGTCCTTCTTCAAATACCAGTTTCTTGATCGCTGCAAGCGAATCGGATAAGATTTGCAATACCAACTTGTAAACCAGAAATATAATCATAGACTGCCCCACCTTCTTTTAGGTGTTTTCCACGTCCAATACAGTCATCTGTCAAAGCTGAACAGAGGATATCTGGTACTTCTCTTTCAAGAGATAGGTCGATAGAGTTTTCTACGATCACACTCATGCGGGTTAAATGGCGTAAGGTCTTGTCCCATGCTGTTTGCAATTCATCAAATGCTCTTCATGTCTTTAAAATGACCAAAACTTGGTGCAAATCGTTTGCCAGATGCAGGATCGATTCCATCATTCATCGTAATGAGCAAAACTTTAGGGAAGTTCATATAACTCATACCCTGTACAACGATATCCCCATTTACCTGGAACAGCTGTTTCTACACAACCAATTGCACTGTAATCATAAGCATCTTCTTCAAGCACGCCTTTTGAAATAAAGGATGGAATAATGATCTCATCATTATTGAAAGCAGGCATACCGAATCCGAGCTTCATAACTTCAATACATTCGTTCATGAAGCGGGCATCCAAACCAGCATGGTAACGAACAGTTAAGTTTGGTTGAGGAAGGTGAGTTTGAGCAACAGACTTCAACACTAAATAAGACAATGGGTTAACAGCGTCTTTCTTATCACGCGTTTGACCACCAATCGTAACGTTTTGATAAAGCGGACTACCTGCAGATGAGAAGGTATGAGCTTGACTACGGACTTTGTTAATTGTAATAGTCTTAATCCAAAGGTTGGTCAAGCGTTCAACAATACTCTATTCAGTTTCCCGTCCACTTTCCAAATCAGCTTTAACGTATGGATACATATATTGGTCAAAACGGCCATATGAAAGTGAGTGTCCATTTGATTCAATCTGAAGAATACATTGGATAAACCAAACAGACTGAACAGCCTCTGCAAATGTTTTGCAGGCTCGTATGGAACCTTTTGAGCAAATCTCTGCAATTTCAAGCAATTCCTTCGACGTTCAGGAGTTGCTGTCTCAGCCATTTGTTTGCTAAGTTCAACAAATCGTTGAGCATAGGTCTTAACAGCATCAACTACGATAAAGATAGAATCGTAAAAATGGTATTTATCAATGCTAGCTGGATCCGTTAGATCTAGGGATTGCTTTAGCTTGGCGGGCTCTTTCTTCAAAACCTTTCAAACCATATTGCAATAATTTTTGATAATTGACTGCTAAGTGGGCATCTCCTGAATTCATCTTTCCTTCCATACCGAAGAATCCTGTTTCCATATAGACAGATACTTCTTCAGGTAGAAGAGCTCCAGCTCTTGCACGTAAGTTATTATTTTCCCAGAACGGTGCGATACTCGGAGCTGCTCTTTTCGTTTCTTCCGTAATATAGAAGACGTCACCATCCCGCTTTTCAAAAAGATCCAATTCCTTCAGAACGAACTCTAAAGTATATTCTGGGAAGATCGGAGCATCCTTTATTAGAGGATGCTTGGTTTCCAGCAATCATGGATTCATCCTCAATATAGATTGTCATATTTTCAAGAATCTCTTTCAACATATAGGCACGTTTAAAACATTTGGTTGTTCCTTATAACGATCATATGCCTTAGTTGCAAAAACGGCACGTTCAGCGTCGATATAAGGCTTCTTGTTTAAGACATCTTCACGATATTTATTCATGCGTTCAGTGAGGCTTCCAAAATATTCTGTTTTAATGCTTGTTCTTGCTACTTCTACTTGTTTTCATTTTTTCAAAACCTTTCTTTTGAAATTATTTTGTTTTCTTTCGTAACTATAGTAGCATTAAATTTTACGAATTTCAATGAATTATGGATAATACCTATAAATTCTATTCTAGTCGCACATCTGTGCACTCCTAATAAACACTATTTTTCAGCTTGTAATTCGTTGTTATAGGCAAGATTATCTTGGAATTTAAAGAATGGGAAATATACGACAGTCGAGGTTGCGAGAACCAGCACTTGAACGAAAGCACCTTGCCACCCACCAACCATAAATCCTGAGATAATAGCTGGTGTACTCCAAGGAAGGGTCACACCTGAGAATGGATGCATGAACCCAATAGCAATTGAAGTATAAACAATTATCGCTGCTAAAATTGGAACGAAAATAAATGGAAGGAACATCACTGGGTTCATTACAATTGGGAAGCCAAATACGACGGGTTCATTAACATTGAAGATTGCAGGAAAAGCTGCAACTTTCCCAAGTGCCTTATATTGTTTTGACTTAGCAGCAAATAACATAGCAACAACCAAACCAAAGGTTATACCTGATCCAGACAAAATAAAAAACTATCTAGGAATTGTTGAGTTACAATGTGAGCACCATTTTCAACGGATAGCTTCCCAGCTGCCAACATTGATTTATTGGCATCCAGGTTAGAAAGTAGTAAGGCTGTTACTACACCATTGACAACTGATTGTCCGTGCACACCAAACCACCACAAGAACGAAATAAAGAAGGCAATTCCAATCGCTCCGTAAAGTGATCCTGTTAGACCTTGTAGAGGAACCTGAATGACATCATAGATCATTTCAATGAAAGTACCGCCACTTGTCACTACTTTTGATACGATATAGACAATCATTGATAGTAAGAAAATCACGAAAGCAGGAATCATCGCTTCAAATTGTTTGGCAATGGCTTGAGGTACTTGTTCTGGCATTTTAATAACAATGTGTCTTTGGATAAACACAGTATAAATCGCACCAACTACCAGACCTATAATAATAGCCCCGATAATCCCTTGACCACCAAACCATACTTTTGCAATGGCATCACCAATTGGTTCTCCCTTAGCTGGTACATAAGAAGATTTTAACAAGATAAAGTATGAAGATAGGGACAAAACTCCTGCTGGCAAGGGTTCTACTCCACTGTTTTTAGCATATGAATAACCAATGGAGAAGCACGAAATTAAGCCCATGATGGCGAATGTTCCTGAATAAACCTGCATAAATGGCTCTGTCCACGTATCGCCAAATACACTAGCAATAGCCTGATTAAGGCCTTCAAATGGTAATTGCCCAATAATCAGGAACAAACTACCAACTACCGTTAATGGAAGGATCGCTAACATCCCATCTTTAAGAGCAATAATTCCTTTCAAGTTTACAAACCGCATGATTGGAGCGATAATTTTCTGAGAATTAAAATTAGACATGGGAAGCCTCCTTATTTTTCTCCTAGCAATTCTAGAGCTAGATTTAGTACTTTCTTACCATCCAACATCCCATAATCTGCCATAGGGATGACAGCAATAGGAATATGGTTTGCCTCACAAATCGCTTTTGATTTATCCAAAGTATAAGCTACTTGAGGGCCCAACAAAGCGACATCGATTTCAGGAGCAAAATCTGCTAATTTCGCTTGAGAATAGGCATCGATTTCAGCATCAATCCCTAATTCCTTAGCCGCCACCTTCATATTATTTACCAACATTCCTGTTGAAAATCCTGCTGCACAAAACAATCCAATTTTCATCTTCTTTTCCTCCTTATTGTTTCGCTGAAAGTTCTTTACGTAAGTCAATCATTTCTTTGATCAAGTTAATCTCTGTGATTGAAGTCATTAAGTGATCTTGTGAGTGCACAAACAAAGCTGTAATCTCTGTCTTTGTCCCACCTGCTTCCTGGGCTAAAAATTGTGTTTGCAAGTTATGCGCTTCTAGCAATGCTGCATCTGCTTTCGCAATTTCGTCTTCAGAAGATGTAAAATCGCCCTCCTTAGCATATGATAAAGCTTGGTAAATATGCTGTTTAGCATCACCCGCATTTAAAATCAATCCCATAATAATTTGGTCTGCAACAATTATTTCCATGTGCACTACACTCCTTTATCAATCTACTGAAAGCGCTTTTTTTTCTATTGTCAATATACCATTTATATTTTTTGCCGGTCAATAAAAATCACAACATTTGATTATTGTTTTTTTTTTTTGCACATTTGTGCTATTCAACTCAAAAAATAAGGACTGCATTCCTGCTGTCCTCTTTTTTTAGTAAATTGCTGATCACCATCTAATTCTAAGACTTTTTAAGATCGTTGCTTCATCTGTGACTAAATGATTGATATAGTTGGCTTTCAAAAACCGATAAAAGTGCTTTTGCTTTTCTGATCACCGTAGGCCAAAGAGATGGTGTTTGGTACCTCTCTCAATTCCTCCAATGTGATAGATATTGTTCTTTCCTGTAATTCAGGATAAACTGGGGATACCTTCTTGATCAAAGAAACGACAGCATACTTCTCCTACAGCATGTTCTGACTCCAATTTCTTAAAATCATTTGATGTCAGCATATCAAACCACTGAGGATTCTTGCTATCTGCATAGCCACCAATCCCTACAGCCGCAACATCCAAACAACGCCAACTAGCTTTCAAATCCTCAAAATATTTAGAAGATAAGATGCCTTCCGTCACCTCAGAATTTTCTTGAATGACACTCGCGTTTATAAAATGACATTCCCCATGAAATTTACTCGCCATACTGTAGATCAGCGTATTGACATGGTAGCGAGCATGAATATGACTGGGACCTCCAGCTAGGGATAAAACTGTACACCATCCAAGCGCTTCGTTCCAACTTGTTCTACCATTAATCTGAGAGACTTGCCCCATGAAAATCCGACTGTCATTCCATCTTCAATCAAATTACGAAGCATGACCGCACTTGCTTGCGCCAGTCGCTTTTAAAGGCTTTCTCGAGGTTCATCAACTAGATTCGGTATAATCTCGATAGCTTTTTAAGCCATATTTTTGTTTGATATAATTTTCTAAATGGAAGAGGCGAGTATCAAAGTTTTCGATTTCAATTTTTACTACGCCCTCTTTCTTGGCCTCTGCTAGCATTCTGCTGACAGTTGTACGGTAGATTCCAGTTTCTGCTGCGATTTGCGATTGACTTTTGTCTTCAACATAGTATAGATAGGCTAATTTAGCAAGTAACTTTTTCCGTTCATCTTTCAATTGGCTTCACCTTCTTATACTAAAGTTAAAATTGTTTGTGAATCCTCAAGTTTTTTCTTTCGCTTCTTGAGATATATTCTTATCTGTTATGACTCTCGAAACTTGTGAAAGTGCAAATCGTCTGACAGTTCCACATTTCCCAAATTTACTTGAATCTGTTAAGACAATCACTTCTTTAGAAACATCGGACATAGCTTGAACAACTTCACTTCTCATCATATCTTTCCCAGTAAAGCCAAGTTCGTCATCATATCCGTCTACCCCTACAAAAGCAAAGGGAACTCTAAAAGAGCGGATTAATTCTTTCAAAAAGCGGACCTACAGTCACTCTCGATTCTTTTGAAATTCACCACCAAGTAGGATGATTTTACAAGAATCATATTCCTGAATATAATCTGCAATAAAGTAAGAATTTGTCACAATCTTGACATTCTTTTTTTGTTTGGCAAATTTCTTCCGCTAGCAAGGCACATGTAGAGCCCGATTCAATCAAAACCGTGTCGTTATCCTTAATTAATTTAGCAGCTTCCCTGGCTATTCTTTTCTTGGTATCATATTGAAAGGACAGTCGAACATTGATATCATCTCCACTATTTAAAACAGCATAGCCGTGTTCTCTATGCAATAATCCTTTGGATTCTAGCTTGTCCAAATCCTTTCGAATGGTCACTTTAGAGACTTGTAATTTCTCAGACAAACTATTAACATCAATCTTTTCAAATTCCGATACTAATTTCAATATTTCATCTAAACGTTGCATTGTTTTTACCTCTTCTCTATTTTAGCAAATTTTCGAGTGAATTCAAAACAAAATAAACTTTCGTTCGTAATTGAATTAGTTTCTTAAATAATGTATAATGGACTTACTAGATTGATAGGAGAGCAAAAATATGGAACAAAATCGCGGCATAATCTTTAATATCCAACACTTTAGTATCCATGATGGCCCTGGAATCCGAACTACTGTATTTTTAAAAGGATGTCCCCTACGTTGTCCATGGTGCTCCAATCCTGAATCCCAGCGTGCAAATCCTGAAAAATGTTGGATGCTGTTACTAAAAAGGAAACCATTACAGGAGAAGAAAAAACAGTTACCGAGATCATAGATGATGTCTTAAAAGACGTTGACTTCTACGAAGAATCTGGTGGTGGCCTTACCCTGTCTGGTGGAGAAATCTTCGCTCAATTTGAATTTGCCAAAGCTATCTTAAAAGCTGCGAAATAAGTTGGACTTCATACTGCAATCGAAACGACAGCTTTTGTTGAACATGAGAAATTTGTCGATCTCATTCAGTATGTTGATTTTATTTATACAGACCTTAAACATTACAATACACTTAAACATAAGAAGGTTGTCGGAGTCAACAATCATCTGATTATTAAAAATATTCATTATGCCTTTGCTCAAAACAAAACAATCGTTTTACGTATTCCAGTCATTCTAATTTCAATGACTCTTTAACTGATGCTGAAGAATTTGCTTCCCTTTTTAATTCTAACATCGATGAAGTACAACTTCTCCCATTTCACCAGTTTGGAGAAAACAAATACAAGCTTTTAGGACGTCGCTATGAAATGGAAGGAATAAAAGCCCTGCATCCAGAAGATTTATATGACTACCAGCAAGTTTTTTTAGATCATGACATTCACTGTTATTTCTAATCCACTCAAAAATCCCCAAAACTAGTTTCAGTAGATTGAAACTTGGCTTTGGGGATTTTATTTTTTTTTGACCGTCGATAAAAAAGAGATTGCCTGGTGGGCATGACCCCCATGGTCAATCTCCTATTTTCTTCTCGCTTTTTACGGGCTTAGTATCTTGATTTACCAAATGATCACACGATCTTCTGGTGCGCGCCACATGCCGTCGCCTTCTTTGACATCAAAGGTTTCAAAGAATTCGTCAAAGTTTGGTAATTGGACATTGGTGCGGAGTTTTCCTGGTGCGTGGACATCGACACTTGCGAGGAGTTGCATGTACTCTGTCCGAGCTTTCATGCGCCAGATGCGAGCAAAGTTGGTGAAGAATTCTTCTGCTGAGAAATGTTCCTCTTTCTTAGCGGCTTCAAGGGCTGCAGCGATCCCGCCGAGGTCTGCTACGTTTTCAGAAACGGTCAATTTCCCGTTGATCTTGGCACCGTAGGAGTCTTGTCCTTCAAACTGATCGATGACCTTTTTGCGTCCGAGCGGTAAAGGCTTCGTAATCTTCTGGCTTCCACCAGTCTTTCAAGCTACCATGCTCGTCAAAGGATGCTCCATTGGTGTCAAAGGCGTGGGAGATTTCATGGGCAATGACTGCACCGATTCCGCCGTAGTTGGCTGATGATGATTGGTGAAGGTCATAGAAAGGTGCTTGTAAAATCGCTGCTGGGAAGACGATTTGGTTTTGTTGCGGATCATAGTAGGCATTGACCAGGTGGGCTGGCATGTGCCATTCGCTCCGATCAACCGGTTGGTTCCACTTGCTCCAAGTATGGGCAATGGAAATTTCGAGCCAATTTTTGGGCATTTTCAACCAAGGTCTTGCTTTCGTCGATGATCTTTTTGGCGTATGTTTCTGGTAATTTTTCAGGGTAGCCGATATGTGGTGTGATGACATTGAGTTTGACAATGGCTTTTCACGAGTTTCAGGAGCGAGCCAGTCTGCTTTTTTAAGACGCTCCTTGTAGACGTCAATCATGGTCGCTACTTTATGCTCTACGTCTGCTTTTCGCTTCTGGTGAGAACTTTTCGCCCGCATACCAGAGCCCAAGCGCTTGGCTATAAGGTCCTTCTGCCAAAGCCAAAGCTGCCTTTTCTTTCGGACGTGCTTCTGGTGTCCCTGTGATGGTCCGTCCATATTCACCAGACAGGACACGGATTTCTTCGGTCAAGAAGGAAGTCCAAGAAAGAGCTGCGCCGAGTTTCAATTTAGCATGAAGGGTTTCCCAGTTGGCTGCTGAGTAGAATGTTGGTGCGAATTCCTTCCAGAAACGCTCTTCTGGCACGATGATTTTATCTGGCGTTTGTCCGATCACTTCTGTAAAGAAGGTATCGAGTGGCAATTCTGGGACCAAGGCCTTGAAATCTGCCCACTCATAAGGATGATAGAGTTTGTTGTACTCTGATCTTTCTTCATTTGACAAGACATATTTGGCCAATTCTGCATCCGCCGCAATGACCTTATCCAGGATATCTTTGATTTCTTCCTCTGAGAAATCGAATTTTGCCAAGAGTTTTTCAACCATTTGACGCCAAACAGCTAATAACTCTGGTCCTTTTTCGTTGCCTTCTTCATAATAGGTTGTATCTGGCAAGATGAGAGCAAGAGACTCTCCCCACAAGACATTCATTTGGGCATTCATAAAGTCTGGTGACACGCTAAATGGCATGAGATTTGGTTTGCCAGCTAGCTCATAGGTGCCCAACTTGCTGGTATAGTCTTCAAAGGAAGATAAGGCCTTGATTTCATTGATCAAGGGCATAGCTGGAGCCACACCAGCTGCTTCCCGTGCATCAAATCTGCCACCATTTTGTGGTATTTGACAAAGTTTTGCAGAATGCTATCTTCAGGCAATTCTTCTCCTCTTTGCCATTTTCCAGTGATATCCAACATCAAGTTTTCGATATCTTGGATCAAGTCCATAAAACCACCAGTTGACGGTTTGTCATCAGGAATCACAGCTGTCTCAGCCCATTCCCCATTGACGTAATCATAAAAATCATCTTGTAAACGTACCATGATCTTCTCGCTTTCATTCTTTTTTGTAATAACCTTATCAAAAATAGGAACTTTTTTTCAATGATTTCAAGAGATTTAAGTTGAATTATTTTAAAATTAACTTGACTTAACTTTTTATTCGTGTATAATTATTTCAAAAATTAACTTGACTTAATTTTTTTATTTATGTATATTAATAGTAAAGGAGCAAAATCATGATTCAAATTGAACATCTCAGTGTTGCTTACCAGCAAACACTGGCCTTGGAGGATCTTTCCCTCACCATCCAGGGTCCAACCATCCTAGGCATTCTTGGCCCCAATGGGGCTGGAAAATCAACCCTAATCAAGGCCATGCTAGGACTTCTCCCTCATTCGGGAAAGGTCCAGCTCGATCAAAAAAAGATCTCAGCCAAGTTCTTCAACGAGTCGCCTATGTCGAACAAAAGACAGCTATCGATTTCCACTTCCCCATCACGGTGCGGGAGGGTGTCTCACTGGGACTCTATCCCCCATCTCTCTATCTTCAAGAGAAAAAAGCAAAGAAGATCTCCAAAAAGTGGAAAATGCCTTGAAACTTGTCAATCTTCTTGATCTAGCGGATCGCCAGATCGGCCAGCTTTCAGGAGGGCAATTCCAACGGGTCCTGATCGCCCGCTGTTTGGTCCAAGAGGCAGATGTCATTTTTGGATGAGCCCTTCGCTGGTATTGACTCCGTTAGCGAAGACATCATCATGCAGACACTCCACACCTTGAAAAAGGAAGGTAAGACCATCCTGATTGTCCATCACGACCTCAGCAAGGTTACATCTTATTTTGACCAGGTCATCTTCCTCCATCGTAAGCTGATTGCTTTTGGGAAAACAGAGGATACCTTTACCAAAGAAAATCTGCATGCAGCCTACGGGCATGAACTCTTTTATAGGAGGTGGCGTCGGATGATTACAGAATTTATCGATGGATTACAACAATTTCATTTCTTACAAAATGCCTTATTACAGCTATCGCCATTGGGATTGTCGCTGGTGCGGTCGGATGTTTCATTATTTTACGAGGCATGTCTCTCATGGGAGATGCCATCTCACACGCGGTCCTTCCAGGGGTGGCTTTGTCCTTTATCCTGGGTATCAATTTCTTTATTGGCGCCATTGTCTTTGGTCTTTTAGCTTCTGTCCTCATCACCTATATCAAGAGCAACTCCATCATCAAGAGCGACACTGCGATTGGGATTACCTTTTCTTCTTTCCTCGCCTTAGGGGTCATCTTGATTGGAGTCGCTAAAAGTTCCACCGACCTTTTCCACATCCTCTTTGGGAATATCTTGGCCGTGCAAGACCAGGATATGTGGATGACCATCGGTATTGGAGCTGCCGTCTTGCTGGCGATTTGCCTACTCTTTCGACCCCTACTGCTCACTTCTTTTGATCCTGTCCTCGCTCAATCCATGGGCGTCCGGGTCAAGCTCTATCACTATCTCCTTATGGTGCTCTTGACCTTGGTTTCTGTCACTGCTATGCAGAGTGTCGGGACCATTCTCATCGTCGCCATGCTCATCACACCCGCTGCGACAGCCTATCTCTATGCGAATAGTCTCTGGTCCATGATGCTCCTTTCATCCGGATTAGGTGCTCTTGCATCCATCCTAGGACTCTTTATTGGCTATAGCTTAAACATCGCCGTCGGGTCTTGTATTGTCCTCACTTCTGCTGTCTTCTTTCTCATCAGCTTCTTTATCGCTCCTAAGCAGAGAAAGAATAAGCACGCTCTTTCATCTCATTAAAGGAGAAACACATGAAAAAAACCGCTTCTATCCTCGCCCTCTTTGTGGCGCTCTTATTTGGTCTGTTGGCCTGTAGCAAAGGCTCTTCTTCTGGAGCTTCTGGTAAATTGAAAGTGGTCACCACCAATTCCATCCTTGCAGATATCACTAAAAATATTGCTGGGGATAAGATCGATCTGCACAGTATCGTTCCTGTCGGCAAAGATCCCCACGAATACGAACCACTACCAGAAGATGTCAAAAAAACTTCGCAAGCAGACCTGATCTTCTACAACGGGATCAACCTTGAAACCGGTGGCAATGCTTGGTTTACCAAGTTGGTCAAAAATGCCAATAAAGTAGAAAACAAGGACTATTTCGCTGTTAGCGAGGGAGTCGACGTCATCTACCTAGAAGGCCAAAACCAAGCTGGAAAAGAAGACCCACACGCTTGGCTCAACCTTGAAAACGGGATACTCTACGCTAAAAACATTGCCAAACAATTGATCGCAAAAGATCCCAAAAACAAGGACTTCTACGAAAAAATCTAGCTGCCTATACTGAAAAACTCAGCAAGCTCGACCAAGAAGCCAAACAAAAATTCAACAATATCCCAGAAGATAAGAAGATGATTGTAACCAGCGAAGGCTGCTTCAAATACTTCTCCAAAGCCTACGGCGTCCCATCTGCCTATATCTGGGAAATCAATACGGAAGAAGAAGGCACACCTGACCAAATCAAAACGCTGGTAGAAAAACTCCGGCAAACCAAGGTACCAGCCCTCTTTGTCGAATCCAGTGTCGATGAACGTCCTATGAAAACTGTGTCTAAGGATACCAATATCCCGATCTATGCAAAGATCTTTCACTGATTCCATTGCCAAAGAAGGGGAAAAGGGTGATAGCTACTACAGCATGATGAAGTGGAACTTAGACAAGATCGCAGAAGGATTGAGTCAGTAGACCACTTCAGATTTCTAAACAAATCAGTGGCCCCTCCACCGGTATTGCGGTACAATAAAAACAAAAAAGGAGTCTTTTTTATGGCAACATTTTTAGGAAACCCTGTGACCTTTACCGGATCTCAACTTCAAGTTGGGGAAATGGCCCATGATTTTCATTGATCACTCCAGCTCTTGAGAAGAAATCTTTAGCTGATTTTGCTGGCAAGAAAAAGTCCTCAGCATTATCCCATCCATCGACACAGGTATCTGTTCGATGCAAACACGTCACTTCAATCAAACCTTATCGGATATGGAAGACACTGTCGTCTTGACGGTCTCTGTCGACCTTCCTTTTGCTCAAGGTAAATGGTGCGCTGCTGAAGGGCTCGACAATGCCATCATGCTCTCAGACTACTACGACCATTCCTTCGGGAAAGCTTACGGCCTCTTGATCAATGAATGGCATCTACTTGCGCGCGCTGTCTTGGTCTTAGATGCGGATAACAAGGTTACTTACGTTGAATACCTAGAAAATATCAACAGCGAACCAAATTACGACGCTGCAATCGAAGCCGTCAATGCGCTTGGATAAATGAAAAAAGAGGTCTGCGACCTCTTTTCCATTGCTATAAAATCCGATGAAGTCCATTCTGTAGGAGGACGCGCCAGCGTAAGCGAGGGATGCCTCTGAGGAAACTCCGCACGCGCTGTGCCACTTGTTGCTTGTAGCTCTTGCCTCCTTGTGCAAAGACTCCTTTTCGACTCCAGTAGCCTTCGACACTGCGATCATTTTTAGGGGCTAGATAGCGAACATCTTGCTGATAGAGGACATGCTTGCGAAAGGCTGGATCCCAAGCTTTGACGGGGTCAATATCTAAGTCCTTATGGGTCCGTCCCCTAGCCAGCCCGTAGTTAAAACTAGCCCCATTGACAATGCCATTTTCAGAAACTTCTACTGGATCGACTTCATTGAAAACGCCCGGCTTGATCGAGAATATACTCCGTATGGAAATTTAACAAGACCTTGAAATTGACTTGTTGGGAGGCCCCTGATGGATAATGAAGGTGACCATCTGGCCTTAGGGAGACCTTATTGTGAAGGCGGGCAGCCGCATAAGCATCCACCGTGACCGCTCTAGCCTCCTGTAGGTAAGCTTGTAAGGCCTCCTCGTCAGTCTGTCCAGCTCTGGCCTCATGCGTCCGAATCCATTGGGCTTGGTAACTTGAAAGTAGGTAGCGTAACTGGTGAACCTGGCGTTTCAAGAGCTGATCTCCCGACTGATCTGCTAAGGGATCCTTTTCAAAGGCGATTTGCACGACGCGTGAAAAAGCCTTCCAAAAGTCGGAACCTGGCGGACAATCTGGAGACATCCTACTCAGAAGAAAGGCTGTTTCTTCACAAGTTCCGGACAGGTCACTTGGCATAAGAAGAATTTTCATGACTCCCCTCAGCAAGTCTTGGGCAGCCGTTTCCGTTAGATCTTTGATCTCTTGAAACCACATATTTTCAAACAGAGGACTGGCAAAGAAAAAAGACAGACTGGTATTGTTCTTGGTAGGCTTGTACATCTTTGTATTCCTGCAAGTATTTCTCTAAATAGGCTAAACTATTCTCCCTCCACCCTAGTCTCGCCAAGTCCTGTCTGTTCATAATGCCGTCCTTTCTATGCTTCTATACTACCATCTTTTGGAGCTTGAGACAATTCTCATTACTCCACTAGCGTTTTTGAGGATTTTTTGATATACTAGAAGTGAGCGAAGAAAAGAGGAAAGCATGACACCAAACAAAGAAGATTACCTCAAGTGCATTTACGAAATTGGCACAGAAGTAGAAAAAATCAGTAATAAAGGAAATTGCCAGTCGCATGCAGGTCTCTCCACCCGCTGTGACCGAGATGATTAAGCGTATGATCTCTGAGGGCCTCTTGGTGAAAGATAAAACCCATGGGTATCTACTAACGGAGCTAGGATCGCAGTTGGTCTCTGATCTCTACCGCAAGCACCGCTTGATCGAAGTAATTCTTCTGGAAAAACTTGACTATACAACTGAAGAAGTCCATGAAGAGGCAGAAGTTCTCGAGCATACCGTTTCTGAACATTTCATTGACCAGCTGGATCACATGCTTGGAACTCCTAAGACCTGCCCTCACGGTGGGACAATTCCAAAGAAAGGCGAAAGGCTTGTCGAAGCCTACCAAGACCGTCTCAGTGAAACGACCCAACCTGGTCTGTATATTCTGCAAAGGGTCCATGACACCTATGAATTGTTAAAATTCTTAGACCAGATCCATCTCCAGATTGGGGATACTATCGCGTTTCAACGGTATGATGACTACACAGGCCTCTATCACTTAGTCATCCATGGACAAGAAATTTCTATCAACCAAGTGATCGCCCAACAACTCTATATCGAAAAACATGCAGTCTAACCCGACTGCATGTTTTCTTACTATGGATTTTTGTATCTAGCAAAATCGTCACTGGACCATCATTGATCAATTCAATCGCCATATCGGCCCCAAAGATCCCTCGTTTGACAGGGACTTCTTTTCTAATTGATCATTAAAGGCATCATATAACTGACTGGCCATATCTGGCTTGGCAGCCCCTGTAAAAAGCAGGACGGTTGCCTTTTTTGTCTCCGCAAAGAGGGTAAATTGAGAGATTGACAAGATTTCCCCTTGGACATCTTTGACCGAAAGATTCATCTTATCTTCCTCATCTGAGAAAATCCGCATCTGCGATACCTTGCGGACCGCATAATCTAAATCCTTCTGGTCATCCTCAGGACCCCCACTCCCACTAGGAGCAGCAAGCCTTGCTGGATCGCATTGTAGACTTGACCGTCAATAGAAACCGAGGCACTCTTGACCCGTTGAATCACTAATTTCATTTTATTATCCTATTTTAACAACCTATTGAACATTCACTGCTACCCTTGAAAGAACATCAACAGCAGACAAGGCAGTGAGACGCAGGCACACTATCGAAAAGTAAAGGCTGTTCAGTTGCTTTTAGAGCAAGGCAGCGAGACGAAGACAGTACTGAAGGCAAGGCGAGCTACCAACTAATAAAAAGTTCTGACCACCTTCTTCAAAGAAAATCGACATCAGACAAGGCAGTGAGACGCAGGCAGTACTGTAGTAAAGGCCAGTCGCAAAGCAATAAAAAGTATGAAACTGAGTAGCCGACTAGCCGTTGGTACGCTTAACAGAGTACACCTCCGGCACACTCTTAATCTTATCCACAACTGTTGTCAACATAGACAGGTTTGGAATCCCAAAGGAAATGTGGATATTGGCAAATTTCATATCTTTGGTTGGTTGGGCATTAACAGTTGAGATCATCTTAGCTGTATTGGAGAGGACTTGGAGCACGTCGTTCAGAAGACCGGCACGGTTGAGTCCGTAAATATCGATGTGGGCGATATAGTCCTTTGGTCGTATTGTTATCTTCCCATTCCACATCAATCAAACGTTGCTCGTAGTTGTCTTGGGCACGTAGGTTCATACAGTCCTGACGGTGAATGGCAACACCGCGTCCTTTGGTAATATAGACCGACGATTTCATCACCTGGAACTGGATTACAACACTTAGCAATCCGAATCAAGAGTCCAGAAGCACCTTGGATAACCACGCCACCTTCGTGACGGACCTTCAAGGTGTCTTTTTTATTTTCAACCTTGACCTCGCCACCTTTGACCAGCTCTTCTGCTTCTGCGCGTGCCTTAGCCCGCTCTTCTTCTCGGCGTTCATCCTCCGTCAAGCGGTTAAAGATGGTAATAGCCCCAATCTCTCCAAAACCAATCGCCGCAAACAAGGCTTCTTCTGTCTTATAACTTGATTTTTGTAGCACTTTGTCCATGTGCTTTTTGTCCATGAACTTATTGGCTACCAAGTCATGCTCGTGGAATTGGGCCATCAAGAGGTCACGGCCACGGTTAATAGACAATTCCTTGTCTTGATTTTTTAAAGAATTGACGGATCTTGTTGCGTGCCTTGCTAGTTTTAACAAGGGTCAACCAGTCACGGCTCGGACCAAAGGAGTTGGCATTGGTGATAATCTCCACCTGATCTCCCGTCCGAAGTTTGGTATTGAGGGGCACCATCCGGCCGTTGACCTTGGCACCAATGGCTTTTTCCCCAACCTTGGTGTGGATTTCATAGGCAAAATCGATCGGTCCAGAATCTTTCGGAAGCGAGCGCACGGTTCCATCTGGTGTGAAGACGTAAATCTCTTCTGCCAGGATGTCTTCTTTTACATTTTCAACAAATTCTTTGGCATCGCCTGACTGGTCTTGGAGTTCCATCATCTCCTTGATCCAGTTCATCCCAATAGCCGATTCCTTGCTGTTGACTTGACCCTTGATTCCTTTTTTATAGGCCCAGTGAGCCGCAACCCCGTACTCAGCAACCTCATGCATTTCCTTGATTCGGATCTGGAACTCAATCGGCCCTTTAGGACCGTATACAGTCGTATGGATGGACTGATAGCCATTGGCCTTCCGGTTGGCAATATAGTCCTTAAAACGCCCTGGCATTGGCTTCCAGAGCTCATGGATGTAGCCTAGCATGGCATAAACATCACTTGGGTATCAGGATACAGCGGATGGCAATCAAGTCATAGATTTCATCAAAGCGTTTCTTCTTATCCTGCATTTTGCGATAGATCGAATAGATATGCTTTGGTCGACCATAAATTTTCCCATGCAGATGGCGTTCCCCAGCATAGGTCTCAATCTTGTGGACAACCTCTTCTACCAACTCTTCTCGCTCGCGACGTTTTTCCTTCATCATATGAGAAATCTTGTAGAATTCTGTCTTCATTCAAATAACGGAAGGACAAATCCTCAAGTTCCCATTTGACGCTGGAAATCCCGAGACGGTGGGCTAGTGGTGCATAGATCTCCATGGTCTCACGCGAAATGCGCTCTTGCTTATCCTTGCGCAAATGCTTGAGGGTACGCATATTATGCAAGCGGTCTGCCAATTTGACCAAAATGACACGGATATCTTGAGACATGGCCATGAGCATCTTGCGATGGTTTTCCGCCAACTGCTCTTCATGGGACTTGTACTTGACCTTCCCGAGCTTGGTCACCCCATCGACAATCACGCGCACATCATGACCAAATTCGCGCTCTAAATCATCTAAAGTCGCATCCGTATCTTCCACGACATCATGCAAAAAGCCGCAGGCGACCGTCACAGCATCCAGTTTCAGCTTGGCAAGGATCCCTGCCACTTGAATCGGGTGAATGATATAAGGCTCGCCAGACTGACGGAATTGCCCATTATGGCAATCAACCGCATAGACCAAAGCCTTTTGCACAAAAGCAACATCTTCAGGTGATAAATATTTTTTGTAAGGGCAACAACTTGGTCCCCTGTTAAATTCTCTTCTTTCGGCATGTATTTTCTCCAATTTCTTGGATACTATTTTAACACTTTTAGAAGCAGATGGGAACCAATGAAGCTACTTTAATATACGGATACTTCTCGAAGATCATTCTGGGATCCACCTTGCTTTCATCATTCTTGTAAAAAAACTAACGAAGCGATTCCTTCACTTCGTTAGTTCATTAATTCTGTAACAACGCTCACGGCACTGAGAGCATAGAGTGGGGCTGTTTCTGCTCGTAGGATGCGAGGACCAAGTCCCTAACACTGCTCCTTTAGCTGTAAAACTTTCAATTTCTGCAGGGGAGAGGCCTCCCTCTGGCCCAAAGATAAAGAGCAGTTTTGCTTCAGCTTCCAATCCGGTCAGAGACTGAAGTAAAGCTGCTGCCTCTCCTTCTTTAGCCGACTCTTCATAAGCCACCACTATCCGGTCAAACTGGTCGAACTGATCCAAAAAGTCTGCCTTTTTCTCAAAAAGGGTAATGCTTGGGACCAAATTCCGCTTGCTTTGCTCGGCTGCTCCAAGGGCGATTTTTTCTAGTTTTCGACCTTTTTACCCAATTTCTTGCCGTCCCACTTGGCAACGGACCAGTCTGCAGGGAAGGCCCAGATCTGGCTGGCACCGAGTTCCGTCACTTTTTGAGTGATGAACTCGAGCTTGTCTCCCTTGGGAAAGCCTGATGCGATGGTCACTTGGACTGGCAGTTCCACATTGTCAGCCAATTCTTTGATTAGTTCCAACTGACGGGCTTCTACATTGACCACGCGCGCCAAACGCTTGATCCCATCATCAAAGACTAAAGTCACCTCATCATCTTCTTTCAAGCGCATGACCTGAAACATGTGCTTGCTGGTTTCCTTGTCCTCGATGGTGACAGGTGAAATTGCACTCCCTTTAACAAAATACTGTTGCATGCTAGCCTCCAATCACACCGGAGACATCCTTGGTCTTCTTGAAGACGCAGGCATTCCATTCCCCTTGGATCATGTGGGTTTCAAGGAAAAATCCAGCTGACTCAGCCGACTCACGTACCATGTCCCATTTGTCCTTGATAATGCCACTCATGATCAGGTAGCCTTCGTCCTTGACCAAACGATAAGCATCATCCGTCAGATGGATAAGGATATCCGCCAAGATATTAGCCACGATGACATCTGCCTCAATCTCCACGCCCTTGAGCAAATCGCCTGGGGCTACATGGATATTTTCCATGCCGGGATTGAGCTCAATATTTTCCTGAGCAACCCGAACCGCCACATCATCAAGATCATAGGCGAAGATTTCCTTGGCACCTAGAAGCGAGCTAGCGATAGAAAGGACCCCTGAACCAGTTCCCACATCTAGCACCGTTTCCCCACCACGAAGGACCTGCTCCAAGGCAAAAAGACTCATCTTGGTTGTCGGGTGAGTTCCTGTCCCAAAGGCCATCCCTGGATCCAGCTTGATAATCTTTTCGCCAGCAGTTGCCTCATAGTCCGTCCATGACGGAACGATGGTCAAGTCATGAGTGATACGAGCTGGTTCATAGTATTTCTTCCAATTATCTGCCCAGTCTTCCTCAGCCAAGGCGGTCGTCCCCATCTTGACCTCTCCTAGATCCATAAAATCCGTCAATTCTGCTAAGCGAGCCTGCAAGTCCGCTTCAACCGCTGCTACATCAACCGTTTCCGGGTAGTAGGCCGTCACCACGATTTCTTCTTGCTGCTCGACATCAGGAAAAATCTCACCAAAGCGGTCGACATTGCCCACATAGTCCATGCTGTCTTCGATTGCTACCCCTTGGGCGCCTAACTCGATCAAGAGGTTGGAAACCAACTCCTCTCCCTCACGCTTCACTGTAACTTTTAACTCTTGCCATGTTTCCATCTGATTCTCCTTAACAATCCATTATTTCTTCTAATTCTTTTAAAGTCTTGCCGTCCTTATTTTTCCAATCCGTTCGTCCATTCGTATTCATTCCTAGTACAAAAGCAGCTGCATAAGATGGACTGGAGAACAGTTGTTTTTTCTTGTAAAACACCATCTTTAATCACATTTGACTTGATTAATTCCTTACGCAATTCTTTTAGGCTTGCTGGTATTGCGGGTGAATCAACCTCATCCACTTGACTGCCTTCTAAAACAACAAAACCTTCCGAAGTCTGTTCACAGATGGCTTCAATCATTCGATTTGATTTCTTTGTTTTTCGCTTCAAATAGAGATAAGTTGAATTTTCATCAGAAACATTCTGATCCGTTTTCTTGGTCATAGGAACAAACACTCGGTACCCTAAGGTTCCTACAATCATCAAAGTATTTTCTACAACCTCATCCAACTCAGACTGCTTTTCTTCTGTTACATTCCCAGAATTGGGCTCATTCCCATTTTTTACAATGAAGCGCCCCGCGTCCTTTGCTAGTTGTGTAAATTTATTTTCCAAGTAACTAATTTCTGTATGACCAAAGGAGTTATTTTGTGTCGTCAAAATAATCACATCATTAAAATAATCTGCATGATTATCACGAGTATGTTCCTGGACACGTAAAGGACACCCTCACCGTTTTTGCGATTCGTAGCCTGCCCGATGTAGGTAACATCCTTTTGCTTATCCTCATCACGGCCAAATAAGAAATAAATGCCACTTTGCTTCATTTCATCACGTGATTTTAAATCCGCCAATTGAATTCGAGGAATTTTATAAATCACACCGGTCCAATTTGACAAAGTACATTTGATTTTTCCTGTCACTTCGCCATCCATGAGAAACATGTTAATATTTTTACTACGCTTCATCATTTATCCTTCTCCACATAATCTCTCACTCGTTCTTGTAATTGGGGAACAACCCGATCTGAAGTTAAAAACTCTTCAAAGCTCACTAACTTATAGCCCTGTCCCTCGTCTCCAAAGATGATACTTTCGAACTGTTCCTGCGTCAACTTCCCAACTAAAAAGACAGATTTCTTGTTCTCATCTAGCATACTGGGGTAGAGTCGAGACCAGATTACGTCATCTTTCGACAGTTGGATATTCAATTCTTCATAGACTTCACGCGCCACACACTCAAAAGGGGTCTCATTTCCTTCCCGACCACCACCTGGTAATTCCCACATATTAGGCCAGGGAATATCCTCCTTGTCATCACGCAAGATAGTCAAAATTTGCCCATCACAAATCAAGGCAATCTTACAACCCGTAAAATCTATTCTGCTATCCAATAATTCCATGATAATGGCTCTTTTCTAACATAACAACTGCGCTCTATGAAAATACGAGCTAGCTTTCTTCAATCACCTTTTGACACTCTGCATCCCAGTACGCCCGCCATCTACCATGTTTTTTAGCAAAATAAACCGTAAACTCATCATTTACATAATCTGCAACATAGCGAAGATTGGGAGGATTTTCATCAAAACTTAATATCCAAGGATGGAAGTAAAAGGTTTTCTCCACCTCTTCTGAGTATAGCCGAGATCCTTGGCATACTGAGGGATGGGTTGTTGCATCTCACTTTCCAAATGGGACTGAATAGCATTGTCAAAACTATTCAAACGAGCTAATAGTTGCTTAAACTGATCTTCCTCCTCAATTTTGAAATCACCTATGAACTCAAATTCTGCAAAGTCTATAGAAAATTCAAATAATGTGATTTTACCATCCTCAACATAGTGCCCATCTTCATCAACACAACAACGAGTTCCTGACTTCAATACTCGCTCAAAATCTAAATCCGCAAAGCGATTGCGGGGAAGAATGCAAACTGATTGCTCAGATTTATCTGACTTTCTCCTGAAAAACTGTTTGATTTTTCTAGCATAGTTTTCCCCTTCTCCTTGAATCAGTATTCAAAAAAAATACTTAGAATCTTTTCTAATATCTTGGATAGGGATAAAAGGTGCTTTCTTCTAGGCCAACCTTGCCTTCTTCAAAAACTTCTTGGTTCCAGACGATCTCAAAGCTCTCTGCCTCTTCGTCTGCTAAAAAATCCATGAGCTCATCCAAGGCCAACTCAGCTGTATCTCGAAGGAAAGTCACAAAATAGGCTAGAAACTCACGAGACAAGCCTTTTTAGGCTCATAAGGAATCGCTGTTAAATAGGCATCTTCCTCCACATGAGACTTGGCTGGATTGTAGAAGATAACGGCTTCTTCAAAGAAAATATCCTCATCAGATTCTTCTCCAGCTTCATCAACCAGGGCAACCCCTCCCTGTATTCTGCGCTTCCAAGAGAAAAGCCACTTCTACCGCATGGTTTTTCTTATCCCAATTGATCTCAAAATCAAAAGGAAAAACCTTGTCCATCTCCTCTTCTAAAACATCCAAAAATCCGTATTTAGACATAGCGTCCTCTTTCTAATTTCCCACTCTTAGAGCGGAATATGATACAATAGTTACTACAATCTTACCATAAAAAACGCCTCTTTGAAAGGAGACAAAGCTAGAAAGGAGAAGGAAATGCCCGACAATCTCGCACTCCGTATGCGACCACGGACGATCGATCAAGTCATCGGTCAACAGCACCTGGTTGGAGAAGGCAAAATCATTCGTCGCATGGTCGAGGCCAATCGTCTGTCCTCTATGATTCTCTATGGACCTCCGGGGATCGGAAAGACCAGTATTGCTTCTGCGATCGCAGGAACGACTAAGTATGCCTTTCGGACTTTTAATGCAACGGTTGACAGTAAAAAACGCCTACAAGAAATCGCAGAGGAAGCCAAGTTTTCAGGTGGCTTAGTCCTGCTTTTGGATGAGATCCATCGCCTTGATAAAACCAAGCAAGATTTTCTCTTGCCTTTGCTCGAAAGCGGTCTGGTCATCATGATCGGTGCAACGACTGAAAATCCCTTTTTCTCTGTCACACCCGCTATTCGTAGCCGCGTACAAATCTTTGAGCTGGAACCATTGACGACGGAGGAGGTCAAGCAAGCTCTAAAAACGGCGCTGGATGATCCCGAGCGTGGCTTTGATTTTCCAGTCGTGCTCGATGAGGACGCTTTGGATTTCATCGCTACCTCAACCAATGGAGATCTTCGCTCTGCCTTTAATTCTCTCGATCTGGCGGTGCTGTCGACCTCTGAAAATGCAGAAGGGAATTCGCCATATTACGCTAGAGATCATGGAAAACAGTCTCCAGCGCAGCTACATCACCATGGACAAAGATGGAGACGGCCACTACGACGTGCTCTCTGCTCTGCAAAAATCTATCCGTGGTTCGGATGTCGATGCTAGTCTCCACTATGCAGCTCGTTTGATCGAAGCCGGAGATCTACCCAGCCTAGCTCGTCGCTTGACTGTCATCGCTTATGAGGATATCGGTCTGGGCAATCCAGATGCGCAGATTCATACCGTGACAGCGTTCAAGCAGCTGAGCGCATCGGCTTTCCTGAGGCCCGCATTCTCATCGCCAACATCGTCATCGATCTAGCCCTTTCGCCGAAATCCAACTCAGCCTACGTTGCCATGGACAAGGCGCTGGCTGATCTTAGAAGTTCTGGCAACCTTCCTATTCCTCGCCACCTCCGCGATGGTCATTATGCTGGAAGCAAGGAACTGGGAAATGCGCAAAACTATAAATACCCTCACAACTACCCTGGCAACTGGGTCAATCAGGACTACTTGCCAGACAAGCTCAAACACGCTTCCTACTTTATTCCCAATGAAAATGGCAAGTACGAGCGTGCTCTCGGAGCCACCAAGGAGAAGATTGATCAATTTAAGAAAAAGTGACATCGGTTTCAAAAATTGAGATTTTCCCTTGAAATATTTTCAAAATGTGGTATCATATACATATAGAAACGCTGTGGTGTACGACTTCACACTTAAGTGTTGACCGACTATTTTTTGTATTATTAGGGAAACAAAAGACTTCTGGCAGTATGCAGGCCGTTTCACGCGGAAGCAGCTAAGTCAGAGCGAGTTGCCCACCTGCTTAATTGCGCGGGTTCAATACAAATCGTGAAGTATCGGCACCAATACAGCTTTTTATATTTGCCTCCTTAGCTCAGTTGGTAGAGCAGTAGACTCTTAATCTATGGGTCACAGGTTCGAGCCCTGTAGGGGGCATCTACATACAACAGGAAAAAGCCTTGATTTACAAGGCTTTTTGTTTGTCTATAACTGATTTGCCCCATCATTTGCCCCACATTTTTTTATGAGCAATCTTTCCAGACATCTCTGACTACGAAAAACAAAAAGCTATCCTACCTTTGCAAATTTAGATAAGATAGCAGAATATTTTAATGCAACTCCAACTCAACTATTTGGAACAAGTAAAGAGATTGAATTAGAAAAGAGTGTTCTTGAATCGAATGAATACTCTGATAAAGTAAGTGAGATCTTAAAGGCTGTCAAATACATCGAACATTTTCTAGAAACTGATGGACAGTACTTAGAGGATTTACTTTACCTAACAAGAGGCAACCAACTATACACAGAAGATGGAGAAGAGTTGTATATTGATCCAACTTCTCAGAAAAGAACATTTCATAACCAATATGAACCTGGTTTTATTGTAGCAAGAGATAAATCCCCACTAGAACTCTTAATTGAAAATAAGGACCTATTAGATTAAAAAAGCGAGGATATGTACTGATCCCAAAAGTTAGACAGAAAAAATCTAACTTTTGGGATCAGTACATTTTCAACTCTCTTATTTATTTTCTTATCTCACATAATTACTTCACATGTCCAGGCTCATCAAATTCATTTTTTTCAATAACATATGCCACATTTGCATCCTTATTGATCAAAGAACATATATCTATTATATTACAAAAAGCTCTCTGACCGCAAAATTCCGTTAATTTACTACCTTATTCCTACTTTCTATTTTCTATTTTACTTTTCTGATAAATAAGATTATAATAAGGGGTATTTATTTTCGGAGGTTTTTATGTCATTTCTATCAAAAAATTGGGCAGGACTGTTAGCCTGTCTGATCATTTCTATCATCTCTTGGGTTTTAGGAGGCTTTCTGCCTGTTGTGGGAGCACCTGTTTTCGCCATTTTTATCGGAATGATTCTCTACCCCTTTCTCACTCCCTATAAACAACTGGATGCTGGTTTGACTTATAGCTCCAAAAAATTGCTTCAGTATGCTGTTATCTTACTTGGTTTTGGACTCAATATCTCTCAAGTTTTCGCAGTTGGAAAATCTTCCCTTCCTGTCATCCTTTCGACTATTTCTATCGCTTTAATTATTGCTTTCTTTTTCCAACGATTTTTTAACATGGATACAAAGCTAGCTACCTTGATTGGGGTAGGCTCTTCTATCTGTGGCGGTTCTGCCATTGCAGCGACTGCTCTCCTGTTATTCACGCCAAGGAAAAGAAGTAGCCCAAGCCATTTCTGTTATCTTTTTCTTCAATGTCTTGGCAGCTCTTATCTTTCCAACTCTAGGTTCTTGGCTCCATCTCTCCAACGAAGGTTTTGCTCTCTTTGCGGGTACTGCGGTCAACGATACTTCCTCTGTAACAGCCACAGCTAGCGCCTGGGATAGTCTGTATCATACCAATACTCTAGAATCTGCAACCATTGTCAAGCTGACACGTACTCTAGCTATTATCCCTATCGCTCTCTTCCTCTCCTATTGGCAAAGCCGTCAACAAGACAACAACCAAGGAGTAAAGCTTAAAAAAATCTTCCCCTGTTTTCATTCTCTACTTCATCCTAGCTTCTCTGCTAACTACCGTCCTTACTTCTTTTGGTGTTAGCAATAGCTTCTTTTCACCTCTCAAACAGCTCTCCATATTCCTCATCATCATGGCTATGAGTGCTATTGGTCTCAAAACCAACCTCATTGCTATGATCAAATCCAGTGGAAAATCCATTCTTCTTGGAGCCCTTTGCTGGATTGCTATCATCCTGACTAGTCTTGGCATGCAATTACTCATCGGTATTTTCTAAGAAAAAGGGAGCCTAAAGGCTACCTCAGAACGTAGACAGACGTCATTTTTGGCGTTTGTCTTTTTGTATGTTCAAAGATATTTTGTCTTATCATCTACTATTCCATCCAAAAATCTGATTTAAAGCAAAATAAAAGGGATATTCCCTATCCATTTCGATAATTTTTTCATTAATTTGTTTTTCCATTTTATCCTCCGATTAGTCTCGCACTGATATTTATTGATAACAACACTATATTTCTAGTATAGCATAATCATTAGATATTATAGGTTTTCAAACCAAATGAGAGTCATTCGTTTTTGCCCCATTTTTAAATCATGACATTGGAAATACCTAAAAGTACTTCCCTAAAATCACTTATATTTCAATATTTTTAATTACTCTCAATATGAAAATCCTTTCCAAATCCATGCAGGGGCATCTAAATCAACAGGAAAAAGCCTTGATTTATAAGGCTTTTTGCTTGTCTATAACTGATTTGCCCCATCATTTGCCCCACATTTTTTTATGAGCAATCTTTCCAGACATCTCTGATTACGAAAAACAAAAAAGCTATCCTACCTTTGCAAATTTGGATAAGATAGCAGAATATTTTAATGCAACTCCAACCCAACTATTTGGAACTAGTAAAGAGATTGAGTTAGAAAAGAGTGTTCTTGAATCTAATGAATACTCTGATAAAGTAAGTGAGATTTTAAAAGCTGTCAAATACATCGAAGATTTTCTAGAAACTGATGGACAGTACTTAGAGGATTTACTTTACTTAACAAGAGGCAACCAACTATACACAGAAGATGGAGATGAGTTGTATATTGATCCAACTTCTCAGAAAAGAACACTTCATAACCAATATGAACCTGGTTTTATTGAAGCAAGGGATAAATCTCCACTAGAACTCTTAATTGAAAATAAGGAATTGTTTGATAAATAGAAAAAGCGAGGATAACCTCGCTTCAGATTGAAGTTAAAATCTTTAGAAGACACTTTTATAAGGACTTTGTCTTCAATCTGTGAAAAAGAGTGAAAACTCCTTTTCTTTTTTGTAAGTCAGACTGAAACTTCCAAATTGTTTATTTATTTTATTGACATTTTCTATAAAATAAGTACAATAGTTTTATTAACAAACTATACTATATAGGGGGTATTGAAATGAAATTTTCTAATCGTTTACTGCTATTCCTTGCAGGAGTTGTTTTTGTCCTTTTAGGACTTTTCCTATTTACAAACCCAGTAGCTAATCTTGTTGCTTACAGCTGGTGGATTTCATTTGGTTTACTGGTTTCTTCTATAGCAGCTATTTTAGGCTATTTCTCTGTACCAAAAGAGCTTCGCTCACCAGCTCATCTTTTCAAGGGATTGTTAATCTTCTCTTAGCTCTTTACCTCGTTGCTTATGGCTTTGTGACCCTGCCGGTCGTCATTCCGACCATTGTAGGAATTTGGTTAATTGTAGAAGCCATTATTGCTTTCTTTAAAGGCAATCGTCTAGGATTGATTTTCCCTATTATTGGTAGCAATATCACGTGGGTAGCCTTGCTTGAATTTTTACTAGGTCTAGTGATTCTGTTCAATCCAGTAGCTACAATTGTCTTTGTCGTTTATGTCGTTGCCTTTGCATTTTTAATTGTTGGTTTCACCTATATCCTTGATGCCTTTCGTAAATAATCTAGTTGCTATTTCTATCGCATTCAAAAAAGCTGGGAAATCATATTCTCAGCTTTTTCGTCTCTTTAATTATCACTTTTTTCGCATTCCATTCTACGTAGAAATTTGTTTTTCCATTTTATTCTCCAATTTGATCTCGCACTGACATTTATTTATAACAAAACTATATATCTAGAATAGCATAATCATTAGGTATTATAGGTTTTCAAACAAAATACGAGTCATTCGTTTTTGCCCTGCTTTTGCCCCATTTTTAAATCCTGACATTGAAAATACCTAAAAGTATTTCCCTAAAATCAGCTATATTTCAACATTTTTGTTTATTTTCAATATGAAAAGTTCTTACAAATCCATGTAGGGGTATCTAAATCAACAGGAAAAAGCCTTGATTTATAAGGCTTTTTTTGCTTGTCATTTTGTTTTTGTACCAAATTTTGTACCAAATAATTTATATTCACCAAATTAGAGAGTCTCATCCAAAGACTCGTTATTTATCTCACACTCGTTTTCGTCGAAAAAACCACCGCAAGGGTGGTTCTTTTTATCAATCGTCAAATACTCCGCCTGTGAGTTGGTACATGAGATAAATGTGTTCCAGGACTTTTACTTTATCCATGTGATCCACATCTTTAAAGCCTCCTAATGCCAAGAGCGGGACAAAACCGAAACATTGGTTATAAGACAAGGGACCATGTTTTAACACAGCTTTTCTATATAAATCAAGTTCAAGGTTATCAGTCACATATGAGTTATCTAAATACTGAAGGAAATATTTCAAGCTCTTTATAATAATGTCGCAGTCTTGAAGGTTATATTTTACAATACCAACAAATTCATTCTCTTCCCAAGTAATAATATCTCCAAATGCTGTTACGAACATAGGAAAAGCGATATCTCCTCTGAAATAACTATCTTGGAGAAGTTCAAGATAGTCATCTGGATTAATGACTTTGAGATAACCATCTAAAAAGGTTCCCAAGCCATCCTCCTGCCAAATTTGTAGCAACTCAGCAGGAACTTGATCCTTATACTTTTCAATAACTTCTTGGGGCATATCTGCCACTTTGATAAAGTTTTCTAGCATGTTTTCCTCCGATTTGATTTTTTAGCATCATTTCTCTACAACCATAGTATACCATAAACCATATGTACCAACATTTGTTAAACAACAAGAAAACCACCGCGTAGGTGGTTTATTCTTTAGATATAACTATTTGCCATTATGCTCTCTTTGGAAGGCTTTCATAGCCTTGAACTGTTCTAGTTCTTTTTCATTAGCTGGTTGCTTTCCGAGATATTTATATTCAAAAAGTCCATTTGTTGACCTGAACTATAATCACTTTCATTCCAAGGTGCATAGTCAAATTCAGCAGATAATTTCATTGCAATTATTTTATAGTACAAGAAGTCCACAAAGGTTGGCCTTCTTTCTCAAAAATTTCTCTCAACTCCCAAGCTAATCTAAAGGTGCGTCTTTCTTGATTCCGAAATTCTAAATTAGGAATACCATACCGCTTTGGAATATATAGATTGTAGATATACTCATTTTTCCCCTCTTCATTAAAGAAATAATATACCTCTCCTCCATCAAAAAAGCTAAACTTATGTTAATAAAAAGATTATCCCATGCTACTGGTATTGTCTCATTAACACTCTGTGCAATCTCACGAATTTTTCATTAATTTGTTTTTCCATTTTATCCTCCGATTTGTTCTCACGCCGACATTTATTTATAACAACACTATATATCTAGTATAGCATAATCATTAGGTATTATAGATTTTCAAACCAAATGCGAGTCATTCGTTTTTTCCCCACTTTTGCCCCATTTTTAAATCCTGACATTGAAAATACCTAAAAGTATTTCCTAAAATCAGCTATATTTCAATATTTTGTTTATTTTCAATATGAAAAGTTCTTACAAATTCATTCTCTTCCCAAGTAATAATATCTCCAAAAAGCTGTTACGAACAGCGGAAAAAGAAGTAAGGAACTATTCATAATAATAGCTGTAGCAAATCTTTTTGCATTTTTGCCTTTTATCTTTTTTAAGATAGTACTATTAAAAAAAAGAAAAGGTGAAAATCGTGGAAACATATACACTTGCAAATGGGGTTGCTATTCCTAAAATTGGTTTTGGAACTTGGCAAATTGCTGAAGGTGAAGAAGCCTATAACAGCGTTAGCTTCGCACTTAAGGCGGGTTACACACATATTGATACCGCACAAATTTACGGTAACGAAGTTTCTGTAGGTAAGGCGATTGCTGATAGTGATTTGGCACGTGAGGATATTTTCCTAACTACCAAACTTTGGAATGATAAGCACGATTACGATTTGGCTAAGACTTCTATCGATGAATCTCTCGAAAGATTAGGTGTGGATTATTTGGATCTTTTGCTTATCCATTGGCCTAATCCAAAGGCGCTTCGTGAGAATGATGCTTGGAAGTCTGGTAATGCAGGCGCTTGGAAGGCAATGGAAGAAGCCTACAAAGAAGGTAAGGTGCGTGCTATCGGTGTGTCTAACTTTATGCAACATCACCTAGAAGCTCTTCTTGAAACAGCTGAAATTGTGCCACATGTCAATCAAATCCTCTTGGCTCCAGGTTGTGACTCAAAAAGACTTAGTTGCCTATTGCCAAGAGCGCGATATCCTTCTTGAAGCCTATAGTCCACTAGGTACAGGTAGCATTTTTGGAAATGAAGATGTTGAAGCAGTGGCTGAACGTAACGGTAAATCTGGCACAAGTTGCTCTGCGTTGGAGCCTTCAAAAGGTTTCTTCCCACTACCTAAGTCTGTGACACCTAAAAATATAAAAGCTAACTTGGATATCTTCGGTTTCGACTTATCAGAGGAAGATATGGCGGTCTTGGATAAGATTCAAGGCATCAAAACTCAGGATGATCCTGACAAAGTTAATTTTAATAGGATTTTAATCAACTCGTCAGGGTTGCTTTTTCAAGTAAATGACAAAAGAAGTCAAGATTTTGACAATTCGCGTCACATGAAGTTATTTAAGCATATCCTTTTCTCTCATTACCATTTTCTGTTATAATAATTTGTACTTCTAGAATAGAAAGGACTTAAGATGACAACTCTTATTAAGCATAAACGTGTAGAATTTTTCAGAACTATTTTATGACCTAGTGTTTGTTTTGCAATTTCAAAAGCAACTGCTTTAATTCACCCTCTTCATAGCGGTGTTGTGGCTTGGGATTCTTTACTTGATTTCTTCATCTCTGTCATGGTTATCATCAATTCCTGGATGATTCAAACCATTTATACCAATCGCTATGGAACAAACTCGTTATTTAACATGGTAATCATGTTTTTATCAACATGGGACTTATGCTCTTTTATGTCCAATATGATTGGATACAATTGGCAACAATGGTTCTATTATACCTGTTGGGTTGTTGGTACATTGACCCTTACCTTATTTTTTCAATATTTGGTTGAATTTTTAGAAAATCAACCGATAATACTGATCGGGAAAGTATCAAAGGTTTTCTATGGTTAACAGGTCTAGGAAGTTTAGGAGTCTATCTGGCAGCTCTTTTTTCCTATTTACGTTGGAGTCTATATCTTTATTGCTAGTATTCTGCTAACATTTATTGTGCCAATTTTCTTGATTACTAAAGATGAGCATTTCCAGGTAAATCTTCCCCATTTAATCGAGCGCGTCTCCCTTCTTGTCATTATTACGTTTGGAGAGATGGTTGTTGGGCTAGCTAGCTTCTTTACAGTCGAGAATTTCTCGCTTTATTCGGTTCTCAATTTCGTTATCATGCTTTCCCTGTTCTTGTTTTATTTTGGCGAATTTGACCATGCTATTGATGAAGGATCTAGTCAAAAGGGATTATTTGTAATTTATAGTCACTATCCTATTTTCATCGGGCTTATGTTGATGACAGTTTCGATGGGTTATCTCCTGAATCCCGAGGCTAATCTTCTCGTTGCAATCAGCTTCTTTTATATCGGAATTGGCCTCTTCCAAGCTGCTGTCCTAGCAAATGGGCCCTATAACAAAAAACTATCTTCGCTATCCGAGAAGTTACTACTGTGCTCAAGCGACACTCTATCTGGCTGCCTTGATTCTCTCTTTGCTTTTCGCTTCTAATCCTATAACAGTGTTGAGTATTGCAACCATTTTTACTCTAGCTATAGCCATTCATTTTATTTATTTTTATGTGACACAGAATCCAAAAAAAACCAAATGTGAGTCATTCGTTTTTGCCCCACTTTTGCCCCATTTTTAAATATTTGACATTGAAAATACCTAAAAGTATTTCCCTAAAATCAGCTATATTTCAACATTTTTGTTTATTTTCAATATGAAAAGTTCTTTACAAATTCATGTAGGGGGCATTTTTATGCACAAAAAGCCTTGAGAACAACTCAAGGCTTTTTTAACTGCTCCTAGTTCCCCATTTTTCCCTTTGGGTACGAGCAGATAGAAAAACAGCAAATTCAATCCAAATACGGCAACAAAGAGTGCTAGTTGGGTGGCATCAATCGTTTGTTTATCAGTCAAATCTTGGATCAGCTTTGTATAATAATAGCCTGGGAATACCCGTTGTAGCTTGCCAACCAAGTCCATAAATCCTCCACTTGCGCCAAGCGTATCAAAGGGAATAATGGTCATGGCTGCTAAAATAATAACTGGAAAGCCAATGGTATCAATCGTCTTAGCATCTACCCTGACCCCAAGAACAAAGCCAATCACGCTAAAGTAGATCCCCATCAAGGATAAGAGGAAAAATTGTACCAACAGGCTAGTCGTCACTGGAAAGTGAAAACCTAGGACAGCAACTACTAGCACCGCTAAAAGATCAAGCTGTTCAGAATCAGTTGTACGATGCTTTGATCCCATAAATAGTTTTTGACACTATAGCTTGTAAAGTGGGATTCAAAAGAATAAAAGCCGATGTCTGAGGCGATACGCTTACTAAAAGTTGCGAGACTATTGCCAATGACCCCGATAAATACGGCAATGCCTAATAAAATACTTGGTGAAACCCCTTTTGAAGCTGATAAAAGAAGATATACCAGCCTATGGGTAAAATAATGGTGAATAATACAAAGCGCTTATTTCGTAAAACTTGTTTTAATTGAATCTTTTTCATGCTTGTTCCCCTCCTTTATTCATCTCTTCCCGGAAATACTGCTCAATAGTTTGACCAGCCTGGTGAATGTCCTCAACAGTCTTTGCGGCAGCAATTCGACCCTCTTTTAAAATCAGGACTTTTGTAAAAAGGCATCAATTTGGTTAAAATCATGGGTCACCACAACAGATGTAAACTCTTGCTGCTCCAGCAATTTCCAAAAATTATCCACCGCTTCCAAGTCCATACCAGTCGTTGGCTCATCTAAAAAATCAACTTTGGATGATTCAAAATGGTTACCAACAAGGACAAGCGTCTCTTTTGACCACCGGAAAGACTTCCCACCATCTGCTCTCTTGATTCTCTCAATTCGACCATTTCTAAGAGTCCATTGATATCAGCCTGCTTCTGCTGATTCATCCGGCTTTTAATTCGACGAATTCAGCAACGGTTAGATCCTCGATGAGCAGATCCCCCTGGGGCATCATCCCAATTTCCCTTTGAAAATCAAGCGAAGTCTTTATCGTCCCCGAATCGGCCTGGAGCTGTCCAGCGATAATGTTGAACAGGGTGCTTTTACCTGCTCCATTATTTCCCAGCAGGGCAATTTTGTCTCCTTCTTCTATCGAAAAAGACACCCCCTTTAATACAGCTTTCTCCTTAAATGATTTTGTAATAGATGCTACCTGAAACATACGATCCCTCTTTTCTTATTGATCTTGTGTCCATTATACTTCAAAGGGACATGCTTTGTGGCTCTCTGTCAGAATCGGTCAAAAATCGTCATGAATGGTCAAAAAGAGGCTGGGACAAAAGTCCTAGCCTCTCAATTATTTTCGGATTGTCGAGCAATACGCAGTGGTTGAGTGGGCTCTACTACGCTGATTTCATCAGCTTTTACAGCCCTACTCAACTGTGCGGAGGTGGGACGTCGAAATCGAATTCTAACGAATTACCGATTTCTGTCCCACTCTCTCTTCCATTATTCCTTCCAAAAGGTCAGGCTCTGAGTAAATCGGTAGTTTGAACTCTTGGTAGACACTGTCGTTTTGGGATACTTTTCCAGTAATTGTTGGATCTTGTACAAGCCAAGACCGCGGCCCTCTCCTTTACTCGAGTAGTCTTTTTCAAAAATTCTCGCCAGATCTATTTTTTCAGCTTTTGTACTATTTTCAACTATTAAGATGAGGGAGTTTGTCTCCTGAAGCATGGCAAGAGTCAGCTGGGGTCGTCTGATTCGAGACTCGCTTCGATAGCATTGTCACAAAGAATGGATAAGAAGGTGATGAAATCTAAAACCTCGATGAATAAATCACGAACAGGTTCATCGATCTCGACAGAGATCCCAATCCCTTTATTTTGAGCTTCCAATAATTTTGCGGACAGAACACTTTTTACAGCTGGATTTTCAATGTGACTGAGTTTAGCAATATCAAACTTGCTATCGTAAAATTGTTGGCCACTCTCTCGAAGAACATTCTCATAGACTTCCCTGATCGCATTGAGGTCTTCGTGCTCAATACTTAATTTGAGACTGGTTAAAATATTCAGGTAATCATGACGAAAGGCACGAATCTCCCCGTAGAGCATTTCGACGTGTTGGCTATAGGTGGCTAACTCCTGCAGTTGCCTATCTTTTTGTTCCAGAATTTCTTGTTTCAATCGTTCTTTAGACACTGCATTGAAATACAAGAGCATCACAAAAAACAAAATCAAATAAATACTATTTAACTGTTTCCCGTAAAGCATCTGCATGCGGAATAATATCCTCAAAAACCACCAGACCTACAACACTGAGCAAATACACAAACATGGAAAGATCCATTGGGAGTAAGGAAACGATTAAAATACTGCCGTTGAAATCCTACTTTTAGATCTGTAAAATCTAGTTTTAACAATTTAGTGATTCCTATATAAACAGGAAAGACCAGCAATTCAAGTAGAGCATCATACCAGCTGACAGATGCCTCATGAACAAGTACGATCCCTAGCATTGGAAAGACATAAAAGGCTAGGAGGCGCCCAATGAGACTCTCCATGACAACCGGGTAGAGCCCGTAAAAATATTCAAAAGGTGTCGTATGTTACGATTTCGATAGAAACTATAGGCAATAAATACTAAGAAATAGCCAAAAAAGCCTACCGGTGGCACAAGGGTAAAGATAATTGCAAAGAAGAAGGGGCACAAAAGAGCCAGCGCCAAGGCGAACTCTTGTCTACTGATATGACGATAGATCAGCATGCTGACGAAGAACTTTAGGTAAGACATTAGAATAGTTAACAGCAATTCTTTCTCCCTTCTATTTTTTCAAAGCTTCCAGTAAGCCTCTGTACTTGGTCCGTGAGATCAAGCAATTGTCCCCATTTTCAAAAAAAAAGCTTTCTTGGCTTCTTTATCAATCTTCGTAATATTTTGCGGATTCACCACAAAGGAGCGGTGGCACCGATACAAGCGGGGATCTGCTTTTTCGATATCGGCAATACTAGCGTAAAATTCCAAGCGCTCTTCCTGGGTGTGTAAAATGACCTTGTGAATGGCTGGAGACGTTTCAACATACAAAATCTTATTAAAAGGAACTTGTACACGCGCCATCGCACTCTCAAATGTAAAGGCATCTTGCGCAATCGTGGTCCCAGCTTGCTCCAAGGTATAGTCGATGGCTGAGCTGATTCTCTCTTTGAACTCTTCCTCACCCAGCGTTTTATCGATAAAATCCAAGGCGGCTACTTTGTACTGAAAGGTAATGGGCATGAATTCAGAGTGAGTGGTGACAAAGACAATGGTCGCATGGGGGTCTTTCTTACGAATCTCTTTTGCGATCTCTAGACCCTTTTTCTCCTCACCTTTAATCTCGATATCTAAAAAGAATAGGTGATGAGCGCCTCTCTCTGTGATAGCATCCAGCAACTGGCTTGACTTTCCCAAACACTTCTGGCGCTTTGCATTGCAAGGATTTTTGACGGATGAGATCCTGTAAGACCGCTTCGATACGCGATTGTTGGATCCATTCATCTTCTAACACAAAAATCTTCAACAAAGTCCTCACTCCTTCCCCTCAACGAATATCTTCTATTTTACCATAAATGATGCCTGCTGAGCCACTCTTTCAAAGGAGACTCAAAGGCCTTCTACTTTTTTTCCTTAACAAAAAACTCTCCCGGAGGAATCCGGAAGAGCTTGCGCAAGGGGAATTTGAAAATATTTTTTAATATGAAAAAGGTCGATAAAATCTATGCTATGTTCAAACTCTCATTTTACTAACAGCGATATTACGATCAAGTTTTATTGTCAATAGACATGTATGTGGGAAGTTCTCCCCTTGCAACAATGTAGACCTGTGATCTACTCTTAATAGTATACACTAGAATTATTACAAAATCAGTTAATTTGTATTGCAATTTGTTAGCAAATATTCCTCTGCCTGAAAACACAACAAACCCTTGATTCCCAAGCATCTACGCAAGTCCTCTTTAATTAGTATTTATCATTTCTGTTACAAAATTTAAAATAAAAATATTATTCCATAACAAATAAAAATCCCAAAAACGAAGGCTGGGACAAAAGTCCTAGCCTCTCAATTATTTTTGGATTGTCGAGCAAGAACAGTGGTTGAGTGGGCTCTACTACGCTGATTTCATCAGCTTTTACAAACTAAACTGTGCGGAGGTGGGACAACGAAATCGAATTCTAACGAATTACCGATTTCTTTCTTTGAGCTAGTAAGACGATTAGCCAGGCCGCAACATAGTGGCTACTATCCAACGATGAGAGGTATAGCCTCAATCGTGTAACAGGTTACGACAGAAAATAAAGAAGGCCGATAATGCCTTCTTTTTTTCTTAGTAAGACTACTTCGGCAAGGCACCATGGTGCTTGCCGTAGCCTAATGAGGTGCTTCAGCACCCATTAGACTAAGTGTCTTACATCATGCCGCCCATCATGCTTGGATCCATTCCTGGTCCTGCTGGGGCTGCTGGTTCTGGTTTGTTGGCTACGACTGCTTCGGTCGTCAAGATCAGACTCGCTACGGAAGCGGCGTTTTGAATGGCTGAACGGCTCACTTTCACTGGGTCAATGATTCCTTCTTCAATCATGTTGACCCATTCGCCTGTTGCAGCATTGAAACCTGTTCCGACTTCGGCATTTTTCAAGCGATCAATCACAATAGATCCTTCGTAACCGGCATTGTGGGCAATTTGGCGCACAGGTTCTTCCAAAGCACGAAGAACGATATTGCGTCCGGTTGCTTCATCTCCCTCCAACTCAAGGGCTGCGACTGCAGAGATGACATTGACAAGGGCTGTACCACCTCCGGCAACGATCCCTTCTTCAACGGCTGCGCGAGTTGCATTAAGGGCATCTTCGATACGGAGTTTCATTTCTTTCAATTCTGTTTCTGTTGCAGCACCAACCTTGATCACGGCAACACCACCAGACAATTTGGCCAAACGTTCTTGTAATTTTTCACGGTCAAATTCAGAGGTTGTGGTGTCGATTTGTGACTTGATAACAGCCACACGGTTAGCAATCGCTTCTGGGTTACCAGAACCTTCGACAATGACAGTACTGTCTTTATCAACTGAAACTTTAGCTGCTTGACCAAGGGCTTCAATGGTTGCATCTTTCAATTCCAAACCAAGATCGTCTGTAATGACTGTACCACCAGTCAAGATGGCAATGTCTTCTAGCATGGCTTTGCGGCGATCTCCAAATCCTGGTGCCTTGACAGCTACGACATTAAAGGTACCGCGGATCTTGTTCAAGACAAGTGTTGGAAGAGCTTCGCCATCGACATCATCTGCGATGATCAAGAGTGGACGGTTGCTTTGAAGAATGCTTTCCAACAATTGCAAGATTTCTTGGATATTTGAAATCTTCTTGTCAGTGATCAAAATGTATGGATTTTGAAGGTCTGCCACCATTTTTTCATTATCAGTGACCATGTATTGTGAGAGGTAACCACGGTCAAATTGCATACCTTCAACGACTTCCAGTTCTGTCTCCATTCCACGAGATTCTTCAATCGTTATGACCCCATCTTTGCCAACTTTTTCCATGGCTTCAGAGATGTACTCACCAACTTTTTCAGAACGAGAAGACACAGCAGCTACTTGAGCAATCGCTTCCTTGCTCGATACTGGGATCGCATTGTTTTTCAAAGCTTCTACTGCTGTTGCAACAGCGGTCTCGATCCCACGGCGGATGCCAATTGGGTTAGCACCTGCAGTAACGTTTTTGATCCCTTCACGGACGATAGCTTGAGTCAAGACCGTTGCGGTCGTTGTACCGTCGCCTGCGATATCATTGGTCTTAGAAGCCACTTCTGAAACCAATTTAGCACCCATATTTTCAAAATGGTCTTCCAATTCGATTTCTTTTGCGATAGTTACCCCATCATTTGTGATCAAGGGTGAACCAAATGATTTTTCAAGAACCACATTGCGACCTTTAGGGCCCAACGTAACTTTCACTGTATCTGCTAAGACATCGACACCACGGACCATTGCAGAACGTGCATCAGATGAAAATTTAATATCTTTTGCCATTTCTCTTACCTCTTTTCTTCTCTTACTCTACAATTGCAAGAATGTTTGCTGTTCCAACGATGGTGTAGGTTTCTTCCCCATCTTTCACTTCAATTCCTGCATGGCTTTCAACCAAAACATGGTCTCCTGCTTTTTACAGCTGGAGCGATGAGTTCACCACTTAGGGTACGCACACCTTCACCAACGGCCACTACTTCAGCTGTTTTTGTATCAGCCTTGCTCGCACCTGCGAGGACAAAACCTCCAACAGTCTGTTCTTTTTTCTTCTATCTTTTAAGACCACACGGTCTCCTAATGGTTTTAACATCTTCATTCCTCCATACGTGTTTTTAGCACTCTCTATACGTAAGTGCTAACTTATGTTTCTATTGTATCACTTGGTCAGAAATAGTCAAAAAAAAAACACCTCAAAAATAAATGAGATGTTTCTAAAATATCAATTTAAAATTGTCAATTTTTGATTGAAATCATCGATCACTTTTTGAAGATTGATCCGCCCGCGGTAGATGCCATATCCAAAAACAATCATGCCTAAAATTCCAACCAAGGCTAGTAAAATCCCGAGGATCAAGAGTGGGAGGAAACTTTTGTGAAAGAGATAGATCAATACCACACCAATACTGGCAATGATAAAGAGTAAGCTGAACCAACGACCAAGGTTTTCAAGCATGTGGCGTTGGTAGTTGATTTCTGTTTCATATCCATTGACAAGTTCTTGTTTTGTAACCATGGGATTCCTCCTGATAAAAATTGAGAATGAAGTGCAAGTAAAGGAGGTCAATTCACTTCATTCTCAAAAACTCCTACTAGCAAATTCGTTTTTCTTTTCCTTAGTATTTAAGATGTGGGTCGAAGATACCAAGGGCAACACCGATCAAAGCAACCACAACGAGAAGTAACATAACTTTGTTTGGTGAAATTTTTTCTTAGACATCAACCACCAGCAAAGAGTGATGAAGGCTGCTGTCAAGAGACCTGGATAAACACCATCGATCTTTTCTTGGATGTTCAAGAAGACTTTTCCTTCAGAATTCTTGAATTGAAGGGCTGTTGTAACAGATACCCAAGTTGCTGCTACCGCACCGATAACCATACCGCCGACAACGCTGATTGCTTTACGAAGTGCTTGTCCTTTTGGTCCTACAAGGAATTCAACGGCTTTATCCCTAATTGGTAACCTTTGAAGAAGGCAAAGCGCATACCAAAGTAGACTAAGAGGTTCCATACGACGATGTAGAAGAGAGCACCAGCGACGTTACCACCTTTAGAAAGACCAAGGGCAATCCCCAAGAGAACTGGAATCAAGGTACCAACGACCAATGAGTCACCAATACCAGCGATTGGTCCCATCAAACCGGCACGCATACCGTTGATGGTTTCGCCATCTACTGCATCTCCGTTTGCACGCGCTTCTTCCAAACCAGCTGTGATCCCTACAACAAGAGATCCAAGTTGTGGTTCAGTGTTGAAGAAGGCCGTATAGGTTTGCATAGCATCCTTTTGTTCTTCTTTTGTGTCATACATTTCTTCTACGATTGGAAGCATAGAAGTCAAGTACCCGAAGGTTTGCATATGCTCCTGAGAGAAACAGGTTAAATGTCCATAATACCAATGATGGAATGCTTTTGCTAATGTTTTCTTTGAAATTTTCTTTCTATCAGCCATTTTAAATATCCTCCTCATCATCGTCTTGGTCCACCACTCCGGCTGGAGCAGCTTTCATCGATTTGATCACTTCAAGTTCATAGTAGATTACTGCAAAGATTAATGAAACAACGGCACTGGATACCAAGTTCAATCCGAGAGATTTTGCCAAGGTAAATCCAACAAAGAACGGAATGAAGTCAGTTGCTTTTGTAACAATTTGTTTCAACAAGATAGCAATACCGACACATGGGAGAAGAGCTCCGACTGTAAAGAGAGCTTTCATCCAGAAACCATCCATAGGAAGGTATTGTTTCATCAAATCAACCATGTTTTCACCGTATTTGGTGATAATCATTGTTGGAAGGAAAGAGAAGAGGAAGTGAGAGATCCAAGGGTAAACCCAGTCAACTGCGTAGAGTTTTTTGAAGTTTCCTTCTTCAACGGCTTTCCAACCAATGTGTTGCCAAAGCAAGTTCATGGTAGCTGTTCCATAGAAAAGAACTGTACCGATTGTTCCAACGGCCGCACCGATTGGAGCTGCAGCTGCGGCGATTCCAGCTTCATCTGTGATGTTATTAGCATGCACAAACAAGATAGCAAGAGGAACACCGATGTAAGAGATGGCACGAACATCGGCAGATACGGTACCACCAGGTGTTACCAAGGCGATATAAACGACTTGAAGGGCAACCCCGACCATAATACCGGTTGTCACATCTCCAAGAATTAAACCTGAAATCAACCCACCGATCAAAGGACGACCGAGTGTATAGTTCCCGATACTGGAACCTCCCATACCAGGCATTGAAGACAAGCTGGCGAAAATACCAAGCAAGATTGCTTGAATCCATGAAATTGTCATAACAAACGCTCCTTTTGTTTGTAAATTTATTTACCTAACAGATCAGACTGTTAGTTTTAAAAACCAAATTTTGATTTGAAATCATCCCAATAACCGATGGAAACATCTGGCAACAATTGGAATTTCACCTTGTAGCCTGCTGCTTGAATGGCTTGGAAGGCTTCTGCTTCTTCCTGAGTGATGGATTGGTTATTTCCCCAATTTCACAGCTCCAGGACGATCATTTGCAGGGCCAACAATGATTTCTTTGACATCACCTGGGACAAAGCCTTGGTCGACCAAAATTTCCTTCATATCGATTGGATTTTTGGTGATCAAGAAGTAACGACTATCTGATTCTGTTACTTTTGCTGATTTTTCCTTAAAGGCTTCCTTTGTCCATACAAAGGTTTTCTTGTCTGATGCGCCTTTGTAAGCTTGGATCAAAACCTTGTTTGATGCTGCTGCATCGTTTACGGCAATCAAACCATCACATGGTTTTTCTTTTTGCCCAGCGTGTGACTGTCTGACCGTGAATCATGCGGTCATCAATCCGTACAAATGTTACTACCATAAGGTACCTCCCTATTAAATATCGTCATCATCTTCTTCAGCACTAGTAGCTGAAACTTCAAAAGGCTGTAGTGCAGATCGTGCTTCTGATAAGATGGTGGCTGACAAATCGTCTCCATCCAACACATCCTTCATCACAACTGCCGTCAAGGCCATGGTGAGGTTCATCCCACCAAGGATCAAGGCTCCATCGAGTTTTCCAGCTTCTTCTAGAACCGTGGCTGCAGTGGTTAATGGACTACCACCTACGATATCTGCCAAGACCAAAACAGAATCATCAGCTGTCAATCCTGAAATGCTCTCTCTGAAATCAACTGCGAAGTCATCGACCGATTTTCCTTCTTTGAGTCCAACTGCGATGACCTGATCCATCTTATCACCAGCAAACATGGCTAGTGATGTTTTTAGACCTTCTGCCAGTCCACCATGACTGACCAAAACGAGGTATTTCATTTTTCTACGCCTCCTTTATTTGACTCTATTGTAGATTATTTGAAAGCGTTTTTACATTGTCAAATGTCACATTCCCTAATATGACATTTAGCAATAAAAAAATGACATCTGTCACTTGACAAAATGCCATCTTATTTTACTCTAAACTCCTACCTGTAGACTACTTTCAATCTCCCTCTGAATTTGAGGCAAGCGGTTCTCAACATCTTGATCGCGCAAGGCATTGCCAATCAAGTAGTCTAGCTTTTCTAACACCTCTTTTGAGACATTTTTCGGACTACTTTCAACAGCTTGTTCCATAATGCGGTTCAAGGTCTGATTGGTCAAGGAATCCGTTCCCAAAATCATCTACCTGCAAAAGGTCTTTACTAGAGCGACTCTTGACTACCTGTGGCATGACAGAGATCCCCTGGGATTGGGCAAAGAGGGTTTGTTGAATTTCTGGATCCTCTGTTAAGAGTTGCATCAATTCCCAAGCCAACTTGGAATGAGAACTTCGAGCCGACATAGCAAAAGAAGTCGTCGTGACCAAGGTTGCCTTGGTCGTTTTTGACTTAGCAGGCATCGGGATACAGGTCCAGGTGAAGTTTGAATATTTAGAAACGTGGTAGGGATAAGGTTTATAGGTCCGATATTGGGCCAAGGTCATGGGATAGAAGGCGACTTTTCCCTGGTCAAAATCTTTAGAGCTCACCTTGTAATTTTTATTTAGATCTTCCAATTTTTGCAGAAAAGTCAGAGACTCTTTCACCTCTGGAGCTGTCAGCTTGAGCATGCCACCTTGGAAGAGATGACCTCCATTTGCCGCCAAGGCTTCTTTCCAGGTGTATTCTGTACTCCCAAATTGGTCCAATTGCCCATCCCCATTGGTATCTTTGGTTAGTTTCTTGCAAATCGTATAGAACTCTTCAAGGGTCCAGCCTTCTTTGGGAACCGCGATGCCTTCTTTATCCAAGAGATCTTTATTGACACACATCAAAATCGGATTGCTTTCATAAGGTAAGGCATAGGTTTGCCCCTGATAGACACCGGATTCAAATGCAACGGGATAAAAGGCAGCTTGGTCTTTTTCGATCCATATAACCATTTAACTTCTCTAATACGCCTCGCGCAGCTAATAAGGTAAGATCTTGCTCAGAGACCATAAACACATCCGTCGTCTTTCCTGAGACAATCTTTTCGGAGTGCCAGTCAGAATAATCTGACTGCGGAATCCCATTTTCATACTCTACACGAACGTGGGGATGGGATTTTTCAAATTTTTGAATCGCACGATCCAAGGCATGGGAACGTTGACTGGTCGGCACATCCCAGCTAGAACCTGCATAAACGCCGATATGGAGTACGGTCGGTTGCTGTTTCCACCAATAAAAACCCGCGCTCACACAGAGCACAACAAGGAGACCAATCCCCCAACAAAGATGCTTTCGCTTCAATTTCATTCTGTATTTCCTTTAGAAAAATCACGTCTCGTCACTCCTGTTTGGACTGACCAGATCGCTAATTGCGTTCGCTCTCGTAGGTTTAATTTCGCCAAAATCGTTGATAAGTAATTGCGCACGGTTCCTTCTGATAAGAAAGAGTTTGGCTGCAATTTCTTTATTGGACTCCCCATAGCCGACCTCTTGTATAATACGCCATTCCGTCGTGCTCAAATCCTTGACATTGTCCTCATCTACAGCAATAGAGAAGTTGGTTTTGGCCATTTGTGAGAAAATTTGAAAGACTTTACTAGCGATATTCGGGTTGATCATGGCTCCGCCTTGATACACCACCTTAATCGCTTCATAGAGTTCCTCTGTCGAGGCTCCCTTTAAAAGATATCCTGAAGCACCATATTTGAGCGCACTATAGATAAATTCATCATCATCAAAGGTCGTTAAAATAATAATTTTGATATCCGGATAATGCTCTTTTACTTCTTTTGTAGCCAAGACCCCATCCATACCTGGCATCCTAATATCCATTAAGATCAGGTCAGGATGTGTCTGCGGAATGCTAGACAAGACATGATTCCCATCTTCTACTGTGGCCACCACTTCGATATCGGGGTGGGCTGACAAAATAATTTTCAGAGATTCTCGAATCAAGGCCTGGTCATCTGCCACCATTACTTTTATCACCATCTCTATCTCCCTTCTTTATATTTCGGTAAACTGACGCGCGTGAAAAATCCATCGCGACTTTCAAATTGAATCTGTCCTCCTAGGATAGAAATTCGTTCCATCATCTGCTTGAGCCCATAGCCATAGGTCAAGGTTTCAAACCCAACCCCATTGTCCTGCAACTCGATCAGGTAATCTTCTTCATCCTCAAAAAAATGAAGGCTCATCTGACTGGCATGACCGTGGCGAACCGCATTGGTCATAGACTCTTGGATCACACGAAAGATCGTATCTTCAATCATGACGTCCATATCGACATCGACCCATTCATAGTGTAAATCAACCTGCAAGTTGGAAAGCGTCTGGTACTCGCGGATCATCTTTTCCAAAGCATCTTTGAGGGTTCGTCCCTCAAGGGCACCTGGACGGAGGCGGTTGAGAGAGCCCCTCACATCCTGGATCCCTTCACGAACCACTTCTGATACACTTTTCACCTGCTTTTTGCCCGATTGGGATCGATATCAATCAAGACCCCGACAGCATCTAAACCTGCCGAGATCCCTGTTAGCGCGTGTCCCAAGGTATCGTGAATCTCCTGAGCAATCCGCTTGCGCTCCCGATCCTCTGCAATTTTCTCAGATAAGGCCATATAGTTGTTCAACTCCGTATTAACTTTGGATACCATGGCCAATTCCTCTTCCACTTCGTGGTTCTCCGCAAGGACATTCATAATATAAAACAAAAGCGAAATAATGAAGAGCACCATATTCAAGGCATAGAGGGAATTCTTTAAGAAAAAGGCCAGAACCGAATGGAGGCAGGATAAAAATGAATATAGACATCCAGAGAAGGAATCGGAAAGAAAAGCGAAAAGACGTCTGAATTGGTCACAAGAAGCATCAAGAAACTTACTAGGATAAACGCAAACCAATACCTGCGGTCTCGTTTAGTATTCAACTCTTTAGAACCATAGAAAATATCCGCAAAAACCAAGAGAATAATCCCATTATAAGCAATATTTTGAACCCACATCAAGAGCAACATCAGGAGGATCTCCAGAATGTTCCACTTATCAAAAATGGACCATCGACTCGTTTGAGACCGATAACGACTCATGGAAATCAAGGCAATCCCAGCAAATAAGAGTGCAGACAACCAAAAAGTTGTAGAGGGCGCAAAAGGAATGCGCTCTAAGCGTTCTACTAATAGAGAAGCTTGTCGTTGGGCAATGATATAGTTGGTTGCTTGAAGATAGATGATACTGTTGAGCATCACAGCGATAAAATTCACGACCATCAGGATGGCCAAACTGTATCTCACACCTCTAAATTTTCTCATTACTGCCACCCATTCACATCAAATTGATCGATGTTTTCCTTTGTCATCATCTGAACCGGAATGGTTATTTCTTTTTGGTAGCTCTTCCCATCAGCCATATCTTGGATGACCTCCATCACGCGGTCTCCCATCTTCAACGGAGACTGGGCAACGGTTCCTACAACATCATCTGTCGAGTGCAGCAAGGCTTTCATATCTGGTGAGCCATCAATCCCATAGATCGCAATGGGATGGGTGATTCCTTGCTCCTTGATCGCCGCTAAAGCTCCTATAGCCTGAACGGTCATTCAAGGAAACTAGAGTATCGACATTCCCCCTGACTGCAAGAACTTACGGACAGCTGGCATAGCGATCTCCGTCTGACCCTTGGTTTCTAGTTCCGAGATAATCTCATATGACCCATGTCCTTTGATGGTATCCTTAAATCCCTGAATCCGCGTATCTGCTGAAACAGTCCCCTTTATGCTCCAAGAGAAGGATCCGAGCATTTGAAGAGCGTTTCATCAACTCTTTCGCAATCAAGACTCCTGCTTGGTAGTTATCAGAGACAATGCTGGCATCCGGCTTAAAATGCTTGATCTGGGTATCAACTGCAATGATCTTAATTCCTTGTTTTCTAGCTTTTTAAGAGCCCTTAAAATGGGCTGACTATCTCCTTTGACCGGATTAATCACAATCACATTTACCTTTTGAGCGCAAAAATCATCGATCTGCTGGCTCTGCCTTTTTTCGTCAATTCTGGATCTCGGACATAGACAAGAGCCTCTTTCTCATCGGCAATTCGACTTATTTCCGAATGAATACTTTTATAGAACTCATTGTTCATGGTCATATAGGTGACACCGATCTTGGTCTGATCCTTGATGCTACTGGTTTGACAAACGGCATAGATCCACAAGAGGATGCAGGTCACTGGAATCACCAGTAGAACCCGTTTTATCAGCCATTTTAACAGTTCTTTTCTTTCTTCTTTCCCCTTCAAACTCCGTTCCTTTTCTGAAAATTTTGAATATATATTACTTTATTTTACTACTTTTTTCAAGAAAAAGTGCTGGTTTTTATTGTACAGATGCATCTTTTGATTTATTTTTAAAAAGAGTAGTCCCCGAATGAAACCCCTAAAAGTATCAAAAAGCTGGTCTATAAACGAACCAGCTTTCTTTTTTGATTCCTAAAAAGGAAGATCTTCTTCTTCTAAGATAATATCGGCCAAATCTCCCTGTTCCACCATTTTCACGCATCGCTCGCTGAGCGCGGCTCTCTAGCAACTGAAAACTTTGGCAGAGGACCTCTGTCACATACTGCATGACCCCATTTTTCTCGTAGCGGCGTGTCCGAATCTCTCCATCCAAAGAGATCAAGCTCCTTTACTGTCATAACTAGCCATGGTTTCAGCCAATTTCCCCAGACAACCACATTAACAAAATCCGTCTCTCGATCTCCATTTTGGTCCTTGTAGCGACGATTGACCGCAACAGTCACTCGGGCAACGGATTTGTCTGTGCTGGTTTTATGCAATTCTGGGGCCGCTACTAAGCGACCGATTAAAATAACTTTATTATACATCATTTACCTCCTATCTATTTATTCGAAAAAATTTTAAAAAATGGAGGTGACAAAAGTAAAAAAAAATCAAAAAATCTAGGATTCAAAACATCCTAGATTCTTCTCTTTATTCGTGCCAGTGACGAGCAGGATCAAAAGGTGTCCCTGCTACTTCTGCATCATCTAATTCAATAATGCCTCGTTTTTGAGGAGCATTTGGCAAGTGCAATTCGCGCGGACTGCACATCATCCCATAGCTTTTTTCACCACGAAGAGCCCCTGGGAAAATCAAGCTACCATCCGGCATCATGGCACCTGGAAGAGCGACAATGGTCTTTAGACCCACTCGCGCATTTGGAGCCCCTGCTACGATCTGAACTGTCTTGTCTGGTCCAACTGCTACCTGGCAGATCTTCAAGTGGTCACTATCTGGATGGGCCACCATTTCAAGGATTTCTCCGACCACAAATTTTGGTTCCCGATCGTTGACCAATCGTTCTTGAAAAGCCTTCTCTTTTCAATTCTTGGTTCAAAATGAGCTACTTGCTCATCTGTCAAAAAAGACTTGGCCCTTGCCTTCGATGGCGAAGAAAGATGAGGCGTCAAAAATATTCCAGGCAACGGTTTCTTGCTTGTCCTCACGGTAAACGCGAGCCACTTTTCCTTTTCTCTCCACCGCGAGCTTTGCTTCTCCACTATTTTTCAAGGTCAGCATCAAGACATCGCCGACTTGTTCTTTGTTGTATGTTACAATCATGATTTTCTCCTATTTTAATCCTGCTAAGAATGCTGTAATCTGCGCTTTGGTTTTTCGATCCCGATTGACAAACCGACCGATTTCCTTATCCTTTTCCAGAACCACCAAACTTGGGATCCCATAAACATCCCAGACTTTCGCCAGATCCATATAGGCATCTCGGTCAATCAAGATAAAGGTAAATTCGGGATTTTCAGCTTCAATCTCCGGCAAAAAAGGCTTGAGGTAACGACAATCCCCACACCAATCTGCTGAAAAGACAAACACTTTCTTGCCATCTTGCTCTATATATGAAGCAATTTCTTCTAGAGAATTTGGTGTAATCATAGTTTTTCCTCTTCATAATGCAAGAGACCGTCCTCATAGACAAAGCGGTAATGGCGCTCATCTTCAAAAATGACGCCTCCTACTAAGCGTTCTTCACTAGACTCGTAGAGTTCCACATACAGGGTCGCAATCGTCCCCATGGCTTCCATTTGCTCCCGTACTTCTGCTACCAACTCTTCTTGGGTACGGAGACGCTTTTGATCTTTGGCAATTTTATAAACACCGGCCGCAAGAGCTCCTGCACTTGCTACAGCCAGACTAGACAAAATAATTTTTTAGCTTTCATAGTGCCTATTGTAACACAAAATAAGCAGAGGGACAATGGTCTAGGCTGGATCTCTCCTTCAGTTTTTCGGGACCGATTTCTATAATAACGCTACCATCCTTGTAGAAAAAGTGATAAAATAGCATCAGAAAGAAGGTAACCTATGACTGATTTATTTTCTAAAATCAAAGAAGTAACTGAAATCCCTGCTATCTCAGGTCATGAAGCTCCTGTACGGGATTATTTGCGCCAACAATTGACCCCTCATGTGGACGAAATCGTGACAGATGGTCTCGGTGGGATCTTTGGGGTCAAACATTCAACAGCAGCCGATGCTCCTCGTATCTTAGTAGCTGCCCACATGGACGAAGTTGGTTTTATGATCAGCGAAATCAAAGCTGACGGAACTTTCCGTGTTGTCCCAATCGGAGGTTGGAACCCGATGGTCGTCAGCAGCCAACGCTTCAAACTCTTTACACGTGACGGACGTGAATACCCTGCTATTTCAGGATCTGTTCCTCCTCATTTGACACGTGGAACAGGTGGACCAACCGTACCTGCCATTAGCGACATCGTCTTTGATGCAGGCTTTAGCTCTAAAGCCGAAGCTGAAAGCTATGGGGTCCGTCCTGGAGATACCTTGGTCCCAGATAGCTCTGCGATTCTTACTGCTAATGGTAAAACGTCATCTCAAAAGCATGGGATAACCGCTACGGTGTCTTGATGGTCAGCGAATTGGCCAAGAGCCTTTCTGGACAAGCCTTAAACAACGAACTCTATGTAGGGGCCAACGTTCAAGAAGAAGTGGGACTTCGTGGAGCCCACACTTCAACCACTAAATTTGATCCTGAAATCTTCCTTGCTGTAGACTGTTCGCCAGCAGCCGATGTCTTTGGAGACCAAGGCGCGATCGGGGAAGGAACACTGCTTCGCTTCTATGATCCAGGTCACATCATGCTACCAAATATGAAAGATTTCTTGCTCACTACTGCTGAAGAAGCGGGCATCAAATTCCAATACTATTGTGCCAAAGGTGGTACCGATGCAGGTGCAGCACACTTGAAGAACGGTGGAGTCCCATCAACCACTATTGGTGTCTGTGCACGTTACATCCACTCTCACCAAACCCTCTATGCCATGGATGATTTCTTGCAAGCGCAAGCCTTCTTGCAAGCATTGGTTAAGAAATTGGATCGCTCTACAGTTGATTTGATCAAACACTATTAAAGCAACATCGATCTGAAGCCCCGTAAGGGGCTTTTTTAGAGGGAAAACAAGGTTCTCTTTGAAACTTTCCAGCGTGAGTCACCATTAAGCCCTTTGGCATCCACACTCCCCTTAGGAAAGTATCTTAGAATATTTTATCTTCCATCTGTTTTCTGATATAATATGAAAGAATGAAATGGTAGGGAACGGAACACTCATCCTTGGATTTGTGTGGCAGACCCTTCCCTTATATACAGGAGTTTTACATGAAAAAACAAGCTTTTAGTTCTGAAAAGTATTTGAACTTGCAACGTGACCACATTATTGAGCGGATCAACCAATTCGATGGCAAGCTCTACCTTGAATTTGGTGGTAAGATGTTAGAGGACTTCCACGCTGCTCGTGTCCTCCTGGATACGAACCAGACAATAAGATCAAGTTACTCCAAGAATTGCGCGACCAGGTGGAGATTGTCATTGCCATCAATGCCAACAATATTGAGCACTCAAAAGCCCGTGGAGACCTAGGAATTTCTTATGACCAAGAAGTGCTACGCTTGATCGACAAATTCAATGAATTGGGGATCTTTGTAGGCTCTGTCGTCATCACCCAATATGCTGGACAAGCTGCAGCAGATGCCTTTCGCAAACAACTGGACAAGAGCGGGATCGCCTCTTATCTCCACTATCCGATCAAGGGCTATCCGACCGATATGGACCACATCATCTCTCCTGAAGGGATGGGGAAAAATGACTACATCAAGACTAGCCGCAATTTGGTCGTTGTGACAGCTCCTGGACCTGGTTCTGGTAAGCTGGCAACTTGTATGTCCAATATGTACCATGACCAATTAAATGGGATCAAATCAGGTTATGCTAAGTTTGAAACCTTCCCAGTATGGAATCTTCCTTTGCACCACCCAGTCAACTTGGCTTATGAAGCAGCGACTGCAGATCTAGACGATGTCAATATGATCGATCCCTTCCACCTCCAAACCTACGGAGAAACAACGGTCAATTACAACCGCGATATCGAAATCTTCCCTGTCTTGAAGCGCATGTTGGAACGCATCTTAGGAACCTCTCCTTACGCTTCTCCAACAGACATGGGCGTCAACATGGTTGGCTTTGCCATTGTGGACAATGACGCTGCGATTGAAGCTTCCCAACAAGAAATCATCCGTCGCTATTACCAAACCATCTTGGATGTCAAAGCAGAGCGTGTCGGTGAAGGAGCTGTCAAGAAGATCGAGCTCTTGATGAATGATTTGGGCATTACTCCAAATGACCGGAAAGTGACCGTTCTTGCTCGTCAGAAAGAAGAAGAAACAGGGGAGCCAGCCTTGGCCCTTGAATTGCCAAACGGCGAGATGGTAACCGGAAAAACCTCCGATCTCTTTGGCCCAACCGCAGCCCTCTTGATCAATGCGATCAAGAAATTGGCGCATATTGATAAAGAAACCAAATTAATCGAGCCAGAATACGTCCAGCCTATCCAAGGCCTGAAGATCAATCATTTGGGCAGCCGTAACCCTCGTCTTCACTCGAACGAAATCCTCATTGCCCTGGCCATTACAGCCATGAGCAACGAAGATGCTAAGCTTGCTATGCAAGAATTAGGCAAGTTGAAAGGCAGCGAAGCCCACTCAACCGTGATGCTGACAGACGAAGACAAGAATGTCCTTCGCAAGCTCGGTATCAACGTCACCATGGACCCTGTCTACCAGTACGATCGTTTGTATCGTAAATAAACTAAGACAAACAAAAACAATCCCTGTTTTAGGAATTGTTCAGATTGAAACTTTCCTTGAGTGAGTGCGGACGTCAGCGAACTTCTTCAAAGCTCCAAGACTAATTTTTGAGCCTAAGGTCTCAAAAATTCCGGGTGCCTGAAACGTTATTGTTTCAGGCACTTTTCTCACGGCGGAAAGTTTCATTAGATGACTGAATAACTATAACGAGTATAATTTTTAAAGAATTGATTAGATTCTATTAAAGATTCGTTTATCTACGCTCTCAACAATCCCTGCTCGAGGGATTGTTTTTTTATGATGCAAAGAAGAGAAACTATTTGACAGCCTCCCATAATTGGCGAATGGGCTTTCTTTGAACAGGGTCCACAAAATGAGGAGCAATTTCATTCAAAGATTCTAGGACAAAGGCACGTTCTGCCACATAAGGATGCGGTAAGATCAAGCTCGGACTGTAACAAATGGTGTCATCCATATAGAGCAGATCTAGATCGATCACACGTGGCCCCCACTTGACCTCACGGACACGCCCCATTTCCTGCTCAATGGCCAGTAAGGTCTCTAGTAAATCCTCTGGGGTCATCCAAGTTTCAACTTCTGCCACCTGATTCAAAAAGGTGTCCTGCTCCCTCCTCCCCAAGGTTCTGTTTCAATCCTTGTGGATGTCTGAAGAAGGCGAATGCCTCGATCCTTGAGTTTTTCTAGCGCCGTCTCTAGTTGCAGTTGTTTATCTCCCATATTGGTGCCAAGCCCAATAAAGGCCCGTTTTTTCTCCCGTTCGATTGTCACCGAACAAGTCTCCAATGGCAAGGGAACAGGAGCCCAAGGTTTTTTCAACTCCAGACGAACTTTTTCTACAAAGGCATAGCTTTCGAAAATCTTTTGAACCAACTGAAAGGCCACCGTTTCAATCAGATCGATCTTTTCTGCCTGCATCCACTCGGTCAACTGTTCCGCCAAGATCCCATAATGGATCGAAGCTTCCAAATCACCTGTGCGGGCAGCACGGTCATCTCATAATCTACCCATAGGTCTAGGACAAAACGTTGTCCTAATTCTTTTTCTGCTGGAAAACACCGTGATAGGCGTATACCTCTAAGTCCTTGATCCGTAATTGATCCACTCTGTTCACCTCTTATAGCCAGCCATTAGTGGCCCATGAGTTTATAGGCTTCATTTTTAAGTCTTTATCTGTCGCAAGCAGTCCACGCGCAGCAGTTGTCACTGTAGCGGTCCCAGGTTTACGGACACCACGCATGTTCATACACATATGCTCTGCTTCTACCCAGACAAGTGCTCCTTGTGCTCCAAGATATTCCATCAAGGCATCTGCGATTTCTACCGTCAAACGTTCCTGAATCTGTGGTTTTTAGCGTAAACCTCGACCGTACGAGCCAGTTTTGAAAGCCCAGCCACACGGCCATTTGGAATGTAGGCAATGTGCACTTTTCCATAAAATGGAAAAAGTGATGCTCACACATGGAATGGAAGAAGATATTCTTCTCGACCACCATATTGTTATCAATGATTTCAAATGATTTAGACAGGTGCTCTTCTGCTGTCTGCCCTAGTCCTGCAAAGATTTCTTGGTACATCTTTGGCAATGCGGGTCGGCGTTTCCTGAAGTCCCTCACGGTTCTCATCTTCACCGACTGCCTCGATGATCATTTTCACTGCTTCTTCAATTTTCTTTGTATCCATATCATCTCCTAGTTGGATTTTTCTGTTTTTAATAAATAAGGTCGTACCTGGCTAAGGAAGTAGAGCGACCCCGTTACAATGAGGAGCTCATCGCCTTCAGCTTGCCAGTTTTGTAGAAACTCTTGCCAGTTGACTTCCTCAAGCTGATGCTTTTTCGCAGCAGCTCTTATCTCTTCTTGAGAATAAGCTCTTGGATCTTCAAAGCTCGTGAGGATCAAGCGACTATTTTCTAGTTCCCGCCACTGAATGAGCATCTCTTCTAAGGCTTTGGTCCGGATGCAGGTAAAAAGAATGGTCTTTTTTTGACTTGGAAACAGTTCCCGAAGGCTTGCGATCAAAGGCGCAACGGCGTGGGGTTATGGGCCCCATCAAGCAAGATCATGGGATTTTGTGAGACCACTTCCATCCGGCCAGGCCAGAAGACTTGATGCAAGGCCTCATCCACTAACTCTCTTGACAAGAGTTCACGCCCTTCTCTTTCAAAAAGTACATCACAGATACTGATCGCAAGAGCTGCATTTCTGGCCTGGTGATGACCCTAAGAGCGCTACTTGATAAGAGGCTTTTCTCTTTTGGAACTGTGATAAGAAAAGGATTGGCCCGATAGACAAGAGTCCTCTAGCTCAACTTGGTAATCTCTGTCATAGGCCGTTATCGGCGCCTGCTTCTGAATCCCAATACCTTCAATGACTTGGCTAGCTTCTGCTTCTAATTTCCCTAGAACCAGAGGAATTCCTGGCTTAATGATACCAGCCTTTTCACGGGCGATGGAAGCCAGATCTGGCCCAAGAAGGGCAACATGATCCAAGCCAATCGAAGTGATCGCGGTCAGAACAGGCTGACAGACATTGGTACTGTCTAGTCGTCCCCCATACCGACTTCCATGATCACATAATCCAGCTCCTCGTGAGCAAAATAATCATAGGCGATGGCCGTCATCACTTCAAATTCCAGTCAAACCTTGAAAGATGGCCCTTGATTGTTCAGCTTCCAGGAGCTGCTGGTAACTATCCAGGTAGGTTTGCAGGTCTTGATCTGAAATGGCTTCGCCATTAATGGTGATTTGGTCATTGTAATGGATCAGATAAGGAGAGGTAAAGACTCCAACGCGCAAACCTGCCTGCATCAAGAGTTGAGACAAGGTAGCAATGGTAGATCCTTTGCCATTGGTCCCCGCAACATGAATGACCCGACAGTCTAGGTGAGGATTTCCTCTCAAAGCCAAGAGAGCTTCCATGCGCTCCAAACCGAAATGTGGATCTTGGGAACGATAGGCTTCTAGCCAACGAAGATCCAACTGATGTTCTTTTGTCTTCATTTACTTGTATTGTTTTAAATTAGTATCTGCTGCCTCTTGGGCTTGGAAAATGGCTTGGCCCAGACTGGCTGCCATCTTGTGTAGAGGGATATCATGCACCCGCACTACTTCGACTCCTTGACTGGCTGCAATACTCGTCAAATGGCTCGAAGCCAGGTCCCGATTCCAAAAACCAGTCTCCGTTGCAGGATCTGTCTCAAATCCAGCTTCCTCAATAATATTGACCACAAAACGTTTGCGGGAGACCCCTAGAAAGATCGGATACCCCTTTTGGTGAATCGTCCCAAGTTCTTGTAATAAGAGTAAGTTCTCTCGTTTGGTCAAACCAAATCCGATCCCAGGATCCAACATGATACGATCCGTCTGGACACCAGCTGCTTTCGCTACCGCAAGCGAGCGGTCAAAGAAGGTCCACATCAAGTCTTGAATCGGTTCTTGAGCCATCTGTTGAAGCTCTTGCTCTGAAAAGACTGGTTCGAAACCAAAACTTGGAAAGATAGTGGAACTTGGATGATGCGGTCTTGCCATCACTGGATTAAACATGAGAACTGCGCTCGCTTCATGCTCCGCGACGACAGCAGCCATCTTAGGATCTCCAAGAAAACCCGTAATATCGTTGACAATATCAGCCCCAGCTTCGAGCGCCGCCGCCGCCACCTGGGACTTCCAGGTATCCACTGAGATCAAGACATCACTTTCTTTCCGAATGGCTTTAATCACTGGAACCACGCGGTCAATCTCTTCTTGGATCTCTACATAATGACTACCTGGTCTTGTTGATTCTCCTCCGATATCGAGGATCTGAGCTCCTTCTTGGATCAGTTTTCTCGCCTGTTGCAAGGCTGCATCCACACTCGTATACTTACCGCCATCAGAAAATGAATCCGGAGTGACATTTAAGATCCCACAAAGAAGGGTCCCTTGGCCACTCAGCCATTTATTATCAATCATTTTCGTTCTCCTTTGATTTCCTTCCTACAGCATGATTGCGAACAAAAGAGGCTAGAACAAGTGTTCTAAACCTCTGAGTCTACTCTCCATACGGATTTTTCTGACCTTCTGTAGGATGGTTCTGCATCAAAACTCATTGGTACCTACCATTTTATCATAATTTATCATGGAAGAAAACTCTCGATACTGGCAATAAACAAAGGAGAATGACCAGCCGGATAATAATAAGCCAGCGCATTCAAGGTCATATGAAGACAAATGCTATACTCGATCCGCTTGTAGCGATAAGCCACCCAAGTTAAGATCAAGGACATGCCTCCGTAAGCTACCCATTCCCCTAGGGTACTCGGTCCATGCAAGTAAGTAAAAAAAGAGAGCACCGGCTAGGTAACCGATTGGTTCTGCCCCTCGAAAGATCAAACGAGGGATGATGGCCCGACAAAGCAGCTCTTCTAGAATCGGAGCGACAAGGATCACGACCATTCCCATAGCAAGAAAAGGAGCATGAGATTGTAGTTCATTTAGAGCCGCTTGGTTTGCCGTCGTACCACCTGCCTCTTGTTTCAACAAGGGATAGGCGAGCAGGTTATTAGCCATCAATAAGAGAAGAAAAAGAAAATTTCTCCCCAGAGCCGGCCAGGTAATCACCCGAACATCTAAGTTCTCCAGAGGGCTCATCTTGATGACCTTATAAAAAACAAAGAGCACCGCCACTGTTACCAAGAGAGTGAGGATAGTGACCCACCTTGCATCCATTCCGTCTTGAAGAGAATAAACCATAGTGATGAGGGGAATTGCGAGAGAAAGAATAAGGGCACAAAAAGAAGGAGCCAGAGGGCATTCTTACATAATGGGTGCTCTCGAATAAAAGACTGTATGTTTTTCAATGGACAACCTCTTTCTTGTATAAAATAAGAAGACTGGGGCTTTCGCCTCCAGCCTTCTCACTTTATTTCAGTTTACTGATTTTTGAAACGTTCAACGTCACGCGCAATCACCAACTCTTCATCAGTTGGAATCACCAATACCTTCACACGGGAATCATCTGTGGAAATATCTCCGACAACTCCAAAGACGTTCTTTTCAGGGTCGACCTTGCAGCCAAACCAGCTGATTCCATTGATAATAGAAGAACGAACGTTTACTGCATTTTCACCGATTCCTGCTGTAAAGATGATGGCATCTGCACCATTCAAGACAGCTAAGTATTGACCGATGTATTTTTGCAAACGATCGATAAAGATATCGTAAGCCAATTTAGCTTTTTCGTCTCCATTGTGCATCGCTGTATGAATATCCCGCATGTCACTAGAAGATCCAGAAAACCCAGAAGACCGGATTCACGATTGAGGATGCGGCTAATATCTTCAGGCTTATTGAAATCCTCTGTATGTTCCATCAAGTATGGAATAATCGCTGGATCGAGATCCCTGTACGGGTTCCCATCATGACACCACCTAGAGGTGTGAAGCCCATTGAGGTATCCACAGAGATTCCCTTGTCAACCGCTGTAACAGATACACCATTTCCAACGTGGCAGGTGATCAATTTCAATTCTTCTAATGGTTTTCCAAGAAGTTTAGCAGCTTCACCAGCTACATACTGATGACTGGTTCCATGAGCGCCATACTTACGGACCTTATTTTCTGTGTAATATTTAGTTGGAAGAGGGTAACGATAAGCTTTTTCCGGCATGGTTGTATGGAAAGAAGTATCAAATACCACAACACTGGTAATATTTGGACAAATCTCTCTAAAGGCACGAATTCCAGCTGCATTTGCAGGATTATGAAGAGGTGCTAACAAAGACAATTCTTCTACTTTTCGAAGGACTTCGTCATCTACCAAGGCAGAATCCTTGAAGTATTCTCCACCAGCAACGACGCGGTGGCCCACACCTGTAATCTCATCGTAGGATTTGATAATATCAAAGCGAATCAAATCATCCAACAAAATTTTTACAGCTTGTGTATGATCCTGGATATCTAATACTTGTTTTTCAGAGCGTCCATCAAATTTAACAGTTGAAATAGAATCTTTCAAACCGATCCGTTCAATCAACCCTTTTGCAAGAACAGTTTCCTCTGGCATTTGGTACAATTGCCATTTCAAACTAGAGCTTCCTGCATTAATAGAAATTGTTTTCGACATATATTCACCTCATTAAGCGTTTTCACTTCCTCTATTATATCAGATCTTTGATCAAATTTCACTATCCTTTAACCAGTTTTGGAAACTTTCCATGAAGTGAACCACTTGGTCGTGATCCTGGAGATCGGTAAAACGGATAAACAAAGGGCTGAACAGATTCTTCTTCTTGTTTTCGTAGGACGAAAATCGTCTTAGCATAGGCTGGATTTGAAAAAAAGAGATTCTGGCAAGGTCAGCATGGCAAGGATTTGGGCCTTGTCTGTTAGCCAAGCTTTCAACAGATCACTCTGAGGGCTTGTCAAGAGGTTATTTGGAGCTAAAAAGATGGCAACTCCTTGAGGTTTCAGATATTTCAGAGCCTGTTCCATCATGAGGTGATGGGCATAGGTATGGCCTTCGGAGCTCGCTACCTGATAGCGCTGTGCAATCGCATCATCTGGATAATAACCGATTGGAAGGTCACTAACGATCAAGTCACTTTCTTTCAACACTTGCGGACGCACCGCGTCGCCTTGTGCAAAGACAACGCTAGACTCCATTACATCTGCGATACTAGCAGATAGGTCAATCAAGAGATCATCTACTTCCAATCCTAAGTAATCAATCGTGAGACGGCTATTGTTGACAATAGTCTCAGCGAGATTTCCGGTTCCACTCCCCACTTCTAAGACATCCAGTTGGTCGCCTTTGGCCAACTGATCGATCAAAAATGTAATGATAAAACCAATCGCATCTGGTGTGAACTGGTGATTCGCTTGTAAAGGTTCTGTCTGAGCAGCTTTCATAAAAAAGGAATTGGTAGGCTCTGCGCCATTCTTCCTTACTTAAACCTAGTTCTTTTAATTTTTTGCTATTGTTTTTAACAATGTCTAAATCCGTCTTGCCATCCAAATACATGGCATTTTGTTCAATCAAGGCGTCATAAAAGTTGGTCGACAATTCATTTTGAATACTTTGGGTGTTTTCTAATAGATAGGTATAAGCTTGTTCAATTTTTTCGAAATTCATGATTTCCTCCGCACCCTATCATACCAAAAATTAGTCTTTTTCGCTATTTTCTGATGGTTCCTTGATCTCGTTTGGCGTCTCTTCAGAAGGCGTTTCGCTCCCTGCCTTCTCCTTATCTTTCTGTGTCTTCTTCTTTTCTTTTTTGACTCTTCTTGCTTTCCTTTTCTTCCCTTACAGGAAGAACAAACTCATAGCTTTCTCCATCCATCTTAGCCTGGGCATGAAGAAAACCAGGATCCTTCTTTAGCTGAACGGTTCCAGATTTTAAATGAATCTCTGATGTCTTCTCATCACTCTTTCTCTTTTCGAGAGCCAATTTGCACCAAAGCATAGGCCCGAAGACGCTCTTGACTCGTCTTTAAGATTCGTCTCTCCGCAACCTGACGGTGCAGGTAAAACTGAAGCAAGAGACTAAAAATCGCTGCCATCAAGAGAGCGTAAAGCAAGACACCAGCCTTAACTTTTTTCATTTTGTATCGCTGGTACCACATGGTAGACATACTCCCTTTCTAGACCATCTTCAAAATTCAACCGCAGATGAAGCGACTCTCCCTCCTGCCAAATCTGACTAGAGTGAACCCCTGAAATCATAGGCTGATAGCCCCTGCCCTTATCATCTGTTTTTCGGATATCATCTCCTTTAGATTGACCAATGGCAATTGGTTTTGATCCTGAACCAAGTAGATATGATTGTCCACTTTTTTCAAAATGACTCCGATCCAATTCCACCTGCAATTGTTGCTGAAAAAGTATCCATTCTTCCTGCTTTTGATGTGCCTGGTAGTCCAATTCAGCATGCAGGAGCTTGGTCAAGCCTTGAAAGACCAACACTCCCCCACTGAGCACCAAGAGAGCGACCAAGGCTTCGAGCAGGGTAAAGGCCTTGACCTTTTCCTTTATTCCACATGCAGCACCACCTTCCCTTGATGATAGACCGTGAGTTGATCGGCATCTTTTTCGACTTGAACCTGAATACCATTGGCCTCAAGATGATTTTGCCCTGTCTGAAGCGCCATTTGAGCGACAGATAAGACTTCTACCTCTTTAAAAATCCGCTAGTCGCTCCTTGCGCGAACGCCGGATCTCCCCTAACAATAAGGTCGTAATCATGGCAAATAAACTCAAGGCAACTAAAGATTCTATGAGAATACTAGCGGGAACGGATGCTTTTTTTAATTTTCCCATTTCCAAGCGACAGTTGATAGGTCACCACTCCTCTCTGTGTCTGAAAGTGAACATTGGCCAGGGATGAATTGCCACCTGCACGGTCTAAACGAATAGTTTTAGGATCTTGCAAAATGACAGAATCAGGAATCTCCACCGTCTGGTAAGGCGTTTGAATCTTCCTTGCAGTCACTTCAACATCCAATTCCGTTTGCCTTGCCAGTGCTATCTTCTGGCTTTCTTGATAGAGGTGTTCAAACTCTGCAAAAAATACTTTTTCTTCCACCTGCTGAAAGCTCGTCTTGATCGATCCCGATAAGCCCAGATAGATAAAACTGACGATCATCAAGGTCAGAAGAGTCTCCACCAAGGTGAAGGCCTTAATCTGCAACCGCACGAGTTTCTCCACTATTTTTTTCGCATAATAGGCACGGTAGGACTCTGCTTGTTTGTTGGTAATATTTCCATCAGCAATCAGCTTTGCTAGAGTAGCTTGGTCATTGGTATGATTGAGCTCGTACAATTCAGCCTGGACTTTCGACCACCTTCACAACCGCTGCATTTCCTGTCTCTTTCACGGAGTCTTTTTGCTTGGTCAAATTCGGCACAAAGAGCAATAAGAGCACACTGATGATCAATAAGACCACCAACATTTCAATAAGTGTAAAGGCCTTTACCTTATAGGTTTTTAATGTTTTCATAAATGAACCTCCATATTTTGATAAATCGGCAGCAACATGGCTGCATAGAGTAACACAATCACAAGAGCCACAAAGACAAACACCAAAGGTTGTATCACATTCATAGCCTTGTGAACCCGACGAAAGAAATCTTCCCAGGTTTTTTCAGCGTAGATTTCTAGCTCACTTCCGAGCTTTGATTTGACTTCACCATATTCAATCATAAGGGGCAATTCTTTTTTGAAAAAAGAATACCCCCTGACCGTCTCTGAAAAGGACTGGCCACGATCTAAAGAAAGAGCTAAGTCCCTTCCAATTTCCTGAAAAAGCTGGGATTTTTGCCCCTGCATCATGGAAAAAATCTGAGACAATTCAATCCTTGTCCAATCAGATTACCCCATTCTCTGGCATAATAGGCTGTCAAATAAGCTTGAATCATGCCTTTCCCGAAAGGCAGATGAGACAAGGTTCTAAAAACGTTGATCTTGCCTGACTTTCGATAATAGAAAAAGCCGAGTAAGAAGAAGGCCACCAGTCCCGATCCTAAGGCCAAAAAAGAGTTGGGGGAAGGAACTGATCAATTGCGTCCCAATATTTTGAGCATCCATTTGAGGAAGCAAATAATTGCGCAAGCCTAGCATAATCAGAACTAAAAATCCAAGCAAGATGAGAGGATAGGTGCTCACCTCAATCAGCTTTTTCTTGACCTTGCGCATGTTTTCTAGGTAAGCACTGATTTTCTCCAAGCTCAATGCAAGCTTGCCATGGAGCTCAGCGAGAGACAGCTGCGTCGTGACCGCATCTGAAAAACCGATCCCCGCCATCATCTCTGAAAAACTCCGCCCCTCGAGAGGTCCCTCGCATCTGGGAAACCAAACGACTCTCCACTAGGTGAGAGCGATCCAGAAAATCGACAATCTCAGACAGATGAAAACCACTCGAATAAAGATTCAAAAAACAATTCGATGATTTGCTTTTGTTTAGCGGTAGATAATTTTTTCGGCTTGCGCCTGAGCCAGCTGGATATATCCCGATTGAGCCAAGAGATCCATTTGTTGGTTCCAGCGGCTGGCCGAGTGCTCTTGGTAGTTTTCCGTCGCAAAATCGACCACACCTCCTCCTGCAATTAATCGTTGGTAGCAAATACCTTGTAAAACAATCTTGAGCTCTTCCTCACTCACTCCAAGCTCTAAAAGAGGCGCTCATAAACACCTCTAACGCTCTTGGCATGGATCGTAGAGAAGACGGTGACTCCTGTCAAACTAGCTCGTACAACCGCACGGGCCGTTTCCTTATCTCGGATCTCCCCAATAATGAGAAGATCCGGTCGATGACGTAAGGAGAGTTTGATCAGGTTGTCATAGGTCATGCCGATCTGGTCATTCAGCTGGAAGTTGAAGCATATTGTCTTGCTTGATCTCGACAGGGTCTTCAATAGACATGACTTGCTGATCTGCAAAGCGCTCTTGCGCTAAAGCATGCATGAGAGTGGTCTTTCCCGAACCAACAGGACCTGCAAAGAGATAGAGACCACGACCGGCCAATTTCTTCTGCAAGTCTGGCAACTGATCAAACCAAAACCGCAATTCACGTTCCTCATCATGCAAGAGCCGAATGACCAAGCTTTCATAACCACGATAATCCCCCACCGTCGACAAGCGAATCGAAACCACTCCATCCTCTAATGGGTAATCGCACGACCCTAGCTGGCTGCGCCTTTTTTCTCCCACATTCATCCCTGCTACAAATTTAAAATGGCTGATAATAGCCGTCATCTCCTCAAAAGGGAAGGATTGCACAAAAGCGCCTCATCTCCGACCCTCATAAAAACCTGGTACTCCTCCTCCTTCCGAGGAATGAAGTAAAGATCCTGAGCTTCTTCCTTTTTTCCCCATACGGATCAATTTTTTTGCAATTTCTTGAACCATAGTTCCTCCTCTCACTTATACTATTCGAAAAAGAAAACAAAAAAGAAGACTTTCTAGATCGCTCTAAAAAATCTTCTGATTTCTCTTATGACAGGGATTTTGTCCCCTTTTTGAATCGAGTGTAAATTGACAAGAACGGTGTTTCCGACTGCCTTTTTCCTTTTCGTAACCTGGACGGAGCTTGCTTTTTAGGGATTTTGTGCTCGTCTTCTAGAAGGACAATCGAATGGAAAAACTGCACATCTTCACTGCAGTCCTCACACCACTCTTTCTCCTTGGTATCCCAAAAATCGTCATGAGGTCACTCCGACTCTTATAACTTGGAAAGTGCGCATTTAAATCTAACCACTTCTGCTTGTAGTATTTTAAAGCCTGATAATAGTCTTCAAATTTCCGACTACTGACGACATCTTCTTCCCATCCATCCAAAAACCACCAGGGTTCACAGTCCCCATACATTTCAATCACTCGATACATAAACTCTTCCATCCTTTGTATCCTCTATTATATAGAAAATCCTTTGAGAATAAAAGCTTTCTGCTCACAGAGTGAATTTTCAAGTAATTTTCATAAACTTTCCATTTCTTTTTTTGAAAATAGACGGTCAGATTCAGTTTGGGACTTTTTTGAAAATAAAGAAAAGAGCCCCTACAAAATAGAAGTGCTATCTTGTGAGACTCTTTTTCTAACTTCAAATGATTAGAACAATTCTAGTGCAATCATAGTTGTCATGGTTGCATCGTAATAGTTATTTAGAGGAAGATCCTGTGTAAAAATATATTTATTCTGTTGAACCAATTTTAAATAACTCTTTTTCTTTCAGACGCAAAATTATTGGTGCAAGGAAACTTACAGCCTGATGATTATTCAATGCCTTCCCTTTCAAATCATATCCAGCATATAAGTTTCTCTGATCATTAAAAAACCTAACATTTTTTTTACCATTTTTTGACTGACTGGATCCTTACTTTGAACGAGATTATATGGAAGACGGCAAGCATTATAAGAATAAGACCCATCATACTTAGATTCAATCGTGTTCGGATCGGCCACACGAGTTCCCTGTTCCTCTACCCAAATGAAATCAGGTAATAAACCTGTATTCGATTGGGAACTAATCGTATCTAGTTGCTTCAACATCTTTTCTTTAATATCTAACCACTTTGGATCTTGCGTAACTTCATAAAAGACCTGGAATTGTGCTGGCAGTGTATCAGAAGTCCGCATCAAATGATAAAAACTCGAATCCCCATTAGCCCAATTTCCAACTGTTAGAACACCTGTTTCTTCATTGTAATTATATTTTAAGATATCTCCTAAAATAGCTTTAGCTTGAGCTTGGTATTTTTTAGCTTGCTTCGGCCATTGATGGGACGCTTCTAGCAAAAGAATAAGCAATATAAAGATCCCCATCTGTTGCATTATGATCCTCAGCTGCAACCTTTCCATCTGAGATCGTTTGTTTCAAGACATCAACTGGGTGTCCCCCTAAGCGGTGTTTCAGATAATATTGATAGAGACGGTCAAAGTCTTCTTGGTGGGCCTGACCTTTTTTGCAGCCTCTACTGTAATCAACATCCCATAACTTTGCGCCTCAGATAAGACGACTGTCTGATTTGAATCATTGGTAGTACGAATATAAGATTCCTTCCCTTTGAAACAACAAACTGTTGATTCCACTGGCGATAGATTCGATTTCGCATCTCTATCTTGCTTCTAGTTCTCGCAAAAAATAAGGTCATACAGAAAATGCAAAGAATAATCACAAACCATAAATATCTAAATTTTTTCATTTTTCATAAGATCTCCTACCCGCGAATCGTTTTGTTTTAACCCATTTGGTTTCTTTCACGGTGCAATAGTTTATCCATCACAATCGAAGAGATGGCATCAATCGACACAATGATAAACAGTTGAGAATAGGTGAAATAGGCGGCCAGAGCTAACCAAATTTGTTTGATCGTTGCCTGACCAAACTGCGATGCTAGTGCAACATTGATCTGAAGAAGATAAAGCCCAATCATCAAAATCCAATTAAACAACATTAATTGAGCAATATAAATATTATCAGAATCAAAGGCAAATGGAATTTGCACACCTGGCACCACTGTATGGATACACATAGCTAAAATGTTTGCAAAAAAATCAAATCTGATAAAATGATCGCTGCATTAAACCAGAAAAAGATGCAGGAATAGTTGGTGACTTCCAACTTCACACGCCAATTTCCCTTACCAAATAAATGCTTGAAGTTGGAAAGAACCTTCATAATTTCCCTTTAGCCCAACGTTTCCGTTGCATATAGTAACTCTTCAGAGTCTCTGGCTCTTGTTGGAAGGCTTCTGAATTATAGGCTAGCGCAATCAACTTCCCACTTTGCATAATCTTGAAAGAAATATCCGTATCCTCAGTCAAGGCACCGTTTTTCCATCCTCCGATACTCTTTACAAATTCGGTTTGAATAATGAAGTTGGTTCCTGGAATCCGTCCAATCTTAAAGAGATGCCACATGCCCACATGGTGGACCCGTTGGGTGACAACAATCTCTTGGTTGATACAATGTGTTAAAAGTTTTTTGCCCTGCATTTCGCGTCTTATTTCGACCAAAGGATGCCACATGACGTTCTGGATCTTTAAGGACTTCTTTGACAAGGAAATAAAGAGCATTCTTTTCAGGCATGGCATCTGCATCGTAGACGCAGATATAGTCTCCAGTCGCCATCGCCAAAGCGTCATTTAGCACACCGGCTTTCCCACCTGTCCCACTTCGATTGATAATGGTCAAATCACGTCCTGCATACTCTGGCAATGCTTTGGACTGAAAGACACTCTTCATAGGTCCTATCCGAACAATTATCTGCAAACAGCAATAATTCGACACGATCATGTGGATAGTTCATGTCAAGAATCGCTTTGGCTGTTTGAGCAATGACCACATCCTCGTTATGAGCTGGTACAACAATGGTCACTTTTGGGTAATACGGAAGGGGATCCGTATTGACACGAAAATCACTATGTTTGAACCAAAAATGAACGGCTGAGAAGAGAATCACCAGTCCCCAGGCTAAAGATAACCAAATCGAAACCAGGGCAATAATCATCACAATTTGACTAATCATGGTGCACCGCCTTAAAATTTTTATTCACAGAATGGTAAATCATCATATAATCCACAAATAATACAATGAAGCATAAAACAAAAAATACACTGATACCTACGGCCATGTTAAAAAAAATAAATTCGTTAATGTCATATTTTCCTCCTAATATTCAACAATGATATCTGTCTCTAGTTGACGTTTTAAATGACTAATCAAATCTTTATAATCACCATACTTGGTTTTATTTGTTTGATCCACTACAACAAATCCTGATTGAAATTGAACCGATTGCTCCCCATCTTCTCCACAAAAAACAAGGTTTTCCAATTGATTTTTTATCACGGAGTCATATTCATTTTTTCAAATCCCTCTGGCTATCAGAAGATAAAAATAAATAATTACCATCCGATACATAATATAAGCTTTCATCATGTTTGACATATTGGGATAAAAGATCGTGGATTTGGTTCAACATTTGGCTATATTCTTCAGGCTGTAATTGGAAAAATAATTCCTCATGAGACCAGTGAATTAATAAGGCTTGGATCTTTGTATTATTTCGATCCTCAAAGGATTCAAAGCGATTACAATAATCTACATCAGCTTCTGTTTCCTGATCTTTTATTTTTGCATGTTCTTTGAAAAGATGATCTCGAACTTGAATTAAGATTGCAATCAATAGCGGAAAACTGAAGAGTAGTAGCAAAAAGACTGGTGAAATGGAATATAGACAATACCTGCAACTAAGAATACAATTCCAAAGGCAAATGAAAGAAGGATCGTCCACGTCAATAATAAATCAGACAAAACAATAGCAGCAAATAACCCTGTTATCAAAGAACAGTCCTTCTTCAATAAGAATTTCTCTTGCAAAAAACAAGCAGTAAAGTAAAAGAAGTACTTCAAAAACAATCAAAATCAGCAACCATCTACTTAACTTTTCCGTTTTTTCATTAGTTTTCATCTCCCTCATGAAATTCCTCAGCGGCATCTCCCAAAGCAAAATAATGTTTAATAGCTTGTACAATTCGCTCAGAGGCTTTTCCATCCCCATAAGGATTTCGTGCATTTGCCATTTGAAGATACAGTTTTTCATCATTTAACAGCTCTGACATCGTAGATTTGACGGTTTCCAGGATCCGTACCGACCAATTTCAAAGGTTCCTGCTTGAACACCCTTCTGGGCGTTCCGTTGTATCGCGCAATACCAATACCGGTTTTCCTAATGATGGTGCCTCCTCTTGCACCCCACCTGAATCCGACATGATAAAGTAACTTCTAGAAGCTAAGTTGTGGAAGTCAAAAACATCTAACGGCTCGATGAGATGGATTCGTTCATGATTTCCCAAAAGATCGTGCGCTACTTCTTGTACTGCTGGACTCAGGTGAACTGGATATACCACTTCAATATCTGGTTCTTGATCGACCATTTCTCTTAAAGCACCAAATACAGCTCTCATCGGTGATCCTTGATTCTCTCTTCGATGCATCGTTACGAGGATCAATTTTTGGTTGGATCCAATCGATCCAAGACCTCATGATGATAATCTTCCTGAACAGTGAGTTTCAGTGCATCAATAGCTGTATTTCCTGTCACCACAATAGAAGAATCGGAATGATTTTCTTTTAATAGATTGGCCTTACTTTCGCCAGTCGGTGCAAAATATAGATCTGCTAAATTATCTGTCATTTGGCGATTCATCTCTTCTGGAAATGGAGAATATTTATCAAAAGTCCGTAAACCAGCTTCGACATGGCCAATTCTTACTTGATTGTAAAAAGCAACTAAACTCGTAGCAAAAAAGTAGTTGTTGTATCTCCATGAACCAATACCATATCTGGCTTTTTTTTTTTTAATGATTGGATCTAATTTATCTAAAATTTTAGTTGTAATCTCTAATAAGGTTTGGCTTTTTCCCATGATATTCAAATCGTAATTTGGTACAACTTTAAAGGTCTCTAAGACTTGATCCAGCATTTGACGATGCTGAGCAGTGACTACCGTGACGGTTTGAATTATTTCACTTTAACCAACCAATGGATCGTTCTTTCCGCGGATTGCGGCATCAGTCAAGACACGTGTTGTTTCTTGGAATGATGCGGCAGACAAGAATGAGTTTGTTTCAAGGCAGCCTTAGTAATACCAAGCAACACTGGACGTGCCGTTGCTGGCACCTGACCAGCAAACAAGGCTGGTTCGTTGGCGCGTTGGAAATCAGCAATATCCATCAACATACCTGGCAAAAGATTCGTTTCACCTGGATCCATGACACGTACTTTACGCAACATTTGACGGATCATGACTTCGATATGCTTATCTGACACTTCGATACCTTGCAAACGGTAAACCTTTTTGGATTTCCGTCACATGTATGATTCAGTCGTCAAAGTATCCGTTACAGCCAACAATTCCTTTGGATCGATTGGTCCTTCGTTAATGGCATCACCACGCTTAATGGCATCACCTTCAGCAAAACGCATACGCGCAGCCAATGGCAATGTGTATGTCCGTGTATCTGTTTCGCCTTCGATTGTCACAGCCTTTGTACGTTCGGCTGGATTTTCTTCGATTGAAACAACTGTACCAGTCACTTCAGAAATTTCGGCACGTCCCTTAGGAATACGTGCTTCAACAATTTCTTGCACACGAGGCAAACCTTGTGTGATATCGTTTCCACCAGCAACACCACCCGTGTGGAAGTTACGCATCGTCAATTGGGTACCTGGTTCACCGATTGATTGGGCAGCCACTGTTCCAACAGCTTCACCGACTTCAACTTCTTCACCAGTTGCCAAGTTACGACCATAATCCAACACAGAAACACCGTGTTCAGTTGTTGATGTAAAGACTGAACGAATTGTCACTTTCGATACCAGCAGCCACAATACGCTTAGCGATATCTTCATCAATCATTTCGTTGCGGGCAACAATCTTTTCACCAGTTTCTGGATCAAAGACTGACTTCATGGCATAACGACCCAAGATACGGTCGTACAATGGCTCAACAACAGATGTGCCGTCCATGATAGCGCGAACAGCCACACCACGATCAGAATTGTTATTCCATTCACGCACGATAACGTCTTGCGCCACATCGACAAGTCGACGTGTCAAGTAGCCAGAGTTAGCCGTCTTCAAGGCCGTATCTGACATCCCCTTACGGGCACCGTGGGTTGAAATAAACATTTCCATCACAGTCAAACCTTCACGGAAGTTCGCTGTAACTGGCAATTCAATAATCTTACCACCAGGACCCGCCATCAAACCACGCATACCGGCCAACTGCACGAAGTTAGAAATGTTACCACGCGCACCTGAGTCCTGCATCATGAAGATTGGGTTGGTTGGTTCGAAGGAAGCAATCAACTTTTCTTGGATAACATCCTTAGCCTTTGTCCAGATTTCAATGACACGTTGGTAACGTTCGTCATCTGTAATCAAACCACGACGGAACTGCTTTGTCACAGTTGCGACTTGCTTATGGGCGTCTTCCAAGATGGCTGGCTTATCTGGCAATTCAGTCACATCAGTCATGGATACAGTCAAACCTGATTCTGTTGACTTTTCATAACCAAGATCCTTCATGCGATCCAACAACAATGATGTTTCCGTTACCTTATAACGCTTGTAGACTTCAGCAATGATGTCTGACAAGAAGCCCTTCTTGAAGGAACCAACAACTGGTGTTTCCGCCAAGTAGTCATGAATGTTTTCACCAGCTTCAATGAAGAAGCGGTCATCAACACCCTTGAAGTTTTCTTCAGATGGTTCGTTAATATAAGGGAAATCAACTGGCAAAATTTCGTTGAACAACAACTTACCAACAGAAGTTACCATAATCTTTGAACGTTGTTCGTCAGTAAATGGCTTTTCTGCTGGGAATGATGATGTTTGGATACCCACACGTGTATGATAGTGGACAACCTTACTTGCAAAGGCCATTTTTGCTTCTTCAACAGAAGAGAAAATCATACCTTCACCTTCACGACCAGCTTCTTCAGTCGTCAAGTAGTAGTTTCCAATCACCATATCTTGAGATGGGGCAACGATTGGCTTTCCATCCTTTGGCGCCAAAATGTGGCCTGCGGCAAGCATCAACAAACGTGCTTCTGCTTGCGCTTCATCAGACAATGGCACGTGAATGGCCATCTGATCACCATCGAAATCGGCGTTATAGGCTTCAGTAACCAATGGATGCAAACGCATGGCCTTACCAGAAACCAACACAGGTTCAAAGGCTTGGATTCCCAAACGGTGCAACGTAGGGGCGCGGTTCAAAAGAACTGGGTGTTCCTTGATCACGTCTTCCAATACGTCCATCACATCTTCATCAGCCTTGTCAATCTTACGCTTAGCAGACTTGACGTTACCGGCTAACTTACGTGTTGTCAATTCCTTCATGATGAATGGGCGGAACAATTCGATTGCCATTGGACGTGGCAAGCCCATTTGGTTCATCTTCAAGAATGGTCCAACATCGATAACCGAACGACCTGAATAGTCGACACGCTTACCCAACAAGTTTTGACGGAAGCGACCTTGCTTACCCTTCAACATGTGAGACAAAGACTTCAATGGTCGGTTACCAGGACCAGCCACTGGACGGCCACGACGACCGTTATCAATCAAGGCGTCGACGGCTTCTTGCAACATACGCTTTTCGTTTTGCACAATGATGCCTGGGGCATTCAAATCAAGCAAACGCTTCAAACGGTTGTTACGGTTAATGACACGACGGTACAAATCGTTCAAATCAGATGTGGCAAAGTGGCCACCTTCCAATTGCACCATTGGTCGCAAGTCTGGTGGGATAACTGGAATAACATCCATTACCATCCATTCAGGCTTGTTTTCTGATTGCAAGAAGGCTTCAATAATGTCCAAACGACGTACGGCACGTACACGCTTTTGACCAGTTGCTTCTTGTAATTCACGCTTTAATTGATCTGCTTCGGCAGCCAAATCAACGCTTGCCAACAAATCTTTAATTGCTTCAGCACCCATGCCAGCCTTAAAGCTAGCACCATATTCGCGCTTCAATTCACGGTATTCACGTTCAGTCAACAATTGCTTCTTTTCAACTGGTGCATCACCAGGTTCAATGACAACATATGACGCAAAGTAAATAATTTCTTCAAGTGAACGTGGTGACATGTCAAGGACAAGTCCCATACGTGATGGGATACCTTTGAAGTACCAAATGTGTGTAACAGGTGCAGCTAATTCGATGTGCCCCATGCGTTCACGACGAACTTTTGATGATGTCACTTCAACACCACAGCGGTCACAAACAATTCCCTTATATCGGATTCGCTTGTACTTACCGCAGGCGCATTCATAATCCTTTGTAGGTCCGAAGATGCGTTCATCGAACAAGCCGTCTTTTTCTGGCTTAAGTGTTCGATAGTTGATCGTTTCTGGCTTCTTTACTTCACCATAAGACCATGAACGGATCTTATCAGGCGAAGCCAAACCGATTTGCATGCTCTCGAACTTGTTAACATCGATTGCCATCTATTTGCTGTTACCTTTCGTTATTTATTAAGTTAACGTTGCCAGCCAGTCCCGACACGTTTGCTATAAGCTAAGTTCAATATGGCATTCAACCTACCTTATAACAAACGTGCCACAAACTGTGTGCACGTTAATTGTATATGATTAAGCTTCGTCAGTTGTGTCTGTCATTTCTTGGGCTTCTACCTTAGAGAATGCAGCCGCAACTTCTTCATCTTCTTTGTTTAAGAGATCAGGATTTGAGCGTACCAACTTTTCAAGCGCATCAACTGGCAAGATTGAGTCATCTTCATCCATTTGACGAAGTTCAACTTCATCGCCTGCGCCATCCAAGACTTGCATATCCAAGCCAAGGGCTTGCAATTCCTTCACCAATACTCGGAATGATTCTGGCACGCCTGGACGTGGGATTGGTTCACCCTTAATAATTGACTCATAGACCTTCACACGACCTGCAACGTCATCTGACTTGTAAGTCAAAATTTCTTGCAACGTGTAAGCAGCACCATAAGCTTCAAGGGCCCAAACTTCCATTTCACCGAAACGCTGACCACCGAATTGGGCTTTACCACCCAACGGCTGTTGCGTTACTAATGAGTATGGTCCGATTGAACGGGCGTGAATCTTATCATCAACCATGTGGGCCAGCTTCATATAATGCATGACACCAACACCAACACGCTTGTCGAAGGCTTCACCAGTACGACCATCATAAACAACTGACTTACCATCACGTGGCAAACCAGCTTCACGCAAAGCTGCTTCGATTTCATCATCGCTAGCACCGTCAAAGACTGGTGAGGCAACGTGAATACCAAGTTCCTTAGCTGCATAACCAAGATGCAATTCAAGCACTTGTCCAATGTTCATACGTGAAGGCACACCCATGGGTGACAACAAGATGTCAATTGGCGTACCATCTGGCATGTATGGCATGTCTTCTTCAGGGACAACAACGGAAACCGTTCCCTTGTTACCGTGACGACCGGCCATCTTATCACCGACTTGAATCTTACGCTTTTGCGCGATGTACACACGTACCATCATGTTCACACCTGGGGCAAGTTCATCACCGTTTTCTGGTGTGTAAATGCGGACGTTTTGCACAACACCGCCACCACCGTGTGGCACACGCAATGAAGTATCACGTACTTCGCGGGCCTTTTCACCAAAGATGGCATGGAGCAAACGTTCTTCGGCTGATAATTCAGTCACACCCTTAGGCGTTACCTTACCAACCAAGATATCACCGTCATGCACTTCGGCACCGATACGGATAATACCTGTTCGCATCCAAATCCTTCAACTGATCTTCACCAGTGTTTGGAATTTCACGTGTGATTTCTTCCGGTCCGAGCTTTGTATCACGGGCTTCTGAATCATATTCTTCGATGTGAATTGACGTATAAACATCTTCACGGACCAAACGTTCGTTTAAAACGATGGCATCTTCGAAGTTATAACCTTGCCAAGTCATAAAGGCGATCAATGGGTTTTGTCCCAAAGCTAGTTCACCCTTTTCCATTGAAGGGCCATCCGCCAAAACTTCATCAGCTTCGACATGTTCACCTTCACGAACAATTGGCTTTTGGTTATAGTTCTTACCACCGTTAGAACGGCGGAACTTCATCAATTCATACGTATCTAATTGACCGTCTTCACGACGAACACGAATTTCGCGACCATCAACATATTCAACGACACCAGCGGCACGAGAAATCATGGCAACCCCTGAGTCGTGCGCAGCCTTATATTCGATCCCTGTCCCAACAAGTGGTGCATGAGGATCAATCAAAGGTACCGCTTGACGTTGCATGTTGGCACCCATCAAGGCCCGGTTGGAGTCGTCGTTTTCCAAGAACGGAATCACATGCGGAGGCAACGGAAACCACTTGCTTTGGCGAAACGTCCATGTAGTCAATGCGGTCAGATGGGTTTCAATGTTTTCTTACCACGAAACGTCCCATAACGATTGTATCGTGAACAAAGCTACCATCTTCGTTTAATGGTGAGTTCGCTTGTGCGACGATGTAGTTATCTTCTTCATCGGCAGTCAACCAAACGATTTGTTGTTACCTTGTGCGTTTTCCGGTCAACACGACGGTATGGTGTTTCAATGAAGCCATATTTGTTCAATGCGTCCATACGTTGCCAAAGTTGTTGATCAAACCGATGTTTGGACCTTCAGGCGTTTCGATTGGACACATACGACCATATGGGTATAGTGCACATCACGCACTTCATATCCGGCACGGTCACGTGTCAAACCACCAGAAGATCCAAAGAATTCTTTAATTGCTGCAGTTACTGGACGGATGTTGATGATTTGTTGTGGCGTCAAGACATCGTTATCTTGTACAGACATCCGTTCGCGAACGTTTCGTTCCATCCGTGAAAGTCCAAGACGTACTTGGTTTGCAAGCAATTCACCAACTGCACGGATACGACGGTTTCCAAGGTGGTCGATATCATCCACACGGCCAAGGCCTTCTGCAAGGTTCAAGAAATAGCTCATTTCTGCCAAGATATCTGCTGGAGTCACGATGCGCACTTTGTCAGATGGGTTAGCATTTCCAATGATGGTAACAACGCGGTCTGGATCTGTTGGAGCGACAACTTTGAATTTTGCAATTCAACTGGTTCTGTCAAAACAGCAGCATCATTTGGAATGTAGGTGATTTTGTTCAAACCGTTATCCAATTGTTCTGAGATGCTGTCGATCACATCGCGCGTCATGACAGTACCAGCTTCTACAAGGATTTCCCCTGTTTCAGCATCTACCAATGGTTCTGCGATTGTTTGGTTCAACAAGCGGTTCTTGATATTGAGTTTCTTGTTGATCTTGTAGCGACCAACTGGTGCCAAGTCATAACGACGTGGATCAAAGAAACGAGCTACCAACAAGCTACGTGAGCTTTCCGCTGTTTTTGGTTCACCTGGACGAAGACGCTCGTAGATTTCTTTGAGGGCTTCATCTGTCCGTGAATCCATTGGATTTTTGTGGATATCTTTTTCAATGGTATTGCGAACCAATTCGCTGTCCCCAAAGATATCGATGATTTCATCATCTCCAGAGAATCCAAGAGCACGCACAAGAGTTGTAAATGGAATTTTACGTGTGCGGTCGATGCGTGTGTAAGCAATGTCTTTTGAGTCAGTTTCAAGCTCTAACCAAGCCCCACGGTTGGGGATAACAGTTGATCCATAACCAACCTTACCATTCTTGTCCACCTTATCATTGAAGTAGACACCTGGTGAGCGGACCAACTGAGATACGATAATCCGTTCTCCACCATTGATGATAAAGGTTCCCATTTCAGTCATGATTGGGAAATCACCAAAGAAAACTTCTTGGGTCTTGATTTCACCTGTTTCTTTGTTGACCAAACGGAAGGTCACAAAGATTGGTGCCGAGTAGCTGGCATCGTGGATGCGCGCTTCTTCAAGCGAATACTTAGGTTCACGGATTTCATAACCCACAAATTCCAATTCCATTGTATCTGTGAAGTTTGAGATGGGAAGCACATCTTCAAATACTTCCTTCAAGCCATGATCCAAGAAATCTTTGAATGAGTCTGTCTGGATTTCAATCAAGTTTGGTAAATCAAGAACCTCTTTGATTCTTGAAAAACTACGACGGGTCCGATGTTTCCCGTATTGAACGTCATGTCCTGCCAAAGTTTTTAGCTCCTTTTTCCATACTAGGATAGCTTGGTAAAATGACTTTCACCACCTATCCGGTTTTAACTACAATTGTGTGATTTGCATCACGTGAAGAGCTGTCTCTTCCCCTCATTCGTCATTTTGTCATTTTTAGAAAAATTAAATTTGTGTAACCAACTAGGATTTTTCTGAAAAATAGGCACAAAAAGCGCAGCTAAATCGACTTATGAAAGTTTGATTTAACTGCTGTTAGCTCTTTTTTGGACAATATTTCAAATAAAACAAACGACAAATTAGTTATCACTATTATACCGTTTTTTCCTTCAAAAATCAAGACTTTATCTAGGTTTTCTACTAGATAAGACTAGCGTCGATTGCCACGATTTGAGCTGTTTCGATTTGAACTATTGCTTGGATGAACTATTGGTTGTCGAATTGTTCTTATTATTCGACTGTTACTTCCACTGGAATTACCGAGAATCGCTGCCCAAGCACTTTGATAATCGCTATCCGATCCCCCGATGGCAAAGCGGTATTGAGTGGTTGGCGCTCCATTTTTGGCCCAAAGGCTCGTCACCATTTGACCGCTCACATCGATATCTCGACCATTGACATTGACGCGGCCCTGGTTTTTCACCAGTCGATTTGAGCACTTCAGAACGGATCACACTCTTATCGAGAGTGAATTTATCCTGACACCCAAAGAGACTTGGATCTGCTTGGTAGATCGCATTCGCCAACTGCGCCATGTATTGGGCATTATTGTTGTATCCGGTCAAGGTCTGCATGGAAGCATTGTTGTCATGGCCAATCCAACCTCCTAAAGAAACATTTGGGGTGGACAACATCAGCCACATATCCCCATTTGAGTTAGTGGTACCGGTTTTTCCAATCCAGTCTGCACCAGCCAGCGTTGGGTTGACTTGGCTAATCCGTGATTTAAAGGTCGTTGTAGCACCAGATGTAAGCACCCCACGTAAGAGATCCTGCATAATCGTTGCCGTTGCTGGAGAGTAGACACGAACAGGATCTGCTTCGTGCTTGTAGACTACATCCCCATCTCGATCAATAATTTGCTCTACCATGTAGCGTTTGAGGTAGTTTCCATTGTTAGCAATGGTTTGGAAACCATTGGTATGTTGGGCAACAGTGACCTCAATTCCCCCCCCATTGGCAGACTCTCAATGCCATATTCAGGGATATCATAGCCCATTTTCTTCATGTAGGATGGAACATCCACACCCTTTTCACGAAGGGTCCGGTAAGTCCAGTAAGCTGGAATATTCCACGAGGTATTGAGGGCCTCACGGAGATCCATCATGGCTGTTCCTCGGCTATCCACGTGCATGATCGGTTCGCCACTTGAGAAATTAGTTGGGTAGTTAGAAAGGATACTATTGCTTCTTCCCATCAAGCCTTGGTCAATGGCAATCCCATAGGCCAACAGCGGTTTGATAGTAGACCCTGGGGAACGTTCTGTATCAAAGGCATGGTTGTTTTGGTTACCATCAAAATTCCGACCACCGATAAATCCTAAAACAGCACCCGTTCGGTTGTCCATCAGGACATTCCCAACTTCTACCAGTCCCGTTCCATCATCCAAGACGCTTCCAAAATTCGCGACTGCAGCCTGCATCGCATTGTGAACCGGTTTGTTAATAGTGGTTTGGATAGTGTAACCACCTTCGCGCAACTCACTCTCAGCTAATTTTGATAAGCCTTGACGGTTTCATTATTTTTCAGGTCTTGCTTGGTTACATTGTCTCGCTTGATCAAGTAATCATACATGGCCTCTTTTGCTTCTTCCATGGCTTGGAAGTAGAGGTAGTCATGCGGCGTTTTCTCGATGCCATCCGAAGCGATGAAGTCTTTTGTCAAAGTCATACTGAGCATAGGTTTCGTAGTCTTTTTTCGATAAGACTCCTGTCCTGTACATATTGAACAAAACGTCTTTGGCACGCGCCAAACCTAACTCGAGGTTTTCCTTACTCTTTAGGCTACCGTCTGCAGCATAAGGGGAGTAGACAATCGGGCTTTGTGGCAGCCCTGCGATAAAGGCCGCTTGTGGAACGGACAGGTCTTTCGCAGAGACTCCAAAAGATCCCTTGAGCCGCAGCTTCCACACCTGCAATATTTTGTCCCCCTATTGTTTCGTCCAAAAGGCGAAACATTTAAGTAGGTGGTTAGGATTTCATTTTTATCCATTCCCCCGCTCTAAAGCCAGGGCATCGACAATCTCTGTCGCCTTACGAGTAAAGGTTGGAGCGTCTCCCACGACTTGCTGTTTGATCAACTGCTGGGTCAGGGTTGATCCCCCACTAGAGGAACCCACGCCGGCTACAGATCCAAGTGTTGCCCGAAGAACGGCTTTGGGCACAACCCCTTGTGGCTTTCAAAATTCTCATCCTCAGTAGCGATCACAGCCTTCTTGACATTGTCTGAAATGGCATCTCCAGCTACGGGCGTGCGGATCAAATCACTGTCCACTTCTGCAATCAAACTCTTATCGGAATAGGTCAGTTTTGAAACACTGCTAACATTGCGGACCTGCTGGACCAATTCTTCTGTCTTTGGAACCTTGACATTGCTAAAGAGGCTCGCCGCATAACCAATCCCGATCCCTGCGCCAAATAAAAAGAGGCACACGAACAGGGCGATCATGACATCCCACAAGAGTTTGAGGGTGCGTAAAAAGGTCGCAAAAATATCGCCGACAGACCAGCTACTTTCTTTTTTTTTTTTCCTTATTCGGAGTTTCTGTATACATATTTGCAAAGAATTTTTGAACCTTCTTCCAAAACTCTTGCAGCTTCTCTTTTAATTGATTCACTGATTCTTTCTCCTTGTTCCCTATATTATAGCAGATTAGACCCCTTTGTTTTCAATCACAAGAGCGTAGAAATCGTCACTCATTCTTCCTGGGTAAGGACAAGAAAATGATGGAAAGCATTGCCATTTCCGTGGTTTATGGTAGAATAGAGAAATGAATAAACTTATAAAGGAGAAAAGACACATGCACATTTTTGATGAGCTAAAAGAGCGTGGTTTGGTATTTCAAACGACGGATGAAGAAGCCTTACGCAAAGCACTGGAAGAAGGTCAGGTTTCTTATTATACTGGTTATGATCCAACTGCTGACAGCCTTCACCTTGGTCACTTGGTTGCCATCTTGACGAGCCGTCGTCTTCAACTAGCAGGCCACAAACCTTATGCGCTCGTTGGCGGTGCGACTGGTCTCATTGGAGATCCGTCCTTCAAAGATGCTGAACGTAGTCTCCAAACAAAAGAAACTGTACAAGAATGGGTTCGCTCCATTCAAGGGCAATTGTCTCGTTTCCTCGATTTTGAAAATGGGGACAATAAAGCCGAAATGGTCAACAACTACGATTGGTTCGGAAGCATTAGTTTTATTGACTTCCTTCGTGATGTCGGAAAATACTTTACAGTCAATGCTATGATGAGTAAAGAATCTGTTAAAAAACGGATTGAAACAGGGATTTCTTACACAGAGTTTGCCTACCAAATTATGCAAGGCTATGACTTCTACGTCCTCAACCAAGAACACAATGTAACCCTTCAAATCGGTGGATCTGACCAATGGGGAAACATGACAGCTGGTACTGAGTTGATGCGTCGTAAAGCAGATAAAACTGGTCATGTTATGACTGTGCCTTTGATCACAGATGCAACTGGTAAGAAATTCGGTAAATCAGAAGGCAATGCGGTCTGGCTCAATGCAGACAAAACATCTCCATACGAAATGTACCAATTCTGGATGAATGTGATGGATGCAGATGCTGTGCGCTTCTTGAAGATCTTCACTTTCTTGTCACTTGATGAGATTGAAGAGATCCGTAAACAGTTTGAGGCTGCTCCTCATGAACGCTTGGCTCAAAAGATCTTAGCGCGTGAAGTGGTCACCCTTGTCCACGGTGAAGAAGCCTACAAGGAAAGCCCTCAACATCACCGAACAACTCTTTGCAGGAAATATCAAAAACCTTTCTGTTAAAGAACTCAAACAAGGCCTTCGTGGTGTGCCAAACTACCAGGTCCAAGCAGAAGACAACCTCAACATTGTTGAACTCTTGGTCACAGCTGGTGTGGTCAATTCTAAACGCCAAGCCCGCGAAGATGTTCAAAATGGAGCTATCTACGTCAACGGCGAACGCATCCAAGACCTTGACTATGTCTTGAGCGATAGCGATAAATTAGAAAATGAATTGACCGTTATCCGTCGCGGTAAGAAAAAATACTTTGTTTTGACTTATTAAGAAAGTAAAACCACGAAGTTTGGTATGAACTTCGTGGTTTTCTTATACACTTTTTTGGGACTATTTCCCTTTTCTGCGATGCAACAATGCTTGGTTGATTCGTTGAGTTTTTTATGGAGTTGCCAAATCTGGTAAAGCCAGATCAGGCCGTAAATGGCTAGAAAGATCAACCAAGGAATCGGGCTCCGTAAGGCTGCCCCCAGCCAAAAAAAATAAGTAGGTCAATGCTAAGATGGTAGCTGTCACAACTAAATGCAAGGACCACACGCAAACTATAGGTCAAAAACTCTTCTTCCTCAAGAATGAATGTCAAGACCCCCATTGTCCCACTCATCAAAAAGATCCCAGGATATTGCGGACATTTACAGTGGGATAGACGATGTTGGGATAGACATGGGATAATAACACCAAACACAAATAAAAGAAGGAACCTGTCCTCATACCAGATACAAAATAAGCTATAAATCGTTTCATCACTTTCTCCTATACCCCTAAATAATCCATCAAGGATTTGACATATTTCCGACTGACACTTGATTTTACTCCGCGTGTCAGTTTAGCAATCATATTGCCTGAAAAACTATCCGATAGCGATTCCAAATGGTCGATATTCATCACCGCGTGGCGTGATATCTGTAAAAAATTACGACGATTAATCCGATGTTGAAAATTTGTCAAAGTATCTCTGACGGTGAACGTTTTGTCTGTCGTATAAATGGTTAGCTGATTCTTATCAATCTCGGCTAAAATAATGTCATCAATTTTTACCATGATCAAATGATCATCTGTTTTGATAGGAATCACTACTTGATTCACTGTCGAAAATTGTTCGAGATAGTCCATCACCTCTCGTGCTTGATCAGATAATTGCTTGGCTTGAATGACCACACAGGGGTCGTTTTCTGGGATATCCTGTTTTTCCTCAAAACGAATCTTCATTCCTACTCCAATTCTCACTTACTTTCTTTTATTCGATCTTTTGCTAAGGAAACCCAAATTCCCCAAAGCTAGAAGAATACCTCCTAACACTATAAGGTATGTTTGTTCCTTTGTCAATAAAGCTTGCCATTTGAGCTGAACGCCCATTTTTTCTTGAAATTCTCGAAGAAGATCATCTCGCCCTTAAAGGCTTCGCTCACTGCTTCTTTCATGAGTACTTGTCGATAAAGTGATGCAATATAAGTTGCTGGAGTACATTTCATTAGTAGTTGTGCAAAATCAGGTAGAACACCTAAAGGTACATAAGTCCCTACCAAAAACCAGAAGCTGTACCCACTATGGTCGAAAACTTCCCAAGACTGTCTACGGAATGAAAAAATAAACAAAAATGGCATTCACTAAACTAGAAAGCAGGCTACTAAACAACATGATGAGGAGTACTTCAGGTAATAGAGAAAGGGGTGGAACTTCTCTAAAATAGCCACACATCAGCACATACATAAGGGCCTGCATGAAAAAAAGAAATGATGATTGCGCTCGTTAGATACGAAAATGGTAACCGCCACTTTCCTTGATCCGATAAATAAAGATCCTGATCTACTTGATGTTCACGGTCCTTTACTAACTGAGTCAGGGCAGCCAGACTTGTCGTAATCCCTGTCACAGCCAGCGTCCCACTCATTAACCAATTATTTAACACAGGACCACTATTGGGGAGCTGAGCCCAAGCATCTGTTAGATTTTTTTGAAGAAAAATAATATAGAGAACAAAGGAAATCAAGGCTCCCAACAGAGAGAAGAAAACTCCTGAACGATTCCTAAAATACAATAAAAAATTTCGCTTTTAGTAAGGCTAGCATTAGCGAACCTCCCTTCCTGTAAGTGCAATAAAGGCATCATCCATGGTCCCTGGACGAAACTCAAAATGGGCTAGATTATCTCTAACTTGTACCAGGTAATCAATGGCTTCCCTTTCACTCTTGGGTTGAAAAATATACTCCAATTGACTTTGTTGCTCTACTGACATTCCCGAAGATTTGAGACTTTCTATCTGCTGCATCTCCTTGAAACGAATCTTCAAGATGTTTTTTGCATACTGGCTCTTAATATCTAGTGCTGATCCTTGAGCAATCACTTTCCCATGGTCTACAATATAAATTTGATCAGCTTCATCTGCTTCGTCAAGATAATGCGTGGTCAATACAACGGTCATTCCCTCTTCTCTCTGCAATTGATAGAGCAAATCCCAAATAGACTTCCGGGTTTGAATATCCAAACCTGTCGTTGGTTCATCTAAGAACAGAATATCTGGTTGTGAGAGCAGGGCACGCGCAATGTCAACCCGACGCTTTTGGCCACCTGAAAGCGTCCCGTATTTTTGTTTTTGGAAAGCTGATAGACCTAATCGATCAATAAGATCAGACACACGATTTGGTTTTAGGCCTTTGTACTGTCTGGCACGAATGGTCAGATTTTCCCTAACCGTTAGCATCTCATCTAAAACACTGGTTTGGAAGACCACACCAATTTTAGTACCTGGTTCATAGATGATTTCACCTTGCGTTGGTTGTTTCAAACCAATCAACATGGAAATCGTCGTTGATTTCCCCGCCCCATTTGGTCCTAGAATCGCATTAAACGTCCCCTTTTCAAACTGTAGGTGAATATGATCAACCGCTAGATGATTTCCATACCGTTTACTGATGTTT